>Ga0070733_10003655_pt1 | contig 10453 bp, 6 predicted proteins | sample Coa_R1_9_FD_66450 | JGI IMG/M metagenome (GOLD analysis project Ga0070733, IMG submission 66450) | Surface soil microbial communities from Centralia Pennsylvania, which are recovering from an underground coalmine fire - Coalmine... | ecosystem: Environmental > Terrestrial > Soil > Unclassified ... | reverse complement strand
GTTCGGAGTGTTCTGAGTATCTACTGTCAGCACTGATCCGTTGGGCAGCAAGGCAAGCGCTTCCTCGGAAAATGTGTCGGACTTGCCCGTGCCCTTCAGGGACCATCCGAGCGTCTTCGCATTGAAGAAAGCGGTCTGCGAGGATTCATTCTGTCCGAGCATCAATGTCCCGTTCGGCAGAATGGCACTCGGAGAATCCCCAATCTCACCCCACCCGCTGGGAGGATTGACGTTCGTCCACTTATTCTTCACCGGGTCATAAATGGCACCTAAATTGGTTTCGTCCTGATTCAAAAAGTTATATTCTCCGCCTTCGACCAGAACCCGGCCGTCGGGCAGCACCGCGGATGCGAAATAGAGAGGGGCATAGTCTGATGGCATAGAAGCCAACTGCGACCATGTTCCATTGAGGTAGCTGCCCGTGTTGTCGGGGGTCAGTCGCCACCAGTTCGGGGTATTGTATTCATGAACCATAGCCGTGCCGTCGGTGAGCAAAAGAGCGGTATCGGTTTGGACGGTAGGTGGGTGCTTTAACGATTGCCACTTTTGTGCGCTGGCAAAACCGGACAATGCCAGCGAGGCGAGTAGTGCGATTCCAAGCATCCGCAAGACGTGCATAGGTAATTTCTCCTCATATGGTTTTTCTGGAGGCGGATGGGGATGCGGGAGACTGCAGCACGTAACCGCCACAAGATTGGTTTGCAAATTTGGTGAAGCAATTCGCCACAGCAATCTACTCCGAAAGTTGCTCTGGCGTCAATGAGGCCTTTCCACCCTATTTACCAACAGTTGTTGCCTCAAAGATCTCGATCCGTCCACAAATCTAAAAAGATCGTGGCGGAAACACCCCTATTGAGAGCAAGCCCGTACTCTGGGCATCGATTGCCGGCGAGTGTGGAGATTCTTTGAGTGTGCACTCCCCACCACTCGACTTCACTTCAACAATCCCTATCGACCCTGGAGAGCCATACTCTGCTGCGTAGAGTACGTCTCCCGTACCCGAGATATTCTCAGTTGCAAGCGTCCCCACATATGCCCAGTGAGTGTCAAAGCCTTTGAGCGGACCAGAAGTGCATCCCTTCGTAAGCTTGCCGGTGGTCTTTTCGAAGAACGCGGCTGTGATCTGGCCGCCCTGCGTGTTGCTTATGTAGAGAAGGGTTTCGTCCGGACTGAGTAGAACGCTGCTGGAATTGGGGCTTGAGCCCAGGCGGTAGACAATCGTCTTAGTCAGCTTGCCGGACGAGATATCGGAAACTTCAACAGTCGTGGTCACGGAGACGTCGCCGAAGATGGCGTAGTGCCCATCCTGAGTGATGTCCACGCCACCCGGTGCATCTCCTGCTTTGATGAATCCGGTAGAGTACTGTTTGTCGCGGTTCGAAACCGGCTTGCCTTGCGATATTTCAAATGACTCGATGGAGCCATCTATGTAAGTGACGACCAACAGGTTAAGGTGGACAGCCATCCCGTCAAGCGATCCACCTTTTAAGCCTTTCGCCTTAACGTCTCCTAGGAACTTCAGTTGGCAGCCGGGCAGGACCTCGAACGTGCCAATAGTATTTGATGCTGTAAAGCTCGCATACAAGTAGTTGCTGTTCATTGCCAAGCCGATGCCGTTAAACTGGCCGGAATCTGTTTGCGACCCCGCAAAGGTACCCGCCAGCTTTAGCGTCTGAACCACGACCGTGGCAACCTCTCCAGAGGAGGAATCCGAGATATAGACGCATTGATCCCTACCCTTTCGCAAGGCACTTACCTTGTTCAGTCCGAAATACCCACCCCCAATCCCACCGGCTCCTGTCGTAACAATCGCCTTCTGGGTCAACGAACCGCCCGCATGCACGGTGTAGAAATTAGAGGAGTTCGAAATTTTCCCCGCCGTGTCGTTATTCGTAAACACGTAATGCATGGGTTTGTTTGCTCCGAATGCCGAGGATGCGAGAAACAGAACCATGACCGCTGTCTGCACCAATAGCAGTTTGGAAATGTGCTTCATAAATGTCCCTCACCTAGCCGCTGCGGTTTTCACGGTTCTAGTTGCTACTCGGCCCATCCAAAAGCTGATCGCTACTGATGCTGTTGCAGGCACCGCCGCAAGCTTCCATTTTTTGGTCAAACTCTGGGCTTGCAGATGTCACCACGACATCGGTCCTTGCACCGCACAGCCATGCCAGTTGAAGCGTAGCGTGTCCAAAAAAGCTTGTCTTGCATAAAGAAAACCCACTTGTCTTTCTTCGGTCTTGCGCCGAAGAAAAGACAAGTGGATCGAAGTGTTACCGGCCTGTTTCGTTTCCTACTGTTGCACCGTTAGCGAAACCGGAGCCGACGGGATGCCATTGGTCACTACAACCAACGTACTTTCTCCCAACTCCGTGTTTGCAGCCACCGTGAAGTTTGTGGATTCTGCCATAGCGCCAGTTTGGACTGCGTAGCTGTTTGGGTTGGTTGTCTTGGCGTAGGAAACGTGCTTGGTTGCGTTGTTTGTGATGCGCACTAAAGCATAGTTAGTGGCATCCTGGAAATCGTCGCCGTACGCAGCTCCGCCCGAGAGGCCGCTGAACTGGGTACCCTTAACCACATACGTCTTGCCGCGGTTGACCGATCCCGGCGCGGATGTGATCTTCGGTGCCCAAGACTTGTTGTAGGTTCCTTTCGGGGTGAACACCTCAATCTCCGAACTGTAATCGGTGAATAGTAACTGGCCGGTTGGCAGTTCGAGGAATTTTCCGTAGAACGACGCGTCATTTTTCGCATTGAGGGCCGGAGGAATCTTGGTGAGTTTTTTCCCGTCCCATTCAAAGAAAACTGAGGGGAAGTTGTTGCCATAGCCAAAGCTGGTCATCACGATTACGTTTCCGTTAATTTCCAGCGCTGCGGGAGCATCAGCGGCATCCAGCCCCTGCTTCTTCCCGTTTACGGTTATGGACGGAAAATCAGGACCGGCCGCCCACTTCTTGGTTTTAATATTGAAGATCGCCGTATGTCCGACTTCACACGCATTTGGGCAGCCGGCAGTATTGGCTCCGGTAGCGAATACGGTGCCATTCGGCATTAAAACCGCAGGCCCAATTTCTTCGGTGGAGGGGTCTTCCAGGCGGACAATCGTGCTTCCGGCGCTTGTCCATTTCTTCGTGGTGGGATTGTAAACTTCGGAGTTGGGAGCATCTTCTGCATCCACGGTCAGGACATCACCGTTTGGCAGCAGGTTCCACCCTTCCTCGTCGAAGCGATCAACCTTCCCCGTGTTGGTGATGCTGGTCCAGCCAAGTGTCTTAGGCTTGAAGTAGGCTTGATCAACTCCGATACAGCAACTGGCTTGCATGTAGGTTCCATCATCCAAAAGAATGGCTTGAGCGTCGCCAATCTGACTCCACCCTGCGGGAGGGGTGACAGAGGTCCACGTGTTCTTCACTGGATCGTAGATTGAGCCAAGATTAGTCCACACTGGCTTGGTGTTATTGTATTCTCCGCCCTCAATGACGAACCGGCCGTCAGGCAACACTACCGAACCGAAGAACCAAGGGCCGTAAGTTTTGGGTAACGAGGCGATCGGCTTAATAGTCCCGTTGATATAGCTTCCGGTGATATCCGGTGTCAGCTTATACCACAGCTGCGGGGTACTGGTCTGTTCCGGATGGATCAGCACTGTACCGTCCGTGAGTAGTGCCACTGCTCCCGCAGTGAACTTGGGCTCATGCTTCAGGTCTTGCCACTTTTGTGCGCCGGCAATACCAGCCAAGGCCAACAAAGCGAGTACTGTGCTTCCGAACTTTCTGAAGATCTTCATGACGTATTTGTCCTCTCCTGGAGTTGGGTCCTCTATAGGCGGGTTCGGACGCGGAGCTGCACCACTTCGCCGCCACAGATGAGACTGCGATCAATCAAAACATTCGCCGCAAAAATTTACTCGGAGAAGGCCGCGAAGTCAACGTGGTCTTTCTTCTCCTAGTCAGTCCCGTTCAATTGTCGGCCTAGAATGTCCAGTTGCGCGTCGATTCGAATCGCAAGAATTAGGTTTTCGCGAGATCCCAAAAAGAAACCGCTCTTCGTTCCTTCAGGCGTGGCCGGGAAGGAAGAAGAGCGGAATCGATCTACGTGCAAATTGCTAAAAGGTGCTAGTTGACGGTTACGGCAACTGCAGCCGAGGGGATGCCATTTGTGACTACCACCAGACTGCTGGCGCCCGTCTCCGTATTGGCCGAAACGTCGAAGTTCGTGAACACCGGCTTCGTCCCGGTCGCAACCGCCATGGTGCTGTGGTCGTGGGTCCGGGCAAAGAACACATGTTTCGTTGCATTGTTGGTGATGCGTACCAACGGATAGTTGGTCGCCGACTGCGTGTCATCGCCGTAGGCCGCACCCTGGGAAAGACCGTTGAATTGCGTCCCCGTGATCTTGTAAGTGTTACCGCGTGTCACGCTGCTCGGAGCATTCGTAATGGTCGGTGCCCATGCTGCCTTGGCGCTTCCCTTGGCAGTGTAGACGTAGGTTGCGGTGCTACCCTGAGTCGTGAGAAGAACCTGTCCAGTTGGCAGCACCAGCATGTCTCCCACGAAGGAAGGAATGGTAGACGCTCCCGTGATGTTCGGCGCGTTTACCAGTTTCTTGCCGTTCCACTCGAAGAACTGGACGCCCGAGTTAAAGATACCGGGGCTGGTCATTACCAGGACGTTACCGTCTGGAAGCAGTGATGCAGGCCCGTCAGCAATGTCGAGGCCCGTTTTGAAATCCGGCCCTGCGGCCCACTTCTTCGTCTTTGTGTTGTAGATCGCGGTATGTCCGGTGCTGGTCGATGCGCCCGTGGCGAAAACCGTGCCATCAGGCCGCAGTACCATGGGTCCGATTTCCTGGGAACCGGGGTCAGCCAGATGGACGATTGTGCTTCCGCCGGTGGCCCACTTCTGTGTTTTCGGATTGAAGATCTCGGAGTTCGGTGAATTGATGGCGTCAGTCGTTAACACTTCGCCATTGGGAAGAAGCAGCCAACCTTCCTCATCATTCCGGTCAGACTTTCCAGTCCCGGCCAGAACCTTGTATTTGAGCGTCTTGGCATTGAACTGTGCGTCCGCCTCATCAAACGGATCGCCGATCATTAACGTTCCATTCGTCAGGATGACACTCTGGCAATCGCCAATCTCGCTCCATCCGGCGGGCGGGGTCAAAGCCGTCCATTTGTTCTTCAACGGGTCATAAATCGAACCCTGATTGGTCCAGACTCCATTATTGCCGCCGTTGTACTCTCCACCTTGAATGACCAGGCGGCCATCCGGCAGGATTGCGGCCGTATGATACAGAGGTTGATATCCCGATTGCAACGAGGCAATCTTTGACCAGGTTCCATTGACGTAGTTGCCAGTATTGTCAGGGGTAAGCACCCACCAGTCTGCGGCGTTTGTGTCCTGCACAATAACTCTGCCATCGGTCAGCAGCAGGGCGTCATTCGGAGCAAAGGTAGGTTGATTTTTTAATGCGGTCCAAGTTTGTGAAAAGCCGACACTGGCCAAAGCCAGCAAAATGAACAGTCCAACTCCAAACGTTCGCAACACCTTCATAATCTTTATTCTCCTAGAGCAGTTTTCTCTGAAGACGGGTAGGGATGCGGGAGAGGCACCAGATTGCCGCCACAGATGGGATTTGCAAACCGACAAAAACTCGCCGCCAAAATTTACCCGCAAAGCCCGGGCAAGTCAATGTGGCCTTTCTTCTCCTAACCTGCTACCGGTCACCCGCTGGCCTCCGGTGAGGTAGAATGCTGGCATGATTCCCCAAGACTTGCTCGACATCCTCGTTTGCCCCGCGTGCCGGGCGCCGCTCAAAATGAACGAAAACCAAGAAAGCCTCAAGTGCGCGGCTTGCCGTCGCGTATATCCGGTTCGCGATAATATCCCAATTCTGTTGATTGACGAAGCAGTCGTGGATCCCGTGTAGCCCTAATTCCTATCCCTATCTAAGCCTCATTCGAACGTCCATCTCACCCAAGATGGGACTACCGTGCGGTTTCTGTACTAGAACGACACATAGTGTCAATCTACTGAGACGAATTCCGGCCACTCCACTCCCTGTTAGCCCTCTTAAATCGCTCGGCTTTACCGCAACCTATTGCTTCGCCACGGGTTTAAAAATTTTAAGGCTTTAGCCCGGAGGTTCCGGCGGAGCGGCAACGAAATTGCATGCAACGTAGGCGGCACTGACGGAGTCTAATAGCGTAATTGCAGTAAATGGGTCGGAGGTGAAACGGCCATGAAAGAAAGATTTTCGGTGAACGAATTGACGGCTTTACGCAACGACTTGCTCCAGGGTGGTCTAATCGATTCCCGCGAAGCGGCAGAACTCTTGCAGGTCTTCCTTATGGGCAGGGGCTATGGGGTTTCGCCACAAGCGGCTTTCGCCGCCGCCGGACGCGTGGAAATGTCCGGTTGCTCCATCCCGGTCTTGCAGTGCGAACTCGAGAACCTGGCTTTGGTCATGTAGGAGAACGGCTGCTGCTCTGCATTCAGGGATCGGCAAGCGTTTGACTTACAGGCAAGCTGAGTGGGTGAGGAGTACGCGCAAAACTAGACTGGATTCGAATCTGAGGGGAGTCTCACAACCAAGTCAAATCCCCTAAGGTGCTGAACAGGCAAAGCCGGGGCAACCTCCCCGGCTTTACTTTTTGTCGGCGCTTTCAGCACACCTCAGCAGGGCTGCCTTCGCGTCCCGAACTGGCAGTCCTTGTTACACGGCGAAACGCCGCCATCACAGCTACCTAGAAAGTCGCGCGAACTCCGAGCTGGGCGGCGAAGGGAATGCCGACCGTGGTGCCGGGGCCAAAGAAATCTCCCAGAGCGCCCTCGGGTATCTCCAGTTGCTTTAGGCTGGTAACGGGAGTGGTCAAAGTGCAGCTGGCATTGGCGCAGACGCTGGTCACATTGGTGATGCCGTTTGCGTTTGGCATCATCTGGGCCGCGGGAACGGGGAGCTGCGCGACATTGACCGCGAAGTTCGCACCGGGATTATTGCGGTTAAAGATGTTGAAGAACTCGGCGAACGGGTTAATTTGCCAGCGATCGCCGATCTTGAACGGGCGCGTGACGCGCAGGTCGGTTTGGATATAAGGCGTGCCACGGAATTGGTCGAGGCTGGTATACGCTCCGTTCACGTAAATGCGACCTGTGTTGTCCTGGGTGGTGATTGTAATAGGACGTGCGCTCTCCACCTGGGTGACGCTGCTCAATTCGAAACCGCCGGGGATGTGCACCGTGCCGGCGAGCACAAAGCGATGGCGAACGTCCTCGCCAGAGGGACCATAGTCGCCGGGACCAAAAGCATCTAATGCTCCGGTGTTCGGATTTCTGCAGACGCCGTCCACATAGTCAAAGAGTTCGCCGAGCAGGCAACCCCAGGTTTGCGCCTTCGAGAGCTGGTAATTCGCGACCAGACTGAACCGGCGTCGATTGGCCTGCAGATGCAACATCAGTGCGTTATAGCTGGAGCGGTTGTCAGACTCGAAAATATTGACGTTTGGCACCACGGCCGCCTGATCCGCGGCATAGTTTGGGTCCGACGTGGGAATGAGCGGCGTCAGTAAATCAGTACCACCGGCGTAAGGGAAGGCGCGGTAACCATGATTCCCCTGCTCATGAATATAGTCGGCGCTAGCCAACCAGTGTTCGTTGAAGGCGTGCTGCACTCCGCCCGTAATATGAATGGCGTAAGGCGTCTTGTAGTTCGAGCCGATAAGGCTGCCGGTTGCTCCGGAGCCTCCTGTGAGACACCCGGCGCCAGTGAGCGCGTAAGTGCCCGGGCCGCCGGTAAGGCTGCATGGACCTGAAGTTGCGTTGGTGTTGTTGAGTCCTTGAAACGCCGTCGCCCATCCATTCTGAGCCAGGTCTTCGTAGAACATGCCGAATCCCGCGCGAAACACGGTATTTTCGCTGCCCCCGGGTGAATAGGCGAAGCCGAGACGGGGCGCGATCTGCTTGCGATAATCGTGTGGCACGCTGGGCACGGTCGGAATCTGCAACGCTTTCAGAGTTATGTATGCATTGTTCTCAAGCTGCGTTCGCCCCGATCCATCGAAGAGTCCGTAAGTGGTCTGATAACGCAGGCCGTAGTTAACCGTTAGGTGATGTGAAACGCGCCACGAGTCCTCGGCGTAGAACGCGAGCCTTTGAACGTTCTGGGAGAAGCTCCCATCGCCGCCGGGATTGTAGCTGCAGGTTGACCCGTCCGAAGCAGTGAAGTTGACACACTGTGGGCTGAAGGTTCCGAACACGCCCGGGTTCTGCACATAAAACGCTGGGTCGTTGGCATACTTGGCGAGAGTCTCTGGTGTCGAGGCAAACGAGCCGCTGAGCACGGGCTCGTGAATGAAGTTGATTCCAAACTTAAGCGCATGACTTCCGGCAAGGTGGCTCAGGTCGTAACGAAACTGATATTTGTCCTGATTGCGCAGGTCTGGGAAAAGGGTGATGGGAGTGGCGAACTGGTTGTCCCCGAAAGTCTCGAATCCAGAAATCGTCAGCGCCGTGGAGCTGAACGGAAACGCCAGCGCGAAGCCAAGATCTGAGTTACGCGTTTGCGTTAGGTGCAACAGACTCGCGTCGAGAACCAAATTGCCAAGCCAAGTCGGACTGAAAGTATAGGTATTGCTGAGCGCAACGTTCCAATAGTTGTTGTGCGTGGTCAGCCCGGTTGAGGGCAGAGTGCCCTGCGCCACCAGGGCATTGTGGGTCAGGTAGCTATCTTGCGATAGCCGCACGAACCACTGCGATTTCGGAGACTGAGCCCAGTCAAAACGCATGGAGCTAATGTAGTCGCGGAAGGGAATAGGAACAGTTGCAGGAGAGGCGATGGAAGGGACACCGGAAATCAAGCCATCCGCCGCTAACTGCGCCAGAGCGCCGAATTGGGCGGTGCTGGTCGGGCTGTAGGCGATACTGGCGTTTTCTCGGACGCCCTCGAAGGAAGTAAAAAACCAGACTTTGTTTTTTGCGATCGGCCCACCGATCGTCGCAATATAATTCTGGCGGGAGAACGGTTGCTTGGGATTGTTCACGCAGATTCCGTTGGTGCAAGTCTGTGCCGGATTTTCAATCGGGAACCTGGCGTTGAGTGCGGCGGCGCGCCCATAAAAAGCTCCGTCGCCGTGCCATTCGTTGGTGCCGTGCTTGGTGGTGATCACGACCGACCCAGCCGTGGTCCATCCGGTGTCGGCATCCTCATTCGAGGTGCGCACAGCAAATTCCTGAATGCCATCGGGCGAGAAATTTTGCAGAAAGCCGCCGATCCAATCGTCTGAATTATCGGCGCCGTCGACCGACAGTTCGTTGTTCAAACCAGAGCTTCCTCCGGTAGATACCGCCGTGATGCGCGCTTTGGTGGGGTCAGAAGGCTCGACCGGCTCCGTTCCAGGCACCAGATAAGCGATGTTCGCGAAACTTCGTGCCGGCAACGGAAGAGATTCGAGGTCCTTGCTGCCAACCACCCCTCCACGAACCGCGCTCGCCGTGTCAATCGCTTCCGTCGTAATCGAAGAGGGGTTCCCTTGAACGTTAACCGTCTCCCGCGGATTTTCCAGCTTCAGAGTGACTGCGATATCGCGCACCACGCTGACTGCGACCGCAACATCCGCAGTGGCCTGGCCAAAACCTTTGGCGGTCACGGTGACGCGATAAGAACCGGGCAGCAAGCCTTCGAGGCGGAATTCTCCCCGCTCGTTGGTCGTGGCCTCGCGAATGATGGAAGACCCAACGGACTCTGCAACGACGCGGGCACCCGCCACGCGTGCGGTACTCGCATCCTGAACCTCTCCCCGAAGCGCGCCGTTCGGATTCTGCGAGCGCAGCGAGGAAACCAGGATAAACAGCAATAGGAAAATTGGGAAGATAACGGTGCGAAGGAAAAGGCCTGCGTTGCTGAGTTTGGATTGCATAGATTTGGACCGGATTGGTTTGAATTGCATTTGAATTTCTTCCCCAATAATGGACAGAAAAGTTTCGCGGTTGGCTGCGTCGCACTGGATACCCAGGGCCCGCAATCCAGGCTATCGCCTCGGGAGTGAAGGCGAGTGGCACGAGAGTAGCGTGCACAGCGTTCTACTACCAGAGATCGTAGGACGGGATGGTGACACTTGCGGAGCGGGTCGAACTACACGGATCAGGGTCTTTGGGCGGAGACGACACGCGGGATGCCTTGCAGGTCATTCGTGATGTGAACGTGCTGCCAGCCGTTCAGCAGGTGTTTCACTCTTTCCGCGATGAGCCCGCTGATTTCCATGATCAACCAGCCTCCCGGCTTTAGCGCGGCGTGTGCCTGCGGAATCAAGCGCTCGATCACTTCCAGTCCCGTGGGCCCGGCGAAGACAGCGTTGCGTGGTTCGAATTTCCGAACTTCAAGTTGCACTTGGTCTTCTTCTGATTCGCCCACATAGGGAGGGTTCGAGACTACAAAATCGAAACTGCCGGGATCGAGA
>Ga0070733_10003654_pt1 | contig 10454 bp, 8 predicted proteins | sample Coa_R1_9_FD_66450 | JGI IMG/M metagenome (GOLD analysis project Ga0070733, IMG submission 66450) | Surface soil microbial communities from Centralia Pennsylvania, which are recovering from an underground coalmine fire - Coalmine... | ecosystem: Environmental > Terrestrial > Soil > Unclassified ... | reverse complement strand
ATACACCAAGTCGTTGCAGTTCGATGTGAAGATCGACGAGCAGCTCAATGAAGCCATGCATCTCGCCGGGCGATACAGTCACGCGCATTCCTCGAATGCCACACCCACGGTCTTTGGGGACGGGGAATTTAACGACGGCATCAACTTTATTACCAGCGTCAATAACGGAGGATTGCAGTACGACTGGACGCTCAAGCCCAATCTGCTTCTTGCCAGCCGGTTCGCCGTGGACCGTGTCTACGCGCCGGGGTTCAGTGACTATCCGACTGCGAGCAGCGCCGGATTCCCCTCGCTCCTGGATAACGCCAACCCCGGGATTGCCCGCATGCCGGGGATATTGGTGGATTCGCCCTGGACTTCTCTCTATGACCAGTGCTGTGTGGACACCAAGTTTGCGCACACCTTGTACTCGTACTCCTCATCCCTGGTGTGGACGCACGGCAAACACAACTTCAAGTTCGGCGGAGAGCAACGCCTGTTCTTTAACAACTTTCAGCAGCCCAGCTATCCGACCGGCTACTTCCACTTTGCCCAGAACGTGACGGAAAATGTGATCGGCGCCAATAATCCGGACCAGGGAAATCCCTTTGCCGATATTCTGGTGGGATACGGCGACTACGGCGGCATTGCCATTTATCCGGCGGTCGAGAATAAGTCGAAGGAAACCGGCTTTTACGCGCAGGATGACTGGCGAATCACGCCCAAGCTGACCCTGAACCTCGGCCTGCGCTACGAGTGGAGCACGCCCTATAACGAACGTAACAACCTGCTTGAGTTCAGCAACTTTACCGGCAATAGCGGCGTCACCGTTCCAGGCTTGCCGTTGATCTCAGGGCCGCTGCCGGGCACGACCATATTCGCCTCGCCCAGCGATCGGCACGTTCCCGTCGACCGCAATAATTGGGGGCCGCGCCTGGGGTTCGCGTATCAACTCACACCGAACACAGTTGTCCGCGGCGGCGCCGGCGTCTATTACGGCATGAACGTTGCCACGAATTTCCAATATCCAGGATCCGCATTCCGCAAAGACGGAGTGGTCTACTTCACGCAGGACAACTTTGCAACCCAGTATGCGACCCTGGAGAACCCGTTTCCCGCAGGGCTTCCAGCAGCCCAGGGAACCAAGTACGGGCCGTTGGCGATGTGGGGATTTGCCAACCTAAACGATCTGGGGACGACTCAGGCGCAGAATGCTGACATCTATCAATGGAGTCTCGGAGTGCAGCGCCTACTGCCCGGGCAGTTTGTCGTTTCTGCTGATTACTCAGCCAATCGCAGCACGCACCTGCCTTGGGGTGGGGAAGGCGGAATCTGCGGTTGTGGAGTGAGCACCAGGGACCGCAACTTCATACCCTCGTCGATTCGCGAACAGTACAACACGCTCGCCCTATACAACGAGTTGCACAACACTGTGAACAATCCGTTCGAGCCTCTGTTCCAGGGCCCCGGAGCGACCTTCAACGAGCCGGACTCGTTATACAACAACCCACAGATCCCATTGATCAACCTGCTGCGGCCTTATCCGCAGTTCGATGGAAATTTTGAAGGATTGCCGCTGTTGGAAGCGCAATCCTACTATAACGCTCTTCAGATTCGTGTCGAGAAACGTGCCAGCCACTACATCAGTTTTGTGGGTGGGTACACTTTGTCGAAGTCGACCGACGATTCCTCAGTCGGGCGCAATGCTTTTATTGGCTCTCTCGCTTCCGACAATCCTCAGGAACTGGATAATTTGAAGGCCGAGCACTCAATCAGCGCCAACGATGCCACGCACCGTCTGGCCCTGGCGATCATCACCGACTTACCGATCGGAAGGGGGCGGTGGATTGGAAGCGGCATGAACCGGGCCCTGGATGGTGTAGTCGGAGGCTGGACGGTCTCCAGCATTCTGACTCTGCAAAGCGGGCAGCCGATTGATATCGGCATGTCGCAGCCGACGCTGGATGATGGCAACCAGCGGCCCAATGTGGTTTGTAACCCAGGCAGCAACGTGACTGCGCATGAGTCTGCAATCAGCCAGTCATCCGCCAATCCTCTGAGCACTTTCAATACCAACTGCTTCGCCAATCCTGGGTATGAACAGCCCGGCAATGCGCCGCGCTACTTCTCCAATCTGCGCACCGACGGCATTCACAACATCGATGTAGCTTTTGCCAAGAGTTTCGTTCCGCATGAAGGTATGAAGCTGGAACTGCGCGGAGAGTTTTTCAATTTTTTCAATACGCCACGCTTCGCTCCGCCAGACACACTTTATGGAGATTCGACTTTCGGGCAGATTACATCCACCGCGATGGGGAGCACGCCACGCCACGGGCAGGTAGGAGTGCGCTTTGAGTTCTAGCCACACCCGTATTTGGGTCACTCGCGCTTGTCGAAACCTGATGAGAAGCCTGGCCACGGCGCTTCTTGCTTATCTGCTTCTTGGTTCCATCTCGGGCGACGCTCCAGGCTCCTCTGGGCCAGATTGGACCCATTACGTCCGCATCGGAGCATACGGCCTGGAAGGCCACAATGCGGACGAAATCGTGCGCAGCGCGCAGGAGAGCGGTGTATTCGGCATTGAGGTCGACAACGACATCCCCGGCCGCTATGAGAGCTTCCTGCATCCCGAAGAGAAGCTGCAAGCGATTCGTGCCGTAGCGGAGAGAGCTCACGCGGTGGGCAACCGGGCGTTCGTGTACATTGCGGGAACCGAATGTATTACGGCAAACGCCGATAAAACTGTCCATACACTGGCCAAAGATCATCCTGATTGGCTGCAGCGGAAGCGTACCGGTGAACCTGCCATCTTCGGAGGCGGAGACGCATTCTGGATTAAGAAGGGCGACGAGGACGTGTGGGTGACTCCCTTTGCCGCCGAGTGGCGCAAGACCTACATGGAGCGGGTGCGGCAGATCGCCGCTACCGGGATTGACGGAATCTACGTGGATATCCCTTACTGGATGACCCATTTCGACGGCTGGGAGCATAGTTGGGCCAGCTTCGACGACTACACCGTCGCCGCGTTCAAGAAGCAAACCGGCCTGGATGCCAGAACGGATTTGAAACTCAAAGATTTTTCTAATCTCAATTTTCGAACTTGGGTCGACTTTAGAATTCAGGCCATTACGGATTTCGTGCAGGAAATTGACCGAAATGCAAAATCAGTAAATCCCGCAATCAAGACCATTCCAGAAATATATCCAGGAATCGAAGAGGAATCAGTACGGGTTGGGGCTGATGTTTATAGCCTCCATCAGGTTTCGGATGCCATCGCCCACGAATACGAGTTCGGTGAGGGCGACCATATGGCGTCGTCCCGAAACCCACTGGACTGGTTCTGCTATCAGGCAGGGATGTATTCCTTCCGCGCATTCGCGGAAGGGAGGGCCACATGGATCCTGAATTATTCATGGGACGGCGATAAAAACGTGGATGCCCGTCAGTCCATGATGAATCTGGCGATGTCCGAGGTCATGGCAGGAGCTAATTTTTGGGATGCTCCGGGACACGAGATGGCTGGATCGAACGACTTGGCGACGCGGAAGACGATTTTCGCCTGGATTAAGGCCCATGAAGAAACATTTTATCGGCCGCGCACTCCCATCGCACCGATCGGCGTTTACTTTTCGCCGGAGACCAGAAACTATTATGCGCACGATTTCGTAGCCTCGTACCGCGGAATTCTGATTCTGCTGATGCAGAAGCACATGGAGTTTCAGGTCGTGACTCCGCGCACGCTCTCCGGTTTTCAAGGCAGCACGTTGGTCCTGCCGGACGTGCGTGTCCTAAGCGACAGCGAAAAGGCCTGGCTGCGTGGGTACGTCGACAGCAAAAAGGTCCTGCTCATCACGGGGGAAGATGTCAGCGGGCTGGGAGAGCGGGCAAACGTGGTCCGGTTCAGCAGGTGTCCGGGGAAGGACTACAGCGCGGCTCTGGAAAAAGACTTTGAAGACTCAAGCCCTGATCAGGAACATGAATTCCTGGAGAATCTGAAAGCCGATTCTGCGATCCGCGTGGTCGCCTCTCCGCTGCTTGCCACATCAATCGCCCGGGTTGACGGACAGCCGCATGTTTTTTTTGCCAACTTCGCGGGACTACGGGGGGGAAGGAATCCAGTTCAGAGTCCACAGAATGGCGTGCAAGTCAGCTTTGCGGGCACCACCATGCACCGTGGATTCTTTCTGCCTTTCCTGGGGGAGGTGCGGCCGCTTGAAGGGACCGTTATCGATGGCAGGGTCACATACGCGCTGCCCACAATAGAGAAGGGAGCGGTGTTTTGGTATGAGCGGTAATGGCGAACTGGGGCAAAACAACGCAACCTCTGCTACGTCGGCGAGGAGTTACTGAAGGTGAATGCTCTTTCCGCATTGCTGAATCTGCCGGACGCTGAGAAAACCACCCGGGGTTTGGTACATACTCCTGCAGAAATCGCGCAGCAACCTGAGACCTGGCTGTCCACTTTTGCGCTTTTCAGGAATAGAAGCGCAGAGATCAACGATTTTCTGACGGCATCGGAGCCAGGCGGCATTGCCGGCGTGAGACCAACGGTTTTCTTGGTGGGTGCGGGAACCTCAGACTATATTGGGCAGTCGCTGGTCCACTTGCTGCGCAAAGCCTGGGAGTACGATGTTACTGCGATTCCGAGTACAGATCTCCTGACCCATTTCGACGAATTGGTCAGGCCTCGGCAGAAATATCTCTGGGTTTCATTCTCGCGTTCGGGCGATAGTGCGGAGGGAGTTGCGGTTCTGCAAGCCGCCTGGCGGAAGCGGCCGGATATTCATCACCTTGTAATCTCGTGTAATGCAAAGGGACGCATGGTCGGCGAAAGCGCGCGCAAGTCGCAGGTTCTAAGCGTCTGCCTGGACGACGCTGTGAACGATCGCGGGCTGGCCATGACCAGTTCATTTTCCAATATGGTGGTCTTCGGTCAATGCCTGGCGCATGCGGCTGAGCCCGCCAAGTACGAACCGATCCTGATGCAACTGGTTCAATCGGCAAATAGTCTTCTGCCAATCGCCGCCGATTGCGCCGCTGCACTGGCCAAGGAACCGTACACCAAGGCGTGCTTTGTCGGATCAGGACCGCTCAGAGCCGTAGCCAGGGAATCGGCGCTCAAGGTGCTGGAGTTGAGCGCCGGCAAGGTCCTGACTATGTCCGAGTCGGCATTGGGCCTGCGCCACGGCCCCATGGCTGCTTTGGACCAGGACACCCTCTTGGTGTGTTTTCTTTCTTCCGATCAGAGAGTTCGGGAGTACGAGCGAGATTTGCTCGAAGAGATTGGCAACAAGCGGCTGGTCAAGAGGCGGGTCGTCGTCGCCGGCAGCGGAGCCTCCGTGATAGAGTCTTTCACCGAACAATACCTCGCGCCCTCGACACAATCTCCGGTTGCCGATCACTACCGTCCTCCGTTGGACGTGATTTTCGGGCAACTGCTTGGCCTGTTCTTCTCGCTGCGCAGGAACTTGCGGCCCGACTGTCCCAGCCCCAACGGCGCCATCAGCCGCGTGGTGCAGAATGTTGTAATTCATTCCTGACACGAAACTGGCCCGCGGCGTACAGTACCTTGCGAGAGGACTTTCGGATGATTGAGGTCTGCGTCGTCGGTGAGCTTAACCTGGATCTCATCCTATACGGGCTGCCCAAAGACCTGGAGCTCGACCGCGAGCACCTGGCGAGCGGCCTCTCTTTGACCCTGGGGAGTTCATCTGCGATCTTTGCCCACAACTTGTGCGCGCTGGGCACGCAGGTTGGTTTTGTGTCGAAAATCGGAGCGGATCCTTTGGGGAAGATTGCGGCGGAGCGGCTCTCCGCAGTGGGTGTTGACGTCAGCCGCATGAAACAGGGAGCCAGCAAGACGCCGACGGGACTCACGGTGGTGCTGCCTCATCCCCGGCATCGCTACATTTTGACCTATCCCGGAACTATGTTTGAAATGCAATCTTCCGATATTGATATGGAGTATGTCTGCCGGGCTCGCCACTTTCATCTTTCCTCGTTCTTTCTGCACCGTGCACTCCGTCCGCGAATCCCGGACTTGTTCCGGCAGGCCAAGAACGCCGGTCTTACCACCTCGCTCGACACCAATGACGATCCGGAGAACAAGTGGGGGCGGGACCTGATCGAGGTCCTGAAACACGTCGATATTTTCTTCCCTAACGATCGTGAGGCGAAGAAAATCGCGCACACCGAGGACCTTTCACAAGCGCTTAATTTTCTGGCTGGTCTCTGTAAGATTGTGGTTGTGAAACGCGGCTCGAGCGCCGCCATCTGCCGCTCGGGCGAGGAGCAGTGGAGCCTGGCGCCGCCGGCGGTAAGGGCGGTTGACGATATCGGCGCCGGCGACAGCTTCGACGCCGGCTTCGTTCATCTGTACCTGCTCGGGGCAAAACTGGAGGACTGCCTGGCCTATGCCAATATTGCGGCAGCATACTCGGTGACCAAGGAGGGAGGCACCGAGGCCTTTCGCGACCGTAGCGGGCTGCTCAACTTTATCCGCCAGCAATGGAACTTGACGGGAAGAGGTCCGTTACCGGGAACAGTCAGCCAGTAGTTGGAAGATCCGGCCGCTCCACGCCAAGCTGCACAAAAAGCAAGCGGCTCCGGGTAGCCTCAAGTCCGTAAGGGTTGGAGAAATAGTGCACAAAAACTTCATCCGTAGGTCTGCAACGAAATGACAATGGGCATATTCTCGAACAGCAGCCGGGTCTCAAGCGGAGAGTCGGCCAGCGAGTGCAGGCTGTAGTCGCTGCCGGTTATTACCGTGGGTGGCGAGAGCATACAGCCCTCCGCCAGACCGGAAACCTTATTCTTAAAGTTACCTGCCACCATATTGCAGACCTCGCCGATCGCGTCCGCCACCTCTGGGCCGACCTTATCCAGTTCCATGCCGAGCATCTTCGAGGCCATAAGTGCCGCTGCTTTCGCACTGCAACGGACGCTGAGTATGCCGCACAACTGTCCCGCCAATCCCACCATGGACGTGATGTCGAGACCAGCATCCTCAGCCGTGGCCGACTCCGTCAGATGACTAGCGAGCATGAGTTCGAAGACTTCCCGCGCTGCCATATCGAGCAGCGGTACCCAGTCTTCATGGCGGCCGTTGGCGGCGAGCAGTTCGTTCGCAGACTTCATGGTTTTCCTTGCTACACCGGTATGCTGGTCATGAGGTATTACTCAGCCCTTCGCCAATGGGAAGGCATGTCTGTTCTTCGAACGCCCGCCCTCTTGGATATCGGCCAGGGATGGGCTGGACTTTAGGAAGTTAAACTCTCCATCGGGCCGATCTACGATCCTCAAGACGCGAGGACTCCTCGAACACTGCCGGTCGGGTCGGGGAAATGGGGGCGTCCACGATCCCGAGTTGACAACGAATCCATATTTCTGCAAATATAGAAACATGGTCAGCGCCCAATCCCGAAAATCCATTGAGCAGGTGGTGAAGTTCGCGGACATGTTCTCGGCAATGGGGACGGAAGCGCGGCTGCGCATCATGCAGTTGCTTCTGTGTGCCCATCCGGACGGCCTGGTCGTCGGCGAGATTCAGCAAGAGTTAGACATTCCCAACTCCACACTCTCTCATCATCTTGACAAGCTCAAAGCGGAAAACCTCGTGCTGGTGCAACGCGAAAGTACATTCCTCCGCTATAAGGCAAATACTGAGGCGCTGCAAGAGTTGTTGCAGTTCTTGTACGCCGAATGTTGCACCCGGAACAAAGCACTCCGGCCGGAATCAATTGTTCAAGTTTGTCGATAGGAGAAAAACGATGAGCAAGCAGAATATAAAGCAGGTGGTGAGAGAAAAATATGCGGAGGCGGCGTTGCGGGTTACCAGTGGAGGCAGTTCTTGCTGCGGAAGCAGTCCCTCGACAGGCAGCGGCTGTGGCGACCCCATCACCTCGAACCTTTACGGCTCCGAGCAGGCCGGGGAGCTACCCGAAGAAGCTCTGCTCGCATCCTTGGGCTGCGGCAATCCGACGGCGCTCGCTAAACTGAACCCCGGCGATGTGGTGCTTGATCTCGGCTCCGGCGGCGGCATCGATGTTCTCCTGTCTGCCAAGCGCGTCGGCCCCACCGGAAAGGCGTATGGTCTCGATATGACCGATGAGATGCTGGCTCTGGCAATGGAAAACAAGCGCAAGGCCGGGGTCAACAACGTTGAATTTCTGAAAGGTGAAATCGAGCACATTCCACTCCCCGATAATTCTGTCGATGTCGTTATTTCCAACTGCGTCATCAATCTCTCGGCAGACAAAGACCAGGTCTTACGGGAAGCCTTTCGCGTTCTCAAGCCAGGGGGACGCTTTGCGGTATCGGACGTGGTGACGCGCGGCGCAATGCTTCCCGAGATTCGCAAGAACGTGCTTCTGTGGGTAGGCTGCGTCGCAGGCGCGCTCGAAGAAACCGAGTACCGCAGCAAATTGGCAGCGGCTGGATTCGAACAAATTGAGCTTGAGCCCACACGGGTCTATCGCGTCGAAGACGCCAGAGAATTCCTCGCCGGCCAGAACATTGATGTGGATGCGCTGGCCGCGCAAGTGGATGGCAAGTTCATGAGCGCTTTCGTGCGCGCCCTGAAGCCGGGCGTCGGAGCGAAGCCATGTTGCGGGCCTACCTGCTGCAACTAGGAGGGAAAGACTATGCAAGGGCACTACAACGTCCTGTTTCTGTGCACGGGCAATTCAGCCCGTTCCATCATGGCCGAAGCAATTCTGAACTTCAAGGGCAGGCCCAGGTTCACAGCCTATAGTGCTGGAAGCCACCCCTCAGGAACAGTTCGTCCAGAAGCCTTGCGACAACTCGCGGCGGCTCACATACCAACCCATGGATTGCGCAGCAAGCCCTGGGACGAATTCTCGCTGCCCCACTCTCCCAAGCTTGATTTCGTCTTCACGGTCTGTGACAACGCTGCGAAAGAGGTGTGCCCGGTGTGGCCCGGTCAGCCGATGACCGCCCATTGGGGCGTCCCCGACCCGCCAGCGGTTCGAGAAAGCAAACCCGAGATTGAACGAGCATTTCGTGAAGCGTTCTTTATCTTGGACCGCAGAATCAGTTTGTTCCTCTGCCTCCCTCTGAAGGCCTTGGACGGCCTGGCGCTCAAGAGAGAACTCGACCGCATCGGCCAGTCAAGTTTGCCCGTCGCCCAGGAGTAGTGAATTGTTTTGGCAAGCCGATTTCGGTCAGTTTTAGAGCAATGTAGGAATTATTCATGAAGGCCACTGGTCGTCTCGGTTTTCTCGATCGCTATCTGACTGCCTGGATCTTTGCTGCCATGGTCGCGGGCGTCGTGATGGGTTGGCTTGTGCCCGGAGTCGTACCCTTCCTGAATCGGTTTAACGTCGGTACGACTTCCGTTCCAATTGCGGCGGGATTGATTTTAATGATGTATCCACCTTTCACGAAGGTGCGATATGAGAATCTGCATGAGGTTTTTCGCAACAAGAAAGTGCTCGGCCTTTCACTCGTCCAGAACTGGGTGGTGGGCCCGATTCTGATGTTTATTCTGGCCATTGTGTTTCTGCGCGGATACCCGGAATACATGGCTGGGCTGATTATGATCGGTCTCGCTCGCTGCATCGCCATGGTCATCGTTTGGAACGAACTGGCACGCGGCGATACCGAATACGCAGCTGGCTTGGTGGCCTTTAATTCTCTCTTCCAGGTGTTTTTCTACTCACTCTACGCCTGGGTCTTTATCACAGTCGTTCCCGCCAGACTCGGTCTGCGGAGCACCGTCGTCAACGTATCTATTGCAGAGATTGCCAAGAGCGTCTTTATTTATCTGGGAATTCCGTTCCTCGCCGGATTTCTAACTCGTGTCTGGCTGGTTCGTGCCAGAGGGAACGATTGGTATAACCGGTATTTTGTTCCGCGAGTAAGCCCGTTGACTCTGATTGCCCTGCTGTTCACGATCGTGGTGATGTTCTCCCTTAAAGGCGGCTATATTGTTCGCTTGCCATTGGACGTGCTGCGCATCGCGGTACCACTCCTGATCTACTTCGTGCTGATGTTTCTAGCGTCCTTTTATATTGGCAAGAAACTGGGTGCGGACTATTCCAAGACCACAACCCTGGCATTTACCGCCGCATCCAACAATTTTGAACTGGCAATTGCGGTTGCCGTCTCGGTCTTTGGCATCAACTCCGGGGCCGCGTTCGCGGCTGTCATCGGGCCGCTGGTAGAAGTGCCCGTGATGGTCGCGCTTGTCAACGTGGCCTTCTACTTTCAGCGTCATTTTTTCCCCAGCCCGGAACCCATCACCGTCCAACCGATTTGTTCTCCCTCGGCGCAGTGAGCGGGTGGGCATCAGAAGTCAAGGCTCTAAGATCATGGATTGCTTCCGAGTTGCCGGAGTCTACTGGCTAAAGTTAAGAGACTTCGATAAAGTAATGACGAATTCGTGGGGGTGAGACGTGTTGCGCGCAAAATTACTTATTTGCCTGCTAGTTTGGCTGTGCGTCCTTTGTACCGTT
>Ga0070733_10003653_pt1 | contig 10457 bp, 12 predicted proteins | sample Coa_R1_9_FD_66450 | JGI IMG/M metagenome (GOLD analysis project Ga0070733, IMG submission 66450) | Surface soil microbial communities from Centralia Pennsylvania, which are recovering from an underground coalmine fire - Coalmine... | ecosystem: Environmental > Terrestrial > Soil > Unclassified ... | reverse complement strand
CGCCCTTTCCGTATCTCACGACAGACGCATCCTTCCCCCGACACCCCTTCCATCCGACCGCAAGCCTCCCGAACCCCGCTCAATTATCGCTCAAACCTGACTTTGACGGGGTCCTGTGCGACAAAGGCCTTGGGGCGCAAACACGGCCCGGCCTCCTCCCTCCGCTTCAGCCCTTTCTTGACGCTCTTTCCGGACTGTGTTAGCTTCCATCCATGAAACGCCTGCTCAATATCGCTCATCGCGGCGCCTCGGGTCATGCCCCCGAGAACACAATGGCCGCCTTTCGTCTGGCAAAGGTCCTCGGTGCGGATATGATTGAGCTGGACCTCTGGGAGAGTGCGGATGGTCAACTGGTCGTACTTCATGACGCCTCCCTCCTGCGCACGACGGGGGTCCGAGGCCGGATCAGCCGCTTTCGTCTTTCTGAAATCCGCCGGCTCGATGCGGGCGCCTGGTTCCATCCTCACTTCCGGGGAGAACGGATCCCAACTCTTAAGGAGGTCGCAGCAATCAGAGACATCGAAATCAACATTGAGCTCAAGGGAGCGGATCCTCAGAAAGTGCTCAGCGAGCTCCTCCATCTGGGGGAAGCCCCGAGGATACTTCTCTCCTCCTTTGACCATCGCCTGTTGGAGCAGCTTCGAGAGATCGACTCGAGCATCCGACTGGGCTTCCTCGTCCACCGGGAATCTGAGCAGAACATCTGGAAGGAAGCCGAGCGCCTCCGTCCTTTTTCCCTGCACCTTCCTCAGCAGCGCGTTCGCACCACCTTCCTCGAAAGGGCCCGCTCGGAAGGGATGCGGGTTTTTGCCTACACGGTCAACCTCGAGAACACGATGCGGCGATTGATCAATGCAGGCGTCGACGGAATTTTTACGAACTACCCCGACCGCTTAAACTCTCTGATCCTCCGTGAGCAGCACTGAGTCGCGGACGCCTTAAATTCCCCTTGAAGAGCCGTAGATGCCATGTTATGATGGGTATATTGGTGAGTATCACCGGCACCTCCTCTCGAGACATCCCCCAGCCCAAGGTCAGCGCGGTCGGATGATTTTTGGGGCGTATGCTCTCCAGCGTCATGTGCGGAGACCATGAAGGGGATCATGCGGGCCAAAGAATCTTCGGATGGCCGTCCCGACGACATAGGAACGACTCGGCGGCTCACGCGGCGAGGGTGGGTATTCCTTGGGGGCAGCAAACGAGTCAGCCCGGTTTAGGCACGAAGAGGGAGATCTCCTTTGTTCTTAGCGCCTAAGGCCCCCCTCGCTCCAGACCTGCTGGCAGGACGGTGCAAACAAGTTAGGGAACAACTCGTCCATGAGGGCATCTACCGTGCCGAGAGCGAGGACGGCAATACTTCTTGGCGGGTTGGGACCGAGCCTTACTGGATTCGTCGCGAGGAGGCGGTGTTTTTACAGAACCTCGGCGGCCACCTCCTCTCTTTTTACCGCTCTCTGAACCGCCTTTACTTCGAAAGCCTCAAGGGGCGAGCGCCCGCCTGGGTGGCCGCCTACCTCGACGCGGGAAAACCCGACGGCGTACTGCACTTCGGACGGATGAACCGGTTTAAACAGGATCTGCCGGGGGTCATTCGCCCCGATCTCCTTCTGACGCCGACCGGTATGGTCGCCACCGAGCTCGACGCCGTCCCGGGGGGGGTCGGCCTTACCGCCGCGCTCAGCCGTGCATATACCGATGTCGGCTTCTCGGTGGTGGGCGGAGCAGCCGGGATGGTCGAGGGATTCGCCCGCATGATTCGTTTCCAGTCGGCTGAGCCACAGCCGCACCTCGCGATCGTCATATCCGAGGAATCCAAGGACTATCGGGCAGAGATGTCCTCTTTGGCAAAGGCCCTGGACCGTTCCCACTTCCCCTCCCAGGTACTCACCCCCTCGCAGATCGGATTTACTGAGGAGGGACTCTTTTTTGAAGCCGGGCAGCGGCGCGAGTCGATCGACGTCTTGTATCGCTTCTTCGAGCTTTTTGATTTGATCAATATCCCCAAGGTCGAGTTGATTTTTTATGCCGCAAAAAAGAAACTGGTGGTGCTGACCCCCCCTCCGAAGCCCCAACTGGAAGAAAAACTTGCGTTCGCCTTGTTCCACCACCCCGTCCTTCGCCCTTATTGGAGGGAGAGCCTGGGAGAAGGAACAGACCAGTTGCTTACAGGGCTGTTCCCTTCGAGCTGGGTGCTCGATCCCCGGACCGTCCCCCCTCATGCGACGATTCCGGGCCTGACCGTGGCCTCGCGTCCGGTTCAAGCTTTTGACGAGTTGTCGCGCCTTTCTCAGAAAGAGCGCCATCTCGTGATTAAGCCCTCGGGATTTTCGGAGCTCGCCTGGGGTAGCAGGGGGGTTTCAGTCGGCCATGATCTTTCCGAGGGGGACTGGCGAGCGGTCATTGACCGGGCGCTCGAGAGCTTCAACAAAACCCCGCACATCCTCCAGCACTTTTGCAAGGGCAGACAGGATCGGGTGAGCTACTATGATTTCGACACGGCCCAGGTCCGGCAACTGGATGGGAGAACGCGCCTTTCACCCTATTATTTCGTGGAAGGAGATCGGGCGATCCTCGGAGGGGCTCTCGCCACGATCTGCTCTCTTGAAAAAAAGCTGATCCACGGAATGGTCGATGCAGTGATGGTTCCCTGCGCTCTTGAGTCAAACGGCCCTGCGGCCGAGTCCCTTTCCGCGGGGCCGGCCGCCAGAGTGTAGTCCATACGAGCGAAAAAGGAAGAACTCTCATGAAGTTGTACAATCTTGAATCCTGCCCCTATTGCGCGATGGTCCGGGAAAAACTGGTCGAATTGGGGCTCCCGTATGAAAAAATCGACGTGCCGCCCGCCCGTCCCTTGCGCCAGGAGGTGTTCGAGGTCTCGCAGCAGTATACAGTTCCGGTGCTGGTAGATGGTGAGACCGTGCTCGCCGATGAAAATGACATCATCGCCTACCTCGAAGAAAAATATAAGAAAACGGGGAAGGAGTAAAGAAGGAAATGGAAGCCTGGCAGAAAGATCTTAAAGAGAGCATTGTCGATGTAGACACCTTGGCCGAGGTGCTCGGAGTCGACCCCGATCCGATCCGAGAGATCGTCGAGCAATACCCTATGCGGATCACCCCGCAAGTCTTGAAGACCATTGAATCGAAAGGAGACCCGATTTGGCTCCAGGTTGTCCCCAACCAGGAAGAGGGGGCCGCCGACGCGGCTTGCGCAGAGGATCCGTTGCATGAAGAGAAAGATATGCCGGTTCCCAATCTGGTCCACCGCTATCCGGATCGGGTCCTGCTGTTTATCACAAACCAGTGTCCGATTTATTGCCGATTCTGCACGCGTAAGCGTTTCGTCGGCTCGCCGGGCACGCTGACCCCCAAGGAGCTGGCCCAAGTCGTGGAATACATCTCCAACCACAAGGAGATCCGGGATATTATCCTTTCCGGCGGGGACCCTTTGATGGTGGTCGACTCGCTCCTGGAACGGGTATTAAAGGCGCTACGAACCATCCCTCATTTGGAAATCATCCGTCTGGGCACCCGGGTGCCGGGCACACTTCCCTCGCGCATCACGGACGGCCTCTGTTCAATGCTCAAGAAATACCATCCGATCTACATGAATCTGCACTTCAACCACCCTGACGAGATTACCGAAGACGTGGCCGCGGCGTGCGGGAAGCTGGCCGATGCCGGCATCCCCCTGGGGAGCCAGACCGTTCTGCTCAAAGGGGTCAACGACGACCCGCAAGTGATGAAACGGCTGATGCGATCCTTGTTAGCCGTTCGTGTCAAACCCTATTATCTCTACCAGACCGATTTGGTCACCGGGACGCATCATTTTCGGACCGCGGTCGAAGCGGGATTCGAGGTCATCCGGGCACTCAGGGGGCACACGTCGGGGATGGGCGTACCGCACTTTGTCATCGACGCCCCCGGCGGCGGCGGCAAGGTGGCGATTCTTCCCCCCGATACCCTTTTGGCGCTCAACGGACAGGAGGCCGTCATCAAGAACTATGAGCAAAACCTTTATCGGTATCCTCAGGTCTCTAGGGAGACCTCATCGGGCGGCTCCAACGGGATAAATCCCGCGGAGGTGGTCAGTTCGGCACCCTTTACAGAGGAGAATTGATCCGCAGGAACATCACCTTCCGATGAAGAACGTGTAGGGAAGGCCCGAGAACGGACAGATCATTGCTTAGAAGGAGGAAAGATCGGGTGATAAAAAACGACCGCTGGATCAGAAAGATGGCCAAAGAGTTTGAAATGATTCAGCCTTTCGAGGAGAAACAGGTTCGAGCCGGGATGATCTCCTTCGGCGTCTCCTCCTATGGCTATGATCTTCGAATTTCGAACGAGTTTAAAATCTTCACCAACATTAACACCTCCATCGTCGACCCCAAGCAATTCGATCCGAAGTCCTTCGTCGATGTCAAAGAAAGCGTTTGCATTATCCCCCCCAACTCTTTCGCACTCGGTAGGAGTGTGGAATATTTCAAGATTCCACGAAATGTAATGACGATCTGCGTAGGAAAATCGACCTATGCACGCTGCGGAATCATCACGAACGTCACACCCTTCGAACCGGAGTGGGAAGGATTCGTGACTCTGGAGATTTCAAATACGACGCCGCTCCCCGCGAAAATCTATGCGCATGAAGGGATCGCCCAGGTCCTTTTCTTCGAATCCAATGAATCCTGTGAGACCTCTTACGCGGACAAGAAGGGCAAATACCAGGCGCAGGTTGGAATCACGCTCCCGAAAATATGAGCGAGGGACTTGCCGGCCCTTCGGATGCTACCACCCCTTCAGGATCTTGCGTAGTTTTTCGACGTCCGATTCGTCGCACCAGACATATGCGGAATACTGCTGGCCGAATCCTATGGCATCGACCGCGTGAAGATTGATCCCTTCCTGAGATATTCGTTCCAAAGTCTCCGCCAGCGCACCGGCGCGATCCTCTCCCGTGAGATGGAAACAGCTTCCTTCCCGGAGGGTCCAGCCGGCTCCCTCGATCGCCTTCTTAAATTCAATCGGGTCCCGGGGAATGGCCATGATCTCGGCATTTCCCTGTCCGATGCCGAAGCCCCAGACCCCCGCCAAATAGACCTCTTCCTCAGCCATCTTCTTGGCAAAGCGGGAAAGCTCCCCCGGCCGATCATAAGTGAGTATTGCAAAATAGGTGGCACGCGTCACATCCATGCTTTTCCCCCAATACAGGTCATTCACCCCTTGGGTCAGTTGGACTGGCTCTAGGAATTCTCCATCTCCAAGAGAACAAACCGATTTCCTTCCGGATCAAAGACGTAGGAAAAATTTGCACCGCCGGGCGCCTTTCGCACAGGGGTACAGTCAATTCCTTTACGCTGAAGCTCACCTATAAACCCTTGTAAATCTCGGACCCGAAGCAGGATGCCCCAACCGGTTCTGGTCCGCCGTCTTCCGGCGCGAGGCTCTGTCCGTTTGAGCCGATCGACCGAATGAAGCCCCAGAACCGTTCCGCCGGGCAACGGGTACTCGACATAATAGGGCCTTTTCACGGAGGGTCTGAGCCCCAGTTTTCGGTAGAACGCCGTTGCTTTTTTTAAGTCAGAGACCGCTGCCATTACCCAGGAATCAATCATCATTTTAGCCATGGCCACCTCCAAGGCCTTCAATCCTGGAGCCGGAACAGTGCTGATGTCAAGGGGAAACAGCAATGTAGCTTGGGATTTTTCGCACCGGGGAATAGGCCTCCTTTGTGCGTTGGAGATTGGCTAAACCCGAATCATCGAGCGTATTGATCCAGGTATAACCGTAAAGTTCACGGCAGAAGGCCCGAAACAGGTAAGCCGCCGCGCCGATCTGAGGGAGCCGGGTCACCTCGAGTAGAATGCAGAATGTCTGCGCAGAGAGGGGATAACCAAAGCTATATCCGACGACATCCCCCTCGGTCCTCAGAACTCTTCCGGTCAGCCCGATCCGTCCCGCCTCGGCCAGCGCCCGTAAATGAACGGCGCGACTGTCCTGCAGCATTGCCCGATAATCCGCGCCCGGGTGCCGCCGCAAGCGGTCGCCTTCCCACTCGAGCAAGAGGCGCCGACAGGCCTCCTCCTGGTCGGTGGTGTACGGAACAAGCTCGGGCCGCAGGCCCCGTTCGAATCGATTGCAGGCCCAGCGCTGGGACTTGTAGCGATTCCCGCAGAGATTCTCCAGATCGGATCGAAGATAGAGGTAATCGGGATCCTTTGAGAGGAGCCGGAATCCGAGGCGCTCATAGCCTTCAACCCAAGTCTCGGGGATGTTTTCAATCCGGCTGACGGACGCAAGGCGGTTCTCCCTCTCCAGCAGTTCCCAGCCCAGGCGAATCGCCTTCGCATCGAAGGGACCCAGCGGGGGAAGGGGCATGTAGAGGTGCCCTTCATAACCGGCGAAGAGAAAGAGATGACCCGCCGTATAAGTCCACAAGAAGCGAAAGTGATCCTGCCACAGATAATGATAGGCAAAACTATAGGCGGAGAGGGGCGTCGGAGAGAGGTCATTGACTGTTGCCGACAGCGCCCCCTCGAAGAACCGCCGGTCACCCGGCGTCAGCGGACCGAGCGCGGGCAGAACCATGGCGCTGTAGGGCCTCCGTCACCTTGCAGAGAGGGGATATTTCAAGGACGTCCGATTGAAATGGGCCGATGAGATCCGGATGGTCTCGGAGCAGATCAACGATACGGCTCGATTCAATAAATGCCTGCACTTCCTTGGCAAAGGCGAGCAGAGCGGGATGGTTTTCAAGATCTCTGATAAAAGGGCACTTCGTATCCATTCCGAGCAAAACGTCCTTCCCGAGCTCATCCCAGTAGAGAGCGAACGGGTAGATGCGGCAATCCAGGGGTCTTGCTTCATAAATACCACAGTGCTGAGTGGCCGGATCGAAATGGGGACAGCGACAGCCCTCCCCTTCGGGGACAAGCCGGATCCTCGATCCACGGAGATCTGGAAACCACCCTCGCGCGATATCCGAGCTCCGCACACCGGCAATCTCGGCCTCGGTAAAAAAGGGGGCCAACGGGCTCTGCAGCTCAGCGAACCGGCAGCAAACGTCGCAGGTCAGACAAGTCTCCTGCGGGAGGATCTGGCCCAAACCCTGATAGAAATCGGCCTGCGACAAGAGGGTATTCTCTCAATTCGTTGACGGGTACCGCCAAAATTATATTATAAACCGCTTAAGAAAACAAATGTTCCGTCTGATTTCTGGGACCGACGAGGAGTCGCCGGATCGACGGGTCGGGTTCTTTAAGACGGGACATTCGGGAAGTTCGCTATTGACTCGATCCGACGCTTGGCGTATAGAGGGCGAGACGACGCCTGCGGCTCAACTACTCTTGGGAGCGTCCCTTCTGCCCCGGGATCCGATTGCAATGCGCCTGACCCTCCCCAGAACGGATCCAGACTTCCTCCGGTACATCGGACGGCTGATCGACAGTTATCGTCGTTGGACCGGGCGCGATCTGCTCCCGGGACCGGCGATCGATCGAGGGGATAGGCTTTATTTAGCTCCGTTTGCAATCATCGCGCATGGGACCGAAGAAGATCCGATCTTCAACTTCGGAAACCAGGTTGCGCTGGAGCTCTGGGAGATGACCTGGGAATCTTTCACCCGAATGCCCTCCCGCCTTACGACGGAGGCTGCGGGCCGAGAGGAGCGGGCGGCATTTTTGGCTCAGGTGACTCGCCAAGGCTTTGTCGAGCGCTACAGAGGGGTCCGTATATCGAGCACCGGTCTGCGTTTTTTGATCGAAGATGCAACCGTTTGGAACATTATCGACCCGATGAGAGGAGAAGGGGGTCCGGACCCCTGCCTTGGCCAGGCTGCGGCCTTTCGCAAGTGGACCTACCTCTAGCCGCTTTCGGCCGAGCCGGCCGATGGACATCGTTGTCCATTCCCAGGTCCTCAGATTACGACATTTTTGAGGAGTCCGAATCCGGTATGAGGCTCGATATATTGGATCCCTCTCAAGACCAGTGGGCTCCAAATCAAACTGGGGTCGCCTAGGTGGAGTTCGGTCTTCTGCGCTTTTTCGATCGAGAATCCGTTCTGAAGAAGGTGTAGCAGGAGGATCTGCCGTCCGATCTGCCGGGCCTCTTCCTCGCCGTAAGAACACCCCTCGAGTCGCCAACCCGGTTGGAACGATACGCAAGAGAGGGGACCCTGTTTTCTCATCAGGACTAGGGTCATCTGTCCAAGGGCCTGCATATTGCGGGTGCCGAACGCGGGAACCCGCAGGGCGGTCCCCTTCGACAGGCCCGGAAGGTGGGAATCGGCGTCCACCGGCACGAGCCAGAAGGGAAGATAACGAAGCTCCTGAGGGACCGCGCCGTTCGGAGCCGGTTCAAACTGCACGGACACCTCCTCAAAATCATCTCCTCGGCTCCGCCATGCGCGCCCGCAGATCCCGCAGGCCAAAATAACGTCCTGCGGGCGACACGGAAGGTCCCAGCCGCAATTCGGGCACTTGAGAGGGCGAAAACGAATTACCTGCAGGGACTCGCCCGGTCGCAAGCCGGCCAGAGAGACTTTCCCCTGGTGCGTCGCGGTCACCTCCCCGGAGAGACCATCGACGAAAAGAGTGTAGGGTTCCCCGCCCTTCTCGCAGCGGGCCAGGAAAAAAGGGAAGTAAACCAGCGAGAGCCTCCCGCCGACGCTCTGGGGTTCCCGTCCTTGCAAATCCTGTCTCCGGCCAAGTTCCAGCGCTTCCCTCTCTTTGATCTCTACCGGGAGAACAATTCCCTGGTTCGAAAGATGGTCCCGCTCAAAGATAGAGAGCGGGAGAACCGATGCCCTGATTCCCAATGAGTAGAGTCCCGAGATTTTCAGGTCGAAAGCCAAAAAGGTCTTCTCCACGAGGCGGTTCCTGAGCAGCCACCGCTCCCGGTCGGCGGCACCCGATGCAGGGATCCCCGCCCATCCCAGCGCTTCATGCGCGTCCTCCCTTTGTTCCCCGCAGGTCTCCCTGGTCTCCTCCTTTTCGAGCCAGACGGTGTTCCCGCTGTAACGGTAGTAGGGAAGAAAACAGAGCGTTGTTTCGACAAGGCGAAATCCCGGCAGGCGCGATCGAAGATCCCGGACCGCAATGGCAGCAGCCTCTTGGGTGTTCCCTACCGGCGTAATGAAATAGGCAAGCGTCCTGGGATAACCAGCAATCCAAAGGGCCGAGCCGCAATAGGCGCAGTGAAATGTCTGGCTTCCCTCTTCGAAATTCACGGCGGCAGAACAAGCGGGGCAACGGGTTTCGACATAAAACGCTTTGTTCATGAACGCGCCTGGCTCTCCGGAAGCTGTTCGCCGCACTGGGCGCAGAATTTGGTGGAGAAGGGAATGGGGGCATTGCATTTCGGGCAATGCAACTCTTCGGTTAAATTTAATCCACAGGCCGAGCAGAATTTCGCGAGGGCGGGGAGGTTCTTGGCGCATCGAGGGCATTTTCCGATGACGACCATCTGGTGTCCGCAGTGGGGACAGAAGCGGGCGGATTCCGGGATCGCATTATGACAGTCCGGACAGCAGAGCCCACCTCCCTGAACCAGGCTCGGATAGGCCATGCCGGCGCCGACGCCCAGTACCAGTCCCATCCCTCCGGACAAGATTCCCGTCCCGGAATTCTGAGCGGAATCCCCCAATGCCTTGGCCATCTTGAATTTCATGAATCGGTCGATCGATCCGACGACCTCCATCTCTCCTCGCTCGTCGATTCTTTTTTGAACCTCTTCCGGAGGCGTGATTGAGGTGATGAGGAAATCGAAGAACTCCAGCCCATATCTTTGAAAATCGGCCGAGAGTTTTTCCCGAACCGCCAATGCCAGTGTATCGTATTTTTTCGGCAGGTTGAAAATGGTGTCCAGGTTCTCTCCGAGAAAATCATTGAACCGCGCAACAATCAGGCTCCGGAGATATTCTTGAATGTTGGAGGTGCTGTAAGTCGCCAAGGTTCCCGAGAGGGTATTGATGAAGAGGAGCGGTTGGACGATTCTGATCCCATAGGTGCCGAACGCTCGGAGACGCACTAATCCCAGCTCGGCGTCCTTGAAGGCGACCGGGTCCGATGTCCCCCATTTCAAACCCACGAATGCCTTCTGGTTGACGAAATGGATCTCAACCCGGAACGGACTCGCGAAGCCGTAAGGAAGGCTCAGAATCTTCGTCAGGATCGGAATATTTTTTGTGGTCAATTTGTGGCGGCCGGGCCCGAGGACGTCGAGTCCCTTGCCCTCATAAAAAAAGATCGCCGCTTGGCTGTCCCGCACCACGACTTGCGAACCAAACTTCGTCTCGCCCGAACCCTCCTCGGGAATTCGGTGGACCATTTCGTCCTGGTCCCCCCCAAGCCACTCGATAATCTCCAAGAACTGCGACATGGCAGATCCTCCGACCGCCAAGTCTAACAATATTTGCGGGCCTGTCAATAGAACATCGCCGCCGGTAAAGGGGGGTGCTCTTTT
>Ga0070733_10003651_pt1 | contig 10459 bp, 11 predicted proteins | sample Coa_R1_9_FD_66450 | JGI IMG/M metagenome (GOLD analysis project Ga0070733, IMG submission 66450) | Surface soil microbial communities from Centralia Pennsylvania, which are recovering from an underground coalmine fire - Coalmine... | ecosystem: Environmental > Terrestrial > Soil > Unclassified ... | reverse complement strand
AGCCATCAGAAGATCATCGAAAACCTGGATCGCTGGGCCAACAGCCGCGAGCTGCAGCCGCCGAAATTGCCGGAAAGCCAGACGGCCTGATCGCGCTGTTCAAGCCGCCCGAAATGTGGCTCCGCTTTCCGAAAGCCCTTGCAGCTTTTTGCTGACGAAAGCCGCGTCCCACCGCTCGCCTCTTGCGAGGTTGAGGGTTAGGTTGGTTCTGCTCCGAATCGACCAGAGGCCCTGTACTGATGACCATACGCCAGCATCGCGGCGACCTGCCTGACCTCACCCGCTACACGGACGCCGTGGCGATCGATACCGAGACCATGGGGCTCAATCCGCATCGCGACCGGCTCTGCGTGGTGCAACTGTCGAATGGCGATGGCAGCGCCGACGTCGTGCAAATCCCGAAAGATCATGGGAAAGGGCCGAATGACGCGCCAAACCTCAAGGCGCTTCTCGCCAATCCCAAGATCACCAAGATCTTTCATTTCGCCCGCTTCGATCTCGCGGCGCTCTACAATGCTTTCGGCGTGATGCCCGAGCCGGTCTATTGCACCAAGATCGCCTCGCGGCTTTCCCGCACCTACACCGACCGCCACGGTTTGAAGGATCTGGTGCGCGAGGTGCTCAACATCGATCTGTCGAAGCAGCAGCAATCGAGCGATTGGGGCGCGCCAGGCCTGAGCGAAGCGCAGCTCGCTTACGCGGCCTCCGACGTGCTGCATCTGCATGCGTTGCGCGAACGCCTCGACGCGATGCTCGCGCGCGAAGGCCGGCTTGGACTGGCGCAAGCCTGCTTTACCTTCCTGCCGACACGGGCAAAGCTCGATCTGCAAGGCTGGGAAGCCGAGGACATCTTCGCCCATTCGTGATGCGCGATACTAGTGCGGCGAATTTGAAGTTCGCATCAGAGGTCGCGGCGGTAGTTCGCGAACTTCGGAATCGGAGCTAGCCGCCGACAATCAAGCGGCTGGCTAGGGTGGCGACGCTGACGTTCCTTACAGTCTTGCAGCAGACCCTTCAAAGGAACGTCAGAGTCAAAGCCACACTAGAAAACCAATATTGGCTCGTGTCCCTTTGGTTCTGGCATTCGTAAAGTGCCCGCTGTGACAGGATACGAATGTCAGAACCGGGACACTAGCGCCCCTTTTCGGACACACTCCTGAACGGCCTGAAGGAGTGTGGGCTGGGCGATCCCTTGCCGTCGGGGTAAAACAATCCAGATATTGCGATGTAAATCGAAACCAGTGCCCATGGTTTTACGAAGTTCGGCTTTCCGAAGTTCGCGAAAAGTGGGCGCTGAGGTAAAGCACGAACTTTCCGAAAGTGGGCACTGGTGAGCTCGGTTCAGAATCCTGCCTATCAAGCCGGAATGGAGGCGCGCTTTGCCGTCGCGGCGCGCCACAGCCGGATGGTGCGCATCTTGCGGGTCGCCGTGCCCGGCGCCGTGATTCTGTCGCTTGCCGCCATCGTTCTGGTGTCGGTCTTCAATCCGTTCCGAATGCTACTGCCGAAGTTGCCGCTGGATATGGGAGGCATGGTTGTCTCCGGCACCAAGATCACTATGGAATCGCCACATATGGCGGGTTATTCGCAGGACCGGCGGCCCTATGAAGTCTGGGCCAAAACCGCAACCCAGGATGTGACCGATCCGGATCATGTCGAACTGAAGACGCTGCGGGGCAAGGTGTTGATGGAAGATCAGTCGACCGTCACGCTGGAGGCGGTCAACGGATTGATGGATACCAAGCAGTCGCTGCTCGATTTGCACAAGGACATCTATTTGCAGACCACCACGGGCTATGAAGCGTGGCTCAGCCAGGCCTTCGTCGACATGGGCAAGGGCACGGTGACGTCCGACGAACACGTCGATGTCAAATGGGCCGACGGAAAGATTTCTGCCGACCGGCTGAAGATCACCGGCGGTGGCGAGGTCGTCCGTTTCGACGGCAATGTCGTGATGAATATCGACAAGATGCCGCCGCCGGCTGTCGAAGCCGCGCCTGAGCCTGCTCCTGCGGCGCGGCCAGCGAAGACGCGGCCGAACGCCAAATCCTCTAACGCGACCTCCAACGCGAAATGATCCGATGAAACCGTTTCACTGGGAAATCCTTAAACGCCGCTGCATCGTCAGCGCCGCGTGTGCCGGCTTTGCCTTCACGATGTTGCTTGCGGGCGAGGCGCGTGCCCAAAACACGGTGACCGGCGTGCCCAATGCGATGCAGGGTTTTTCGCAGAATCGCGATCAGCCGATTCAGATCGAGGCGGCGTCGCTCGAAATGCGCGACAAGAAAAAAGAAGCGACCTTCACCGGCAACGTGAAGGTGGTGCAGGGCGACACCACCATGACCTCGAAGGTTTTGGTCGTCTTCTACGAATCATCGAGCCAGAACGCCGCGCCGGCTGCGGCAGCTCCGGCCACCAACGCCAACGCGAAGGCTGCCGTCAAATCGGCGCCTGCACCCGTTCAACCCGCAGCCATGCAATCCGCAACGCCGGGTCCAGGGGGCGCGTCGTCGATCAAGCGGCTGGAGGCCAAGGGCAATGTGGTCGTGACACAAAAGGATCAGGTCGTGACCGGCGACACCGCCGTGTTCGACACCAAGACCAACCTCATCACGATGCTGGGTGGCGGTGGAACTGGCGTTGTACTGACCCAGGGCAAGAACGTGCTCCGCGGCGATCGCTTGTTGGTGGATATGACGACCGGCGTCTCACGGGTCGAATCGGACTCCGGCCGCGTCCAGGGCCTGTTCCAGTCATCCCCCCAAAACGGCAACGGGCCAGCGCTTCCCGGTGCACAGCCGTCGGGACCCCAGCCGTTGGCTCCGCCCGGGGCGCCTCAGTCTCTGACCCCAAATAAACCAAAGTAATGTCAATACTTTAATGAAACAGCGACTGAGCCGCGGTTGAAGCCGAGGGTCTGAGCCTGTATCTAGCGGTCGGGGTTGCTTGGGAACTTAAGACCGGTTCGCTGGGCAAGGGGCATCCGGTCATTCATGCTGAGCGGGCGAATCAGTCGCCGCGGAACTTCTCGAAGGGTTCGGACGAAGCGGGGATGGTGGATTTACTCGGCATGTTCCGGCGACGCCCCGCAAACCGCGGCAAAGGCGGTTTTGCACGTTCGCGCGAGGATATTACCGCGCTCGGTGGCCGCATGGGTGAAATGCTGACGAGCCCGGTGCGCGATGCGCCGCCGCTTGCCCGCACCGCGCCCGCGCCAACGCTGGAATTGCCCCGCACTGAGAAACCTCCGCCCCGCCCGGCTGCCGCCAAACCTGCACCCAGAACCAACGGCGCCGCTGCTCCGCGGCAGGCAGCCCGGCCGGGATATCTGGCTGTGCATAGCGTGGAAAAAAGTTTCGGCACCCGCCAGGTCGTGCGCGGGGTCAGCATCTATGTCCGGCGCGGCGAGGCCGTGGGCCTGTTGGGGCCTAACGGCGCCGGCAAGACGACGGTGTTCTACATGATCACCGGCCTGATCAAGGCCGATCGTGGCGCCGTCGAACTCGATGGCCACGACGTGACCAAGCTTCCGATGTATCAGCGCGCGCGATTGGGCATCGGCTACCTGCCGCAGGAAGCCTCGATCTTTCGCGGCCTCACCGTCGAGCAGAACATCCGCGCGGTGCTTGAGGTCGTCGAGACCTCGCGCAAAAAACGCGAGGCCAAACTCGATTCACTGCTCGATGAATTCAACATCACGCGTCTGCGAAAGACGCCGTCCATTGCGCTATCCGGCGGCGAACGGCGTCGCGTTGAAATCGCACGCGCACTCGCCACCAATCCGAACTACATGCTGCTCGACGAGCCCTTTGCCGGCATCGATCCGATCGCGGTCGGCGACATTCAAGACCTCGTCCGGCATCTCACCAATCGCGGTATCGGCGTCCTGATCACGGACCACAATGTGCGGGAAACCCTGGGGCTGACGGACCGCGCCTATATCGTTTATGCTGGTGAAATCCTGACCGAAGGCAGTCCGGAGGAGATCGTCAGCGATCCGGATGTGCGCAGGCTTTACCTCGGCGAAGAATTCCGCCTTTGATCGCGGAACCGAGGTGGCATCTAACCTGCCGCTCTCGCGCTTCTTTCCGCAAAGTCAAGCCGTGTACATCGGCTCAGGACTAGTTTAAGCAAGAATCGGACCAAGTTTTTAGGAATCGGTTCTTGCCTCCATGGCGCTGACGCAGAGACTAGAATTCCGCCAGTCGCAGTCGCTGGTGATGACGCCGCAGCTTATGCAGGCGATCAAGCTGCTTCAGCTGTCCAATCTCGACCTTTCGGCCTTCGTTGAGGAGGAATTGGAGCGAAATCCGCTGCTGGAGCGCGAAAGCGACGGGCCGGAGGCGCCGGTCGCAGGTGAGCCGGTAGTCGGGAACGCAGAGGGCGCCGAGAGCGGCTTTGCCGAGGAGTTTTCAGGCGACTCGCAAGGATCCGGAACCGACGGCTTCGAGCCGGCCCAGGATGAATGGATGAATCGCGATCTCGGCAGCCGCACCGAGATCGAACAGACCCTCGATACGCCGCTCGACAACGTGTTTTCGGAGGAGCCCGCGGAAGCTGCCGCGCGCAACGCGCAGGACGCCGCCCCCACCACCTATACCGAATGGGGTGGCGGCGCATCCAACGACGACGGCTACAATCTCGAGGCTTTCGCCGCCGCCGAAGTGACGCTGGGCGGTCATTTGGCCGAGCAGTTGGCGGTGGCCTTCACCGCGCCCGCCCAGCGCATGATCGGCCAGTACCTGATCGATCTGGTCGATGAAGCCGGCTATTTGCCGCCCGATCTCGGACAGGCCACTGAGCGGCTCGGGGCTTCGTCCGACGAGGTCGAAGCAGTGCTCGCGGTGTTGCAGAAATTCGATCCGCCCGGCGTTTGCGCGCGTTCGTTGAGCGAGTGCCTGGCGATCCAGTTGCGCGACCTCAATCGCTACGATCCCGCGATGCGGGCGCTGGTTGAAAATCTCGAGCTGTTGGCCAAGCGCGATATCGCGAGCCTGCGCAAACTTTGCGGCGTCGACGACGAAGACATCACCGACATGATCGGCGAAATTCGAAGGCTGAATCCGAAGCCGGGCCTGAAGTTCGGCTCAGCCCGCACGCAGACCGTGGTGCCCGATGTCTATGTGCGCCCGGGCCCCGACGGCGGATGGCATGTCGAACTCAATAGCGAAACTTTGCCGCGCGTGCTGGTCAACCAGACCTATTACACCGAACTGTCGAAGACGATTCGCAAAGACGGCGACAAATCCTACTTCAGCGATTGCCTGCAAAATGCGACCTGGCTGGTTCGTGCGCTCGATCAGCGCGCCCGCACCATTTTGAAAGTCGCGACCGAAATCGTTCGTCAGCAGGACGGCTTCTTCACGCATGGCGTGGCACACTTGCGGCCGCTCAACCTGAAAGCCGTGGCCGACGCGATCCAGATGCACGAATCGACGGTCTCGCGCGTCACCGCCAACAAATACATGGCGACCAATCGCGGCATTTTTGAACTAAAATATTTCTTTACCGCCTCGATCGCCTCGGCCGATGGCGGCGAGGCCCATTCGGCGGAGGCGGTGCGCCACCACATCAAGCAACTGATCGATGCGGAAGACCCCGCGCTGATCCTCTCCGACGACACCATCGTGGAACGATTGCGCGGGACCGGCATTGATATCGCCCGTCGCACCGTCGCCAAGTACCGCGAGGCCATGCGGATTCCATCGTCGGTTCAGCGGCGGCGCGACAAACAAAGTATGCTTGGCAACGCCCTGTCGGCGCCCGCCGCATCTTCCGACCGATCCCGGGACCCTCAGCCCGCCTGATTGCGTCCCGTCGAAATCGGAATAGTGTCGGTGCCGTCCAACCAAAGAGGCACCCCATGACTCTCCGGATCTCTGGAAAAAGCATCAGTGTTGGCGACGCCTTGCGCGGACGTGTTTCAGAGCGCACCGACGAAGTGCTGCGCAAATATTTCGACGGCAATTATTCCGGCCATATCACGCTTAGCAAGGACGGCTCCGACTTCCGAACCGATTGCGCGTTGCACCTTGATTCGGGCATTACGCTGGAAGCGGATTCGAGTGCGGCCGACGCTTATGCCAGCGCCGACCAGGCGCTTTTGATGATCGAGAAGCGGCTGCGCCGCTACAAGAGCCGACTGAAGGATCGCTCGGCCCGCAAGGCCCATGTGGCTTCCGAGGCGCTGGCCGGCATGGAAGCGCTCGACGCACCGAGCTATGTGATCGAAGCGCCGGCCGAGAGCGATGAAGAGATATCGGGCTATAGCCCTGTCATCATCGCCGAGGCCACCACTTCCTTGAAGCGCTTTTCGGTCTCCGAAGCGGTGATGGAACTGGACCTGACCGGTGCCGCCTGCCTGGTGTTCCACCATGGCTCAAGCGGCCGGGTTAACGTCATCTACCGCCGTCCCGACGGCAATGTCGGCTGGATCGACCCTCCTGCGGCTAAAGCCGCCGGCTAGCGACGTAAGGAACCGGCGGATCCGAAAAGATGATGCTGAAACAACACACTAGGCTTAGGCCAACGCTATCCAAAACTATCGCAGACCAAGGGTGCTGTTCGGCATTGACGACTACAAGGAGCGACCCTATGGTCCGCGCCCTTAACGATACGGGTCGGGGGAAACCCCGCAGGTGTTGGCACCGCTCTTGCGTTGGAGTAGAAGCCCACCCAATTAGGACCGGGGTGGTCGGCGGCCGCCTTTCCACCTTATTCGCCCGCCAAATCCTTTTCGCAACCTGACGATCGCTTCACCTCGGAACGCCCCATGACGATTACCGATCTGGTCGCACCCGAGGCGATTCTCCCGGCATTGAAAGTCAACAGCAAGAAGCAGGCGCTGCAGGAACTGGCGGCGCGCGCAGCAACCCTGTCTGGACAGAACGAGCGCTCGATCTTCGAAGTGCTGTTGCAGCGGGAGAAGCTAGGGACGACCGCGGTCGGATATGGCGTTGCGATCCCGCACGGCAAACTTCCCAAGCTGGAAAAGATTTTTGGCCTGTTCGCGCGGCTGGAACGCCCGATCGATTTCGAGGCGATGGACGGTCAGCCGGTCGATCTCGTCTTTTTGCTGCTGGCGCCGGAAGGCGCAGGCGCCGATCACCTGAAAGCGCTCGCACGGATCGCGCGGCTGTTGCGCGACCAGGATGTGGCGAAGAAGCTCAGGGCCTCGCGCGAGGCCCAGGCGATCTATTCGGTGCTGGCGCTGCCGCCGGCGAGCGCCGCCTGAATTCACTTATCGGTTTTGTCGGAAAAACGGGGGAGCGCCCGATCCCTCGGGCGCCGTCCGCGTTTGATTGATCCGCTCTTGAGCCCGCCCGCTCTTGGGCTTTTCTCGGCGTTCGCGTCGCTGACGCCGTCAGTGGACGCTCACGGCCTGCAGTTCGTTGCTCCAGGCATTCGCGACCGCGGCTTCGCGCGAATCGGTCAGCATGATCGGGGTGCCGTCGGCGGCATGGAGCGCAAACAGTTTCAGTCCGGGCGCAATCTTCGGTGCCTGCGGGAACAGGTCCGGCACGTCTTCGGATCGGATCTGCTTCACATAGGCGATATGGCCCTCGCCGAGGCTTGCCAACGCCTCCAGGGAGACGCGGGGTTCTAACGCAACATTAACTTCGGTCATCGTCTCGACTCCTTCTGAGTCCAAGCGGTCGAGTCCGCTACTCGTTCCATTATTCGTGCTCATTGATAGCAATTGTCTTAACGACCCTTTCCGGTTCCGGCCGGGCGAGATCGATCGACAACAGCCCGTTTTTCAAGTCCGCGCCCAGCACGAGCATCCCCTCCGCCAGCACGAAGGTGCGCTGGAAGTGGCGCGCGGCGATGCCGCGATGGATGTATTGCCGGGCCTTGTCGTCCTGCTGGCGTCCGCGGATGACGAGCTGGTTTTCCTCAGTGGTTACATCGAGTTGATCGCGGGTAAATCCCGCCACCGCGAGCGTGATGCGCAACCTTTCAGGCTGCCCATTGGCGCGGTCGCAACGCTCGATGTTGTAGGGAGGATAGCCGTCCGCACCCTTGACGACGCGATCGAGCGCACGCTCGATTTCGTCAAATCCCAGCAAAAACGGACTGGATAACGAGGGAACACGAGACATATTTGCAAAGTCCTCTCGAAGCGACTTTGAAGTTCCGGGGCCCTTGCGGCACCCCAACATGACCTGAAGGTGGATTCACCCTCCGGTCACCAGCCAATATGGGCATCATTTGGGGGTGTTCAAGCATCCCTTGCATGCCGCCAAAGCCTTTCCCCAACAGGCTTTTGGGGAAAGCGCCGCCGTTGGTTAACGGCGGCGTTCGGTGCAGATCACGCCCTCGGCCGTCAGGCCCTCGATCTCCGCCTTCGAGTAGCCGAACTCGGCGAGCACCTCGGCGGTGTGCTCGCCGAATGTGGGCGGAACGCTGCGCAGGCTCGCCTTGGTGCGCCCCATGCGGATCGGCGAGGCCACGCCCTTGTACCAATCCTTTTCCACGACATCGCCGCGGTGGACGGCGTGGGCGCTGGTCAGGGCCTTGTCGATCGACTGGACCGGGCCTGCCGGCAGGCCAGCGGCCAGCAGGCGATCGCACAGCGCTTCGGCGTCGTGCTGGCTGAACACGGCGGCGAGCTCTTCGCGCAAGGCGTCGCGGTTGGCGACGCGATCCCGGTTGCGGGCAAAACGCGGATCGACTGCCAGCTCCGGCTTGCCGATCTCCTTGGCGAGCTTGCGGAAGGTGCCGTCATTGCCGACGCCTATGAAGATGTTGTCGGTGCGCGTCGGGAAGATCGCGTAAGGCACGAGGTTGGGATGTTCGTTGCCGGTGAGCGAGGGTGGTTTGCCATGCATGAAATAATTCGCGTTGTGCGGATGCATGACCGCGAGCCCGGCTTCGAACAGGGTGGTTTCGATAAACTGCCCTTGCCCCGAGCGTTGCCGCTCCGACAGCGCCATCAGGATGCCGATCGCGGCATAAAGCCCGGTGGTGATGTCGACCACGGGAACGCCGATCCGCATCGGGCCCGATTGCGGCGAGCCGGTCGCCATGATCATTCCGGTCATCGCCTGGATAATCGCGTCGTAGCCGGGATTGCCGCCGCGCGGTCCGTCGGCGCCAAAGCCCGAGATACGGCAGTGCACGAGCTTCGGAAATTTCGCGCGTAAGGTCTCGCTGCCGATCCCCCATTTATCGAGGGTGCCGGGCTTGAAATTCTCGATCAGGACGTCGGCGCTCTCAAGCATCTTCAGCAGCACCGCACGGCCGCCTTCGGAAGCGAGATCAAGGCCGACCGAGCGCTTGTTGCGGTTGATGCCGACGAAATAGGCCGCATCTTCGCCGTGGAACGGCGGTCCCCAGTCGCGCACCTCGTCGCCGGCCGGCGGTTCGACCTTGATCACATTGGCGCCGTGGTCGGCGAGAATCTGGGTGCAGAAGGGGCCACCGAGCACACGCGTCAAATCGATCACGCGCAGGCCCGTCATCGCGCCCGAGTTGATTTCAGTCATCGAAAACCCTTGCTCAAATCCATCATGCGGGATTGAGAGCTAGCGGGCTTCTTGGGACGCATCAATGCTTTTTGAGCGAACGGCCCGCCTACTCGCCAGCGGGCCGCTCGCGGAAAATGCGTCAGACCACCGTCAGGCGGACATCGACGTTATTACGCGTGGCGTTGGAGTAGGGGCACACCTGATGCGCCTTGGCGACCAGCGCCTCGGCATCCGCGCGCGCCAACCCCGGCAGCGAGACCTCCAGCGCGATGTCGAGACCGAAACCGCCTTCCGAGCGCGGGCCGATGCCGACCGTCGACGTTACCGCTGCGTCGGCGGGTACCTTCGGGCCGCCTTGCGAAGAGACGAATTTCATCGCGCCGATGAAGCAGGCGGCGTAGCCGGCCGCGAAGAGCTGCTCGGGATTGTTGCCGGCGCCGCCTCCGCCGCCGAGTTCCTTTGGCGTGGTGAGCTTGACGTCGAGTGCGCCGTCCAGCGTCGCGGCGTGGCCGTCGCGGCCGCCGGTCGCCTTGGCCTGGGTCTTGTAGAGCACATTCACGGACATGGGGTCTCCTCCGGTTCGATTTCAATGCGAGATGTATTGCAAACAATTCGATTGTGCACAATATAAAAAGGGCGGCCTCACATTTAATTGTACGCAATTGAATATGGGGTCATCCCGGCCCACAATGGCGGCCGATTGTGACGAGGATACCGAAATGGCCCGAAAACCGCCGGCCGCAGACCAGATACTGCGGCTCGACAACCAGATTTGCTTTGCCGTCTACTCCGCGGCGCACGCGTTCAATCGCGTTTACAAGCCGCTGCTCGACCGCCTCGGCCTGACCTATCCGCAATATCTCGTCATGCTGGTGCTGTGGGAGCGCGACGGCGTCCCGGTCAAGGAGATCGGCGAGCGGCTATTTCTGGATTCCGGCACGCTCACCCCGTTGCTCAAGCGGCTGGAACAGGCCGGACTCATCAAGCGC
>Ga0070733_10003650_pt1 | contig 10461 bp, 11 predicted proteins | sample Coa_R1_9_FD_66450 | JGI IMG/M metagenome (GOLD analysis project Ga0070733, IMG submission 66450) | Surface soil microbial communities from Centralia Pennsylvania, which are recovering from an underground coalmine fire - Coalmine... | ecosystem: Environmental > Terrestrial > Soil > Unclassified ... | reverse complement strand
ACACGAAGGCCACGCATCATCGATCGAGACGCCTACGACGCCCAGATGCGCCACCTGCTCGGCCTCGACTGACTCGTCCCCGCGCGCAGGTATCGTTTGCTACATGACAGAGGATCAAACGCCAGACACCACCAAGCAACTCGTGCAGTCCGCCAACGAGAGCCTCAAGAAGCTCTCCGAGCGCGGGGTGCACTTCCAGCCGGTCTCCGAAGTGCCCCAAGGGCAGCGTCCTCCAATGGGAGGCGCACCCATCGAGGCAGCCCCGACCGCCGACGCAGGGTCGGCGCAGCCCGCTGGAGGCCAACCCGCTTCCACAGAACCGGCGGCTAGCGGTAACGAATGATCCCCAGCAGTCTGCTGGGGGTCGTGCTGTTCGTCGCCGCCGTCGGACCGGGGTACCTGTACGTTCGGAAGGCAGAGCAGTACTCGCCCCCTGAGAAGCGCACGCCGTTGCGAGAGGCCGCAGAGCTTCTCGTCATCGGCGCGCTCACATCGCTGATCGCGGCGACGGTCGTCTTCGTGGCCGCTCGCGCCGCTCAAGTGGTCAACAGCCAGACCCTCGACCGCGAGGGCGGCAATTACGTCGTTCTCCATCCGTTCCGCTCGCTTGGCGGCATTCTCGTCGCCCTGATACTCAGCTACAGCCTCGCGCTCCTCGCCGCCCACCTGCAGTTCCGCAAGAAGCAGGTAGCCCACGAGCGCGGGAGCGTCTGGTGGAAGGCGCTGACGAGTGTCAATAGCCGCGAGGTCTGGGCCACGGTGGAGCTACTCGACGGCCGACGGATTCAAGGCCGGGTCGATGCCTTCGACATGTCGCCGGGGGACAAGCCACGCGACCTGTCGCTGGCAGGCCCTCTCAAGCTCGCGGTCCGTGGCAGGGACGACGCTGCGGACATGGCAGGGAAGCGCATCGTCGTGTGCACCGACCACATCCGCTACGTCAGCGTCGACTAGCTCCTGAGAACACAGACGAGGCCCGCGCCGACACTGCGCGCGGGCCTCGGCGGACGCCAGGCCCCTATCCCGCTGGGGGCGGGGCTTCGACGTCCACTTCGTCGGCAGTGACAGTGTCGCTTGCCTCTACCGGCACGCCGGGCGCCGGAAGAAGTGCCTGCGCGGCGGCCAACATCGCGTCAACTGGCACGACCGCCACCAAGCCAGAGTTCTCCTCGAACATCACGCGGACGTTGCCGGTCTGCGCAGACAGCGCAACGTCGCGGTACGGGATGTACTGCGAAACGATGCCGATTATTCCCGACTCCGTTGATGGCTGCGTCCCTTCCACGGACGTCAGAGAGCCTCGGTTCACGACCGGGCCGCCGCTGTTACCAGGGAACACCAAGCAGTCGACAAAGAAGCTCTTCTGCAGACGTACGATCTCATCGTCCACGCGCGCCAGCGTTCCTCCGCGCACGATCGCGTAGAGCCGGTCAACACCAGCGAGACCCATCGGGAAGCCGAGGACGTAGATGTCGTCGCCAGCTGCCACGCCCTTCTGCGCCATGGTTGCCACTGAGAACAGCTGGTATTCGGGCACGAAGCTGTAGTCCGCATCGGCCGCCTGCAGGACCTCATGGTTGATTGGTATGGCGGCCACATCGAAGTCTTCGTGTGTGTGCCAGATGAGGTTGCCTTGGCCGTCCTTAAGCTCCAGCAGGAAGCGGGCGGCACTATTGCCTCGATTGAACTTGGCCCAAAGACGGTCTACGTCCTCCAGGACGTGTCTAGCAGTAAAGAGCGCGATGCGGAAAAGCGGTGCTCCCTCCTCGTTGTTCGTGCCTGTGGGAAAGCCGATCAGAACCCCACTCGCGACGGCCTGAAATTCCGCGTCTTCGGCGGGGAGTTCGCCGTTTGGGAGCGTCTGCGCGGGTCGCTCGAGCGCGACCAGGGCGCCCATGAAGTGAGGCGGAATCTGGGTCATGGATGGATCGCTTTCTCTCTCCGAGTCTCGGACAACAGCCCGCAGCCGCTCTGTGCGTCGCTGAGTCCCCCTCAAATCTGCGAGCCCGTCTCTCTAAATTACTCCGGAACGGCAACGCGCCGGTCTATCACTCTGCCCGACGGCGGGCTGCGAATCCTCCTACGAGACTGCTAGTTCCTTGAAGCTGCGTCCCTTGTTCCCACGACCGAGTAGCTCCCTGGGGTCAATCGACTCTCCTCGAAGTGGAATCACCGCCGCCGCCCGCCCCGGCTCGTTCGGCGGTGACTCCCACCGCAGCTTGGCGCGGCTCAGTGGATCCAGACCGAACCTCGCGCACTGCAGACGCAGCTCACCGGCCAACCTGAGCAGCACGTCGGCCGCCTCCGTCTGCGCGCAGACGTCCACCAGGCGCGCGACACGTTCCAACTCAACGCGGTCCGCGTCGTTCCACTGGCTCGACGCCGGAGAGCGCCAGATGGCCGCCCACCAGAGCAGCGTGTCCACGTGCCAGTCGCGCGTGGCAAGCAATTTGGGCACCTGTGCGCCCACGCGCGGCTCTAGCTTGACTGCTCCTGACGACGCGTTGCGCCTGCGCCTGGTCGCGCTTGACTTTGGGACCGGCCCAGCCATTCACGCGACCGCCACAGGGGGTTTACACGCGTAAAGCTTTACGAGAAGCAAGTCTGCGACTCGTCGTGGAGCCCGTACGCGTGCACTGAGCCCGGCAAGCGCGGTCCGCTGCCGCCTCTCAAGGGGTTCTATACCTAGGGTGGACCGGGCCGAGCGGGGTCTCTCCGTCGCGGCTCTGCTTTCGCCTGCTCTCCGCGTCGGGGGGGTTCTTAGTTCAGGGTGACGCCGCCTGCTCACGCTGCCACCAACTCAGGCTCGTCCACCGGCAGCAGTTTGGGGTCGGTGACAGCCGACCGGTCTTCGAAGTCGTGCTCGCGCCCAGGCGGCAGGAGTGCATGGACGATCTCGTCCGCGCTCTCGTGAACCACCACAGATCGTCCCTGCTCAAGCGCCGTGTCAACGGGGCTTCGGCTCTGTCGCAACAACACAGTCAAGTCTGTGGTCGCCAGCGCCGCTGCGCTGACTATCACATCAACCACGTGCTCGCCGCCGTGCTCAGCACGACGAGTTATCCGCAGACGAGCAAGGCCGACCCTGCGAGTGTCCGGCGTCACATAACCACCACCAGCGATCGGTATTCTCGCCAATCCCTTTGTGACCAGATCAAGTCGCATCGGTTGACGCCTTACCTCGTCCGTCCAGACCTCTCTGATCGCACGGGCGTGATCGGCATTCTGGCTGCCTGCCTCCAACCGCTCAGCCAGCACATCGACGCACGCCTGCAAAGTCATCTTTTCTCCGTTCGGCGCGACCAAACTTGTGCGCGCGCCGACCGTGGACCACTGGCGCAGACGGTCGCCTTGTGTAGTCGACGGCGACAGCACCATGCCGATCGCACTCTCAAGCTGCGAGAACGAACCGGCCTGAACACTGAACTCATTCAACGCCTCAAGCCCCGCGACCCGTGCCTGCTGCAGCTGCTCTTCAAGGCTTCCGAGCACCTCGCCTCGGTGCTCGTCCAAGTAGCTGACCAAATCGGCTTGGTTTTGCTCGAGCGCCTGCTTCAGCCCAGCCAGAAGACGCTTGGCGTCCTCCAGTGCCGCCTCGGCCTTGGCCTCGGCCGCAGTGACCACTGGCGTGGCCGCGCCTGGCTTGCGACTGCGAAGCCTGGCTGCCGTGGCCGCGCGGTCAGCGGCTTTTGCTGGCCCGACTGCAGCTTCTGCGGCCTCCATCTGGGCGAACGCCTGTGAGCGCTGTTCCTCGAGCCCCGCTCGCTCGCTCAGGAGATGCTTGATCGTGCTGCTCGCGAAAATGCCGTCCGGGGCTGCTGACCACTCGTGCGCGCTCATGCCGCCACCTCGTCCTCGCCGAAGATCCTTGCCACCCGGTTGCGCTTACGCTCAGGCTTTGGTGGCCCGCCGCGATGGCCCTGGTCGAAGCTCTGGAAGCGCCCCTCCTCGTCGCGCGGCTGCTCCTTGTCCTCGACACGCCAGCGCACCGCGCGCCGCAGATAGGTGTTCATATGATCGTTGTTGTGTTGCTCCTCCATGTTGCCTCCCGCGTTTCACTATGACAATTACAAGCTCCACCTGAAATTCAATCATGTGATATGCCACTCGACCTAGCGCAGGAGACACTTCACATCACTTGTAAACTTGTGACACAGGGGTACTGAGTGTTACAATGTAATTGGCTCAATTTGTGGTTAGATTGGAACTGCAAGCGGAGCCGCGCGTATGAAGTGTTACTTCGGCAAGAGGGCGGTGGGGTGGTTCAGTCAGCCTCGCCGCCCTCGCGCTACTTGCGCGACCAGCAGGGTCTGTGCTTGACTTTTTGTGTTGGTCGCGTTTCTCGTGTCGCGCGACCACCAGCACGCCAGGTTTCCCGCGTGCGGCTCCAAGGCCCCCCGTCTCTTGACACTGGCGGGGGGCCTCTTTTCTGTCGTCCGGCTTTCGAAGATTTCGGCCTTCCTTCCTCGGTGAAGCTCGATCTCTCCTCGGTGAACCTGAAAAGCAAGTACCTGGCTTTCACGAAGTAAGGCGCGCGCCGCATGAGCGCGGCCTCCCCCATCCCGACTGAACGGGCCTGGTACGAGCTTTGGGTTTCTCAGGGGTCTCTCTCACTATGTCCGTTGATTCCTGGCTTCAGACGGGAATTCCAGAGAAATGTCGGGAATTCCTGATCGCCCGAGTCCCTTGGAACTGTCGGAGGAGAATCTTGAGAGACCGGAACTGAAGGAGGAGCGGCTTCACTAACCCCGCGCGAGGCGTCTCGCGAAGTCTGTGGCGCTCCAGGTCTCTCGCGCGGCCCAACGGGGCTTCGTAGTGGTGACGCGCTCTTCACGGGGTAGGACTCCGCTACTACGGTCGACCAATTCCGGCGTCGACTCCACCCCGAGAAAGGCCGGGGCTGCTTCCGTCACTTGCGGGCGAGGCTATGTTCCTTCCCTCCTACTTTCGTCACGGCCCCTCCGGGCATCAAGAGGGTTTACGCGAGAGGTAAAGCGGAACACGCGTTCGCTCAGGATCTTGTGCTCGGCGTCAGGGCAGACGAAAGTTGTCGTAGCAGCGCACCTGCCGGGGAGGAAAGGCTCCCCACGCAGGACGGCTTGGAGCGGCCCCCTCGGCGGCCGGTAGGACTCCCGGACCGCGCTGCCACTGCTCATGCGCCCCGTCCAGCGACATTCTCCTGGGCGGGGCGCACTTGTCGGAGCCCACCGCGCCAGCGAAAGTCGTCCTGCGGCGGCTTGAGCGGCGATCCTGTCAGTCGAAGCTCGAGCCGCCGGCTCCTTCGCGGGCTGGCTCCCCGCGTGAGTTCGCGCCCGCGCGGGGAGTCCCTCAGGGCTTGCTGGCGCGCAGCTGCTTGCGGGCGAGCTTCGCCGCCTCCTCGACGGTGAGACGGCCGACCGACTCCTCGCGGACGATGCGGACCACGGCACGGCCGAACTCGACGTCGGCCTCGGTGAAGACCCACGCGCCGACGCCGCCCTTCACGCGCTTGAACTTGGGACGCACCACACCGCGCTCCAGCCACTTGCGCAAGGTCAGCGCCGAGATCCCGACGCGCCGTGCGAACACCTTCTTCGTGATCACGTCGGCGTAGGCCGCCTTCGTCACCTCGCCCCCGCGACGGCTACCGGCGAGCACCGCTGCGCCGGGGTCCTCATGGCTCTTAGGACGGGGCATGAGCCGGAAGAATAGCTGGCCAGATGGGCACGCGCTACCCCCTGCCCGCGTCCCTCCCGTTGCGAGGCTGGAGGGCTGAGGGTAACCCGTACTTGATAGCCCTGGACCTTTCTGCGCATAATGGCGATCACAGGCCGCCACTGGGGCGGCTCCCACGAAAGGAAGTCATGAACCTAGACGTGACAGATATTGCGCTCGAGCACGACGACCTCGAGTTCGAGGGCGCACTGGACGAGTTCGCTGGGGACCTCAGTCTTCCCCTGCGCGAGGCGGAGCACGCGGCGGCCTTTGCCAAGCACGACTCCTTGACCTGCCTTCGCTACATGATCAACAAGGGCGGCTGGGACCTAGCCTGCGCGCGCCATGCAGTCATATGCGCGTGGAGCGAGATCAACACGGCCGTGGACTACGACAAGCCCAAGCTCGCAGCAATCGCCGCGATGGCGGTCGAGGAGGCCAAGTACACGCTGGCTCTGTGGAAGTCGATCCTCGAGGAGGCATCGTCGTGAGCGCCGAGATACCGGACACACCTCGCGCGATTGCAGAGCAGGTCGCCGTGGCCTGGCGCTCCAACCGAACGGATCACATGGCGGCGTTCGACCTCTACGCGCAGCTGCTCGGCATGCTCGACGGGAGCAGGCTCGCAGCGATCGACCTGCTCACCGAGTTCGTGGGCTCCGAAGTGGCGTACGAGATCGATCTCGAGTACGAACGCGAGCGTGCATAGAGTCGGAGGGCATCGCGACCGAAATTCCTCCTATGGAATTCGGAGCCGGCGGTCGCGAGCCCCTTGCGACAGTTCACGACCTAGCGGTGCTTCCCGCGCGGGATCCGCTGCACGGCGTTCGTGCCACGGCACAACTCAAGGCTCTTCTGGCGCTTGCCGAGTCTGGCGCGCACGCGCGGCCTTCGGAAATTGACACGACGGCCAAGGCCTGATTTCGTTTGTGCGACATCGCACAATCGCTCCGGAGGGCTCCGTGACCGCTCCCAGACCCCGCTTCGCCGCCTACCTGCGTGTCAGTACGACCGACCGCCAGGACCCAACGCTCAGCTTCCCGTCGCAGCTGAAGGCGATCCAGCGCAAAGCCGCCGACCTCGGCGGCGAGATCGTCTGCGAGTTCTCGGATCAAGAGAGCGGCGCGCACGCCGACCGTCCGGGCTGGAGCGCGCTCACGCACGAGGCGAGCAACCCTGAGACGCGCCGCTTCGATGGCGTCGTCATCTACTCCACCTCGCGGCTTGCGCGTGACCTGGTTCTGGCGGGACTTTTCCAGCGCGAGCTTGCAAGCCACGGCGTGGACATCCACTACGCGACCGGCGGGGCCGACACCTCGACCGCCGAGGGCAGCCTCATGCTCTCGATCCAGCAGGCGTTCGACCAGTTCGAGCGCGACAAGCTCATCCGCGAGACCCGGCGCGGACAGCGCGAGGGCGCATCGCAAGGCTGGCGTCAGGGAGGACGCGCACCGTACGGCTACCGGCGCGTGGAGACCCCGACACCAGCTGGGCACCTTGGCATCGCCAAGGCCCGTGTGACGCTCCAGCCGCATCCCGACGAGGCCCCCATCGTCGCACTGATCTTCGACCTGCACGCGAACCACGGCTGGGGGCTCAAAGCCATCGCCAAGCACCTGCACGCGCGCGACGCACCGCCACCGCAGCACGTCGACCCGAAGCGCAACCAGCGTCGCCACTGGTCCCCGTCCACGATCCGCGCGATGTTGCGCAACCCAATCTACACCGGGCGCGCTGTCTGGGACCGCCTCGACTTCTCGACCGCACGCCGTGACGGTGGAGCACCAAAACTGCGCCCGCAAGGTGATTGGGTCGTGGTCGAGGAAGCGCACGAGCGCCTTGTAAGCGACGAGACCTTCACGGCTTCGCAGCAACGCTTCACCGAACGGCCGCGCCGCGAGCACACGCTCTCCGCCGACAGTCCGTACGCGCTCGCGGGGCACGTCCGCTGCTGCACCGGCCACCAGCCTCGGTCGATGCAAGGCAAGACCAGGAAGGGCCACGTCTACTACGCGTGCAACTACGGCACCGTCTATACCGAGCAGGCCGCCGCGGAAGTCCACGTCGGCCAGAAGTACCTCAGCGTGCGCGAGGACGAACTGGTGCCGCTGGTCGAGCAGTTCTTCGAAGAGCGCCTGTTCGGACCGCTGCGGCTCGCCGCGCTCGAGCAGCAGTTCCGCACACAGCTTCGCGAGCGAGAGTCCGCCGACAAGACCCAAGCCAAGCGCCTACGCGAGACGATCGCCAAGACCGACGCCGCCATCGCCGCACAGATCCGCGCCATCGAGGCAGGCGTCGATCCGGGACTCGTCACTGCGCGCATCACGGAGTTGAAGGCCGAACGCAGCGACGCCCAGGGGCGGCTCGACGAGCTACAGGCCGACGAGGACCCGCACGAGCACCCGTTCGACGCCGTGGCCGCCGTGCTACAGCGTCTCCCCAACCTCACCGAGGCGCTCCACAACGCGCCACTGCCGGTCAAGCGTCAGGTGTTCGACGCGTTCGGGCTCGAAGTCAGATTCGACAAGGCCGCGAGCCGCGTGTGGATCAGTGCGTCTGTCACAGAGGCCATCGCGGAGGCGCTCGTAGACGCAGAAACGGGGACCTTGGCAGTCCCCGTCAGCGAAATAGCGGGGGCGGGATTCGAACCCGCGACCTTCGGGTTATGAGCCCGACGAGCTACCAGACTGCTCCACCCCGCGACGCACCTACACGTTAGCACCGCCCCGCCGAGTCGCGCCAGCGCCCGGCTGCAAAATTCCCTGCACCCTGGCCGCAACGCGCGGGAGAATTCGTCGATGGCCAAGGTCTTCGTCACGCGGGCGCTGCCCGGAGACGCGCTCGAGCGGCTGCGCGCTGAGCACGACGTCACGGTCTGGGAAGAGGCCCTGCCTCCTGCACCCGAGAGCCTGCGCAAGGCCGTGGCAGACGTCGAGGGCCTGCTGTGTCTCCTCACCGAGCGGATCGACGCGCAACTCCTCGACGCAGCACCTCATCTGCGCGCGATCGCCAACTTCGCCGTCGGCACCGACAACATCGACCTCGCCCTGACGCGCGCCCGTCGGATCCCGGTCGGAGTAACCCCCGACGTCCTGACCGAGGCGACCGCTGACCTCGCCTTCGCGCTCCTCCTCGCGGCGGCGCGCCGCCTGCCCGAGGCCGCCGCTGCAGCGAAGGCCGGCGAATGGCGCACGTGGGAGCCGGCGGGTTGGCTCGGTGCCGATGTCCAGGGCGCCACGCTCGGCATCGTCGGCTTCGGGCGAATCGGTCGCGCCACGGCTGGCCGCGCCGAGGGCTTCGGAATGACGGTCCGCTCCACCGCCGACACCGACCTCGAGACGCTGCTCGCGGAGAGCGACTTCGTCTCCCTCCATTGCCCGCTGACTGACAAGACCCACCACCTGATCGATGCCGCGGCCCTCAATCGGATGAAGCCCACCGCGATCCTCGTCAACACCGCGCGCGGCGGCGTGGTGGACCAGTCCGCACTCATCGAGGCGCTCCACACCGGCACCATCGCCGCCGCCGCGATCGACGTCACAGACCCCGAGCCGCCGCCGCCCGGCGACCCGATCTTCGACACGCCCAACCTGCTCGTCGTGCCCCACATCGGCTCGGCAACCCGCACCGCGCGCGCCCGGATGACCGAGCTCTCGGTCGAGAACCTTCTCGCGGGGCTCGCCGGCCGGCCGATGCCGCACCCGGCGCCCTGATGCGTGTCGCTGTGACGGACATCGGTACCAACTCAACCCGCCTTCTCATCGCCGACGTCACCGACGACGGGCACGTAACCGAACTCGTGCGTCGCTCCCAGATCACCCGCCTCGGAGACAAGGTCGACTCCACCGGCCGGCTCTCAGACTCCGCGATCGAGCGCGTCTTCAGCACGCTCAACGACTACACGACCCTCATGAACGAGCACGGCGCCACCGAGCGCCCCGCCGTCCTCACCAGCGCTGTCCGTGATGCCGAGAACGGCCAGGAGTTCGTCGACACGACCCGAGAGCGATTCGGGCTTGACGCGCAGATGATCGAGGGAACGCGCGAGGCCCAGCTTTCCTTCCTCGGCGCAACGAGCGACGGCGACCCCTCAGACGAGACCCCCACGCTCGTCATCGACGTCGGTGGAGGCTCGACCGAGCTGATCGTCGGCGCCACACGCGAGGTCAGCTTCTCGGTCTCACTTCAGGCGGGGGCCGTCCGCTACAGCGAGCGCCACCTCCACAGCGATCCCCCGACCCAGCCCGAGCTGGCCGCACTCGCCTCCGACCTGCGCGCGACCATCGAGGCCGGCGTCCCCGGCGAGATCCGCCGCATCGCCCGCGCGGCGATCGCCGTCGCAGGAACCGCCACCTCATGCGCCGCGATCGACCAGGCGCTCGACCCCTACGACCCAAAGCGCGTCCACGGCTACCGCCTCGACCTCACGACACTCAAACTCCTGCTCGCCCGCCTCGCCGCGATGCCGCTCGCGCAGCGCCGCAACGTCCGCGGCCTGCACTCCGACCGCGCTCCGACGATAGTCGCCGGCATCTCGATCCTGATCGGAGTCCTTGAGGCGTTCGAGCTTGACGGATTCGAGGCGTCCGAGCACGACATTCTCCGCGGCGTCGCACTCAGCCGCGCCGGCTTCGCCTGACGATCACTCTCCCGCCGGTCGCCGCTGCGGATGGATCGTCTCCCCCCGCGCGAGCATCGCCACGTACTCCTCGACGCGCCGCGCGCGGGTGTCGGCGCGGCGCAGCGTGCCGAGGCGGTAGAGGATCG
>Ga0070733_10003648_pt1 | contig 10463 bp, 6 predicted proteins | sample Coa_R1_9_FD_66450 | JGI IMG/M metagenome (GOLD analysis project Ga0070733, IMG submission 66450) | Surface soil microbial communities from Centralia Pennsylvania, which are recovering from an underground coalmine fire - Coalmine... | ecosystem: Environmental > Terrestrial > Soil > Unclassified ... | reverse complement strand
CCGCCGCCGCCAAACAACAAAATCAAAATTATGATGAGTAAGAGCATTCAGCGTGTCCTTTCGCAGCAATGGATCGAGTTTGTTAAGATCGACGAACTTGCACGTTGCTATAAGACAACTTCTGCGGAGCATGCGCCATACAGCGAAGTGGGTAACGTGGCGGGATTAACGTGGTATTGCGCGGTGCGCCGGAAAGTCGCGCAGTTCCGGTTTACAGCGGTTGCCAGAGCAATTGGGGCGTTAGAGTCTGTGTGATAACTGTAAAATCGGTACTTCAGCGGGTGAACAGCGTGCGGAATAAGCGCCCGAGGCCTCGGTAGCGCCGGTCTTCATACCGCCATCGGTAATACGCGAACCACCGATGGCGCACTAAAGTGCGCTGCACAAATGCAACACCGAAGCAACGGCTGCCCGGTTCGATGAACCCGAACCAGCCGCTACAAAAACAAAATCTCAGCCTAGGTTCACTTTTCCGTAGGATTTTACCTGCCTCGAAACAAGGCTATTACGTCGAGCAGCACGAGGATGGCGACGACCACTTCCAGTGCAAACATGCGCCGTTCGTTGAACTGATCCACCATAAACTCGTAAAGCTCGCCCGCGGTTTTCAACTTCTCACCAACCAGCGTCTTGTAATCGGTGACCCCAATTTTTGCCGCGCCAACGTTGTAGACTCTCGCGTAATACGTGTCACTGATGAATTTCACTGCGAATTCAGTTCTCTCAGCCAGGTCCATGATGTCGAGGCGGATCCGGTTCAACCGGCCTGCGCGCCGGGATAATCGCCAGCGGGACCAAAAACTCTCATGGCCTTCGAGAGAACTATAGACTTGCGAGAGCAAATTGGTCAGCAGATCGTCGTAAAAGCGGAATTCAAGCAATTGGGTATTCGCGTACTCCAGAATTTCTATCACGGCTGGTGTGGCCTCGGGTCTATCGTAAACAAGCGCCGCCGCCCAGCCGACAACCACCAGGTCATCGGGGTAATAAGATAGAGCTGAGCGTACGATCTCATCACGCTCGGCAGTCGAGAGCGAGACAACTTCTCCGCGGACGAGTTTGGCAATCTGGTCGGAGCAGGAATCAAGCAGCTCCCCGGCGGTGGCCGAGTGGCCGTCGCGATGCTTCGCCGATTCTACGTCGACGATCAAATAGTCTTCATCGAGCCATTTTGGCGAGGGCCTGACGAGCGCGGGGCCGAAACGATCCAATTGTTCACGCAGCAGCTTTTCCGCAGCTTCCTCGACTTCAGGAGCATTCATCCAACGAAATGAGCGTGAACATAGACTGTCGAAGTCGCATTCGAACACCGCAGTCAGTTCGACAGCTGCTACGCCAAACCAGTAGTATTTGATTCGAGCATCCAATTTCTCGTTGGTCAGCAGTGTGATGGATCCCAAGGATTCAACGATGGGGGCTTGCTGCACTTGAGAATATTCAGGCGTACGGTGACGGAATGCAGCCGGGCGCGGAACCGCTTCTGGGCCGAGCAGGGCGCGCAACTTGTCGAGCTCGATGGCCTCGGCGATATCAAAGAAGTTCAGAATCCGAAAATAGCCTTGTAGGATCATTGGTAGAGGGCAATCTCACGACGCACTGGTATTTTACACGAGCCGAGCCAACCCGGCCGCGCGTCTGTGAGCATGAATGGCTTGGTTTATTGGATGGACAGACTCAATCTTCGGCGAAACAGCCGGATCATCCGTTCGCTTCCAAGGCTCGCCGCCGAGATGTGATCTGAGTGGCCGCGGAAGCCGGCAGGCTTATCGACACCGTCGTGCCAGAATCGTTCGAGTGGATGCGGATCTGCCCGCCTAATTGTCGCACGCGCTCGCGCATGCCGCGCACGCCGACACCGGAAGCACTGGATTCAATCTCAGCAAGTTTTTCGAGTGACATTCCCGCCCCAGCGTCCCGAACCTCGACCGAAACGACGCCATCGGAAAGCGCCAGTCTAATCGCCGCGGTCTTGCTCCCTGAGTGGCGATGAATGTTCGTGAGGCACTCCTGCACCACGCGAAAGACCACCAGTTCCGCGTCGCGAGAAAATCGCCCCAAATCTTGCGGTAGATCCAGGTTTATTTTCAGTCCACTGCGCTCGGCCAGGCCCTCGACGTACCACTTCAGAGTCGCCGACACGCCGATTTCATCCAGCAACGGAGGATGCAGCAGGTAGGATGTGGTGCGTATCTCCTGCGTGAGTTGCGCCACGGCTTTCTGCGCTTCTGAAACCTGTTCTCGCAACTGGGCATCGCCACCGTTGGCAAGCTGCGAAACCATGGCCAGGTTCATGCCAAGGACGGTGAGCGTCTGCCCGGCGCTGTCGTGCAGTTCCCTTGCAATGTGCCGGCGTTCGTCGTCCTGAACATGCATCAGACTGCTGGACAGAGTCTGAACTGTTTCGGCCTGTAACAAGACCTCCGCATTGCGCTCTTCGAGTTCCTGGGTGCGAGCGCGCACTTCAGACTCAAGAGTCTCCGCAAGCTTCCGCAGGCGCTCTTCGCTGTCCCGCAGCTTGGCTTCGATCTTTGCGCGTTCGATGGCGGCCCAAATCCGCTCGGCGACTTCGACCAGCAGCGCCACTTCATTATCTGAAAATTGGTGCGCCTGCTTATAATGCACGAACAATACGGCGACCAGGCGGCCCGCTTTCACGACAGGGATTTTCACGGCGGCGCCCAACTGCAAGACGGCGTCAGTGGCCTTCTTGTCATCCGTGAGAGTGAGATCGTTCGCGAGATCATTCCGTACAACCGTGTGTCCGGCCCGTAATTCTTTCAATAGCATTTCACCGTAATCGCGAAAGCGGTAAGCACCCTCGACCGGCGGGACATCGCCGGCGAACTGCCGTGTAATGGCCACCGTCTTGCCGTCGCCTTGATCTTCGGCGTAACCAACACGACTAGCCTTCAAGTGCGCGCAGACAATGCGGGCCGCGGTTTCTTGGATTTCGATCGCGTCGGCCAGCGGGCGCAAGGCATCGCTCAGACTGAGCAGGAAGGCTTGCCGCTCTTCACTTTCGCGCAAGGCAAGTTCGCTGCGTTTGCGTTCGGTAATATCGCCGATCAGGCCGATCATGCGGTCGGCTTTACAGTCATCCGCGAAGTGCACCTGAGCGGTTACGGAAATCCAGCGTTCCTGCCCGTCGCGGAGGTGAATCCGGATTTCCTCCTCAAGCTTGCGGTCTCCGTCCGGGCGTATCGAGTTTTCGACCGCTCGGGCATATCGCTCGCGATCCTCGGGATGGATCATGGTGCCCAGAGCTGCCGCGAGCGTCAGTTCGGTCGTGGACGAAAGTCCGAAAATTTCCAGGACTCTGCGGTCCGCTTCACAGCGATCCGCTTCTGGATGCCAGGAGAACGCGCCCATGTTCGAGGCTTTCAACGAGAGTTGCAGTTTGTTTTCGCTCTCGCGAATGGCGTTGTCCGCTTGGTTACGAACTTGCGCCATTTGCAAATGTGTTTGCACGCGGGCGATTAATTCGCGGGCGCTGAAGGGTTTTACGAGATAATCGTCCGCACCGGCGTCCAGACCCTCGACACGAGACTCCTCGCCCGCCCTGGCTGAGAGAAGAATGAATGGAAGCGTTCTGGTAGCAGCGTGCGCGCGTAGCTCCCGCAGCAGCCCGAAACCATCTAGTTCGGGCATCATCACGTCGCAGAGGACCAGATCGGGCGCACGTTGGCTGATCGCTTCCAGCGCCGCGCGACCGTTCGCAACGGCCTGCACTTCGAAGCGCTCTGCCAGCAGACGCATGAGGTAGAGGCGCATATCAGCATTGTCGTCGGCGACTAGCACCCGAGACCGGCCGGCGCGATCAGTAGACGATGGAGCGGGCACCGCCATCAGCTCGTAATCAGGCGCGATCCCGGTGGGGATATTGATTTGGCCGGCCTCTGGCAGCCACCGCAAAGCTTCTTCGACAAATGGCGCGGCGCCGGTGGCAGTGGAAGAAAGGGCGCGATCCCCGCCCACCTGACCAGATGCCAGATGATCTTGCCCCAGCGGGATGGTTACGATGAACATACTGCCTTGGTCCGGCACGCTTTCGACGCGGATGAACCCGCCATGCAGTTTTACAAGTTCGTAGACCAGGGCGAGACCGATGCCGCTGCCCTCATGCGTGCGGCTGCGAACGTTGGCGACGCGGTGAAAGCGATCGAACAAACGGGGCAGTTCCGCGGCCGGAATTCCCACGCCCGAGTCACGCACACGGAGTTCGGCGGTGCTTCCTACCTGTTGCAGACTAACCTCAATCTCACCTTCGAATGTGAACTTGAAAGCGTTGGAGACCAGATTGAGGACAATCTTCTCCCACATGTCGCGATCGACGTAGGCGAGTTCACTGGGAGCTTCGCAATTGACAAGCAGCTTTAAACCGGCCCTTTCTGTGGCGGAACGGAAGACGCTGGCGAGCTCCGTGGTGAAAGTCGCGAGATCGGTCGCCTGGTAAACAGCGTGGACCCGACCCGCTTCGATGCGGGAAAAATCGAGCAGCGTATTGACCAGACGCAATAAGCGCGCACCGTTGCGGTTGGCAAGTTCCAGTTGCTCTTTGGCCGTCGGGGATAGGTGGGTTTGGCTTCTGGCGAGCAGGTCCTGAAGCGGACCCAGCATCAGGGTCAGCGGAGTACGAAATTCGTGGCTGACATTGCTGAAGAAAAGCGTCTTCGCGCGGTCAATTTCGGCGAGGGCTTCCGCCCGTTTTCGCTCTGCGTTGTAGGCGCGCGCGTTCGCGATGCTAGCCGCAATTTGACCCGCCACGAGATTGATGAATCCTTTATAGGCTGCATCCAGCTGCCGGTAGGGGTTGAGCGCGGCAACCAGAACCCCCGCCGGGTTGTCCTGGCCCGCGCTTGTGATGGGAACCAAAAGCGCCTTCGACGGCGCTGTGTCCCAGAAGCCAGACGGAAGTGACGGGAACCTTTCGGGCAGCATTTCTACGGTAACGGAGGTCTTCGCCTTCAGTACCTCGCTCACCGGCCACAGCTTTTCGTTACCGTCAGCTACAATCCGACCGGGTGCAACAGGGTGGCCCGGTTCGATCCCCGTTTGGCACGCGAGATAGGCTTCTTTCCCATCTTCACTAAAAAGATATACGAGCGAAAACGGAAGATCCTGTTGATTTTCGCGAAGAGAGCGAACAATGGATTCACACACCTCGGCTTCTGCAATCGTCGTGTTGAGCTCCGCGGCTAGCGATCGCAGTGTGCTCAGGCGCCGTTCACCGATAATCCGCTCGGTTTCCTCCGTTACCACACAGAGATGTCCGGCGATTGCGCCATCGTCCTTACTCAAGGGGCTGTACGAAAACGTGTGGTACGTTTCTTCGCGGTACCCGCTTCTTTCCAGGAATAGCAGCAGCGCCTCATCCCACGTTGCTTCGCCACTGTCTAGAACCTTTTGAATTCGGGGCCCGATATCACTCCAGATTTCTGCCCACACTTGCTGTGAAGGCCTGCCCAACGCCCAAGGGTGCTTCTTGCCCAATGTCATTCGCGCATATGCGTCATTGTAAAAGAAGGTTAGTTCCGGTCCCCAGCTCATCCACATCGCAAAACGAGAGGTCAGCATCACGCGAACCACAGTTTTCAAACTTTGGGGCCATACATCGATGGGACCTAGCGGTGTCTTTGCCCAATCGACTTCACGGATTAGCTCAGCAAGCGTCCCGCCGCCACGCGTGAACTCCTTGGCGTCAGCAGAAGCTTCCTTCTGGAGCGGCTGGGCGATTTCGGAATCTCCGTTTTCCGCCACTCGTTCCACTATGCTAAGTAAGTCTTGCGCGAGCTGGGACTTTGGGACAACAGCCCGCGCACCAACAGCGGCGGCCTGATTTCGAGCCACAGTGGGCTCATTTTGAGTGATGATCACCACTTTGCAGTACGGAAACTCCCGCAGAATGTTTCGCGTTGCCTCCAACCCATCCATGCGGGGCATCGAAATGTCCATGAGAACAATGTCAGGTCGAAGATGTCTGGCCTGTTCGACTGCGTCGATTCCGTCTACAGCTTCGCCGCAGACACTCCAATCCGCACGGGAGGAGAGAAGTGCTCGAATCCCTCTTCGGATGGGTTCATGATCGTCAACCAACAGCACACGCAATGAGGACACCGATACGTTCCTTCAGGACGAAACGACAAGAAACGCACTCTTTCGTTCCCAGATCGTCGGAAGTATATTTCAGTTCGACCATCACATGGTGTTGGTTTTTGACTCTCAGCGGAAAACGCCGCATACAGTTTTTGCTGTATGGCTTTTCGACGAATACCTTGGCCAAATCTCGCAGCACAAAAACCAATTATGACGCTTCGCATTTTCATCGTGGATGATTCGGAACGTGTCCGCGAAGCAATAAAAACGCTGCTGAGTTTCGACTCGAGTCAATGGCTGGTGTGCGGCGAAGCGGTGGATGGCCCTCAGGCGCTGGAGCGAGCCGCTCAGACCATGCCAGACGTCATCTTAATGGATCTATCGCTTCCTCAGGTGAACGGCACTTTCCTCGCAACGAAATTACGAAATGCTATTCCCTCTGTGACAATCGTCGTCATGAGCGCGCAGGACCCGAGGCTAATGCGGCAGTTTGCGGACTCGGTCGGAGCGGAACATTTCGTGCCAAAATCCAATCTGGCAACCGAGCTGTTAGCGAGCTTGCACAACATCTCCAGCAAGAGGCGTAGTTCGGACTGAAAGTTGGATCCTGAAACAACGCCGCGCCGATTTTTTGCAGGCTTTCCCAGTGCTTCCGCGCTGACGTGGGGCGTCTCTTACATGCCGTCAGCCCATGCGCTTGCTGGTCATTTGAGCCTATCCCATAAATATTCAGCTGCAGCAGAAGAGCGCGGCTTCGGGGGCTAAAGCTCCTCGTTTGCGCGGTTTTACGACGGGGATGAAGAGTCTGTGTGGCAACTCGGAAGTCTTTGTAGGACGTGGCTTCATTCACGGCGTAGACACAGCAAGATCAGCGCGGCTTCGCAGCTTGCGGAAAAAGTCAGTTTTTTAGGGGGTCGGAGCTTCAGCTCCGACAATAAGTGCTTGGCTTTCATTGGGCTTTAGCCCCTGAGGACAAGGTTTCTGGCATTTTTCCGCAAACTGTTCAGCCGCTGAAGTACAGATTTTGCCTTTGCCACACAGATTCGGAAGCCCCGTCCTTCCCGCTCGACCATTAATGAGCTGGGTTCTAGGGACATGAGCTGTCCTTCGAATATGATGCGAAAACTAGTGAAGCATTTTCCCGATGGAACCAAGTAAAATGGGGGCTCCTATGCAGAGCCCCGCGAGCAGTGAGTTGAATTCGGACGATCCGCAGGAGATTTCGGGCAGCGCAACACCCGGGACAATATCGTCTTCGGAAGTGTCCTCGGAAGTGTCCTCGGACGCGTCCACCCTGACCCTAGAGTCTCCCGAGTTATACTTCAACCGCGAGCTCAGCCTATTGGAATTCCAGAAGAGGGTGCTCGAACAGGCGCAGGATCCAGAGAATCCTCTGCTGGAGAGAGTGAAGTTCCTTTCGATCGTCAGTTCCAACCTGGATGAGTTCTTCATGGTGAGGGTGGCTGGCCTGCAACGGCAAGCGGCCAGCGGCGCGCAAGAAGCGAGCGTCGACGGCCTGCCCGCGGCAGTTCAATTGCAACTGATTCGCGCGGAGGTCCGGCGACTTGTCGGAGCGATCCAGGATTTTTTACGCGACACGCTCCTGCCAGCTCTAGAGAGCGAAGGAATCCGAATCGCAGATATTTCCACTTTACCAGTGGAAGAACGCTCCGCGCTGAACTCCTATTTCCTGCAGCATGTGTTCCCCGTGCTTACGCCGTTGGCGTTCGATCCCGGCCGCCCATTCCCGCACATCTCCACTGGCAGTCTGAATCTGGCCGTAGTGGTGGGCGATAACCAGGGCACAGAAAACTTCGCTCGCGTGAAAGTGCCGGACTCCTTGCCGCGCCTGGTTCAGGTAACGTCTCGTTCGCGTCCAGCGAAGACTTCCAAATCGCCGGCGTCTGAGAGGACGCTTGTGTGGCTGGAGCAGTTGATCGCTGCCAATCTTGAATTGCTGTTTCCGGGAATGGAAATCGTGGAGGCGTACCCTTTCCGGGTAACTCGCGACGCAGAGGTCGCGATTCAGGAACTGGAGAGTGACGACCTGTTGGAAAGCGTCGAAGAGGCCATGAGACAGCGTCGCTTTTCCTCCGTCGTGCGTTTGCAGGTGGATTCCAATATGTCTGAAAAGATTCTGGAGATCCTCGCCAGCAATTTGCCGATCGACAAACAGGACGTCTACCGCATCAAGGGGTCCATCGGCCTCGCGCGGCTGATGGAACTTTACGCATTAGAGCGGCCAGATTTGAAGGATAAACCCTTTTCGCCAACGGTTCCGGCGAGTCTTGCCGCCGATGGAGACGAGGACGTATTCACCGCCATTCGCCGCGAAGATCTGCTGCTGCATCATCCATACGAGTCTTTTCAGCCGGTGGTCGAATTTCTGCAGCAGGCAGCGCGCGATCCGAACGTTTTAGCGATCAAGGTGACCTTGTATCGTGTGGGCCGAAACTCGCCCATTGTGGCCGCTCTGCTGGAGGCCATCGAGCAGGGAAAGCAGGTATCCGTCCTGGTGGAACTGAAGGCGCGCTTCGACGAGGAAAGCAACATCGAGTGGGCGCGAACTTTGGAAGACGCCGGCGTGCACGTTGTCTATGGGTTGGTTGGGATGAAAGTCCATTCCAAGGTGGCCTTAGTCGTCCGCCGCGAAGGAGAAGAAATACGCCGCTACGTGCACCTGGGAACTGGCAATTACAATCCCACGACTGCGCGCATCTACACCGACTTTGGGTTTTTGACCTGCGATGAACAAATCGCGGATGATGTCACGCACTTTTTCAATGCATTGACAGGATATTCGCGGAAAAACGAGCCGCACGCGCTCCTGGTCGCGCCCGTCAATCTGAGGCAACGGCTCGAAAAATTGATACTCAGAGAAATTGCGCTGCAGGAGAAGGGCGAGCGTGGCCATCTGATTTTCAAAATGAACGCACTGGAAGATCCGCAGATGATCCGGCTGCTCTACCGAGCCTCGCAAGCGGGTGTGAAGGTGGACCTGCTGGTACGGGGACTCTGCTGCTTGCGGCCCTCAGTCAGCGGATTTAGTGAAAATATCCGCGTCACGAGCATCGTGGGCCGTTTCTTGGAGCATAGCCGCGTCTACTATTTCCGGAACGGAGGAGCCGAGGAGATTTATCTGGGCAGCGCCGACCTCATGCGGCGGAACTTGAGTCACCGCGTCGAGATCCTTTTTCCGGTCGGCGAGCCCAAGTTAGTTCGTCGCGTGAAAGAGATACTTGATGTTCAGATTGCCGACGAACGGAAATCTCACAATCTGCAAAGCGATGGACATTACTTCAGAAACAGCAAGAGTGGACGACCCGACGCCATCGATAGCCAGCTTCTCTTTCTCGCCCATGACCGAGCGCCTCTCACGGGTACTAAGAACCTGGCGGTCTTGTCACGCAAGCGCCGAGTCGCGGATCGGCGCGCCCGCGTGAGGACAAAACCTTGATTCTCGACGCACCGCGATTGATTTGCAAAGTGCCGGCCGGCTTCTTACCAGTGGCTAATCGGAGAAGCGGATCCCGGTACGAAAATGTCCGGTCACGCGACGATTCGGGACGTAACCGCACGGTCCGACGATAAGCTCCGAGTTGCCGACTAATCGTCCTGAACCCGCTATTTGTACTTTCAGAACTCCATCCGCGCAGGTATCGTAGCTGAAATCGCACGAAGTCTCGGGAGGAGGATGCGATGAGCTTTCAAAGGCGCCAACTGCTGCAAAGCCTGTCATATGCTTTCGGCTTCCGCTTCATTCTTCCCCGGAATGAATTCGCCATGGCTGCACAGAACTCCGCACGACCAGCGAGTCCTGCTCCGCCTGCGCAGGCAGCCGCTGGACATGAATCGGGAGGAACGGAAATGGAAAAAGTAGCCGGAATCGGAGGATTCTTCTTTCGAGCCAAAGATCCGAAAGCGTTGGCGCTTTGGTACCAGCAACACCTGGGGATTTTGACCACACCAACGTCCGACGGTGAAACCGCGTGGCAGCAAGAGGCAGGAACAACCGCTTTCACTCCGTTCCCTGAGACGAGCAAATATTTCGGCGATCCTCAGAAAGTTTGGATGCTTAACTTTCGTGTGCGTGATCTCGACAAAATGGCAGCCCAGCTAGGAGCCGCGGGAATCGAAGTGAAAGTCGACCCGCAGTCTTATCCTTACGGCCGGTTTGCTCGCCTGCATGACCCAGAAGGGAATCCGATCGAATTGTGGCAGCCAAAAGTTCCGGACGCCAAAAGCTAGTTGCTAAGCTATTTCGCACCAAAAATCTCAGGTAAAATTGCCCGGTCGCGCCGAGTTTCGCTAGCTCATTCACGGATGCTGCTGCGCGCCTGTTAGAAGCTCACTCGACTGGAGGCTGGCTA
>Ga0070733_10003646_pt1 | contig 10467 bp, 12 predicted proteins | sample Coa_R1_9_FD_66450 | JGI IMG/M metagenome (GOLD analysis project Ga0070733, IMG submission 66450) | Surface soil microbial communities from Centralia Pennsylvania, which are recovering from an underground coalmine fire - Coalmine... | ecosystem: Environmental > Terrestrial > Soil > Unclassified ... | reverse complement strand
ACTCGATCAGCGGGCGACCGGCAAGCGGGCGTGGAAGTCGTGGCAACGAGCGCAGGATCTGCATGGGCTGACCCTCAGCGGCGCGCAGGTGCGCGACATCATCAGGGCGCTCGGCCATCAGGCCCCCGACGATCCGACGCGCCTGGTGCTGGCGTTGAGCGAGGCGTTGACGGAGGCGCGGGTATGAAACGCATCCGGTTCTTGCGCCCGCCGCGCGAGGTCGAGCTCAAGCTCCGCCACGAGCACGCCGAACGGCCGCAGAAGCTGGTGCCGTGGTGGGCGCGCGCGCTCCGCCAATTGGGCGTGCAGCACAGCCTTCGGCGGCAGCAGCCGCGCGGCAGTCTGAGCGGGAATCGCGCACCCCGCGTCAATGTCGCCGAACCAGCAGTGTACGCCCGGCGCAGCGTGGTCAAGGCCTCGTTCTCGCGCAACCGCTGGAGCGGGGCGTGGGCGGCCCACGCGCGTTACCTCGCCAGACCCGGCGCGCAGCAGGAGTTCAGCAAGGGGTTCGGCTTCGACGCCGAACGGGAGGATATCGACCTGCTTAACACGGTGCGTGGCTGGGAACGGCAGGACGAACTGCTGTGGCGCTTCATCGTGTCGCCCGAGGATGCCGACCGTCTCAATCTGCGCGACCACGTGCGGGGTCTGGTCGGTGAGATGGAACGCGACCTCGGGACGAGGCTGCAGTGGGTTGCGATCGACCATCACAACACCGACGACGCTCATGTCCACCTACTGGTGCGCGGCACGCGTGCGAACGGCCGCCCGCTGGAGATCAATCGCGACTATCTGCGCTCGGGACTGCGGGTGCGCAGCCAGGAGTTGGCGACTAAGGAACTCGGGCCGCGGCTGGAGCCCGAGATGCTCCGATCAAGAGAGCGCGCCGTGCGCCGCGAACAATGGACCGAGATCGACCGTGCATTGCAACGGAAAGCCGACCAGCACGGCGTGGTCAGTTACGCGCAGTTCCAGCCGCACAGCGACGGGGCGCGGATCAAGGCCGAGCAGGAGATCGACCGTTTGCAATTCCTGTCCGGGCTGGCGCTGGCGCGGCGGGTCGATGATTACAGCTGGCAGCTCGATGAGAAGCACGAGAGCACGCTGCGCGACAAGCAACGCTCGCAGGATGTGATCAAGAGCCGCGCGCACGACCGGCAGCAGGGTCGCGGTCGCGACCGTGATCGTACGCGCGAACGAGGAGGGCAGAAGCATGGCTGAACAACGGCCTTATCGGCTCCCCGGAGCATCGGCGGATGAACGGCTGACGCGGGCGAAACGGATCGCATTGCTGGCGCTCGGTGCGGCCTTTCTCGCGATCAATCAGGTGACTACGCAACACGCGGCGCGCGTCCTCCGTTACGCGGTCCGGTTGGGCAGCCCGCTCATCCACTTCAACAAGTTTTCAATCTACGCGCCGTGGGCGTGGATCATCTGGGGACCAGGTGGCACTGGGCGCCGCAGCTCGAACCGCTCTGGATCGAATGCGCATGGCAAACGCTTTTGCCGATGGGTGTGGTCGCCGGGATCGTCTGCGGCACCCTCGCACTGATCCGCCACGGCTGGTTCGCCAACGTCTCCGATCTGCATGGCTCGGCCCGCTGGGCGACGACACGCGATCTCAAGGCGGCGCGCCTGCTCGAAACCGGGCGCTCACTGACCCGCGGCGCGGGCGTCTTTCTCGGGCGCTGGCGGCGGGGTTATCTGCGCGATTGCGGACCCGCCCACGTGTTGGTCTTCGCTCCCACCCGCAGCGGCAAGGGCGTCGGCGTCGTCATCCCCACGCTCCTGAGCTGGCCGCACTCCGTCTTGGTCCACGATCTCAAGGGCGAGAACTGGGCGCTGACGGCCGGAGCGCGGCAGCAGATGGGACAGGTCTGCCTGCGCTTCGCACCGGCCTCCGCCGACGCGGACGGTGCGCGTTATAACCCGCTGGCCGAAGTGCGGCGGCGCACCCCCAACGAGATCCGCGACGTGCGCAACATCGTGCAGATGATTATCGACCCTGACGGCAAGGGCCTTCCCGACCACTGGTCGCGCGAGGGCTCCGCCTTCCTCACCGGGATGATCCTCGACCAGCTCTACGCCGGTCGCGACCAGACGCTGAGCGGACTCGAAACGCGGCTCTGCGATCCCTCCCAGCCGATCGACGACACGCTCGCGCAGATCATGCGCGCCGAACACGACCCCGAGGGCGTGATGAGCTGGACCGACGCCCGCGGCATTCCCACGAAGACCCATCCGATTATCGCCCGCGCGATGCGCTCGATGCTCGACAAGAGTCCGAACGAACGCTCGGGCGTGATCTCGGAGGTGAAGGGCTTTCTCGAGCTCTATCGCGACCCGGTAATCGCGGCGAATACGGCGGTCTCCGACTTCCGTGTCACCGACCTGATGAACCACGAACGGCCCGTATCGCTCTACATCGTGGTGCCGCTGGCGCACAAGAACAGCCTCAAGCCCGTCATCCGGTTACTGCTGAGCCAGATTCTGCATCGGCTCACCGAGCATCTCGAATATCGGAACGGCCGCGCGGTAACCGGCTACCGCCATCGGTGTTGCTGATGGTCGACGAGTTTCCGAGTCTGGGCCGCCTAGACATCTTCGCCGAGTCGCTCGCGCTGGTCGCCGGCTACGGCATCAAGGCCTGTCTGATTGCCCAGGACCTGAGCCAGATTCATGCGGCCTATGGTCACGACGAGGCGATCACCTCGAACTGTCACACCCGCGTCGCCTTCACGCCCAACCGGATCGAGACCGCGCGGCTGCTTTCGCAAATGACCGGCGAGACTACCGTGCGCCATGCGCATCGTACGGTTTCAAGTTCAGGTGCGAGCATCTCGGAGCCGGAAGTCGCGCGGCCGTTGATCACGCCTGACGAGGTGATGCGGCTCGGCGGCAACGAGGCGCTGATCTTTACCAGCGGCCGACCCGCGATCCGGGCGCGCAAGCTGCGTTATTACAACGAGCCTGCCTATAAGCGGTTCACCGAGATTCCACCACCGGCGGCGAGCGATCGGATCGAACAAAGTATCGAGGGATTGGTGAACGAAGCACCGCCGTCGACGAAAGCGGATCGAACAGTGCAGGTCGCACCGATCGATCATGTGCCGGAAAAGACGAAATCGGTGGTAGCGACGAACCACGCGAAAGCGCGCGGCGCGAAGACTGCATCCGAGCCGCGCCAGCTCTCCTTTCTGCAGGCCGCGCTGGATGGCGACGCGGACGAAGCACCAACGACGGCAGAACCCCCGGAGCGACTCCTATGAGACGGCAACTCACTTCCTATCTGAGCGAAGAGGAATACCACCGGCTGCGCGATGAAGCCGACGACCGAGGGATCACGCTCTCACGTTACGTGAAAGAAAGGCTCTTTCACGGCGACGCCGGTTCAGGTTTGACGCTCTCCGACGCGACGCTGGCGGCGACCGAGAAGCGGCTCATGCAGGCGATGCGCACGGCAGGCACCGAGAGTCTCAAACCGCTCGCGCTGCAGCTCACCACGCTGCTCACGATGCTCGATCACTTCGCACTGAGCCTGTTGAGCCATCTGCCCGAGATTCCCGAGGCGCAACGCAAGACCGCGCTTGCCTCGGGCCAGCGTCGGCATCGAGGCTGGCGCGCCGAGGTCGAGGAGACGCTCAAGCGGATGCAGCAGCCGCCGCTGCCACCCCCGCCCAATAACGGAAAGGGGGAATCCGCATGAGCACCGTCCATCAGCTGCAGGAACACCGGCGCGACGAACTGCTGCGGCGCCAGCTTGGCGGACCCATCCTCGACGCGATCGTCAATCCGCTCATCACCGAGATCATGATCAATGAGGACGGCCAGGTCTGGTACGAAGAGCACGGAGTGGGAATGCGCGAAGCGGGCTTCATGCTGTCACCGTCGCAGGTCGAGAGTCTGATCGGCACGGTCGCGGCCTCGCTCGGGATGGTGGCGAATCTCGATCATCCGATCATCGAAGGCGAATTATCCATCGGCGGGATTCGCTTCGAGGGTCTGTTGCCGCCGATCGCGCGGAAGCCCTGCTGCGTGATGCGCAAACCGGCGCAGGTGTTGTACACGATTAACCACTATCTCGCCGATGGCATTCTTTCAGGGCCGCATGCGGCCATCCTCCGCGATGCGATCGACCAGCGCCTCAACGTCGTTATCGCGGGCGGGACCGGCTCGGGCAAGACCACGCTGGCCGGCGCGCTGCTCAACGAGGTGGTCGCGCGCAGCGACCCCAACCAGCGCTACGTCATCATCGAGGACACGCTCGAACTGCAGTGCCGCGCGCGCAACCTGGTGCAGCTGCACACCGCCGCCACCGCCGACATGACCCGGCTGGTGCGCACCACGATGCGCTTGCGGCCCGACCGCATCATCATCGGCGAAGTCCGTGGCGGCGAGGCGCTCGCGCTGCTCAAGGCCTGGAACACCGGGCATCCCGGCGGCGTCACAACGATCCACGCCAACAGCGCCCGCTCGGCGCTCACGCGGCTGTCGAGTCTGGTGCAGGAGGCGGACGTGCCGCCGCAGCCGGAGCTGATCGCCGAGACTATCAATCTGATCGCGTTCATTGTGCGCACCCCGCGCGGCCGACGCGTCACCGAAGTGGTGCGCGTCGAAGGTTACCACCCGCAGAGCGGTTTCGAACTGGCTCCGATCGACGCTGACAGCGTTCGATGAACAATACCCAATAAGGAGGGTTGAGAAGATGAACACGTACCACAGGATCAACAATGTAGTACGCCGCCACGCGAGCCGTATCGCGTATGCGAGTGCGGTCCTGGCGATCGCGTGGCCGGCCCGTGCGCTGGCCGCGGTCGCCGGCGGTACGCTGCCGTGGGACGCGCCGCTCACCACGTTGCAGAACGATCTGCAGGGACCAGTCGCGCACGCGATCACCACGTCCGCGATTATCGGGACCGGTATTCTCTGGTCGGTGAGCGAGCACGGCACCGGCATCCGCAAGATGTCGGCGGTCGCCTTCGGCGGCTCCTGCGCGCTGGGCGCGACCACCCTGATGACCACGCTCTTCCCGCTCGGCGGAGCGCTCTTCTAGGGCCATGGCAACGCAGCACGATGACCGGCGGGTGAGCGCGATCCATCAGTCGCTCACCCGCCCCATCCTGCTGGCGGGCGCCGAACGCGCGCTGGCATTGGCCAACTGGATTACCGCCGCCGCATTGATCCTCGGTGCGGGACTGCACTGGTACACGCTGGCGATGGGCGCGTTGCTGTTGACGCTCGGCCACTGGGCTTTGGTCCAGGCCGCGAAGTTCGATCCGCAACTGAGCCGGGTCTATGTCCGTCACATCCGCTATCAGGATTACTACCCGGCCCGTGCCTCGATCGACGCGCCGCCGCCCCATATTCGGCCGTCGGTGCCGAGCCCCAAGGAGATGAGAGTGTGAGGTAGGAAGGAGGGTTTATGATCTTCAGGGAGTTCAGGGATCTCAGACGAAAAAAAGATCGGCGGTGCGGATTGCCCGATCAGCTCAACTACGCGCTGCCGCTCGATGACTGCACCATCGCGCTCAAGGACGGCTCGTTCCTGGCGTGCTTCGAATGCTCGGGACCGGATCTCAATTCGGCGAGCGTCGAGGAGCTGGACGCGCATCGGGCGCAGGCCAATCGCGCGCTGGCCCGGCTCGACGACGGCTTCATGTACAACGTCGACCTCATCCGCTACCCGAGCGTCGACTATCCGGTGCGCCACTTTCCGGACCTGGTCAGCACCGCGCTCGAACGTGAGCGCGAGCTTCAGTACACCGCCGAAGGTAGTCACTGCGAGACCCGCTGTGTACTGACTATCACGTATCGGCCGCCGACTGAGACGCAGACCCGCGTCGCCGGAGTTTTTCTGTCGGGCATGCCGCAACGCACCGACTGGCGCAAACAGCTCGACTGGTTTCAGTCGAAGCTGCGCGAATTCGTCGACGCCATCAGCCCGGTCTGGAAGCTGACACCACTCCTGTTGCCGGAGCTGCTGTCGCATCTCGCCACCTGCATCAACGGCCGGATCACGGTGATTCGTCCGCCGAGCGTGCCGACCTACCTCGACGCCATTATCGGCAACCAGGACTTTATCGCAGGCTTTCGTCCGCGGATCGGTGGACGCCATATCCGAGTGGTTGCGCTCGCGGGCTTCCCGCCCTTTTCCTATGCCGAGATGGCGACCTTCCTCAGCGAATTGCCGATTTGCTATCGCTACTCGGTGCGCGGTATCCCGGTCGGGCCGCGCACCGCCATCAGCCAGCTCACGACCTACCGCCGCAACTGGTTCCAGAAACGGCTCGGCCTGCGCGGGATGATCAGCGAGCACTTCGGCTCGGGCGCCGGTGCGGCTTTCCAGAATCAGCACGCCCTGCGGATGGCCGCCGACGCGGACGAAGCGATCACCGAGGCCGAAGGTGGCGCCGTCCGGTACTGCTACGTAACCCCGAAGGTCGTCATCACTGAGGATGACGTCGAGACCGCCGACGAGAATGCGCAACTGGTCTTCAAGGCCTGCCAGAACATGGGTTTCGAGCCGCGCATCGAAACTATCAACGCCGCGGAGGCCTATCTCGGCTCGCTGCCGGGACACGGCTGGTTCGACATCCGGCGTCCGCTGGTCAATACCCAGAACCTCGCCGATATCCTGCCGCTCACCAGCATCTGGGCGGGACTCGAGACCAATCCCTGTCCCTACTATCCGAAGGACACCCCGGCGCTCTGCTATGGCGCGACCACCGGCAGCACCCCGTTTCGCTTCAACCTCCACGTCAACGATACCGGCCACACCGCCATCTTCGGCCCTACGGGCAGTGGCAAGAGCGTCGCGCTCGGCACCATAGCGGTCAACTTCAGATCGATCCCGGATGGCCAGGTCTTCTTCTTCGACAAGGGCTACTCGGCCTGTGTGCTGACGCATGCCGTAGGCGGGCAGCATCTAGACCTCGGTGGAGAGGACGTGCCGCTGCAGCCACTCGCCCGCATCGACGATCCGACCGACCGTATGCAAGTGCAGGCGCTGCTCGAGGACGGGCTCGAATTGCACGGCGTGCGTTTGATCCCGCCGCAGCGCAAGGCGCTTTGGCGCGCCCTCGAACTCGTTGCCGAGGGTCCCGTGAATCAGCGCACCATCAGCAACCTCGTGACCCAGGTGCAGGATGCCACGTTGCGCGACGGCCTCAACGCCTTCTCGCTGGCCGGGCCGCTCGGGCGCTTCCTTGACGCCGACCAGGACGTGCTGCTCACCGGCTCCTTCGTCACCTTCGAGCTCGAAACACTGATGGGCATGGGGCCTAAGGTGGTTGTGCCCGTCCTGATGTACCTCTTCCATCGCATCGCCCAGCGGCTCGATGGCCGGCCGACCCTCATCGTCCTCGACGAGGCCTGGATCATGCTCGCCAACAGTGTCTTCGGCGCGAAGATCGAAGAATGGCTCCGCACCCTGCGCAAGAAGAATGCGGCCGTTATACTCGCCACCCAGAGTCTCGCCGAGCTCGCCAACTCGCCCCATCGCGACGTCATTCTCGAATCTTCTCCGACCAAGCTCTATCTGCCGAACCCCGAAGCGAAGAACGCCGCGAGTCGCGAACTCTATCGACGCTTTGGTCTGACTGATCGCCAGACCGACATCGTCGCCGAGGCCACCCCGAAGCGGCACTACTACTATGTCTCGCCGCTCGGACGACGCCTCTTTCAGTTCGCCCTCGGCCCGGCGGCTCTCGCCTTCATCGGCGCGGGCTCCAAAGACGACGTCTTCTTATGCCGCCAGCTGATGCGCGAATACGGCGAAAGCTGGACGGCCGAATGGCTACGGCGTCGCGATCTCGACGACTGGGCGGATTATCTCCTCCGGCTCCGTCAGCGAGACGCGGCTTCTGCGGTCGCGCCCCTACATAACCACGATGGCGATTTACCGCTCAGTCTTAACGGCAAGGAGGTACTCCATTGAAATCAATCCGTTCAAATCGTTCGCGCGCGGTCGGGCTCCTGGCCCTGACTGTGCTACTCGTCACTCCGTTACGCGCGCATGCCGTATTGGGGGTCGGCGATACGGTCTTCGATCCCACCATGTACGCGACCCAGCTGCTGCAACTGCAGCAGGCCACCGCCACCGTCACCAATCTGGCTCAGCAGCTCCAGTACGCAGTCCAGAACACCACCGGCGGTGGCGCCGGCGTCTGGCAGTCCAACCAGACCCTGCTCACCAATCTCGGGAACCTGATCAATCAGCAGGAAGGACTCTCCTACACCGTGCAGGGCCTCACCCAGCAGTTTCAGCAGCTCTATCCCGGCTTCGCCACGGCCTCGACCACCGGTGCGCAGAGTCCGCAGGCGACAGTCGATACAACGCTCAACACGCTCAACGGCGCGCTCGCCTCCGCGCAGGCGCAGGCCAACAACTTCTCGACCGAACAGACTTCACTCCAATCCCTTGAGCTCAAGAACTCAACGGCGGTAGGCAATCTGCAGGCGGTGCAAGTCAGTAATGAAATCGCGCTCGCCCAAGTCCAGCAGATTCAACTTCTCCGCCAGCTCGTGATGGCCCAGATGAACGCCCAGAACGTCGCCGCCGCCAGCCAGGTCAATAATCAGGCCCAGAGCGTGCTCGCGACCGCAGCTTTGCTTTCGGCACCGCCACCGCAGGGAATGCCCGATATTTTTCACGACGCGGCGGCACCCTCGCAGCCGTAAAACCAAACTAAAGAGGAAATGTCATGAAGAAAGGTGCGAATGTCCTAACGCTAAGCTTGGCGATCATCGGAGCAGGGGCCCTAGTCTACGGCGGTTGGTATCTATTCCAGCAGCACGAAGCACAAAACCAGTCGCGCTCGATGCTGGCTGCCCCCGCTCCGTCAGGACTACCCGACATCTTCCATGACGCTCCTCCGCCTAAGCAACCTTAGGCTTTTGTCGGATGACGAAAGGATAACAGTATGCTCGCTACAAACTTTAACGATATTGCCAATCAATTTTATGACGCAGCAACGAACTATAGTGTTGCGATCCAACCCTATGCTCTTAAGCTCTTCTTCTCCCTCTTGGTGCTCGACATCGTTGTGACCTGGATCCAATTTACAGCCGAAGGGCAGTTAGACGCTGGCTATTTCGTCGGGCGCTTACTAAAGCAAATGCTTACTGGTGGCTTTGTTTATCTGATGATTGTGAATGCTTTCTCATGGATGACTGCCATTGTAGGTAGCTTTTCAGCTATCGGTGCGGCAGTAACGAAGCTGCCTGCACTTAGTCCTCAAACGGTGCTCCAATTGGGGAGCAACATGGCCAACACTATTTTCAACGCTCCCGCCACGACCAGCCTAACCACAAATCTCGAGTTGGCTATTATACAAAGCGTGTCCGCTTTCGTGGTTCTACTTTCCTTTGTAATCACTGCGTCCATGTTGCTGCTCACCTTAGTCGAGTCGTATCTCGTGGTCGGTGGCGGAGTAATACTCCTCGGCCTAGGTGCGAATCGCTTTACAGCACCCGCGGCAGAAGGCTATTTTGGTTATGTCATTCGCGTTGGTGTTCGTCTCCTTTTCTTCTATCTCGTCCTCGCCATCGGTGTGCAGATGGCGACCCAATGGAGTGCGGCTCTGAGCGCGGCGTGCAGCCCAGTTCCGAGCACCCTTCCTTGGTGGACCACATACGGCGTGCCACCAAGTTCTATTATCACTACAGTCTGCTCCGGAAGTCTTCCAGTGTCGGCGATGCTAATCTATACAGCCTTCGCAGTCGTCTTCATGATTGTATGCATTGCTGTTCCGCACACTGCCGCCAGCATCGCCGGCGGAACGGTCGGTCTCGCCCTCAGTCACGCCTTCGAGGCCGCCTTTATTACGCGCTCTATCGTTCGCCCGATTACGAGCGCGCTGCAGACGGGATTCGGCAAAGTCTCGCAAATTGGCGGCGGCAAACCCGATGGTAGGAGCGAGGCCTCCAACTGGGTCAACGCGATGGATTTCGGCCACCGCACGCAACAGATCAGCAATCTCGGCCCGGATCACGGTCCACGCGTGCCCGCGCCGACAGACTCGGGCCTGACGACCCGAGTGAATGGAGCTCCAACACGTGGCGTCAATGTTGCGCCCACGACTGGAATGAGCAAGCAGACCCGCAAACTCTGAAACGATCTGCCTATCGTGAGGGAGGTGTTGGTATGAGCGCCTCGATTGCGGAAGCCGAAGTCCGCCAACAGCTCGCCGCGATGAGTTGCGCGCGGGTCGATCTCGGTGCGTTGAGCCAAAGCGGCCGGATGATGCTCGCGGAAGATTGCAGCGCCAAGGTGATTCCGACGGCGCTCCGCTGGCTCCGCCGGGAGAATGCGCGTGGTGCGCATATCTTCATCCGGCCCAGCGGTACTCTGGACTTGACCCGCTTTCGTAGACGGTGTTGGGGAGGAAGAGAGAAGGAGTTCCCCGATGCCAAGAACCCATCCGCCATATGCGCCGGAATACCGGCGCCGGATCGTCGAGCTAGCGC
>Ga0070733_10003645_pt1 | contig 10471 bp, 7 predicted proteins | sample Coa_R1_9_FD_66450 | JGI IMG/M metagenome (GOLD analysis project Ga0070733, IMG submission 66450) | Surface soil microbial communities from Centralia Pennsylvania, which are recovering from an underground coalmine fire - Coalmine... | ecosystem: Environmental > Terrestrial > Soil > Unclassified ... | reverse complement strand
GGTGGCCAGGGAGATCGACTGGATCACCAAGTACCAGCTCATCGAGCGTTACCGGGCCAAGCACGACCTGCCGCTGGCCGCCCCCCGGGTGGCCCAGCTCGACCTGGCCTACCACGACGTGCACCGCGGCCGGGGGCTGTACTACCTGCTGCAGAAGCGCGGGGCGGTCGAGCGTGCGGTACGGGACCTGGACATCTTCCAGGCGAAGTCGATCCCACCGCAGACCACCCGGGCGCGGCTGCGCGGCGAGTTCATCCGGCGGGCCCAGGAGCGGCGGCGTGACTTCACCGTGGACTGGGTGCACCTGAAGCTGAACGACCAGACCCAGCGCACCGTTCTGTGCAAGGACCCGTTCCGCTCTGCGGACGAACGTGTGGAAAAACTAATAGCCGGCATGTAAACGACGGCGGTACAGCCGGCGTCCTGTCCTACGGACGAGGTACGTGGCCGTACCCCCAGCGGGTAGAGTGGCCGCGCCTACGTATCGGAAACCAGGATGGTCATGCGACGTTTCGCACTTTTTGCCGCCCCCGTACTACTTGTTTCGGTCGCCTTGACCGGATGCGGCAGTTCTAAGAACAGCGGTAAGACCGCCAGCCCCGCAGTCAGCGTCAGCGGGGCCTTCGGCAAAGCGCCGGCGGTCAAGATACCCAACGAGAAGGCTGGCAGCGCGCTCGATGTCAAGACCCTCATCCAGGGCAGCGGGCCGGCACTGACCAGCACGGACGCGCTGATCGGCAACTACGTCGTCTACATCTGGAGCGGGACGACGCACAAGCTCGCCCAGAGCACCTACACCTCCGCACCGGCACTGTTCAGCGGCAAGCTGCTGCCCGGACTGTCCAGCGCGCTGACCGGCAAGAAGGTCGGCAGCCGGGTGCTCGCCGTGCTGCCACCGAGTTACGGCTACGGCAAGCAGGGGAACAGCCAGGCCGGGGTCAAGCCGACCGACACGCTGGTGTTCGTCGTGGACATGATCCGGGCGTTCGCCGCGGATGCCGCCGCCACCGGGAAAATCGTGTCATCCGGTGGCGGCAGCCTGCCGACGGTCAAGCCGGGGCTGCCGCCCACCGTCACGATCCCCAAGGGCGCCAAGCCACCGTCCAAGCTGGTGACGAAGACACTGGCGCAGGGCACCGGCCCGAAGGTCGTCAAGGGTGACAGCGTCGTGGTGCAGTACACCGGGGTCATCTGGCGCACCGGCCAGACGTTCTCATCGTCATGGCAGAACGCCGCACCGTTCGGCTTCATCATCGACGCGTCGCCGTCACAGGTGATCACCGGCTGGGACACCGGCCTGACCGGGCAGTCCGTCGGCAGCCGGGTGATGCTCGTCATCCCGCCCGCGGACGGTTACGGCAAGCAGGGAAGCCCGCAGGCGGGAATCAAGGGGACGGACACGCTGGTGTTCGTCGTGGATATTCTCGGCGCGTTTGCCCCGGCCACGGCCTGAGCGTTCGTTGCCCGCTGACTAGCGGGGCCGCAGGGTGGTCGCCGACTTCGCTGCTGCTTCCACGTCGGGCCAGTTGAAATGCATGGGGATGCGGCGGTGGTGGGCCCATTCGGCTAGCTGGTCGGCGAAGTGGGGGCTGGCCGGGTCGGCGGAGGCGCCGCCGGGGATGACGAAGCTGGCGGCGGCGGGGTCGGCCAGGTCCACCACCTGGCGGTAGACGGACAGGTTGATGACGTCGAACGGGGTGCCCTGGCGCCAGCTGTAGGCGCCCACCTGGATGGTGTCGCCGTCGCCGCCCATGCCGACCGGGGCTGGTGCCTGTCCCGCGAGCGGGTGGACCGGCCTGGTCCGGTGCGTGGTGTCCCAGCGCCGCTCGCGGCCGGCCAGCTGGCTGGCCTGGTGCCAGGCGGCGGCGAGTGCCCGGGGCAGCGCAGCGAGTACCCGCTGCTGCTTTGCCTTGTCCTTCCCGGCCTGGCCGGCCGGCATCGGGCCACCCAGCAGTTCCCAGGTGTCGTTGGCCAGCCAGCGGCGGATGACCGTGTCCGCCGGGGGGACCTGGCCCGAGGTCAGCCAGTGCCAGGTTTCGTCGCCGGTCAGCGGGCGGTAGAGGGCTTCGGCCAGCGCGCGGAGGAAGCAGCCGTACAGTAGCGCCTCGGCGGAATCACCCCGCAGATCGCCATTCCAGCCGGCCAGCGCCAGCCTCGTCCGTTCGGAATGATCTTCTTCCGGGAACGCCGGGACATCCGCCAGCAGCCGGCCCCAGGCCTGTGCCGCCCACGATGTCATGTCGCCCTGCAGGGCGGCGAGGCCTGCCACGGTGTGCCGCTGGGTGGCGGTCAGGCAGTGCCGGAGCCGCTCGGCCCGGAACGGGTGGCTGAAGGTGTAGGTGATGTAGGGCTCGTCGCCGTCCACGATGGCGTTGTTCGCGGTCATCACGAAGCCGGCGTCCGGGTCGACGCAGCGGGGCATCTGCTCGAACGGCACCAGGCCGGTCCACTCGCACGCGCCGTCCCAGCCGGGCACCGGCAGCCTGCGGTGCGCGGGTGAGGAACGGACCGGCAGCTCGCCGCGGGCCTGGTAGGCGATCGCCCCGGTGGTATCGGCGGTGACCAGGTTGTTCACCGGATCCACCCAGTCCCGCTGGGCGTCCACAAGCTCTCGTACGTTGCGGGCGGCCAGCATCGGGAGCAGCGGCTCGAAGCCCCGGCCCGGGCGGCAGGTGGCCGTGTACTTGAGCGCGATCGCCATTCCGGCCAGCGGATCCCCGTGCACGACCGGGCCGTGCCGGGTGGCCCAGATCCGGGTGGTGACCGGTTCGGCGCCACGGACGGCGATCGTCTCGGTGCGCTGCCGTGCCTGCTCCCAGCCGTTCTCGGTGCGGTACCAGCCGGGGCGGGTCTCGTCGAACTGCTCCAGGTACAAATCCTGGGTGTCGGCGCTGGCGTGGGTGATCGCCCAGGCCACCTGGCCGTTATGGCCGAAGTGCGGGAAGCCGGGCACGCCGGGGAAGGCCGCGCCGATCACCCGGAAGTCCGGGCAGTCCAGGTGGCACTGCCAGTAGACGTTCGGGGCGTCGAGCTGCCGGTGTGAGTCGTTGCACAGCACGGCGCCGCCGTGGGCGGTGCGGCGGCCGCTGACCGCCCAGGCATTCGAGCCGGGCTCGGCCTCGGCGAGGAAGCCCAGGTGCGGCGCTGCCCGTTCGACATCGGCCACCGCGTCGGCGATCGCCCGGGACAGACGGCCGCCGGGTGGCACGGTGAGCGCCGAGCCCACCGGGGACCTGGTATCCAGCAGGCCGAACGCTTCGGTGCCCACCCTGGCCAGCACCGAGGCTTCGGTGAGCTTGTGCTGCCACTGGCCCATCAAGATGTGCCTGACCTTGTAGGCGGCGACCGAATGCCAAGGCTGCCACGGCTCGATGACCGTATCCGGGAGCTCGGCGGGCCGGGCACCGGAGGCGATGACCGCGTTGACGCCGCGCGCGTAAGCCTCGAACATCTCCCGCACCGGAGCGGACATGACGGCCAGGTCGGCGTGCGCGGCCTCGGTGATGCCCATTCGCCGGGCGAGCACGTCACCGGGCACGGCGGCGGGCCCGGCCACCTCGGCCCAGCGCCCGGCCGCCCGGCGGCGGTCGTACTCCAGCTGGAACAGCCGGTCCTGGGCGCAGGCGAAGCCCATGGCGAACCAGGCGTCAGCGGCCGACCCGGCCCGGATGTGCGGTATGCCGTAGCTGTCGCGGATGAGCGCGACCTCGCCCTGCAGTCCCGGAGCGTCCACGTAATCGGTCACCGCCTGAGGATAGCCTCCGAGGGTCAGCCCTCTGCCGGGTGCGGCAGCGTTGCCGGGTGGCGAGGTTCGGGCAGAACAAGCGCGGCGTGCCGCCCGGCGGCGGCGGCGGTCAGGAAGTAGGCCAGGTCCTCATCCAGGCCGCGGCCCATGGTGGACAGCTTGACCGGGCAGCCGCGCAGTGCCTCGTGCAGCCCGTCGACCGGGACGCTGACCAGGTTGTGGCGGTCGCCGAGCGGGGCGGCCTGAGAGCGGACCAGGGCGCCGAACTCGCCCGGCAGCTCGGGCACGGGCACGTCGGCCCTGGCCAGCGCGACCCGGCCGTAAGCGGTCAGGCTGTGGTGCGAGATGCCCCGGTGGCGCTGCCTCGCGTCGGCGTCGCTGACCCGCAGCGAGGCGACCGGGCGGCCGTTCAGGACGGCGGCGGCGTTGACCGCTTCACCGCAGGCCACGCCGGAGAAGCCCCAGCGGGTGCCGGTGCCCAGGTTGCCCGGGCCCTGGGTGATGACGGCCAGGTCGGCGCCGAGCACCAGGCGGGCGGCGAGCAGCCCGGTGTGCAGGGTGACGGCCTCCAGGTCACCGCCGAACGACTGGCCGGTGCTGACCGTGCCGGCCAGCCAGCCCGCCTCGCGCAGCGCGGCGCAGGTGCGGGAGAACCAGGCCGGAAGCGTGCCGCCGTCCTGCATCACGTAGACGGCGCGGGGCGGATCGGCGGGTTGTGCCTGCCGGGCCGCGGCGAGTATGGCCGGCAGGGCCGAGTGCAGGTCGGCTACGACCACCGGCATCTGGCCCAGGTCGTCGGCGTCGCGCAGCAGCTCGTGGTGCGGGGAGCCCTGCTCATCGGCGCCCTGGACCGTGGCCTGCAGCGGCGTGTAGCGGGCCTTGACCAGATGGCCGGGCAGCGGGGGGTCGGGCGGCAGCCGTCCGGGGACGGCGACCACGAACGCGTAGCCGCCGGTGCCCAGGCCCTGGGCCAGGGCCGTGGTGTTCAGCAAGACCCGGTCACCGGGCTGCGGCAGGCCGGTCAGGGCGGGATAGGCGAGCGCCCGGCAGGTGCTGCCGTCCACCTGCGTCACTTCGAGCTCGGCCGCACCCGCCCACCGGCGGCCCAGCGAGGTCACCACACCGTCGCGCCATCTGATCACCCGGGCAGGGTAGCGTCAGATCAGCCCGCTGTGTGAGTCCAATCGGAGTGCAACGGCCACCGCCGGCGTTGGACAATAATGCAGGGGCCCGGGAGGGGACGGCGATGTCACGACGCAAGACAGAGAGGCTGCTCGGCCTGGTCGTTTGCCTGCTCTCGACCCGGCGATCGCTGACCGCCGCCCAGATCCGCGAGGCCGTTCCCGGGTACCCGGACTCGTTCGACGCGTTCAAGCGGATGTTCGAACGGGACAAGGAGGAGCTGCGCGAGCTCGGGATACCGCTGGAGACCGACAGTGCCAAGGCCGGCGATGAGGAAGCCGGGTACCGGATCCAGCGGGAGGCCTACGAGCTGCCGGAGATCACCCTGGAACCGGACGAGGCGGCCGTGCTGGGCCTGGCCGCCCGGGTGTGGCACCGGGCCGAGCTGGCCGGGGCGGCGGCCGGGGCGCTGCTCAAGCTGCGGGCCGCGGGCATCGACGCCGAGGACACCACCCAGCCCGGCATCGAGCCGCGGGTACAGACCGGTGAGTCCTCGTTCGGGCCGCTGTGGGAGGCGGTGCGGGACCGGCGGCCGGTCACCTTCGCCTACCGCGCGGCCGGCCGCAGCGGTACCCAGCAGCGACGGCTGGAGCCCTGGGGCGTGGTGAACCGGCACGGCCGGTGGTATGTCGCCGGGCACGATACCGACCGGGACGCGGCCCGGGTGTTCCGGCTGAGCCGGATCGAGGGAACCGTGTCGTTCAGCGGGCCGGCCGGCAGCGTCGTCGTGCCGCCCGGTACCGACGTGCGGGAGCTGGTCAAGGACTGGGACTTCAGCCCGCCCATGCAGCGCACCGCGCGGCTGCGGGTGCGCACCGGGGCCGGCTACGGGCTGCGCCGCAGCGCGGTGGAGCAGCGGCAGGACGGCGAGGGCTGGGACGAGCTGCAGGTGCCGTTCCGCGAGATCGACTGGTTCGCCGACTACCTGGCCTCGTTCGGCCCGGACGTGATCGCGCTGGAACCGCCGGACCTGCGGGAGGCCGTGATCGGCCGGCTGAAGGGGGTGCCGCAGTAATGCCTGGATCCACGGCGCAGACCGGGACTCAGCGGCTGCAGCGGCTGCTCGCCCTGGTGCCCTACGTGGTGAGCCGGAACGTAGTGGGCCTGGCGGACACCGCGGCGGCGTTCGGGGTGAGCGAGCGCGAGCTGGTGGACGACCTCAACCTGCTGTGGTGCGTCGAGTTGCGCTCGCCCGACCCGTACTGCCCCATCGACCTGTCGTATGAGGGTGGCGAGATCATGGTCAGCGAGGCCGAGTCCATCGGCCGCCCGCTCCGGCTGGCAGTGGACGAGGCGAGCGCGCTGCTGGTGGCGCTGCGGATGCTCGCCGAGCTCTCGGTACCAGGAGGTGAGGCGCCAGGTTCTGAGGCGCTGAGCCGGACCATCGCCAAGCTGGAGGCGGCCGCGGGCGAGGCGGCGGCGGTCAGCGCACAGGTCCAGGTGCAGGTGGACAAGCGGTACGCCGATGGCATCCTCGGCCAGGTGCGTGCCGCGGTGGACCGGGGCAGGCGCATTCACCTGCGCTACTACGTGCCCGGCCGGGACGAGGCGACCGAGCGGGACGTCGATCCCATGCGGCTGCTGGTGGTGGAGGGACGGACCTACCTGGAGGGCTGGTGCCGCCGGGCCGAGGCGGTCCGGCTGTTCCGGCTGGACCGGGTGCTCGGCTTCGAGGTGCTGGACGTCGCGGCCGAGGTGCCGCCGGGGGCCGAGCCGGTCGATGTGGACCAAGGGCTGTTCCGGCCGTCGGAGCAGGACGTGCTGGTCGTGCTCGATCTGCGCCCGGCGGCGCACTGGGTAGCCGAGTATTACCCTTGTGAGAGCGAGGAGCGGCGCGGCGAAGTACTCAGAGTGACGTTGCGCACGCCGGACACCCAGTGGGTGCGGCGGCTGGCCCTGCGGCTGGGGGAAGACGGCCAGGTCATCGCCCCGGCCGAACTCGCCGCTCGGGTGGGCGCCGACGCCGCGGCCGCACTAGCTCAATACGCAGCGTAATCTTATCCCCGGCCACCGGCCGGTCCGTGGGTCCGGCACTGTCGCGCCCCCCAGGCCGGACTGTACAATCGGCCGCAGGAAACCCCAAACCGCGCGGGGACGGTTCTCCGCTGAAAAGGGCAGAGATGCTTGGCGATCTGTTTGATAGTCCCTGGAAGATCCTCATCATTGCCGTTGTGGTTCTCGTGCTGTTCGGGTCGAAGAAGCTGCCCGATGCCGCCCGGTCGCTCGGCAAGTCGATGCGGATCCTCAAGACGGAGATCCACGAACTGCACGACGATGACGAGGCCACGACAGCCACCACGGCCACCACAGCCCCTGCCGCCACGGTGAGCCCGGCCATCACGGCCCCGGCTCAGGCTCCGGTCCCGCAGCAGCAGGTGGACGCGCTGCAGCAGCAGCTGGACGAGCTGCGCAGGCAGCAGACGGTGGCGAGTGACGCACAGCAGACGCAAGTCAGCTAGCTCACCGTCTTGACCCGGCCATGGCGAAGCTGCCTGATTCCATCGTGGGCGCACGGGTGTTTGGCTCGCGGATGGTAGCCCTGCACAGGCAGGCCAACCCGAATGGCCAGATGCCGCTGATGGATCATGTCCGTGAGCTGCGCTCGCGGGTGGTCAAGGCGTTGCTGGCGCTTGTGGCCGGAACCGGTGCCGGCCTGCTGCCGTGGGTGTTCAACCGGGTGTGGTCCATCATGGTGCATCCCTACCAGCACGCCATCACCGAGATCTGCAAGAACCCGGCGCACCACTCGTCGTGCAGCCAGATCGGTTTTCACCTGATCGTCAACGGCATCTTCGATTCGTTCTCGTTGCGCATCGAGCTTGCCTTCATCTTCGCGCTCGTCGTCACCTCGCCGCTCTGGTTCTACCAGCTCTGGGCGTTCATCTCCCCGGCGCTCTATGCCCGGGAGAAGCGCTGGGCCTACATGTTCGTGGCCGCGGCGGTCCCGCTGTTCCTGATCGGCACGGTCCTGGCCTACCTGGTGATGAGCCGGGGCCTGCAGTTCCTGCTGGGCCTGGCCCCGGCCAGTGTCACCGTGCTGCCGTCCATCAGCACCTACCTCGGCTACGTCATGGCGATGGTGCTGGGCTTCGGCCTGACCTTCGAGCTGCCGCTCGCACTCGTCCTGCTCAACCTCGCTCGCGTCCTGACCCATGCCCGGTTCAGGAAGTGGCGGCGGGTGATGATCTTCGCCGTGTTCGTGTTCGCCGGCGTCGCGACCCCGAGCCCGGACCCGGTCACCATGCTGCTGCTGGCCGCGCCCTGCGTGGTGCTGGTCGAGGTGGCCGAGATCATCGTGTGGGCCAACGACCGCAGGGTCGCGCGCCGGCCAGGGATGTACGACGGGCTGAGCGACTACGAGGCCGCCCCGCTGGACGATGCCGAGCGGGTGGACTCCAGCTCTTAGCAGAGCCTCGCCGTCGCGCCATCCTCAGTGCATACGGTTTGAATGGCACCTGGCCCGCTGCCCGGCCTGCGCCCAGGAGATCGGCGAGTTCGCGGAGACCACCGCCCGGCTCGCCACCGCTGCCGCCGCACCGCCTCCGGCTGCTGCGCTCCGGCAGCGTGTCCTCGCCACTGCCCGCACCCGGCATCTGCCGCACGTTCTGCGCGGGCCTGCCCGCCGAGCCTGCCGGTGGCTCGTCCCACCCCACCACGACCATGATCCTGAACCTGGCCCTTAACCTGTAACACATGACGCTTCCGGCGAGCCCGGCGCAGCGGTATGCGAAGTTTCAAGCGCGGCCCGCCTGGCTGACCGCCTTTCAGGCGCTCTACAGCTTCGAGTTCGACGGCTTCCAGATCGAGGCGTGTGAGGCGCTGCACCAGGGCCGCGGTGTGCTGGTCGCCGCGCCGACCGGCTCGGGCAAGACCGTCGTCGGCGAGTTCGCCGTGCACCTCGCGCTGGCCCAGGGCAGCAAGTGTTTCTACACCACCCCGATCAAGGCGCTGTCCAACCAGAAGTATGGTGACCTGGTCCGCCGGTACGGCGCGGACAAGGTCGGCCTGCTGACCGGGGACAACAGCGTGAACGGCGAGGCGCCGGTGGTCGTGATGACCACCGAGGTGCTGCGCAACATGCTGTATGCGGGCTCCGCGACGCTGGGCGGGCTCGGTTACGTGGTGCTGGACGAGGTGCACTACCTGGCCGACCGGTTCCGCGGTGCCGTATGGGAGGAAGTGATCATTCATCTCCCGCCGTCGGTGCAGGTGGTGGCGCTGTCCGCCACGGTGAGCAATGCCGAGGAATTCGGCGACTGGCTGGACGCGGTGCGCGGCGGGACCACGGTCATTGTGGACGAGCACCGGCCGGTGCCGCTCTGGCAGCACATGCTGGCCGGGAACCGCCTGTACGACCTGTTCGTCGACACGGGCCCGGACTCCGGCGAACTGCGGGTGAACCCGGAACTGGTGCGGATCGCCCAGCGCGACGAGTGGACGGTGCGCAAGGCGCCGGGGCGGCCGGGCCGCGGCGGCCACCGGCCGCGCCGGTTCGCCGTGCCCCGGCGGCCAGCGGTGATCGAGCGGCTCGACCGGGCCGGGCTGCTGCCCGCCATCACGTTCATCTTCAGCCGGGCCGGCTGCGACGCGGCCGCGGCCCAGTGCCTGGCCGCCGGGCTGCGGCTGACCACCCCGGAGGAGAGCGCCCAGATCACCGAGGTGGCGGAGCGGCGGACCGCCGACATCCCCGCCGATGACCTGCGGGTGCTCGGCTACGCCGAGTGGCTGACCGGCCTGCAGCGGGGGATCGCCGCCCACCATGCCGGGCTGCTGCCGACGTTCAAGGAGGTGGTGGAGGAACTGTTCGAGGCCGGGCTGATCCGGGCCGTGTTCGCCACCGAGACCCTCGCCCTGGGCATCAACATGCCGGCCAGGACCGTGGTCATCGAGCGCCTGGACAAGTGGAACGGCGAGACCCACGCCAACCTGACCCCAGGGGAGTACACCCAGCTCACCGGCCGGGCGGGCCGCCGCGGCATCGACGTCGAGGGACACGCCGTGGTGCTCTGGCAGCCCGGCACCGACCCCACCGCCGTGGCCGGCCTGGCTGGCACCCGGACCTACCCGCTGACGTCGAGCTTCAAGCCGTCCTACAACATGGCGGTGAACCTGACCGGCCAGTTTGGCCGCGCCCGGGCCGCCACCCTGCTCGAATCCTCGTTCGCCCAGTTCCAGGCCGACCGGGCGGTGGTGCCGCTGGCCCGCCAGCTCCGGCTGGCCCGCGACGAGCTGGACAAGCTGGCCAGCCAGATGAGCTGCGAACGGGGCGACATCACCGAGTACGCTCAGCTCCGCGCCGACCTCACCGAGCGCGAGCGGCGGATGTCGCGGGAGCGGTCGGTGGCCCGCCGGGCCGAGGCGGAGCGTTCCATCGAGCAGTTGCGCCGCGGCGACATCATCCAGGTCACCGCGGGGCGGCGGGCCGGGGTCGCCGTGGTGCTGGAGCAGCGGCCGGTGGGCAGCCTGCTCGTGCTGACCTCGGGCCGGCAGGTCAGGAAACTTTCCGCGGCCGACTTCACCGGGCCGGTGCAGCCCATCGACCGG
>Ga0070733_10003642_pt1 | contig 10475 bp, 10 predicted proteins | sample Coa_R1_9_FD_66450 | JGI IMG/M metagenome (GOLD analysis project Ga0070733, IMG submission 66450) | Surface soil microbial communities from Centralia Pennsylvania, which are recovering from an underground coalmine fire - Coalmine... | ecosystem: Environmental > Terrestrial > Soil > Unclassified ... | reverse complement strand
TGTTCATCATTGCGCAGACCCTCGGCGTACAGGTCCGTGACTGAACCGCTCGCGTGTCCCAACCACATACGAATTAGGTCTTCGGGTACACGTGCTCGGCGCAGGGTTTCGACGCGGTAGCGACGTAGTGCATGGAACCCCACTTTGTTAGATAGACAGGCGGCTGACGCGCTTATGAACCCTGGTTTGTCCACGATGAGATGTTATCAAAGCGCATGTGGCGGCGTGGCAAGCCAGAGTACGCGGCGGTCGCGGGAACCCAGGATGGCCGACCAGAAGATTGCGCGGCGCGGGCCTGGGTGCGGTTTGTCGGCGGCTGGCATTGCCCAGGGCAGGGGGTAACAACTATGGAGGGATATGTGAGCACTAAACCAAACGCGCAGCCGGTAAAGTACGGATATGGTCCCGCGACGACTGTAGCCACCAACCGAGGGGCGAAGCGGTGTGCCTACACGGGTCGGGGAATTCATTACCACCATGAGCCGGGACCGTTTTGCAGTAGGGAATGCCAGAAGCGCGACGACAACCAGGGACCAGGAAGATGATATGCGGAAACGCCGTTTAAGATTGCCCCACCTACCAAGTACCCTCCCCGCCGATGTGCTCCGCGATGGATTTGATTTCGCCCCGACATGGGAAGAACGGAAATTAGATTGGCACAGACAGCAAATCGCCCTAGCGCTTGCCGAAGTGCGGAGTATTGAGCTGTTGGAACAGAGGGCTTGGCTCGAAGCCCAGACGCGACGGCTGGCCTTGGTAGCGATTGAGTTGGACGAGTTCAAACGCCAGGCCGCACTACAAGAGGAAATCGACCGCAACAAAAAATGGTGGGCCGAAACCGTGGAACGCGAGAGACCGCAGACCGAAGCACTGATGGCTCAGTACCAGAAAATCCTCGATAAGGGCGTCTTTGAGAAAATGAAAGCGCGTGCGGAGAAGGCAAAGGCTTGCATGGACAGGGACAACGCGCGGATAGAACGCTTGGAATTGCTTCGCCGCGGGGTAGTCCGTGGCCTGAGAAAGGATATGTCAAGTAGTACTGCAAATTGACGGGAACGGCGTTTGCCAGGCGCTGACATTCTCCTAGTCAAATAATATGTTTTCGACCCTGTCTGAGGCCGCGGTAATCGGAGTACACTCAATTGACTGAGATGGTCAAAGAACTTCTTCGCCCTTTGATAATTAGCTGCTCCCTTGTGCTGACAATCCCTATTTCAGTTGTGGGGCAATCCCCAAATTTGCAGCCGGACCAAGAAATCAAAGACAAATTAGCAGCCCCACCTCTCTTTCTCGATGAGCAGCATCCCGGACCAACAACGGTCCCTAGGGACTTGCCTAACGGGATTTTCCCATTCGACTGTCGAGCAACCGAGTCATATCTGCATCGGGTAAGACCGGGTGAATACCACTTCCAACGAGCGCAACGCCTCTTAGGACAAGGAATCGACGTTATCGGATGTGAGGCATTTGGTCTCGAACGCTTTGAGCAGGTGAATCCAGTCTTTGGCTCAGTTGACCAAGCAGTGTTTGAAGCAGAGGCGGCGGCAGCCTCGCCATTTGGCACTGAGCAATGGAGGCCAGGAGCACTGAAATACGCCTTGATGTCAGCGTACAAAGCAGCCGCCAAGACTTACCTTGAGGAAGGTAAAAAGGAACATTCTGCGAGCCATCTTGAGAAGGGCAACGAATACAATCGCAAAGTCACGCTGCTAGAAAAGCAACCAGACCAGCAAGCGGCAAACCTATCCATCAGCAAGCGGTCCCCACTGCTGACTGCAGTTCTTCACAATGACTTGAAAGAGACAGAAAGATTGATTTCCGCTGGCGCAGATTTGAATGCCCTAGATTCGGACCATACATCCGCGCTGCGCCTTGCAGTGGTCGCAGCAAGCGGCGAGATGGTTGCGCTTGTTCTGTCCAAGAGAGCGCAACCAGATGTAGTGGACGAGGAAGGAGTAACTGCGTTGATGGACGCATGCTCTTTAGGACGAGATGAGGTGGCTGCCGCTTTGATAGAGGCGGGTGCTGACATCAATTCGAGGGCTAAAGATGGAGCCACTCCGCTACTTGCTACTGTTGGTCACATCTCCTTGAACGAATCGGGGCGTGAGTCTCGCCGACTGCTTGCTCAGAGGTTGATAGCGAAAGGAGCGAGTGTAAATGTGTCGAATTGGGAGGGAACGTCGCCCCTTCTTGCGGCGGTCCAAAGCGGTGATACGAATCTGGCACAGTTGCTCTTATCAGCAAAAGGGGACATCGAAGTTAAGGATGCAAAAGGACAGACGCCACTTTTGGCTGCGGTCGAACACGACAATGTCGAGATGGTGAAACTGCTGGTTGGCAACAAGGCGAACTTGGCCGTCTTCGATAAAAAGGGATACAGCCCGTTGAGCAAAGCCTGTCAAAAGGGTTACCCCGCAGGCGTGCAAATGACACAATTCCTGCTGAGCGCAGGTGCGGACCCGAATCTCGCGAGTGAATCAAGTTGGACACCACTCATGTCCGCCGAGTCGTTCAACTACAGAGAACCTTGGGGAGTTTCGTCGCACATCATTGCGAGCGAGTTGTTGAAGTACGGCGCAAAGGTCAATGTTCGTTCAAGAAATGGTACAACCGCACTGATTGAGGCCGCCGGACATCCTAATCGCGACGATTCTTCCTTTATCGCTGAGCTTATTGCCGCCGGTGCAGATGTTAATGCAGCCGACAATGATGGGGAGACCGCGCTCATGGCCGCTGCCGAACACGGGCACATCAACAAAGTCAAATTGCTTCTAGCGAATGGAGCGCAGGTTGGTATAAAGGACAAGTTGGGGAGAGCCGCACTGCAGTATGCAAGGCAACCGCGCAACGGCCACGACGATGAGTTTCCGCAGTGTTATGAAACGTTGAGCAGCGATACGCTGAAACCCACAAATGATTGTGCCGGCACAAGAAAACTTCTCAAACAAGCCGCCTCGAAGTAGGCCACGGCTCAAAATTGCCTTACCGGAAAAGTCCGTACTAAACCAACTTGGGAGGTTACGTCGTTTTCCCACGACTTGGTAGTTTGGTTGAAGTTTGCCGTTTTACTGCCACTGTCTTAGCTGGTCACGCGTGATTTGGAGAAGTTGAACTAGATTCACAACTTCACCTCGTTCGACCCGCTTGGAAATCATCGTTAAAGCATTGATATTTACTGGCCTATCTTTGTAACGAAGCGTGGGGTCGGTGCCATATTCATCAGTCACCATAGCCCAGCTTAGCGGGAGCTCACTTGCCAAGACATCTCCGAAGGCGACTCCAAGGCTCTGTAATTCGTACGTCTGCGTTTTGTTAAATGCATTGTCGTCAATCAGGCGTTGGAGTACAGGTAAGTCTGCTACGGTTCTTGTAAGGCCCCCTGTTCCGTACTTCTGTTTGGCGGTCGCTGCAACTGTAGCTCTCTGCTGGTCCAGCCGTGCTCTGTCCGAGTCAGACAGCTCGTTGAATTTGGGCGTCAATGAGGGAGTTCCCTGCGGCTTAGAGCAACTGGAAATGAAGCTGAGAAGTAGAGCCAGTATGAACACAGCGCGCATTGTTTTGGGATTATGCCATGGAACCTGCTCAAGTGCCGATTAGCTTACCGGCAAAGTGGCTCATAGTTTTAACCTTAAAGCGTGGTCACGAGATTTGCATCGACCGTAAACTGGGTGACTCCTTCAACAGATTCGATTCCGAACCGCTCTGTACTTACACGCGCCAACTGTCGTCCCGCTCCATCTTGGAAATCGCTGCACGATTTCACACTGCATACTTCCAGCTGTCGGGTAAGGGCTTTCTAATCTACTACTCATAACCCGAAGGCCGTCAGTTCAAATCTGACCCCCGCAACCAATTTGAGATTTACAGGCCGGGCACAGGCGCCCGGCCTTTTTGCTTTTTGGCAACCATGTTACGTGTGTCTGGCGAACCCTACTTAGTGTGTTTATAGGCGCGCTGCAGAGCGAAGTAAGCGTATCGGAACCGCCTTCGCAGTTTCGTTCCCGGGAGGAGTGCGCACCCCTCCCCCGGTATTTTTCCTGAAGAGTGCGCAGCTTGCAGGGAACAAAACGGTTAGGTGCGGTATGAGAAATCATAGAGTGCGCAAGGCTATGAAAGGAATGGGGGAGAAGCAGAACGTTTTGGCGAAGTTCAGGGAGACAAGATTGCTTGGAACGGAGTGATGCTGAAGAGTCACACGAAAGTGTAGCATGGGTAAAATAACTTAGTCAATAGATATTGGAGTAGTACTAGTTTCGAATAGATTGGATGAAAAGAGGCTCACAGTTAACAGCCGACAGTCGAAAGCTGTAGAGAAGCAGACCCAGGTTCACAGCTAACAGCCGACAGTCGAAAGCTGTTGAGAAGAAGACCCAAGACCCAGGTATGAACTGCGAACCTGGGGAACCCTCCGCGTTTTTGTGGGCTGGGAGAAGTTGTGGGCCGGACAGCCGTATCTTTACAGAGAAGACTTTATTGCCTAAGCGTTCCGCTGCAACCTATACTTCTGCTCCCCATGAGCCGCCATCATCGACAACCAAGGCACAAGCGATTTGAGATCAGAATCTTCTATGTCGTGGTCGTGGTCGCGGTGGTAGTTCTAACTGCCGTGCTTTGGCCGCATTGAGTTCTCTCGGCAATTAACTAGTGCTTGGGGTGAGTGTCGTATCGACTGACTAGCTGGGGTAAATATACCGCAGCATTGCGCACATCTGCCCGCTTCCCGGGGTTGGAAACATACCGAGAGCACGGTTGATCGTCGCGAAAAAGATTTGAAGCGCACCAAGCCAGTTGAGCGCAGGTAAAATCTTCTTGACGAGCCAAGCACGCGCGAACAGAATCGGCGTCGTGCTGCACAAAAGCGCGCTTCGGCCCAATCGGAACTCAGTGAATGTCGCTATCGGAATAGTGTTCTTGATAGCTGTTTTCGTCATTCTGTTTGTGGCTTTTCATCCTTGAGCCTTGTGGCCCCGCTTCACGGGAGAGCCTGTCCTCAGCCGCACGAACAATTAGTCTATCCGTTGTTCACCTTCGGTCCCGCACTACATAACGTGACGTGCGAAATTCGAGCCTCTAACTCTGCTAGAGACTTCCAGCGATTACGGGAATTCATGGGTGCAGGTACCCCGTTTACCGGATATCTGCGCGCTGGCAGGGTGCGACAATTGCACCAGGACATTTCGTTACCGGCCCATCCCATAGAAACTGGAGGCACGATGATTGTGAGTTTCGACGTGTTCCGGATTGAGGCGGGCGAACGGCTTTACCGGCTTGGAACTGCGAAAACGATTGAAGAGGCCAGGAAATTCGTGAAGGTTCTGGCGATTGACTCGAAGCGTGAATTCTGCGCCATCGACCAGATCACGGGAGAAAAGGTAATTCTAAAGACCGACGACCAGCCAGAGAGCATGTAGACGTAAAAGCGGAGGTAACAAATGGATCGGTTCGAGGTATACCGTATTCACGAAGGGCAGCCGTGCAGGAGTGGTTCCGCGGATACTTTCGACAACGCAAATGCGCAGGGAGCACTTCTGGAAGAGGATTTTTTGATCGTCGATAACTGCACGGGACAGCACGTACGAACCAACAAGCTTGTTTTGCGAGAGGCCTTCGAGTACGCATTCAAGGCGTAAGCTGGTGACGGTTACATCGGCTTCGTTAGGTCAATCATCGGGAAACACCAACCCCAAGACTCAGGTATGAAATGCGAACTTGGGGCAGCTACAGCACTACTTTCAACTCACTACGTTCGTCGATTATTCGGAAGGGCTGGCAACTTCGCTTGGAACTCCGCTCGTGACTCCGCTCGCAAGTTCCGCGGGAGTGAGGTTGGCGCGGAGCGCGGCAACGCGTTCGAACGAATCAAGGCGTGCCTTGTGGTCGTAGATGTGCGCGGTGATCATTAGTTCGTCGGGATTAGCGACCTCGATAAACCTTTGCAGTCCTCGCACGACCGTTTCGGAGGAGCCCACGGCAGAAACTAAAAGCGTCTGGCTGGCATTCGCTTTTTCCGCGGGCGACCAGAAGGCGTCTATGTCATCGATGGGTGGCGGAATTTGTCCGGGCGTGCCGCGGCGAAGATTCGTGAACGATTGCTGCAACGAGGTGAAGTGGCGGCGCGCTTCGGCATCAGTGGCCGCGGCGATGACGTTGATGCCGAGCATGGCGTAAGGGTGACCCAGCTGCTTCGACGGCTTGAAAAGTTGGCGATATAGGCGCAGCGCATCCATCATATCCGCTGGCGCGAAGTGTGAAGCAAACGCAAACGGCAAGCCCAGGTGGGCGGCAAGTTGCGCGCTGAAGGTGCTGGAGCCCAGCAACCAGAGGGGAACCCGCAAGCCGGTCCCGGGAAACGCGCGAATTGCTTTTTGAGGAAAAGGGTCTCCCGGCTCAGGCTCTTCAAAATAATGTTGCAGCTCCAGAACATCCTCGGGGAAGCGGTCGGCGCTGGAGGCCAGATCGCGGCGAAGTGCGCGCGCGGTGGTCTGGTCCGTGCCGGGAGCCCGGCCGAGGCCAAGGTCGATGCGGCCGGGGAACAGCGAAGCCAATGTGCCGAACTGTTCGGCGATCACCAGCGGCGAATGATTCGGCAGCATGATGCCGCCGGAACCCACGCGAATGGTCTTCGTGCCGCCGGCAACATGGGCGATCACGATCGCGGTGGCAGCGCTGGCGATGCCGGGCATATTGTGATGTTCGGCGAGCCAGAATCGTTTGTAGCCCCACTTTTCGGCGTGCTGCGCCAGGTCAAGCGAATTACGCAACGCATCGGAAGCGCTTGCCCCTTGCGGCACAGGCGAAAGGTCGAGGATGGAGAAGGGAATCATTCGGCGTTTTACCCACTGCTTTGATGACATGCACGCTAACAAGGTTATTTCGTGTCGAAACGCAAAATAATGGCCGGAAGATGTCACCGGTAAGCAAATGCGGTATACAATACGCCTCGCTTCCGAAGCTGCCTGCCCATCAGCAAAACGAATAGAAGCGAAACGAAGAGAACGCAACACAATACTAGACACGGAACAGATTTCGGTAAACCGCCCGCCAATCGAGGCCATAAAAAAGTTAAAGGAGAGAATAAATGAACAAGAGTTTAGTAAGTGGGATGCTGCTAATTGGAGTGTTGGGTATTGGTGCGGGGAATGCGCGGGCGCAAACGGGCGGCTCGCAGTCGACCGCGACGGCCACGCCGACTTCGGCACAGGTGCGCGATCAGGACATTGATCTTCTGCGGAAGGACATTCGCTCGAAGAAGAAGCAGCTGATCGCCGCCAATCTCAAGCTCACCGATGCGGAGGCAACAAAATTCTGGCCGGTCTACGACCAGTACACCGCCGATCTGGTGAAAATCAACAACGACAAGTACGCACTGATGAAGGACTACGCGGACACCTGGGGAACGATGACCGACGCGCAGGCAAACGACCTGACCAAGAGGGCCCTGGCGGTGGACGCGTCGGTAGCGCAACTTCGCATAAAGTACATACCGATTTTCAACCAAGTTCTGCCGGGAACGAAGACAGCAACATTTTTCCAGCTCGATCGCCGCATTCAGGCGATGATTGATTTGCAGCTTTCTTCGCAGTTTCCGCTGGTTCAGGCACAAGACAACTGAAAAAGCACGCCGATACTGCTTTTAAACCAAGGCCCCGTGACACGGCATGTCGGAGGGCCTCTTCTTTTGGTGCAGCTCTTGTGGCTGAACGAAACGCACAACTGGTTTGCTGATCTCATGCTTTGGGAGTTGCTGGATTTCCGAACGATACGCAGCGGAACCCGAGGTGATTCGTGCCGGTGCTGATCTCACCCTTGCCTCGCGTTCCAACCATATAGCGCGAGCAGTATTGGTCCGTGCACAGGAATGACCCGCCGCGATGCACTCTTTTCTTCTCGGTGGGTTCGGCGGGATCGAACGGCGAGTCTGGGCCCTTGGGATTTCGTGCTTCGGCTCCGCTCGCGGCCAGCTGCGCATAGTAATCCGGGCGATACCAGTCGGAGGTCCACTGCCAAACGTTTCCGGCCATGTCGTATAAGCCGTAGCCGTTGGCTGGATAAAGTGCAACTTGGGTTATGCCCACGTGACCATCTTCGCCCGTATCGGTAACCGGAAATTTTCCTTGATGCGTGTTGGCCATCCACTTTCCAGCGGGACGGAACTCATCGCCCCACGGGTACAGCTTCCCCGAAAGGCCGCCACGTGCCGCGAACTCCCATTCGGCTTCGGTCGGCAATCGCTTTCCTGCCCATTTGGCGTAAGCCAACGCGTCTTCGTACGCAATGTGCACCACCGGATAATTTTCGCGCCCCTTTAAATCGCTTTTCGGGCCCTCCGGATGCCGCCAATTTGCGCCCGGAACATACGACCACCACTGGAAGTGATTGTTCAGAGGAACTTCATGATCCGGCGGCGAGAAGACTACCGATCCTGCGATGAGATTCTCGGGCGGCGCACCAGGAAAATCTTCGGCGCGCGGTTTGCGCTCGGCTACCGTTATATATTTGGTAGCTTTCACGAAGCGGGAAAATTCCGCGTTGGTCACGTCCGTTTTATCCATCCAGAATCCGTCCACGTAGACGCGGTGAATAGGCCGTGAATCCACGGTGGCCTGCATGCCGACGCCGTTCATCGAACTGTCCTCTTTCGCCCCCATTGAAAATTCACCGCCGGGAATCCACACCATTCCGGCCGGAACAGTGGAAGGGGCAGGAACTTTGTTCTCGATAGTTGGTTCAAACTCGGCGGCGGCTTTGGGCATCACTGCCGAGCTTGCAGGGGCTACGGCGGGGGTTGCGGCCGTGAGTGCGGTGTCTTTCTGCGCGGATCCAAAAAATCTCCACGCAATCAGAAGTACGACCAACACAAGTAACGCGGCACTGACCCAAAGGTAGGGTCGTGTGGTGCCGGATGCGGTTGGAACGGAAGCTGACTTCGACATTGTCGACGGGGCTCCAGAATCAGCGAAAACGCGAGAACGAACGTAGTCTAGCATTAAAGCTCGGGAGCTCTACCCTTTTTGAAAGAGTGGAAATCTGCGCCGGGCCGCGAACTTGAGAACGCGGTAAACGATGAGTTTTGATGGTATTTCCGGGGACGATTTAGAACTTTCGCCGCGATGGCGATGGGCGTACAATGCAGCGAGTTTTGAAAGCGACACCGCCCTCAAAATCTTAAAGAATCCAGTCATCACGCTGAAGAAGAAGGACAAGCTGGCGTGAATTGCGAGTCACAGGAGAATCGCCAATGAATCGTCCCGTCATCACCACGCCTTCCAGTCATTCCGTGGTTTCCACCAGCCGTGGCCACCAGAACTCCCACAGACGTATGCTCTTGATCGCCGCGGCCCTGCTGGCAGTTTTTTCCCCGGTCGTCGCTCGATCCGGCGGACAGGGAGCCGGCGGAGACCTGCAACAGAAACTCGCTGCGGTGAAGCAGTCGGCTGCTGAAAACCAGCAGAAACTGCACAAGTATCAGTGGACAGAAACAAGTCAGCTCAATCTAAAGGGCGATGATAAGCCGCCTTCGCAAAGTCTTTGCCAGTATGGCCCCGATGGGAAGGTTCAGAAGACTCCGATCGGGCCGCCGCCACAAGCTCCAAGTGGCGGAAGAATGAAGCAGAGAATTATCGAGAAGAAGAAAGAGGAGATGAAGGACTATATGGGCCAAGTAAAGACCTTGCTCGCCCTGTACGTTCCTCCCGATCCGCAGCGCATGCAGGCAGCTTTCCAGGCCGGCAAGGTTTCGCTGCAGCCGGATCCCGATGCAGGCGTGACCAAAATTGTGTTCAAAGATTATGCTTTGCCCGGCGACCAGATGACCATTTCGTTCAACACGGCAGCCAAGAAAATCAGCACTCTAGACGTTAACACGTACATGGACGATCCAAAGGATGTGGTCACGCTGGCAGTGCAATTTGCGAGCTTGCCGGACGGAGCCAACTACGCGCAGCGCACAGTGCTCGACGCCACGGCCAAGAGCCTGAAAGTCACGACGACAAACTCGAACTACCAGCCTATCGGACAATAGCCCAGGCTAGACTGACCCGCATTAGCTGGTTCGGGCGTTACACGCAATCCTGCCGCTGTGCGGGTGTGTCTGCAGCGCGCCAATCGCTTGTCGATGTGTGACAAGACAGCGAAAAAAACGGTAGGAAATACACCCTTTGAGCCCCGCGGCGCATGGCCGATTGCCACAGCCCATTCCCGACCCAGGGGCTTGGCTCAACGCTTGTCCAATCGAATATGTAGCACCTGCTTCTGAAGCGAGAGCCTATTTCGCGGCGGATATCCCATAAGCACCCTACAGAAACGAACGCGGTTCGTTACAGGGATACGGGGATGGGTCAATGCGGCGCAACAAATTAGATTTCTTGGTGTATGAGCACCGTTACGATTCCGGATCTCCAGAGGCCAAACAGCGAGCTTCGAATGACGTCTGCTCTATTTCGAAGCCGGCTCCGGCAGCGACTGGAATCGGC
>Ga0070733_10003638_pt1 | contig 10481 bp, 7 predicted proteins | sample Coa_R1_9_FD_66450 | JGI IMG/M metagenome (GOLD analysis project Ga0070733, IMG submission 66450) | Surface soil microbial communities from Centralia Pennsylvania, which are recovering from an underground coalmine fire - Coalmine... | ecosystem: Environmental > Terrestrial > Soil > Unclassified ... | reverse complement strand
GACGGTCGTTTTTGGTTCGTGCGATCACTACGCTGCCTGCGAGCAGTTTTCCTGAACGTGCCGACGTCTATGTCTGCGACAAATGCGCGCGTGATGTCACGAAGCGCTTTCGGCCCCGCGGATCCCATAGTTGGACGCCTGTGGGCTCGCCAAGCTTTGTTTGCCGCTGTGGCCAGCGTTACCTCACAGGTGCTATCGAGTGGGACTACCTCGGCCTGCGGGAAAGACATCGCCGCGTTTGGCAAACGCTCGTGCTCGGGGTTTTCCTTTCTGGAATGTTTTCTATTTTTGGCATTCTTGTTTATCTTGCCCTTCGTTTCTTATTTCACCTTCGTGACGCAGGATTCCTCGTGGCTGTATTCATCACGGCCCTGCCGTTCGTTTGGTTGCAAATGACGTTTTGGCCCGAAGTGCTGGCGTCCATGTGGCGAACCAGGATCGGGAGCAGCTTCGAACACACGTGAACTGAATTTCAAGCGATATCGAACGCATTGGTAACTGCCAGTAAGGCAGTGGCTCGGTCCGCGTACATCCGATCCAACAGGAGTTCACGTGAGGAATTGCATCCTCAGCGTAGCCGAAATGTACATAGCGATTTGAATACAATCGAATTTGCCGCGTCGCTAGAGTTCACAGTTTGAGATGGGGCGAAACTGATCTTGAGGGTTTTGCCTCTCAAGTTGAAGAGGCATTCATCTGTAATCCCGACGCCCATGCTACCCCCCACTCCGCAGTAAAAATCGTGATGTCCAATTCTTTGACGAGGTGGCAACTCATCACCATTTCCCAAGGGATGTACACGGAATGGCTCTCCGATGATCAGCGTCACCGTGACTGACGTATCCGGGTCGTTTGCTCTTTCCAGACAAAGCAAAAACCGGCGGTAATTATTGTCCTTGCACACTTCGTCTCCGCTCGTTGGCACGTATGTACTGGGATACCAAAATGAAAAATGAAATTCCTGGTTGACGTACTTGCACCAGTGAGCCTGCCTTGCGTCAGAGCCCGGCTTTCGACTAGATGTTTGTCCGCATGATGTCCTAATAATTCCAAGGGTGAACGCAACGGCAAGTATCACTCGGCTGAGCGTCATCCCGCTCCTCAGAGCGGGGCCCGACGTCGTTTTGTGTGGTGGCATGGCAGATGCTCCTCGCATCTGAAGGAGCAACTCTCCCTCCTTTGATCATGACGGGAAACATGGAACTCATGGCGATTCACTTTGAGGTAAACGAGTTCGACTAAACACACACTGTGTCCGCTTCTCCAAACTTTCGCCCTACTCAGCGCTCGTCATCTTCCCACGACCTCTTCCAAATTCATTGCGTCCGGCTTCGCAGAGGCGTAGGATGCACCAACTAAAGGTCGCAGCCCCAGCCAAGCTTCGACCTTGATTTCGACGTTTCAGTCTTCCGCCGGAACGAAGCGCGCCTCGCAATCCGCTCCGGTCAATTAAATCAGCTGTAGCATGTCTCGAAAGTGGTTGGGGTGGGTGCCAGCGATGAAACGTCCCCTGCTGCGTCTTTCGGTTCTGTTGGTGGTTGTAGCGTGCGTTTGTTCCGGTCTTGCCCCTCGGGTTCGCAGCGCCGTTCCTCCCCGTTCGCCCGCGCCACAAGAGCGCATCGTCGCATCCGAACCAGCGACGGCTACCATCCCAGGTCCGCTCCGTTCCTTCTTGCGTATTGCCGGAATCAGCCAGAAAGCCAGCGCCGAAGAAGTTACGCCCCTGCTCGCCCGAAATGTATTTCTGATTGGGTATCAGGGTACTGGTCTAGGCAGCCGCCCCACCGAATTCCTGATTCTGCTGCGAAGGTATGTACAGCAGGCCAGGGAACTCTCTGACTTAGCGGGGAAAGAAGGCGTGATTCGCGTCACCAGTTGCGCCGACGCCAAGCCGCTGCTGGACATCCTCGGCTACCGCGTGACCACGGACTGCGGGAAGAGCAGCGCGTACGTCGCGACCGCGGACCCGCGCAGAGCATTTATTACGATTGACTCTGGCTTCCCTCTGCCCGAACTCGAGGTCACTCTGCAGGGCGGCAAGCCGTTCTCCTACGCTTACGCCAATTCCCAAGTGCCCATCAGTCTGACCGAACGACAGTGGGTCGAAGCCAGCACCGAGGGCGGCCACGACAAAGATCGTCCGTTAATTGACGCGCTTCTCCACGATCCCTCCCTGGCTCGGCTTTACTACGCCTGGGCTCACGTGGATCCGGAAACGCAGACAGCGCTGCTGCATTCACCCGGCCTGAAGAAATTAGTTTCTCTTGGCGCGCCCTTGGATTTCTACGGCAGTTACATCCGCATCGAATCAGGCCGCGTAATCGTGCCAGGTGGGACTGCTGCCGAGCCCGAGTGGAAGGATTTGGTGGGCGCAACCCCCCGCTCTACGGGTGAATTTGTCCCGAAGCTTCTCTCGAAAGACAACGGCTGGCTCGCCGCTTATTTTGATTCGCTCTCGCGCATTCCACCCGAGCAGCAAGCGCACTTCGTCGAACCTGCACGCATGCGCCACTGCTACGAAGCGCTCCGCGGCAAGACGGTTTCGCCCAGCGCGATGTCGTCGGTATTTCGCCCCGACCCAACCTTGTTGCTTTTGACCACTCGCGTGCAGTGGGAACCAAACGGCGATCCGCACGTGCCCGGAAGCCTCCAGGCGTGGAAGAACATTCTCCGCCAGAAGGCCAATGCCGAACTTGCGCGCAACTGGAATATAGAAACCAGAGGATTGACCAATCCGGATGGCTTGCTGGAAAGCATGTTCGCCCTCTCCCGCGTGGGTATGGAAGGCACTCCGGCGGAAGCCTACCTCGTGCTGAGCGAAATTGACGCCAGGCGTCCAGCAGGGCATCGCTTGAGCGGTCCAACGGTCGAACTGATGGCCAGTAAGTTCCAGCAATTTCGCAATCAGTATTCGATGTTTTCCGAGTTTCCGGAACTGAGCGATGCATCTGTCGCCGCTTTTCTGACCACAGCCGAAGCGCTCAATAAAGTCTCCGACCACACCCTGCGTGGCAACGCGATGGGCATCTTTGAAGCCAACATCGCACTGTGGCAAATCATGGCTCGCCAGGGCGAGATTCCCGTAAGCGCCCGCGATGAATCCTGGCAGGGAATGATCAAGCCCTTCTCCCGTTTCTCCTCCTCCGGCCAGCTATTCGATGCCGGACGAACCTCGCTGGCGCAGCTGCTTCGCGCAGCTACCGGCAATTCCAAGGCCTCGCAGGATGAAATCGTTGACTTGATCGCGGGTCCTCGCCAATCGTATTCCGAAGGCCAGCGTATCCACCGCGAAATGGCTGAGCGCATTCGCGCGGTTCTGGACGATCAACGACTCGTCTCGCTCGACACTCTGCTGGCGTTGGGCGACGGCCTCACGCCCACGCCACAAGGCACTCCCGCAGGCGATACGCTGCTGCCGCTCGCCGAGCAACTCGGCGAATTCCAAATGCCACGCCCCATCTTCACCAACACGGAGAGAACTACTTTCACCGCGGGCTCCTACAATAACCACCACACTGATTTGGAAATGCGCACGGACATTGCCAAAGTTCTGAAGTCCAAGGCTTCCGGCCCGGAATTAGAACAGGCGAAGGGACAGCTGGTACCGTTCTTCCGCGACACGCTCGTCGGTTTCAGCTACGCCTATTACGAGCCGCCCGGCGCCCAAGCTCTGCATAATAATCCGCTGCTCATTCGCTCGCATGATTTCTCCGGCGAAACGGTCATGGGCACGGAAGAATCGCTCTGGCAAACTCCCCGCCTCTTCGGCGCGGGTTCTCCCGCGGGGGGTGGCGCGCATCTGGTGGGCTCGCTGGCAGATTTGCCCTACGTGCTGGCGCAGATGGAAGAAGATTTCATCGCACCGGAAAATGTCCAGGCGCTGATCTGGACGGACCTGGTGCCTTCCGTTTTGACCAACGCCGTCCTGCCGCGTTGGTGGAACGTCAGCCGCAACGAGCTGCACGCCGTCGCGCTCTATCAACGCGCCGGAGACGAAATGCTTGCAGCCTCCGCGCAAAATGACGAACTGCGCGCCAAAGTCATCAGCATTCTTTCCGATCGCATGATTCCGCAAAGAGCTGCCCAGCTCGAAGCCACGCTGCACGCAGGTCGCGTGGCGGACGTGTCCGCTCAGGTCACGCCAGCCGACGCATTCTATTTGACCGCTGAATTTCGCCGCAGATTTCCACACGACACCGCTTCCTGGGGAATGGCCGGCCACGAATTGCAAGATTTGTCGCAACAGGATCCGGCGGAACTTACCTGGGCGCGCCTCTCGCAGGATTTCGGCGTGCCGCACCCGGTCCTCGCGCGCTCCTATGCGCGCGAATTGTTGAACGTCAGGCCATTCCCCATGTTTCAGGGTTACTCCAGCCGCTTGCTCGCCGAAACGTGGGACTCCACAAATTTATACTGGGCGCGCCTGGCCGATGAGATGGGCTATCCGCCGGTCACCCTGAATCGCCTGGCGCCAGAATTGACCGGCCGCATGGTAGCGAAGATTTTCGCCACGGACTTGAACGACTGGCCCGCCATTCTGCGCGCCATGCGAGAAACCGGTGAAGAATTTCGCCAGGGCAAGATCACGTCGTTGCCCGCGAGTTTTGGCAATCCTCAGCCCTAGAAACTTTGTGGATATGCCCGGGTAACGCCAGAATTGCCGGGCCGGCCCTGCAGGATTTTGGTAACAGACAACATCGAGGCCTGTCATGCTCAAAAGACTCGCTGTAGCTCTCGTCCTCTTCGTAGCGCTCTCCGTTTTCGTAGGCCCCTCTCCGGTCGCGCAGGAAAGCGGCCCGCCGCGCATCAACGTCACCGTGGATTTGGTTCAGCTGAACGTTGCCGTGACGGACAACAAGGGGAAATACGTCACCGGCCTGCGCCCGCAGGATTTCATCGTCGCCGAGGACGGCATTCCCGAAGACATCGCCACCTACGGCGAAGGCAACGTATCCGCCCGGGCACTGCCCGGCAAGACGCCATCTGGTGCCGTGTCGCCTGTGGCCACCTCACCCGAAACCGGCGCGGCCAGCCCACAAAGCGACCCTGGCGTTAGCGTGTCTGGCAGTGAGCTTACTTCCCTTGTAGAGGGCGCCAACGTATTCGTGCTCTTCGACACCAGCAACTATATGTACCGCGGGTTCGTATTCGCGCAGGACGCGATCGCCGATTTCGTCCGCTCGCTCGAAGGCGCGGACAAAGTGGCGTTCTATTCCTACAGCCGCGACCTTTCCCGCGCCTCGCTGCTCACCTCCGACCGCGCGCAGGTCCTACGCGCCGCGCGCACCACCGTCGCCGGTGACGACGCTGCGCTCTACAATTGCCTGTTGCTCACCGTGCAAGATGCCGCCCACTTCACCGGACGAAAAGTAATCGTAGTCTTCTCCAACGGTCCCGATAACTACAGCATGGTCCCGCCCGAAGACGTTGCCGAGCTGGCGCAATCCACCGGCACGACCATCTACATGGTGAGCACCCAGGAAGCCCACCTCGAGCCGATCTCCAACGCCGTGTTTCAACGCATGACCGCCGCCACTGGCGGCAAAGTCTATTTCGCCAGGAACTGGAAAGACGAGCAAAACGCCTTCGCTTCCATCCGCGACGATCTTGCCCATCTTTATTCACTGAGTTACTACCCCAAGCCCAATCCCAACCGCGGCTGGCGCACCATCACCGTAAAACTCGTGAACGATCAGCACAAGCACTACCACATTCGCACGCGCGACGGCTATCGCCTGCAACGCGCTCGCCTCTCCGCGGGATATGTCCCTCCAGCCCCACCCGAAGCCAACGCCAAATAGCCGTAGCCCGCGTGCGTAATCATTCGCGGAGTGCATGTCGAGTCGGGCCCCGGTTTGGCTGATACGCGTACAGTCATTAATTGACAAGACCGTTATCCTTAGACAAAATGTCGCGCTGCGACGACGCGCTCCACTGCGGATCGGTTTTGGGTGTGTGTTCGCATCATGGTAGGAGTGTTTCAAAGCGTAGCAATCCAGTTCCGGAGGCGGCCCATGGAGACGAAGCGGACACAGGCGGCGCTGAGCGCAGTTTGCATCATGACACTGCTGTTTCCGGGCGCGTTGTCGGCGTCGCCCATGACGCGCTACGTTCAGCCACGCTTGGCAATCCAAGAAGGACCGGCGAGTGCAACTTCCCCAACTTCGCAGGCACTCGTGCCCCAAGACACGCATCCCGCCCCGGCGAAAAACTCCAACATGGTCTGCACCGTGACTTCGGAAACCGCCCCACCGCTCTCGGCGCCGCTGGCCGCCGCGCTGAAACTCTATCGCACCGGAAAATTTCCCGAAGCGCTCGCCGCCTACACCGCGATACTTCCCGCCGGAGGCTCGGACGCGGCGGCCGCATACGCTGGGCTCGCACGCGTATATCTAGCGCAAAAGAATTCCACGGAAGCATACGCCGCGGCGCAGAAGGCGGTTGCGCTGACGCCTGATCGCGCCCCGGCCATTGTCGCGCTCGGCGAAGTGTATTTTCGTCAGGGAAAACTCGAAGAGGCACAGGCTGCGTTCTCGAAGCCGCTTCGGGCATGCGATTTGGATGCGCGCGCGTTCCTGGGACGATATGAGCTCTACGCGATCTCTCTAAACTGGAAGCACGCCAAAACCAATATTGACCAGGCTTACAAGCTCGATCCCGGCGATCCAGACATTCAGAGAGCTTATATGAGCACGTTGAGCGGGAAAGAGCGAATCAGCGCTATCACCGAATATCTTGCCGGTGCCACGGGTGACGACAACGAATCGCGGACCGAGCTGAGGCACGAACTCGCCATACTTCAGGCGCAATCGGACCAGACGCAGGGCGGATGCCGCCTGGTAACGAAATTAAGATCCACCCAAGCCGAGCTCCAACCCCTATCCAATGGTCCGAACAACGTCCGAGGATATGGTCTCAGCGTCAAAGTGAATGGAGTCTCGTCCAGATTGTTGCTGGATACCGGTGCGGGTGGAATTCTTATCGATCGCAGAATCGCGGAGAAGGCCGGCGTTAAATCGATCGCCGAAACCCAGATCAATGGAATTGGCGACGCCGGCGCGACCGCCGGATTCGTCGGTCGCGCTAATAAGATTCAGATTGGCGAACTCGAGTTTGACGACTGTCTCGTGCAAGTAGCGGTAGGACACTCGTCACTCAATAGCGACGGGCTAATCGGCGCGAACGTATTTCGCCAATTTCTTGTGGATATTTACATGCCCGCAAACAAGCTAAAGCTGAGCGAGCTGCCGCCGTACCCGGATGAGCCGTCGCGCGACATCTCCCTTGATTCACAATCATCTCAACAATCGAATTGGCACGACCGTTATATCCCCCCGGAGATGAAAGACTACACTCCGATTCTAGAGTTGGGCCACGGATTGGTGATTCCAACGGTCGTGAATTCCGCTCCTCCCAGATTCTTCCTGATTGATACCGGCGCGTTTGATAACGTGCTTTCCCTCGCCGAAGCGAAAGAAGTCACCAAGGTTGGCGTGGAATACGATGAAGAGGTCACGGGGTTAAGCGGCAAAGTCAAAAAGGTATATAGCGCGTCGAATGCCACGATTAAATTCTCAAGTGTCCGGCAAGAGCGCGAGGATCTGACTACGCTCGACCTCACTCACCTCAGCGATGGATTCGGTACGGAGATCTCCGGAATCCTTGGTTTCGCGATGCTCTGGATGCTGGACATGAAGATAGATTACCGCGACGGGCTGGTGAGCTTCACCGCCGAATCAAGATTTGTTCGGTGAAACTGACGCCGCTTGTATTGCAGGCCAAGAGCCACTGTCCACGCCTCTTCCGGTGATTGGAATCGAGCCTCGTCGGCAGGACAGGGCATGATTCTGTCCGGGATTCACCTGGATCCGCGATATTGTTTAGCCGATGCCGGGTTTGAAAATTTGTAGTATTGTACGAATCTCCATGGACCAAACGCAGACCAACCAACGCGCCGCACTCGGCTCGATTGTCGTCGTGAGCGCCGCAGCAGTGTCCTTCCTGCTTTGGCTGCTTTACATGCATCGCGCTCCCACGCAGTTCGCGGGCCGATTCGTTTTCTTGCCGGCACTGAACGCAATTTTGAACGGCCTCAGCGCCATCGCCCTCTGCACCGGCCTCTACTTCATCAAGAAACGCGATCGCAAAGCGCACCGCGCCAGCATGCTGCTCGCCTTCGGTTTCTCGTCGCTGTTTTTGGTCAGCTACATCGTGAACCACGCGCTGCACGGCGATACGCGTTTTCCACTAGGTCACGCGACCGTGCGCGCGATCTACCTCTTGATTCTGGCCAGCCACATCACCCTCTCGATCGTGGCGCTGCCTCTGGTGCTCATCACCTTCTTCTTCTCACTCAGCGGACGCTTCCCGCAGCACAAGCGCATCGCGCGCTACACGTTTCCCATCTGGCTGTACGTCTCGGTCACCGGCGTCGTCGTTTTCGCGCTGCTCCAGGCCTACGCGTATTAATTTACTATGCACTCTGAGACGTCCGCCGTGCCGCGCAGGCCGTGGTGTATACTCCCGCGAAAAGTAGTTACACGCGGCACTGGAGGGAAGCGATGAAGCGCTCGGCAGGTATCACGATTTCCGCGGTGCTCGTCTTCATCGGCTCCGGCTTGGCGCTAATGTCAGGCGTGCTCATGATCCTCGCCTTCGCCGTCATGCCCTCTGATTCCACGCCTGCATTCACCCGCGGCGCTGGCCTGATCATGTCTGTGTTCATGCTGGGCTTGGCGGGGTGGGGCATCGCGACCGGCGTAAACCTACTCCACTTGCGCGAATGGGCCAGAATTTCCATGATTGTTTTCAGCGGCCTGCTTCTGGTGATGGCGGTGCCGGGCCTGCTTATGATGATCGTGATGCCGCTGCCAACTCCGCCAGTGCCCGCGGTGCCAAACGGCGAGCCGATTCCGCCGCTCGAGCACCTGATGACGGCCGTGCGCATCGGCATGGCGGTGTTCTACGCGCTGCTCGCGCTGTTAGGCGGCTGGTGGGTGTATTTCTTCAATTCCCGCCCGGTCAAAGAACAATTCCGCAGCTCAGGAGCGTCAGCCCCCGAATGGGTGCCCGGAGTGTTCGCGCCCACTGAATTGCCCGGCGCACCAAAAAGGCCGGTCAGCATCACGATCATCGCTTACCTGGCGCTGGTCGGAGCCTGCATGTTTCCAATCCTCAATGTTCTGCATATGCCGCTCACGTTTCTCGGCTTCTTTTTCACCGGCGGAAAAGCTGCGCTGATCGTGATCGGTTACATGTCCGTGCAACTCCTGATGGCCTACGGACTGCTGAAACTCGAAAAGTGGGGCCGCAGCCTCGCGATCTACTATTTCAACTTCGCTATTTTTAATTCGATCATTTCCGTAATCCTTCCCGGCGCGCAGGTGCGGTACGAAGAAGCCACAGCCGCGATGCAAACCTCCATGGGACTTCCGCCAACCCCCTTCCAGTTTCCCATCTGGTTCAGCCTGGTTTTCTCGCTCCCCATGATCGCCATTCAATTGTGGTTTGTAGTGACGCGCAAACAAGCGTTCGAAGGCCCGCACAACTCGCTCGCCTCCCGCTAGCCGCACCCCAGCCTTACGATATCCGCGCGAAGATCGCACGGCACGGGCCTGACTGGCATAACGCCACGCGTTCGACGTAGAATGGATCGAATCGTGTTTCTCATTCCGCAATGCAAAACAGGCCCTAAAGCGTTGACGGGAGCGGGACTCGATGCGATAATCGCGGCCTTTGCTTGAGCCTAGAAGTGTGTCCCGGAGCGGCAGGTCGCAAATCCGGGCAACAGTGAAACGACATAAATGGGGCAAACGAATTCGTAAGCTTTCCTAACGATGGAAATTCTGCGCCAGCTCGGTGACCTATTTCTTCAAGCTGTGCCCACCGTCATCATCGTTTTCCTTTTTTATCTCTTCATGCGCTGGGCTTTTTTCACGCCCATTCAAAAAGCGATGGGCGAGCGCAGCGCGAAAATCGAGGGGGCGCGCGCTGAGGCCGCAGCGGTCGAAGCCGCCGCGCGGCAGGATCTGGAAAATTACAACGCAGCTCTGCGCAAAGCCCAGGGAGAAATTTACCTTGAGCAGGAAGATGCCCGCCAGGCCGTCCTCGAAGAGCGCGCCAAGAATCTGAAAGCGCAGCGCAGCCTCGCGCGTAAAGAAGTCGACGAAGCCAAGAAGCGTATCGAAGCCGAGCTCGCCGAAGCCCGTAAGGAAGTCGAGCGACAGACTCCAGAACTGGCCGGCGCAATCGCGCGCGGCATTCTGGAAGGCAGCAATCCCTCGCGCGGCGGGGCGCGCCAATGAACTCGCAAACCATGCGCAATATAAAGTTCGCCGCTCGCGCGCTCTGCTTCCTGATTGCTTTTCTCGCGCTCGCCGCGGTGCCGGTTTTTGCGCAAGAGCCCGACGCGTCTCCAGCGGATTCCACCACCGGCTGGGTTTTTCGCTGGCTGAACTTCGCCCTGGTCTTCGGCGCCATCG
>Ga0070733_10003637_pt1 | contig 10482 bp, 9 predicted proteins | sample Coa_R1_9_FD_66450 | JGI IMG/M metagenome (GOLD analysis project Ga0070733, IMG submission 66450) | Surface soil microbial communities from Centralia Pennsylvania, which are recovering from an underground coalmine fire - Coalmine... | ecosystem: Environmental > Terrestrial > Soil > Unclassified ... | reverse complement strand
TTCAGTAGCGAATACCTTGTTCGCCGAGAGTGGGGCAGGCGATGACCGGAACCGGAAAAACTGTCACGCGGGTTGATCTGTGCGAAGCCGTCTACCAGAAGGTAGGATTGTCGCGCACGGAATCATCCGCGTTTGTCGAATTGGTATTGAAAGAAATTACCGATTGCCTCGAGAAGGGCGAGACGGTGAAGCTTTCGTCTTTTGGCTCGTTCATGGTGCGCAAGAAGGGCCAGCGGATCGGACGTAATCCAAAGACCGGAACCGAGGTGCCGATCTCGCCGCGCCGTGTCATGGTGTTCAAGCCGTCGGCGATTCTCAAGCAGCGCATCAACGGTCACGGCGGCGGGAACAACGGCGCCAAGCCAGCGTAGAGCCGCGGTTGTTCAGCCGGCGTGAGGGATAGAGGAGCGAGCATTTGGACAAGGCGCCGGATGCCTTCCGAACCATCAGCGAGGTCGCCGACGATCTCGACATTCCGCAACACGTGTTGCGGTTCTGGGAAACGCGATTCTCCCAGATCAAGCCGATGAAGCGAAGCGGCGGGCGCAGATACTATCGCCCCGACGATGTCGACCTGCTGCGGGGTATCCGCCGTCTGCTCTACGGCGAAGGCTATACCATCCGCGGTGTGCAGCGCATCCTGAAGGAGCACGGCATCGCTTCGGTGCAGCGGCTCGCAGATGCATCTGCGATTGCCTCCTTCGGCGCGATCGAGGAGGCCGTGGGCCAGAGCATCCTGGAGCAGGATGACGACGGGATCGCGCCGATTGACCTCGATGACGACGACTATGACAGCGCCGGGGAAAGCGGAGTTCCTCGCTTTGCGGAGCGTGGCCGCCGCCGAGATGTCGAAAGTTTCGACGAGGATGAGATTCCGGGCGTCGCCGATCTCGCGCCCGTGGTCGATATGGCGCGCCTGAAAGGCGTGCTGGAGGACCTGATCGCCTGCCGACGGTTGCTCGACGCCGCGCTCAAGGAAGGCTGAAGGCAATTGAGGCCAAATCCGAGGCGGTCGGCCTAAGGTGCTGATCTATTGGCAGCTGATCTCTTGGCAAATGCCCCGTGAGGCGGGTTGTCCGCCTTGCGCGCCAGCCTGATCGAAGCTAAGGGAACGGCATCGGAGCGTGGCGCAGCCCGGTTAGCGCACTAGTCTGGGAGACTAGGGGTCGGAGGTTCAAATCCTCTCGCTCCGACCATTTATCACCCTGAATCGATGATCTTGGCGGCGCGGGAATTCCTGCCGGAAGTATCGGCATTTTCGCCGTGGTTCCCCCTGGTGAGGGCGGCAGCCTTTGCCGACGAGAACTGGGCCGACGAGAACTGGAAATCGCTACTTGGCATAACCCTGAGAGCGAAGCCACGCGATCTTGCGTTCACCGTTCATCCACTCGTCGATCTCGGCCTTGCTCGTGAAACCGGTGATCTCTCTTGGTTCCAGGCCAGGGTATTCCGCGATGATTTTCCAATCATCTTCGGCGTTGCGTTTTGGGCGAAAGGTTACTTTTGTTTTTGCCATGGAGCCTTATGCACGATCAGTACGCAAAAAGAAAAGCCCCGTGGGGGACGGGGCCTTTCTATCGGGTGAACATTCTTGGGGGACTGTTCGGCTTGACAACTCTGTCATCGGTCAATCGTTCCATGGGTTTCAGGCCGCAACCACAACGGGTATCGCGCGGGTGTCGCTGCGGAATTCCTCCGGACGGAAATCCTTTCGGACCGCCGGACATCGATGAGACTCAGCCCTTTGTTGCGCGATCAAGTTCCGGCCGACAGCAAGACTCAAACGCCGCCGGGCGCCACGTAGCAATAAACGTAATCACCTCTGCTCAAAAAGATGATGCCGTGACCCGTCGGATTGGACTGGTCGTATTTCAATTTGTGGTTCGGCACGACGATCTTGGTTCCGACATCGATGTGTTTACGACGCAACGGTATGTCGGGTCGGGTGTCCGTGATGATCGCGACATATTTGTCACCATCGACTTCGAACGAATCCGCCCAATAAGCATCCGCTTCGCCACAACATGAGACAGCGGGATTATCCGGCTGCATCAATGCTTGGTACCATTGCCGGACTTCCGGGTCTGTTGCTTCCCACTGCCCGAGATCACGGGCATTCGCTACGCCAATCAGAAAACCGAACGCTGTACAAAGGACGAGGCGTCTCATGCCGCACTCCTGAGTTTTTTCAGCCAGTTCGTTTAAAGCAATGTTCGTGCCGCGAATCAGTCGGTGGTGATAGTGTATGTTAAAAAATTGAGACGCGCGGGCGACTGTTTATTTGCAGTTATGCGTGTTGCTTTGTGATCACGCTGCCTGCATCGGTTTCAGGCGCGCGCGAGATGCCGCAAGCGTGTTCATTGCGATCAGATGCGGCGGTGATGATGTTCCGGCGATTTGATATCGTCGTTGCAAAGACGCAACACGATTCTTTTTTTCGCGCTTACGGTGGGTTTTCGAAGATGACCGTTTTAAAGCCGGGCGACCTTGTCATCTTGAAATCCGGCGGCCCGGTCATGACGGTCGATACGGTCAACACCGATATCTTCGACGACGAAAAGATCACGGGCATATTGTGCGCGTGGTTTGTCGGCAACAAACTAGAGCGAGCGCGCTTCGATCCGGACGCGATTGCCGCGGCGCCGTCGCGAGAGGCTGCGATTGAGAAGGCCGAAACGCCGCCCGCTGAGGCGATAGGAGAATACAAGACGGTTCTCGACGACATGGTCGCGGCGATGAACGACGCCGCCGAGGGGCACGACGATGCATCCCGGGTGTCTGTCGAACGGTCAAAGCCGGCATCTACCAGGAATTACACGGCCGATGTCGCCGCAACGGCATCGAGAAGCGCGAACTGACCGAGCGTTGCCGCGCTCGTGCTTCAAGGGAGCTCCGGCGTTTCCTGCATCAGATAGAGCGCAACGAGGCCGACGGTAACGAGCGTCGAGAAACCGCGATCGAAAGCGTCCAGTTGACATGCCGCCTCGAATGACGCCTGAGGGTCAGGAGTGCTCCGGCGGCTTTGAACCCGATCTTTCGCATGCGGTAGCATTCCGTCCCGCGCCGATAGAGATCGCACCAGACATTAGTTTAGCACGTTTCGGCTGATGGCGCAGTCCGACGTCAAGCCGCGCGAACGCTGTCGAGGAATTTTTCGACTTCATCGCGGAGGTGAACGCTCACCTCCGAAAGCCCCTTGGCCGATTGCAGCATCTGGCTCGAAGTTGTTTCGGTCTCGCTCGCCCCCTGGGCGACGCGTTCGATATTTTCGGCGACAGCGACCGTGCCGCCGGCAGCCGCCTCGACGCCGTGGGCGATGTTTTGGGTTGCCTCGCCCTGGTGTTCGACAGCCGAGGAAATCGCGCCGGTGATTTCGCTGATGCGTTCGATCGTGAGTCCGATTGCCTTGATGGCGTCGACCGACTCTCCCGTGGCCCGCTGCATGTTGACGATATGCGAGGAGATCTCGTCGGTGGCCTTGGCGGTCTGACCCGCGAGAGTTTTGACCTCCTGGGCGACCACCGCAAAACCCCGGCCGGCATCACCGGCGCGCGCGGCTTCGATCGTTGCGTTGAGCGCAAGCAGGTTGGTCTGTTCCGCAATCGAGGTGATCAGCTTGACCACGTCCCCAATCCGGTCGCCCGCGGCGGAAAGTTCGGCCATGCGCTCGTCGGTGGCCGTGGCCTGCTTGACCGCTTCGGCTGCCACGTTGTTGGAATCCTGGACGCGCCGGCTGATTTCGACGATCGATTGCGACAGTTCGTTTGACGCGTTTGCCGCACTTCGAACGTGTTCGGAGGCCTGCCTGGAAGTGCCGGCCGATTGGCCCGACATTTCTGCGGTGGCGTGCGCGGTCAACGAAAGCTGGTGGGCATCTTTCTCGAAGCGGCCAGACGAGTTCATGACCTGCTCGATGATTCCGCCGATCTTGGTGCGGAAATCCTCGACGAATTGATTGAGTTCTGCCTTGCGCCGTTCGTTGGCCGATTTTTCGGCGTTGGAGCGCTCGGCCTCGAGCTGGCGTCGCTCGATCCGGTTGGTCTTGAAGATGTCGACGGTTCGCGCGATCACGCCGATCTCGTCGTGGCGGTCGGCGTATTGCACCTCGACGTCGGTCCTGCCCTCGGCCAGCACGGTGAGGGTTTCGGCCACGGCTTTGAGCGGCTTGGTGACGCGGCGGACCAGGAACGCGGTCGCGACGAGGGCGAGCAGGGCGGCGATGCCGGCCGCGATCGCCATGGCATCCATCGCCTGCCACAGCATGCCGTCGAGTTCGGCTATCGCGGTGCCGACATAAATGATGCCGACGACCTTGCCGGCAGGATCGAAAACCGGCTGATACGCCGTGTAGAAGCGGCGGCCGAACAGGACTGCCGGGCCTTTATAGGCTTCACCGCGACGAAGGATGGCTTGTCCGGGATGGTCTGCCGCGAGTTGGGTTCCGACCGCCCGATCGCCATTTTCTTTCTTCACGTTCGTCGTCCGGCGGAAGAACTGGTTCGCCGCGTCGTCATAGACGAACAGCGTGGCGTTGCCGCCGACGTAAGAGGTGGCCCGGTCGACAATCCGATGGTCGGTGAATTCCGGCATCCGCGGCACTTCGACGCGTTCGACGACCCCGTCGCGAATGCTGATCTTGGCATCCGGATAGGCCTCGCCAAATGCCAGCGCGAGGGTGCGAAGGCTGAGATCGATATCGCGCACGGCACGGCCGTTAAAGTCGCGCGTAAGCGACCAGTAGCCCGCTCCAACCAGCAGTGCCGCATTGATCGCGATCAATAACGCGGCGCTCAGAGCCGCTTTCGGGCCGAGATTCAACCGCGTGAGCCTGAAGGGCATTCCAAATCTGACCGTCATATAAATGCTCCTTAAAATTCGCCTAACGGTATAGAAACATGTTTAAAATTTAATCATCGTCCCACCGATTGCATACAATAATACCGGCTTACCTCTGGCGAATCCTCTTTCTGAGGCCGCTTTGTCGATGGCGAAGCCAAACCTGGAACAGGTCTGTGGGGGCATTCGGTGCGGCGATTGGCGCAGCCTGCGACCCAAAATTTGCCGAAGAATTTGCGCAAGCGTTGTGTTGGCTACGCTTCGACCGCAGTGATATGTAGGGAATCAAAAGGGAGCTTCTACGAATGAGAGTCCTTCGAGCCGTGGCCTTGTTGTCCTTATTGCTCACCGGCCCTGTTCTTGCGCAAAAGGCGCAGCCGCCGCCGCCTTCGGACCCGCCAAAGTCGCCGTCGCAAATCGAGGCTGAAAAAAACCAGGATCGGGCCTACAAAAATTCGCTCGGCAATATTCCGGACAAGCCTCCAGCTGACCCGTGGGGCGGCGCCCGCGCAACCGAGGGGTCCACAAGCAGCACGCCCACGCCGACCAAGAGAACCAAGGCCAGCACCGGCAGCAGCACCAACTAACTGGTTCTGATATTCGGGCGACCGAAGCGAAAGATTCGGTCGCCCGTTTGATTCGTTGAGCCGGCTACAGCGTCTTCAAATATTCGATCAGGTCGTAACGCTCGTCGTCGGTCAGCAGGCGACCGATCACGCCGGGCTTGCCGGGCCCCGGCGTTCCCTCCAGCGAGTGGCCCGACCCGCTGTTGCCGGGAATCGCCGCTCCCTTCGAGTCGACCGTAGCGAACAGCGTCTCGCCATGGCGGCATGTCGCCTTTTCCCCCGGTTCGACGTGGAAGCCGACCTGCTGCGGGTCAAAATCGCGCGTGCCCATGCAGAATTGTTGCGGCCGCTCGGCTGCGGGCTTGAGCATCCAGTACAGCGAAGGCACCGAGCCGTTGTGAAGATACGGCGCCGTAGCCCAAACGCCGTTCAGCGGACGCGCGCGGTAGTGAGTTTGCTTTGCATCGCCGGGATTGGGGCAATTCTTTCGCGAACGCCAAAGCGCTTGTTTTTGATCGTCGGTGAGCTTGTGGTCCTCCATCCATTTGTCACTGGTCTTTTCGACCATGATCATCAGAGCGATCGCAAATGACATATCGGTGGTGGTGGAGGCCGGCACGCCGCTGCATCCCCAACGCTTCGCAAGGTCGCGATCCGGTTCGAGGTCCAGAAAGCCCGGCACCTCGACCGTGCGCAACATCAGGACATGGGCCTGGCCCGGGTCGGTGCCCATTCCGGCCACGCCCTTTTGGACCTCCTCCAGCACTGGGCCGTCGCCGTCCTTTAGCAAATGAGGCGAGGTCCAGAAACTCTTGTCCGGAAACTGCGTATCGAACGCGTGGTCATTGACCGGCCCGAGATGGCACTCCGCGCAGATCTCGGCGTAGATTGCGCGGCCCTTGGCGACGCGCTCGGGATTGATCTTCCACGCGGGGTCATCCTGGAAAATGTCGGACGGCCATTTCGGCGATTTCAACCCGCCGAATTCCGGCGGATTTTGCTTAAACGGATCGTCGCCGCGAAGCATCGTCTCGATACTTGACAGATTCTCGATATCGACGGAGGAGCGAAACATCGTGTCAGACGCGGTGTCGGGCGAGAGGTTGAGGAGCGCTGCAACGCCGAGCGCCTCGCCGGCATTGCGAATGAGCGGTTGCGAGATCGAGGCGTCGTATTGCGCCCACCAGAACCACGGTACGGTCCAGATCGGCGGGAAGCTGACCGGAGCGTCGCGCAGGTGCATGTTTTTGTCAGACACGGTGACCCCGCTCAGGGCCATATCGGTATAGAACACCTGATTGCCGATCCGGTTCAGGGCATCGAGCCGGCCGTAACCCTCTTCGGTGTCCTGTCCGTGCACGCGGTTGTAAAGATTTCCTAGTGTGGTTGCTTGTGCCTTCACGAAGGCCGCCGCGTCCGACAATCCGTTTTTCAGCTGGGCGCGGTCGGCCTCGCCGGCGTTTGGTCCGAGCACGCGCGCGGCAAAGCGGTTAAAGCGGCTGGGGAAAATCAATGTATACGCAATTGAGAGGCCGGTCGCCTGCTCGAGCTTCAGGAGATTCACCATGGCTGGACCGCCGTCATAGCGGATGCTCGTGCCTTTGTAGTGAATGCTGCCGGTGTGACAGGCCGCACAGGTCAATCCGATCATATCGGGCAAGGGCGCGCCGGTTACAGGATCGGCCGCGCCGCTCAAACGCGCAAAGCCGACCGGAAGACCATCGAAATTCTCGACCGGCCACTTGTCAGAAAGCGACGGCGTCGATGCCGGTGTACCGGCGGATTCCGCATAGCCATAGCTGAGCAGCGTCGCCTGGTCGGTGTGGATGGTTTTTGGACTTGGAATGAAGCCGAAGCGCTCAAGATAGCCGCTGTCGCTGAGCAGACCCGGTCGAGAAAACAGATATATTCTTGGCTGCTCAAGCGCCACGAACCAGGCGTACGGCACTGGAAAAGTCTTTGTTCCTTGGCTCACATGATGAAACCAGTGCCGGTCTTCGGTCGACCAGTTCTGATCGAGCCAGCGTGCCGACTTGACGGCCGGCATATCCGGCAGCGGAGGGGGCAGCAACTGCGCTAGCGTTGCCGGAATTTGCCCAGGCAGCGAGGACAAGGCCGAGCGAAGCAGATCCGGAAATTGGGTGATTGCGAGCCCGAGCAACAAAATCAGGGCCGCCAGCACGCCGACGGCTGCTTTGGCGAATTTGAAAAGACCACCCGGCGTTGGTGCAGGTTCCGCCAGCCGCGCCACGATCCGCGCGGGAAATTTTCGCTCGACGAACAGCGTCCTGACTTCGGCCACGCTGAGGTAACGATCATCGCCTTGGCCCTTGCCCAGGATGTTGAGCAGGACCGGCCATTCGCCATTCATCAGCAGACGATCGATCGGCCGCCGGTGGCCCTCGGCGCGCGCAAAATTGGCGTTCATGTAGGTCTTGATTTGCTGGGTGTTCAGTCCGCGTTCGGTGCCGCCGCTACCATCCGCGTAATCTGACCCGAATTCGGCAAGGCGCGTGATTTCGGATTCGTCCACCTGGCCGTCGACATTGAGGATTCGCGAACGGGCGCCACGCTTGTCCAGAGGGCCGTTGCGCAATTCGTCAAGAACGGCACCTGACCACCAGCTCTTGAGCAGGCGCAACGGGCTCAGCCCGTTGGCGATCAGCGCGACCCCATAGGTTTCCATGCCGACGAATTTTTTCTTCAGACCTTCTGTGCCGCTCGCGGCTTCGATTTTTCCTGTCAGTTTCGGCAGCGGCACGACATGGCCGCCGACATACCCACCCGCGACCAGGCCGCGCAAAAAGGGGCAGGGGTTGTCGGGCGAAATGGGAACTGGTTGATTGGTGCCGGAAACGTTCGGGTCTGACATGACCATCAATCCTCAAAATGCGGCGGTGTCAAAAATAGGCTGTTTCGGATTGGAGACGGATGAGAATAAAAGCTGCGGCCGGCGTCGCTCTACCTCTGGATGTGGTTGAGCTTCAGCATAATTCGATTCAGTGTCAACTCTACGCAGGCAAAGTGCACTGCGCAATTTTTCGCTCGTCCGCGCGCGTGTCATCGACGGCTTGTGTGATCTTGTCGAGGCGTTTTCGGGGCAGCACGATCGGCTGAATTAACCAGGCGGGACGCCGGCTTTCAAAAGCCCCTCACGGTAGTGGGCAATGTCGGCAGGGTTTTTCCAGCGGAAATTCCTTAAGTGTCGTTCGACGGTCACAGAGGGAAAGCAATTCAAAAGAACTTGCGTTGCCTTTGCAGCCTCCTCCGCCTGTCCCATTTGCGCCAGCGTCGCGGCCCTGACCGAGAGCACCTGGAGGTGGTTGGGATTGAGGTACATCGCTTCGCGCGTCCAGGACAGGGCGGCGTCATATTGTCTAAGCATATAGTGGGCGAAGGCAAGTAATGCGGTCCACTTGTACCGGGGGTCGCTGTTGCCGCGCTGCACGGCCGTGGAGAACAGTTCGATGGCCTGTTCATGCTCGCCGATGGCAAAGTGACATAGTCCGAGGATTCCCCGCGCGCCCATGTCGTACGGGTTGAGGCTGACCGCTCGCTTCGCCGCTTCCATGGCGGCGTCGTGACTTCCTTCCATGGCGTGCATGTAAGACAGCAGGCCAAACGCAAAGGAGGAGCGGGGATCGAGTTGAACGCTGCTTTCCGCGAGGCTCATCGCCTCGGTCCACAATTCCCTGGTGCTCTGGATCCACCCGTATTGGATACCCTGCACCATGATCGTGGCGAGATAGGCGCGTGCGATGGAAAGCGTCGGATCAAGTACGGTGGCCTGTCTGAACAAATCGATCGAGGCTTCGAAGTCGGTTTTCGTGTGCCTGTAATAACGGGAGAGGCCTTTCAGGAACCGGTCCCATGCGGTGGGGTCGGCTGACGGCCGGGCCGGTGCTGAAGCCTCGGCACGGAAAATTTCCGGTGCGATCGCAGCCGACAGATTCGTGGTGAGTTCATCCTGCATCGCAAACAGGTCGCCGATATCGCTGTCATATCGGCCGGCCCACAATTGTTCGCCGCTCTCGGGAGCGATCAGTTGCGCCGTCACGCGGATCTTGTTGCCGGCGCGCCGCACCGAACCCTGGATCAGATAGGTCGCGTCGATTTCGCGCGCGATGAGGCGGGTACTGAGATCTTTGCCTTTGAACGAGAAGGTCGCGTTTCGGCTGAGAACCCGGAAGAAGGATTGCAGCGACAAAGCGTGAATAAGGTCCTCGGTGAGACCGTCGGAAAAATACTCCTCCGCACGGTCGCTGAGGTTGACGAAGGGAAGCACGCCAACGATAGCGGTTCGATACTGGGCCGGAAGATTCGACCTGTTGTGAGGCCCGGGGTCACCGGGTTCCGACGCGCACGGGTCCCAGGTCCATACGCTGATCGCATCCTCGATATTCTTGAAGCGGCGGGTGCCGGCATCGATCAGGGGAACGTGGATATGTTTGCTCGCCTCCTGGTAGGCCTTTCCGGAAACGGCGACCCCGCCGGGGGTGGCGACGGATTCCAGGCGAACGGCGATGTTGACGCCGTCGCCGAAAACCTCATCCTCATCGGCCATCACGTCGCCCATATGGACGCCGAGACGAAACTGCATGAGCCGATCCGAAGGCAACTGGCTGTTACGCTCGGCCATCAGCATCTGGATATCGATGGACGACTGGAGCGCGCCAACGACGCTCGGATATTCCAGCAGGAAGCCGTCGCCGGTATTCTTTACCAGGCGGCCGCCGTGATTGAGGATAACCGGATAGATGGCGCTGCGGTGGGCCTTGAAGGTCGCATGCGTGCCTTCCTCGTCGGCGCCCATCATGCGGGAGTAGCCGGCGACATCAGCGCAAACGATGGCGGCCAGGCGTCTCTCCATCCTTAGCCAATCTCCTGTGGTGGCGCGTACATCAAAGTACGCGGTCGGGATACCGAATCCAATGGCTTAAGCGCAAAGTCCAATGGTGCTTTTCGGGAGTGTGTTCACCCGTGAACAATTGCCTTGGCGATCATGCAGTGGATGCCTTTGGAGCCGTTAACCGTCTGCGTGACCCGAAGATCAGCCGCCAGACTGCACAACGTATAGGCA
>Ga0070733_10003635_pt1 | contig 10488 bp, 12 predicted proteins | sample Coa_R1_9_FD_66450 | JGI IMG/M metagenome (GOLD analysis project Ga0070733, IMG submission 66450) | Surface soil microbial communities from Centralia Pennsylvania, which are recovering from an underground coalmine fire - Coalmine... | ecosystem: Environmental > Terrestrial > Soil > Unclassified ... | reverse complement strand
TGCCAAGCCGTAAAACTCTCTCCGCCGACTTGAAATTACCAGCAAGGCTCAAGTGGATCCACTACGCCCCGTCCAGTCTTCTCGCGGCTGGTGCTCCTGCCGATGGTCTGGTCGAAGGCGGTCCGCAGTGTCGATCGCTCGACCCGAATCCCGGCAGGGCCGAGCAGTCAATCACCTTCCGGTCGTCGCTCCTCGGCTGCCTGCAAACTCATGCCGAATTGCGGATCTTACAGGCAGGCTCCGCGATAATTGACTAGCATGGCTAAGGGGGGCCATCGTGCTCGACTTATTCGGTCATTGGGAACAAGCCTGGAAGGTGCTGCAGCAGATTGGTCTGGCGTATTTCCTCACGGCGGTGATCGGCTGGGATCGCGAGAAGGAGGCGCACAGCGCCGGTCTGCGCACTTTCCCTATCGTGGGGATGGCCAGTTGCGGCTACTTGCTGGTGCTGGGTCCGCAGCCCGATGGCGCCGCGCAATCACGCGTGCTGCAAGGGCTGATCACAGGTATCGGCTTCGTGGGAGGCGGCGCAATCTTGAAAGAAGGTGTAACCGTGAGAGGAACAGCCACCGCCGCTAGCGTTTGGAACGCGGGCGTGATCGGGGCCTCGGTGGCGATGGGCCGCTACGAGATCGCAATCATGCTGTCGGCGCTCAATCTGTTTACGCTGCGTGCCCTGCTGCCCCTGAAGCTCTGGATCGACAACAAGAGCGGCCCTCCTCCCGCTGCGCCGGAAATAAGATGACGATGTCGCCATTGGTGTGCCCGCGTCCGAGGTAGGACAGCTCGGCGACTTTTCCGCCGAGGAAAATTTGCGCGTGACGCTCGACCATATGTTGGGCAAGCCGGGCGTCTTGCCATCCACGATGTTCTCGCGCGCCTGCTGCGAGGCGACGATCTGCGCGTCAATTTGCAGCATCTGTGCGTTGCCGCCGGTGTGGTCGCCGTGACGATGCTTTTACGCGGAACTGTTAGACTCACCATGGAGGGAGTGTGAGACTTCAACCGGCTTCGCTTCGTTCGATGATGACCGTCGCCGCGGTGGCCGCCTTCCTGGCCGCGACGCTGTCGCCGGCTCACGCGCAGTGGCTGAATTACCCCACCGCTGGGGTGCCTAAAACAGATAGTGGAACGCCGAACCTGACTGCGCCGACACCAAGAACTGCCGACGGCAAGCCGAACCTCTCCGGGCTGTGGACTATGATGTGTCCCACCGCTAACGGACCTGTGATGTGCGCCCCGGAGATCGCCGTTCCGCAGGTGTTTGGCGACATTGGCCGCGGGGTGAAGGGTGGTCTACCTTATCAGCCCTGGGCGGCGGACCTGGTGAAAACGCGCAAGGCGGATTATGGAAAAGACGATCCGACTTCGCACTGCCTGCCCGGTGGCATCGCGAAACTGCACACCAGCGCACTGCTTAGAAAAATCGTTCAAACGCCGGGGCTCATCGTCTTTCTGATGGAGCGCAACGCCTCTTACCGCCAGATCTATACCGACGGGCGCCCTCTGCCAAAGGATTTGAATCCCTCCTGGAATGGCTCCTCGACGGGACACTGGGAAGGCGACACGCTCGTGGTTGAGACTGCGGGTTTCCGCGAGGGCCAGTGGCTCGATCGCGCCGGCAGCCCGCTGACCGAGGCGGGCAAAATGATCGAGAAGCTCCGGCGCCCGAACTTCGGAACACTCGAGATCGAGTTGACCGTCGACGATCCCAAGGCCTACACCAAACCGTGGACCATCCAGCTCACACAGTCGATTCTCCTCAACACCGAGTTGCTGGATTACATTTGCTCGGAAAATGAGAAGGATGACGTGCACTTGGTGGGCGGGAAATAGGACCGAGCGCGCTATATGGGCTGAGTGATTTATTCAGCCGCACGGGAGCTACGATGCCGCATACAGACTACATCTTACTGGCGCCACCTTACGAGAGCTCGCACGCGCCGCTTTTCGGCTATACGCCGACCGGGGTGCCGGGGTTTCTCTACTTCCTAATAAACCAAATCAACGTGGGTGCGCAGGGGTGGAGGTTGCGTCCGCGCACGCCGATGGCGCAGGAACGGTTCAAGCAGTTGTTATCGCTCGTGGATGAAGCGCTCAGTAGTTCTTTGGTCGCATACGGTGTTAACGCCGACGGCGGAATCGGATTTTCATCCCACGCCGAACAAATACTTCAGCGATGGATAGCATTAACGGAGCCCCGGACTCAAAGTGAGGAAAGTCGCATTCACTTAAAGGTCACGTAGACGCGTTAGTGTCCTTCTCGGACATTGTGCCGCACTCACTCCTGCTCCACCGGCAACCCCGCTTCATTCCAGGCGCGCCAGCCGCCGTCGAGCGAGATCGCGTTCTCGTAGCCCATCTTGCCCAGCGCCTCGGCTACCAGCGCGGACCGGTACCCTCCGCCGCAATACAGCACCATTGTGGCGGACTTATCCGGCGCCTTGGTTTCGATATCGCGCTCGATGACCCCCTTACTCAGATGGATGGCGCCCGCGGCGTGGCCCGCCTCCCATTCGCGATCCTCGCGCACGTCAATCAGCAGGTGTCCACCGTGCGGCATCTTGCGATACTCATCGATGTTCACTTGCTTGACGCGCGCTTTCGCGTCGTCGACTAAAGCCAAAAAACCGGGACTGTGGTGCTTGTGTGGGATGCTCATCAGGTCTCCTATGAAGAAATGCGCTGGATGCGGGCGCCCACGCCCGCCAGCTTCGCTTCGATTTTGTCATAGCCGCGGTCGATGTGATACACGCGGTCAACCGTGGTCTCGCCCTGCGCCGCCAAACCGGCCAGCACCAATGACGCGCTGGCGCGCAGATCGCTCGCGATCACTTGCGCTCCCGACAGCGGCGCGGGACCGGCGACGATCGCCTGCCGTCCTTCGATCCGTATATTGGCGCCCATCCGAGCCAGCTCCAGCGCGTGCATGAAGCGGTTTTCGAAAATCGTTTCGGTGATGATCGAAATGCCCTGCGCCTGTGTCATCAGCGCCATGAACTGGGCTTGCAGGTCGGTGGCGAAGCCGGGGTGCTCTTCCGTGGTTACGTCCACGCTTTTGAGTTTGCCCCGCGCGCGGATGCGCACCTGGTCCGGCGCGGGCTCGCTCGCCTCCGCTCCAGTCTGACCGAGTTTTGCGATCAGCGCACGCACGTGCTCTGGGACGCAGCCGGTGACCAGCATATCGCCTCCCGTCAGCGCTCCTGCGATCAGGAACGTGCCGGTTTCGATGCGGTCCGCGATGATGGTGTGCTCGGCGCCGTGCAATCGCTCGACGCCCCGGACGCGGATCACCGATTCGCCCGCGCCTGCGATCCGCGCGCCCATCTTGGTCAGCAGCGCGGCCAGATCCACCACCTCCGGCTCGCGCGCCGCGTTGTGGATCACGGTCTCGCCGCGCGCCAGCACCGCGGCCATCAGCAGGTCTTCTGTGCCGGTTACGGTGATGCGGTCGAAATGAACTTCCGCGCCTGTGAGCCCCTGCGGCGCTTCGGCCTCGATGTAGCCGTGTTCCTGGCCGATCCTGGCGCCCAACTGCTCTAGCCCCGCCAAATGCAGATTGATGGGACGCGCGCCGATGGCGCATCCGCCGGGCGAAGATACGCGCGCGCGTCCGCAGCGCGCCACCAAAGGCCCCAACACCAGGCTCGACGCCCGCATGGTCTTCACCAGATCGTAGGGAGCCTCGGCCCGCTCGATCGATCGGGCTTCCACCGTGACCAACTCTCCGTCGATCTCCACCCGCGCGCCGGTGTGCTCGAGCAACTGCTCCATCGTGCCGATGTCGCGCACCGGAGGTATGCGGTCGAGGACGACGCGCTCGGAGGTCAGCAGGCACGCCGCCAGCGCGGGCAGCGCCGAATTTTTCGCGCCGCTCACTGCGATCTCGCCATTGAGCGGCACGCCGCCCTGGATCAGGAATTTATCCAAGCTACTTTAGCGCCTCTCGTACCAACGCCTCCCGGACCCTGCCGTCAGATTCGGCCAGCAGCCGCTCGGCCTCGGCGCGCGCAATCTTTTTCTTCTCCATCACAATCGCCGTCCGCACATCGCGCCCCGCGGCATCGAGCAATTCAGCCGCTCGTTCCCGCGAAACACCGGTCGCCTGCTCAATGATGCGCCGCGCGCGCGCCGCTAGCTTTTCATTGCCGGGCTGCACGTTCACCATCAGGTTGCCGTAAACATGGCCGAGGCGGATCATCACCGCCGTGCTGATCATGTTGAGCACCAGCTTAGTGGCGGTGCCGGCGCGCAGACGGGTTGAGCCCGCCAGCACCTCCGGCCCCGGCTTAGGCTCCATCGGATAATCGACCGCGCGTGAAAGTTCCGAATCCGGCGTGCAACTGATCCCACAAGTAACCGCGCCCATGGCCCGCGCTTTCGCGATCGCGCCGAGCACGTATGGAGTGCGGCCGCTCGCTGAGATGCCCACCAGCACATCGCCGCTCGCGAAACCGGAAGCCGCCAGATCGCGCGCGCCCGCCTCCGGATCGTCTTCACTGGCTTCGCTGGAATACTTGAGGGCGCGGTCGCCCCCGGCGATGATGCCGCGGACCAGTTCGGGAGCCACGTTGAAGGTGGCAGGGCATTCGGAGGCATCCAAGACGCCCAGCCGCCCGCTGGTTCCAGCGCCGATGTAGACCAGGTGGCCGCCCCGCTCGAGCGCCGTCACAATTGCGTCCACTGCCCGCGCGATGCGCGGAATCTCATGCGCTACCGCGGCGGGCACATCGGCATCCGCCGCGTTCAGCACAGTCAGGATTCCGCTCGTTGAGAGCGTGTCGATGTGCTGGGATTCCGGGTGCGGCTGCTCGGTCAGAAGATCGTCCAACACGTTTTATTGTACAAGCGGATTGGCCCGGGCGAGTTTCCGAAGCACGAAGTCGCGCGGCACGGGGCTGCCTGATCCCAGAAAGGCAGCCGGCGCTTTTAGATCCTGAATTTCCTGCTTGGTCATGCGGTTTTATACCATAATTGCTCAGAGAGGAATCCGGCCATGCACAACCCCCAACTTCACGCGGCGCTCCTGTTTGCGATCTTCGCTTCTATCGCGAGCGCGCAAGACCGCCTGCCGCCCATCCCCGCGGATAAATGGAGTCCCGCGCAAAAGAAAGCTGCCGCGGATTACAAGGAGCTTCGGAAGCAGGATCTTACCGCGCCGCCCTGGTCGGTGCTTCTTCGAGTCCCCGATTACGTGATGCCCTCTTTGGAACTGCGCCTCCACAATCAGGTCAACAGCGCCCTCAGCCCCAAGCTGACCGAGTTCGCCATTCTCATCGCTGCCCGGCACCTGACCAGCAACTTCGAGTGGACCACCCACACCGGCCCGGCGACCAAAGCGGGAGTCAGTCCGGCCATCATTGCCGCGGTAGCGGAGGGCCGCCGTCCCGAAGGCATGGCCGAAGACGAAGAGGTCCTGTACGACTTCTGCACCGAACTCCTGCACAACCAGAGCGTCAGCGATCCAACGTATGCCCGAGCGCTGGCGGAGTTTGGTGAACCGGGTGTCGTCGAGGCGGCCAGCCTGGAAGGCTACTACACCTTCCTGGCGATGGTCATGAATGCGGCCCGGTCGCCTCTCGCGGGCGGCGCAAAGCCGGCCTTGGCGCCTTTTCCGCAGCATTAGAAGCACGCCGCTAAAGCAAGTCTCGGGCCAGAATCTTCACCCACAGATCGCGTAACGCTCCGCCGCGCCTGCCGATCTTCCCAGTGAACAGGAGTATCAATATGAGGCGCACTGCGTCGGATGTGCTCGTCGATACCATCCATGCCTGGGGCGTGGATGTGGTTTTTGGACTGCCGGGCGACGGCATCAACGGCATTATGGAAGCGCTGCGCAAGCGCCAGACCACGGTCCGCTTCATCCAAGTCCGGCATGAAGAGTCAGCCGCGTTGATGGCCTGCGCATACGCCAAGCACACCGGGCGTTTGGGCTGCTGCCTGGCGACGTCCGGCCCCGGTGGCATCCATTTATTAAACGGACTCTACGATGCGAAGCTCGACGGCCAGCCCGTGCTCGCCATCACCGGCATGCAGTTCCACGACCTTGCGGACACTTATACCCAGCAGGATATTGAGCTCGACAAGCTCTTCACCAACGTCTGCGTCTATAATGCGCGGTGCATGGGCGCAGAGCACATGGAGAATATCGCGGAACTCGCCTGCCGTACCGCCGTGGCTTATCGCGGCGTCTCGCATCTCTGCATTCCCGTCGATTTTCAGGAACTCGAAGTGAAGGCACGCGGCAACGGCCGCAGCGACCGCAACATCCCTAACCATGTTTCCGAGATAGCCGCTCAAAGCGCGCGCGTGCCCTGCGACGAAGACCTGCAAAAAGCCGCCGACATCCTCAACGCCGGCAAGCGCATCGTCATTCTCGCGGGGCGCGGTGCGCTGCACGCCACCGATGAACTGGAGAGCGCGGCGGCGAAGCTCGCTGCACCCATTGTCAAGGCGTTGCTCGGCAAGGCCGCTGTGCCGGACGACAGCCCCTACACCACCGGAACCATCGGCCTGCTGGGCACCAAGCCCTCGCAGGAAGCCATGGAGGATTGCGACACACTTCTGATCGCCGGCAGCTCCTTCCCCTACCTTGAGTTCATGCCCAAACCCGGCCAGGCGCGCGGCGTCCAAATCGATGTCGACGCGGCCCGCATTGGTTTGCGCTATCCCGTGGAGGTCGGCCTGGTCGGCGATTGCCGCCGTTCGCTCCAAAAACTTCTGGCGCTGTTGCGCGGCAACAAGAAGAAGAACTTCCTCGGCGAAGCCCAGGCCGGCATGCGCGACTGGAACAACCTGATGCAGAAACAGGCCTCGGTGATGAGCCTGCCGATGAAGCCTCAGGTATTGGCCGCCGAGCTGGGCAAGCGCCTCCCCAACGATGCAATTGTGAACTGCGACTCCGGTACCATCGCCACCTGGTGGGCCCGCCACATTCCCGTTAAACGCGGCCAGATGCACACTGTCTCCGGTAACCTCGCAACCATGGCCTGTGGTCTGCCCTACACCATTGCTTCGCAGATCGCCTATCCCGATCGCATCTGTATCGGCTTCGTGGGCGACGGCGGATTCAGCATGCTCATGGCCGAATTCGTCACCGCCATCAAATACAAACTCCCCATTAAGATCGTGGTCGTCAAAAATAACAGTCTCGGCCAGATTAAATGGGAGCAGATGGTGTTCCTCGGCAACCCCGAATACGGATGCGACTTGGCTCCCATCAACTTCGCCGATTTCGCGCTGGCCTGCGGCGGGCGCGGATTCACCATCGAAGATCCGCGCGATTGCGGAAGCATACTCGACCGCGCTCTCGGAACCAGCGGGCCCGTTGTGATCGAGGCCGTGGTCGATCCCAATGAGCCGCCCATGCCTCCCAAGGTCACCGCTAAACAAGCCGCACACTTTGCCGAATCGCTCGCCCGCGGGACGCCCGACCGCCGCAAGATCATCGAGACCGTGGTCGAGAACCGCGTTCGCGAGATGCTGTAAACCTCCTATGCTGGAGACATGAATCGACGAATCCTGATGGGAACAGTCAGCGCCCTCTTGACCCAGGCCCTTCTGAAGGCGCAGACCACCGGCGGCCGCAAGGTCGTCTTCGAACACGATCTTCCGGATATCAACCTGAAGGGCTGGTCGGCTACGGTGGTCGAGGTTTCCTACGCGCCCGGCGAAGCTTCGGCTGCGCATCGTCATCCAGGAATCACGATCGCCTACGTCCTTGAAGGCGAAATTCGATCCAAAGTAGGAGATGAGCCCGAAAAGTCCTATGCAACCGGCCAGATGTTCCTGGAGACTCCGGGACAACTGCACGCGGTCTCGCGCAACGCGAGCGCGACCAAGCCGGCCAAGCTCCTCGCCGTGTTGCTGGCCGAAAAAGGAAAGCAGCTAACCACCCCCGCGTAGCGGAGCGGCCAGTCTAACCCAAGTTCTTCACGGGCCGGTCGGTGATCCGCCCTTTATTTCATCAACTGGAGTCCCGCGTGAAGGCCTACGGGATGGTGGCATTCCTGGGCTATGCTCTGTGGGTCACCTTGAAGCCTCTGCTGAAGCGCCGCCCCGCGATGGCTCCAAAGCCATCCGCGAACGCAGCCGATCACGTTCAGCCGCTGTCGCCGATGAGAGCACTCGCCCTGCTTTCCACTCTGCAAAGGGTAACTATTTACTTGCGTAACCAAGCGCTTTGCCTCATAATTGGTGTATGGCGCTACCATCCACGCTTCAGGAAGCGGTTGTTTACTTCGCCGATCCAAAGAACTGCAATGAGTTTCTGGCGGGTCTGCGCTGGACAGATGGTAAGCCGCGCTGCCCACACTGCGGGTCTGAGAATGTTACCTATCTCGCCAGCGTGAACCGCTACAAATGCTATGGCAAGCACCCCAAGGCTCAGTTCTCGCTGAAGGTCGGAACCATCTTTGAGGATTCGCCCATCGGCCTAGACAAGTGGTTATGCGCCATGTGGCTGATCGTTAATTGCAAGAACGGGATCAGTTCGTGCGAAGTGGCGCGGGATCTCGGAATAACTCAGAAGTCGGCGTGGTTCATGGATCACCGCATTCGGTTCGCTCTGTACTCTGGTTCGATCCAGAAGCTATCCGGCCACGTGGAAGCCGACGAAACTTTCATTGGTGGCAAAGCGCGCAACATGCATGTTGCGCAACGCCGTCGCCGGATCACCGGCACTGGCGGCAAGGACAAGACCGCCGTTATGGGGATCGTGGAGCGCGGCGGGAAGGTCCGCACTGTGGTGGTTCCGAATCGCAGGAGGAAAGCGCTTCAAGCTGAAGTCCGCAAGCACGTGGAAGCTGGCTCCGCGCTCTATACCGACGCGCTCCTTTCTTACAACGGACTCGAAGCCGACTATGCCCATCAGGTCGTTGACCACGCCGTATCGTACGTGGACGGCGCTGTGCACACCAACACTCTCGAAAACTTTTGGGCGCTGCTGAAGCGCGGGATCAGCGGAACCTACGTTTCAGTCGAACCGTTCCATCTTTTCCGCTACCTCGATGAGCAAGCCTATCGTTACAACAATCGGAACGACATGAGCGATTTCGACCGCTTCAAACTAGCGGCTTCGCAGATCGTGGGTAAGCGGCTCACCTGGGATCAGGTCACTGGCAAGCAGTACCCTAACTGAGAAAGAAGCGAAACGTCAGAAGCGCGGGAAGCGAAGCTAGCCCTTCCGGTTTTGTTTTTTCTTTTTGCGCTTGCCGAACGGATTCGGAACCGCGCTCTTCGGAACGGTCAGCACTTTCTTGACGGCGTCGCGAAAACGCTCGAATGCTTCCGGCCCTTCGATCATCTCGCGCGTGGCGGGCTTCACGATTTCAGTCTAGCGCCCTTTTCCGCCTCATCCAGCGCGATCATATACCGATGGCGCGATGAAATGCTATCGCCGAGCTTGTGTTCATTCAACCAATCGACGTAGCGTTGCGGGTCTATCCCGCACTGTTTCGACACTTCCTCGAATCGGCGTTTGAAGTCTTGGAAGTACTCCCGCATGAAGAGATCAGCACCGAATCGATTAGTGTTTTCCAGGGCTTCCAGAGAACGCCGGGGGGCGCGCGCCACGGGGCCAATCATGTTATCAAGATGCTTCATTACTTCCCTGGCGTACAAATCGGCAGCCTGAATACCCACGAGCTTCCGTGAGGCGAAGCTCACTTCCTCAAAATCCTGAGCGGTTTTCCACTCCGGCAGGTTGACAAGGTAGTCGTACAGGACACCAGCATTATAGTTGCTCTCGCGGCGCGAATCGAATGTGAACTTAACAGGACCTCGGGGGATTGCCCATTTTGCCCAATCCGAGCACTTCACGACGACATCACGGAAGCACCGATAGTAAAGAATGTCTCTGGGAACGTCCGGGAAAAATTCATTGTGCCCAGCTATGTCAACCGCTGATCCATGTCCAAGAATGCGGGAGCCACAGAGGATCGTAACCAAATCCTTGTAGAGTTTTTTATTTTCCGCATGGGCGATGCCCGCGAACTCACCGGAGTCGCTATCGCAGTCCGCAGCATGGAAAATCTTCCCGCCCGTGCGTGCTCGCCATTTATCCTCTAGTTCGCGCCAGTGATCGTCGCTGCCGAACAGGCCAGCAACAGCGAATACCCGCGCCCTTGATTCATCGTGGCTCTCATCTCCAAATACCGTATACAAAACAACCCGCCATCCGTTTAAGTGGCTGGGCAGAGTTGGAATTGAATACGCAAGCTGGGACATGGTACACTTCAACCGTCCTACCGGAAAAGGGCGCAACGCTGCTTCACCCGCCAAGGTTGCCAGCGCAGAACCGCTCACCTACATTCCACTGCTCAGTCAGTTGGAGTGTATCACGGTTGGTTAGTCAAATCAATAGTTACCCTGCAAAGCGCCGACATTGTTCTCCCCACCCACCGATGGTCATGAGATCCGTCTGCGCCGCCTCACCGAACCCACGGCAGAGCAGAAATTCCTGCTCCAGCAACTCGGCATCAGCCTGCC
>Ga0070733_10003631_pt1 | contig 10502 bp, 8 predicted proteins | sample Coa_R1_9_FD_66450 | JGI IMG/M metagenome (GOLD analysis project Ga0070733, IMG submission 66450) | Surface soil microbial communities from Centralia Pennsylvania, which are recovering from an underground coalmine fire - Coalmine... | ecosystem: Environmental > Terrestrial > Soil > Unclassified ... | reverse complement strand
GACAGACAGGGTAAGAGAAATCGTCCAGATTGTAGCTCGGCGCAAGTGCCGAGCTACAATCTGGACGATTTCTCTTACCCTGTCTGTCTCCAATAACCTTAACCACTCTCTGGTACTTTCATGCCAAAAAGGCCGTATGTATGCGAATGTACGGATTAGCATAAAGTACAATCAACACTGTGATGTATCAAGAGAAATCAATGTAGCTCAGAGCGTCGTATTTCGTTTCCTTACGGTAGTGTTCCGATATAGTCATACGGTAAACCGTACATAGGGATGTCATAACAAATGTGAAGTAGCTTTTACAGTTATTTGTGAAGCTGAAAAGAAGGAGTTGAAAAGTCATGCGTAGACGATCATCCAGTCCATTACGTTACCGGGGAAGTCGGCGGAGGAAGTTACTGCCATTCGTGATCACGGGAATGCTTGTTCCTGTTATTCTGGCCCTTGTCGTCGCGGCAATTTTTGTTTTGCCAGGGCTGGAGTCCCACGCGGCTCCAGCAATCAATAGCAATTGCGCACTGATTGTGCCGCCTCACCCATTGACTGCGCAAGGGCTGGCAACTCCGTATCAGTTGACCGCGCTTGACGCAGGAAATGGGCCATGTCATGAGACGAATACACTGCAAACAGCCTTTGTGCAGGCCTCAGTACTTGATCCGGTTACTGGCTCGATTGCTATCTACGACCCGCTGGTCATTGATCAAGGTACACAGCCCGCGATAGCGCCAATTGTGCCAAACTTGCCCCAGGGAGCCGTGATCGGCATCTGGTTTGGATTTAATGGCAATAGCTTAACATTGCAAGATTCTCAGGGTAGCTTGCAAGAAGGCCATTGTGTCAATGGAGCAGATGGCTCTATCTTTGGTCAAGTTTCCTACTGTAACGCGCCTGCATTCTTCCAGGTTGCGAACAGAGCTATTCAAGCGAACAAACTAATGCCACCGGCACTACAAAAAGCCAACGATGGCCTTCTCTGTCCCACGGTGCGTGATTTCTCGCTCGTTGACCAGGATCAGAGCGACAATGTAACGACGATGTACCTTGTCAACGCAAATGGACAGATTGCACAGATGACGCAGAAAAATATCAAAGCTATACCGAATGCGCAAAAGTTATTCAATGGCAGCGACAACGGCCTGCTCGATAGTTTTGTTGATCCCGCGCTTGGTTGTTCACCCTGGATGGCTCCGAATCTGGCTGATGCCGGCAACCCAGCAACAGGACTTCCGCTCGACGAATTGCAAGCTGCCGCGCACCAGGCCGCTCCCGTCGCCCTGGTACCTGCTGGAGACCCGATGGTGTTGCTCAACGGCAATCCTGACCTCAATAAAATTAATGCCTACCGTGCAGGCGTAGACCAGCAGCTAGCGCAGAGCCTGAATGAGGCTAGTACCCGTATCTACTGCACAAACTTGCTGGCAATCTCGCCGCAACGTATGTTGCTTGATGCTCACTTTACCAAAGTATTCGCGACACCGGATGCAGGTGCGGCGAACTCGCTCTTCACCTTCCTGGCACAACGCTTCGTGACCACTTACGGTGCCAATGGTCTCAACTGCACCAAACTGCTCGGTCAACCTGATCCTGTATCGGTTAAAAAAGATGGCAATGGGGTAGCTATTTCAGCAACAATTGATGGCTCACATATTAATTCACCGGTCAATTGCTCGATTAACGGCGCAGTGCTGACTGGCTGTACTGGCACAACCTCGATCAATGGTCAAGCTTGCACCTTTACCTTTGACAAGAATGCCAATCAAGTAGATGTCAGCTGCCCGGCGCTAACCACTGGTCAGCAATAAAGCATCGTGTGATGGAGGAGGTTTAATAACGGCAAAAGCATGGACGAAATTTGCAGACAAATTTCGTCCATGCTTTTGCCGTTATTAAACTCTGAACGGATGGGCTAATGGAAAAACCGGGGGAAAAGCAGGGTGCAAGCAAAAATAATATGCCAGATTACCAGACCTATCGAGATAAAAGCAAGGCAAATGTGAAGTACACGCCAGTAGCGAATAATGTAACGATACAATTGCTCACGCTGCATTGCCCGATGGATAGCTTGCAATTCAGCCACGTGTTCATCTGTTCCCGGCATGCGCGTGCCAGGCGAATTAAGCGCACTTTTTTTATCAGGTAAGAAACGATAATGAGGCGCGTCCCGATCGAGTTCTTGCTGCGTTGGCTCCAGTGAAATGTATGCCAGATCCCACGGAACGTGCAGCGATTGCTTGCTGGAAACAACCGGCAACCCACTGGCGGTGGGGGATTGTGAAGTTGGAGAGGTGGGTGTTGATTGTATGGGAGGAATGTGAAAGCCACGAAGTTTCTGCGTGTTATGTACCACAATTGCCTGTAACTGCTGTGAAACGACTTCGACCCGGTCATCTCCTTGCGCGGTCAGAGCTTTATCAACCTCTCTGGCAATCAATCGAGGCATCACACGATCAAGGATACGCCCGATGACGCCGCTAATCACCAGCACTATCAACCCGTAAAGAGCAAATGTACCGGAAATGGGCAGGAAATGCCCGAAGCCGTGCATGAAGAGCAACGCCAATGCAGTAAGTGCCAGAAATACATGCCAGTTCAGCGCAGCATGAAGTTGACCGGTAATACGTTTGTGCGAACGACGACGCAAACTATACAGTACGGTGGCGAGGATAAAAAAGCCCGTGCCAATAAAAGCATAGACAAGCCCCACTGTACCATCGGGAGTCGTGTTGTTGCCGGGATGATCGTACCAGAGATAAAAAGCTCCACCTGCTGTGACGATACACAGTGATACAAGCAAAGCCATACTCCATGAGCGCGTGATAGACAGATACAGCCAGGAATAGCCTTTTTCGCCTCGCGCCTGCCGAGAAACAGGCATGTGAGAACGCTCATCATCGTAAGGGAAGTCAGGAAAGGGCATATGGTTCTGCTACTTCTCTCTTTCCAGGTGTAGAAGACGCACTTTAATCCACATCATCATCGCATCGCGATGGAGTCCCACTGGACACGGCGCTACACAGGCACCGCACTGGTAACAGGCACGAGCAAAGCGAGCCACAGGAGCCGAAATTGGCCCCGACAGTGTTTCTCGATTCAGAACATCTATAGTGATAGGCGAGGCCACAGCTGGACACGCTAACAAACATTCATTGCATCCGATGCAGGCATGAATTTCTTGTGCCACCTGCGGCCCCGTTTTATGCAGAAGAGCAGATTTCAGCATCTCTTATTCCTTTGGTAGCCCTGCCAGGATACCCGCGATTGATACTACAGCAAAAAATTGATCGCCTTCTTATCTTCACCCTTTTTCTCCGCTTTAAGACTATCAGGTTTACTCGCGGGTATTGTCGGTATTTTGTCACTATATGTCCAGAGGTTGCGCGTCACAGGACGGGCTGGTAGAGGCACCAGTATTGACTCGATCACTTTTTTACCACTGGCGGCAGCTGCGGGTAGCGCATCTGTCATTGGCCGTGGTGACTCATCCCAGAGATGTATTGTTGCTTGATGATAAATTGACGCAAATAATGGACGGGTATGCCGTTGAGGCTCTGGTTGCATGTCATGTTTTACTGGCGGTAGAGGAGCGGCCTGCTGTACCGTTCTAACCGCCATAACCGGAACTGATGGCGGTAAAGCCGACAATACGAGTGGTGGTTGCTGCGTCACTCTGATTGGCGGCGAATATGGCATAGCTGCTGGCGGCATTCCAGGTAGCGGCCTTGTAGAGGGCAATGGTGCAAAATGCTGACCTGGGACAACAGCGGGTAATTTGCCGGATGTAACCATCTCTCGCATGCTGCGTGACTGCCATTGCGAAAAATACTTGCGTGCGTCAAAATTGCCTTTCAGCAGGGCTTTTTTCACGCGGCTGATAGAACGTCCCTCATCAATGATGCGTTTGATCGCGAGGCTATCGGATTGCACTGTACCAAGTGAGAGATAGCCAACCAGTCTATCACCGCTGATTGATATACGGCGATAGCGTTTTTTTCCACGATCCGTCAGCGTCGTTGTGCCTTTTATCGTAGCCAGAGGAGCGCCTACCGTCAGCATGTAGAGTTCTCCTACATTCGTTGCATGCCAGGCAACACCCATAGCGTGCTGGATGCGGTCATACTGACCCGTCATAGCAGCGGCGACGACACGCCCCTGTTCTACAGCAGCATACCACTGTGCATGTGTTTCGTACACGCCTGTCTGGGGATTTTTGAGTGCCGCGACATCGCCAACTGCGTAAATATCGCGTACACTTGTACGCAACTGCTCATCCACCAGGATGCCTTGCTGGTGTAGCATAGGAACAGTACACTGTTCCGCCAGTGTGATATCAGGCGCTGTGCCTGTACAAACCAGCACCATCTGGCAAGGAAGCATATCGTTCTGATTTGTCACAACGCCAATAGCAGAACCAAGCCTTCCCACCACGCCAACCGCCTCGGTGTTCATATAAATTTTTGCGCCAGCATGTCGCATATGTTCTAAAACCAGCGCGGAAGCAGGGCGGTCAAGTACTTTTGAGAGAAATGTTGCACCACGAATCAGCCAGTGAACCTCAATACCATGATGAAGGAGAGCCAGCACCGTTTCAATGGCATGTACGCCCCCGCCAATGACCGCGGCGGAATCTACTTCTGGGAGCCTTCTCCGCAGATTGAGATAGTCCTGTAAACGGTGCAGCGTCAACACGCCGTCAAAATCGCGGCCCGGAAAGTTGAGTGGCAGACCATTCGCTTTACTACCGGTTGCTAGAAGCAGTGAACTATAGCCAAAGCCGTACCCTCCCTGTAAGTGGAGGTATTTGCCTTGCGCGTTAATACGCTCGACTCGTGCATTGACCACATGGATACGCTGTAAACGTTCGGTACCGGCTGGATAAGCGAGTAGCTGCTCCTGTACCACTTTGCCAATCGCGAACTGTTTGAGTGCTGGCGTATGAATCGTCGGGTGGCTCTGGTCGGTAATCATGACAATGCTCACGTCCGGGGCAAGACGACGAGCTTCTAGAGCGGCAGTTAGTCCTGCGATACCATTACCTACAATGACAATATCTGCATGTTCCGCCACCTGTTTCAACTGCTGTCCCACGATAGAAGCGCCTGTATTGTTCATTACGTACCTGCGTACCTTCCCCTGCCTACTAACAGCCGAATACAATGAAACGTGCTGAAGCACACTTGTATATCATTACACATTCGCAATTGTACTCCAGAAAGCTCGTACATTTGCATACATTACTGCTTTTTGGTAGGAAAGTACCAGATGCAGGTTAAGGTTTGAGACAGGTGCAGGATATAGCAATACTGGCATGCGGTTGGAGCCGTCATGCCAGTATTGCTATATCCTGCACCTTTCGGTAAAGAACCTACGCATGTCCAACAAATTGGGCGCGTAGCACTTTTTTGTCAAATTTGCCCACGCTGGTCTTTGGCACCGCTTCGATGAAAAGGACATCATCGGGCAACCACCATTTGGCAACACGCGGCGTCAGGTATTCGATAATCTCTTCTTTGGTTACATTGCCAACGTGTTCGGGTTTCTCTACTACATAAGCAACGGGGCGCTCATCCCACCTGGGATGTGGAATACCAACAACACAAGCCTCCAGCACTTTCGGGTAGCCCATAATGAGGCCCTCAAGCTCAACCGAGGAAATCCACTCTCCACCAGATTTGACAAGGTCCTTGGTGCGGTCTACAAGCTGGATGATGCCATCTTCATCAACAACGGCCACATCGCCAGTGCGTAGCCAGCCCTCGGCGAACTTCGCGCTCGACTCGCTATCACGATAGTAGGCACGCGCAATCCAGGGGCCACGCACCTGCAACTCGCCATAACTCTGATTATCCCAGGGAACTTCTTTGCCGCTTTCCAGGTCTGTGACGCGGAACTCCACACCTGGCACAATTGTCCCCTGTCTGCCGCGAATACGTATCTGTTCGTCGAATGGGAGGTCTTGCTGGTAGCTGCGCAATCTACTGACAGATGCCAGAGGTGAGGTTTCTGTCATGCCCCATGCTTGAACAATCGTGAGATTGTGCCGTTGTAGCCCTCGTATCAATCCTTCGGGTACGGCAGAGCCGCCACAGAGAATTGAGCGCACGGTGGAGAGATCGAATGACTCGCGGTCAAGCAGGGCCACGAGACCAATCCAGATAGTTGGCACACCGGCAGCAATGGTTACACGCTCCTCTTGCATCAATTGCGCAATCTTCAACGGGTCCATAAAGCGACCGGGCAACACTAAATTTGCCCCTAACATCACGCCCGCGTGCGCCAGACCCCACGCATTGGCGTGGAACATAGGCACGACTGGCAAGACGACATCCGGCTCGGACATGCCAATGGCGCTTGTCATGCCAACGCTCATGGAGTGCAGAAAAATGGAGCGGTGACTGTAGACAACACCTTTGGGATTGCCTGTTGTACCAGAGGTATAGCACATGGCAGCGGCGGTGTTCTCATCCAGTGCGGGCCACTCATATGTTTCAGGCTGCCCCGCGATGAATTCCTCATAATCAATGGCTGGCTGCAACTTCGTGGGCGAACGAGAAGGCTCACCCATAATGACATATTGTTTCACCGTGGGCAACTGGTCGGCAATATTTTCCAACAGAGGGACGAGATCGCCATCTACAAAAATAATCTTGTCTTCCGCGTTGTTGATAATGAAGACAAGTTGCTCTGCAAAGAGGCGAATATTGAGCGTGTGCAGGACAGAGCCAATACAAGGAATAGCATAGTATAACTCAAGGTGCCGATACGTGTTCCAGCCAAAGGTGGCAATACGTTCACCTTCGACAACTCCTGCTTTGTGTAGTGCATTGGCAAGTTGGGCGGTTCGAGCGCCCCACTCTTTATAAGTGTAGCGATGCATGCCGTAGTCTGTGCGCGTCACAACCTCTTTGTGTGCATACAAACTCACCGCACGATTATACGCATGCTGCAACGTCAATGGGAAATCCATCATTAAGCCTTGCATATTGACCTCCTCGATGAAGCGATAACCATTTCACTTACAAACAACAATGAACTGTGACCTCAATTTTGCTTATTGTACACGTAATTTGCAGGGAACTCAAGAGAGGCGCGATCATTCTATTCATCTCCGACAAAAGACTTGACAGACTCTGGTCAGGAAACTGCATCTTTATGCTCATCCGAAACGTGCTATACACAGCAAGTGAGGAAATATAAACCCTACATTAAAGAACGCTGAGAGTTTGGGTGAAATCCTAAGCTTTGCTTGTGGAGTGCCTATTTCTTCTGTTATGCTTATCTACGTACTTAATCATTCTTTGGAGGTATAGTATTGACCGTCCATTCACATCCTCCGTTAGAAAGGGGTTCAACATGATCATACGTCAAGGGACAGGACGAGCAAGAGGTCTGGCAGCAATGAGCCCGGAACGTCGCCGCGAAATTGCGAGCAAAGGTGGCCGCACATCGCAGGCACGGGGTACCGCACACCAGTGGACACCTGAAGAAGCTTCTGCCGCCGGCAAGAAAGGTAGCGCACGCTACGCTCGCCGCCGCGAGGAAGAAATCAGGTAGGTTGGATAGTCTGAAATAGAAGCTTCAGACTCTTATTTCAAGCATAAATCATATTAACGTGAATCCTCTTAAGTAGGGCTTGCACATTATTGTAGTGGGCCAGGGTAACCTGGCCCGTTCGCACTCTTCAATGGTCCATACCATCAATTTCTTCTGCCACTGTCGTATAGCCTCGCATTGCCGACCAGCGCAATGCCTCCGCTGCTATGTATAATGAGCCAGTCGCACATATCAGGTCATTGCCCTCCGCAAGGTCCAGTGCCAGATCCATAGCATCATCGGTATTGGCGGCAGTATAGCGTTGCACATGCGGAGCATATGCGGCAAATAATGCTTCCAGTTGTGCAATTGTCGCGGCACGCAGATTCTGCATGAGCGTCAGCACCACGATATCAGCATCGGCCAGGGCCTTGACAATTCCTATCAAGTCTTTATCCGTATTCAGGCTTAACACGATAATCAAGCGGTGTTGGGAAAATGAGACGTGTAGGGCTTGCAGCATTTTTTGCATGGAGTCCACATTATGCGCACCATCCACCACAATCGTGGGATCATGCCCGATAACCTGTATCCTTGCAGGCCAATGTACGGCGTCAAAGCCTGCCCGAAGGGCGGCTTCATCCCAGGCTATCCCTTTTTCGCGCAACACCTCTAGCGTCGCCAGCGCACAGGTCGCATTTTCGAGTTGATGTTGACCGGCAAGGGGTATGGTCAAACCGATATAGGTGTGTGCTGGCGTCCAAACGGTACAGTGTTGTTGCTTCGCCGTGCGCTGTTCCAGACGATAGCGATAGGTAAGCGGGGGTAGCAAACCCGCCTCAACTTCAGCCTGGGCCGGATCAACGCCTGCGGGGCCGATACGCACGAGACGGGCCTGTTGCCTGCGGCACGTGGCGGCAATAGCCAGCAGTGCCTCTGGCGCTTGCGCCGATGTGACCACAACGCCATTCGGTTTGATAATGCCAGCCTTCTCAGTGGCTATTTCGGCAAGCGTATTGCCCAGAATCTGCATGTGATCGTAGCTAATCGAAGTAATGACAGAGACCAGTGGGTGCGTTACATTCGTCGCATCAAGGCGTCCACCTAACCCTACTTCTACAACGGCGTGTTGGACATGCTGGCGATAAAAATAGAGGAAGGCCAGAGCCGTTGCCAATTCATAGGTTATAAACGGGCTAAATGTTCTCGTTGCCTGTATGCGTTCAACAGCAACCCGTATTTCCGTCAGGAGTTGTGCCGCTTCATGTTCGCGAATCAATTGTTCATTGACGCGAATGCGCTCACGAAACGTGTGCAGGTCGGGCTGTGTATAGAGTCCTGTGCGCACCCCAGCCTCACGCAACACGCGCTCTATAAACGCCGCAGTCGAACCTTTCCCTTTTGTGCCGGCAACCAACGTATTGCTATAACACAGGTGTGGGTTGCCGAGAGCCTCCAATAGCCGCTCTTCACGCGGTAGATTTTCCTCCGGGCTATGTGTAAATGCACTGCCCCGCTCAAAATCGCTCAGGCTATAGAGATAGGCCAGAGACTCTGCATAATTCATATACATACCTTTCGCAGACTTTTATTCCGGCAACGTATAGGTTCCGCGTACAATCGCATCGCTCATCTTCACGACACGCACCATTTCATGCACGTCATGCACACGCACGATATCGGCCCCTTGCGCGATACCGAGGGCCACAGTCGCCGCCGTTCCCTCTATGCGCTCAGAGGGCGACAATCCACCCAACACTAATCCGATGGTAGATTTGCGCGACGTTCCCAACAATATTGGGCGATTAAGCGCACGCAACTCGCTCAGTCGGCGCAACAGAAGCAAATTTTCTTCCGGGGTGGTACCAAAACCAATACCAGGGTCAATAATAATCCGCTCCCAGGCGACTCCCGCTGCTAAAGCACGTTCGATGCTACTCGCCAGAAAACGCATAACATCGCTGACAATTTCGCGTTTCTGGAAACCACGCATATTCGCCATCAATATAACCGGTACGCCACGCTCAGCAGCAAGCCCTGCCATCATGCTATCACGCTGCAAACCCCAGATATCATTGATAATACAAGCACCTGCGTCAAGCGCCTGTCGCGCAACTTCTGCATGGTACGTATCAACCGATAGCATCACATCTTCGGGTAATGCCTTGTACAGTGCTGCAATCACGGGCAACACACGAGCAAGCTCCTGCTCAATCGCGAGTGAATCTGCCTGTGTCCGTGGTCGCGTTGACTCGCCGCCAACATCAATCATGGTCGCACCTTCCATAACAAATTGCCGACCCAGTGCGACGGCTTGCACAACAACATCTTCCGTCGTCAGTGCTTCATGAATGATGCCATCGCCCGAAAAAGAGTCAGGGGTTACATTGATAATACCCATCACATGGGTACGCTGCCCCCACTCCAGGCGATGGTTGCCCCAGATGGTTGGCGGTAAGAATGATGCTGCTGGCATGGATAGTATACCCGTCCTTAGAGATAATTTTATTCGTATCCAATCATAAGATAATACAGGGGTTGTTGCAAGGTTGGAGAAGGCATGTGGCAGAGCTGTTTCACCGGTCCAATTCGTTGCCTGAATAGCAATGACAGTGTTATACTAAACGTAGTTCGTATTTGATTCGTATCTATACTAGCGTACATTCATCATTATTTTCAATGAGGGGATACCAGAAAACTATGTCAACAACCAGTACCGCCAAACGCCAACACACAATTAACGCAGCACGGCGTTGCCATGAATGCCCGGAAGAAGCCCTGGGGCGTTGTCCCGATTGCCGTAATAGTTTCTGCCAGGAGCATTTTCCCAAGCAACAGCATTCGCCCTGCGCTGAAAAACAGATGAAACTGGCACAAACTCAGGTTTGTTATGTATGTAGCGCACAGGTGTATCCCGATCAATGGTCTACCTCACGTACATCCCACTACATTGACCAGTTCCAGTGCAA
>Ga0070733_10003630_pt1 | contig 10502 bp, 8 predicted proteins | sample Coa_R1_9_FD_66450 | JGI IMG/M metagenome (GOLD analysis project Ga0070733, IMG submission 66450) | Surface soil microbial communities from Centralia Pennsylvania, which are recovering from an underground coalmine fire - Coalmine... | ecosystem: Environmental > Terrestrial > Soil > Unclassified ... | reverse complement strand
ATGGACAAGGTCGCCAGCGCCAACGTTCCCGTGCTGATTCACGGTGAAAGCGGCACCGGTAAGGACATCATCGCACGTATGATCCATGCGCTCTCGCCATGGAAAAGCGGGCCTCTGGTCAAGGTAAACTGCCCCGCCATACCGGGAACGCTGCTGGAAAGTGAATTGTTCGGGTACGAGAAGGGCGCCTTCACCGGGGCTTACGGTTCCAAGCCTGGCCGCGTGGAACTGGCTCACCGGGGCACACTTTTCCTCGACGAGATTTCGGAGCTGGATTTGGGGCTGCAATCGAAGCTCCTGCAATTGCTGCAGGACGGACAATTCTGCCGCATCGGCGCGCAAGAGGACAAGAAAGTCGAAGTGCGTGTCGTCTGCGCCACTAATCGCAAGCTGGAAGACGAAATCGAAAACGGCACGTTTCGCCAGGATCTGTACTATCGTATCAACGTGGTGAATCTCGGTTTGCCGCCGCTGCGCGAGCGGCGCGGCGACATTGAGGTTCTGGTGCAATATTTCCTCGAGTATTACAACCGAAAATACAACTGCAAAGCGCGCCCGCTTTCCGCGGAGTTGATGGTGGGGTTGCAGAAGTATCATTGGCCGGGGAACATCCGCGAGCTTGAGAACCTGATGAAGCGGTATGTGATTCTGGGCAGCGAAGATGTGATCAGCAATGACATGATGGCCCGCGGGGAGCGGGAAATCTTCAATTCCGATATTAATCTGGACGGCCCAATCTCGTTGAAGAAGCTGACCCGTCAAGCCACCCGCGAACTGGAACGCAAGATCATACTCAAAGTCCTTCAGGCCCACCACTGGAACCGCAAGCAGACGGCGCGAGCCTTGTCGATCAGCTATCGCGCGCTGTTGTACAAGATTCGTGACGCGGGCTTGCCGCCGAATCGCATCTCGCGTCAACGTCCGGAAGCGGTGGCCGGCAGCAACGCGGGCACCAGCGCTGCCGCAGACTGATAACCGACAACACGGTCCTGAACTTGAAGTTCCGGCTCTGTATAATTGCCCACCGTCATGGAATGGGCGCCTGCCATCCGTTGGCTGTTTGATTCGGAGCACGGCGCATTCGACCGCCTGATTCCTCGCTGGCTTTTCCTGCGAGCGCTGGGCCTCATCTACTTCTCGGCTTTCTTCTCCCTGATTTTTCAGATTCGCGGGCTCATCGGGCCGGAGGGAATTCTGCCGGCGAACCAATACTTGCAGGCAGTGGCACAATCCCTGGGACCGTACTCCCGCGTATGGTACGCCCCAACCCTGCTGTGGTTTTCGAGCAGCTCGCAGATGCTGCTGGCGTTGTGCTGGGTGGGCATGGCCGCATCGGTCCTGCTCGTTCTAAATCTTTGGCCGCGGGGGATGCTGCTGGTTTGTCTGCTGTGCTTCCTTTCTTTCGTGAGCGCCGCGGAGGATTTCTCCGGTTACCAGTCTGACGGAATGCTGCTCGAAGCCGGGTTCATCGCGCTCTTTTTCGCCCCGCCGGAACTGCGCCCCGGCCTGGGCCGGACCGGACCGTCTCGTATCAGTCTGTTCCTTCTGCAATGGGAATGGTTTCGCATCTACTTCGAATCGGGTGTGGTGAAGATCCTAAGCGGAGATCCGCAGTGGCGGCACTTTACCGCCATGGACGAGTACTATCAGAATGGCCCGCTGCCCACCTGGATTGGCTGGTACATACAGCACTTGCCGCACTGGTTTCACGCCGGCAGCGTTTATGCCACCCTCGCGCTCGAACTGGGGCTGGTTTGGATGATGTTTCTGCCGCGACGCTGGCGCATCATCCTTTTCTTGATTGTGACGCCGTGGGAGGTCGGGGTCATTCTCACCGCCAACTACACCTTCCTGAACTATCTCGTCCTCAGCCTGGGCGTTTTGCTGCTCGATGACCGTTTCTTCGCTTATCTCAAGAACTTCTTCCATGCCGGTCGATTCGCAGTCGCCACGGCAGAGCAGCAAGAGCGCCCCGCCGAATCTGCACTTGAGAGTCCAATGAACAAACGGCGCCTGGTTCGGTCAGCCTACAATACGCTGGCGCTTTCAATTGCCTCGCTCATGATGATTTGGGTTTTCTATGCGACAACAGTGCCCTTGCTGTGGATGTTTACCAGCGCAATCCCGTTGCCGGTGACCCCCGTAACCGCACTCGAACCGTTCCGCATCGCCAATCGCTATGGACTTTTTGCGGTGATGACACGCGGGCGTTACGAGATCGAATTTCAAGGTTCGAACGATGGCCACAACTGGGTGGCGTATCCGTTCCGCTACAAACCACAGGATGTAAGCAAACCGCCCGGGATATATGCTCCTTATCAGCCTCGTTTCGACTGGAACTTGTGGTTCGCGTCGCTCGGTTCATGGCGCGAGTATCCGATTGTCGGCAACGCCGAAGTGCGGCTGCTTTCAAATGATAAAGATGTACTGGCTCTTTTTGCCGGCAATCCTTTCGCGCGAGAGCCTCCGCAACAGGTTCGCGCGGTGCTGTGGCAGTATTGGTTCACCACAATGGCGGAAAAACGCGCGACAGGAAACTGGTGGCGCCGTCAGTCGCTGGGGCTCTATGCGCCGACGATCGAGCGCGAACCCGACGGAAGGATCTTCGTCGTTGAATTGCCCACACCGGTGCCGCGTGAAGATCATTAACAAAAGGTTCGACCGGAAGCAGAGACTCATCAATATGCGTGTGAGTGGCAGCATCCGAGGTGTTCCGCGATGAGCCGCAAAGCTTGCGTAATCGGCGCCGGTCCCAATGGACTGGCGGCGGCCATCGTCCTTGCCCAGGCAGGATTGCAAGTCGATGTGTTTGAGGCGGAGCCAACTCCCGGCGGAGCGGTGCGCACGCTCGAGTTGACGCTGCCAGGCTTCCTCCACGATTTCGGATCGGCCGTCCACCCCTGGGTTGTCGGATCGCCATTCTTTTCATCTTTACCGTTGCAGGATTACGGGCTGCAATGGATTTACTCGCCTGCTCCATTGGCGCATCCTCTGGACGATGGCACGGCTGTGATGTTGGAACGCGATCTGCATGACGCCGAAGCCGCGCTGGGAGCCGATGGCAAGGCGTGGTCGAGTCTCATGACGCCGTTTGTGGAGCAGTGGAGCGAATTGGCGCCGGAAGTGCTGCGGTCGATTCACTTTCCTCCACGCCATCCAATATTGATGGCTCGCCTGGGATTGCAGGCGCTGACATCAGCGAAGACCTTGGTGGGTCGATTTAGCAGCGAACGTACCCGCGCGCTCTTCGCTGGCTTGGCGGCACATTCGGTTCTCCGCCTGGATGAGTCTCTGACAGCGGCGATTGGTGTGCTCTTCGGCGTGGCTGCCCACGCCGTGGGCTGGCCCATCCCGCGCGGCGGATCGCAGTCGATTATCACCGCGCTGTGCCGCCATCTGGCCAAACTTGGCGGCACCGTTAACACATCGGCGCCGGTGGGAAACTTGGCTGACCTTCCTCACTATGACGTGATTCTTTGTGATGTCAGCCCTCGCCAATTGCTCCGCATCGCGGGAGACCGGCTTTCGCGTTCCTACCATCGTAGTTTGGCCAGCTACCGCTACGGCCCTGGCGCTTTCAAAGTCGATTACGCGTTGGCTAGTCCGATTCCCTGGAAAGCGCGCGAATGTTTGCGTGCTGCGACCGTCCACTTGGGGGGGAGTTTTGCAGAAATCGCGGCCGCGGAAGCGGCCGTGTGTAGCGGCCAGCCTGCCGACCGTCCATTCGTCCTGCTGGCTCAGCCCAGCCTGTTCGATCCCACGCGCGCTCCGGCAGGCAAACATACAGCTTGGGCCTATTGCCATGTACCGAATGGATCGAAGGTGGACATGCTGAGCCGACTGGAAGATCAGATTGAACGATTCGCTCCCGGCTTTCGCGATTGTGTCGTGGCTCGCCGCGTCTTTTCTCCCGCCGACCTGGAACAGATGGATGCCAATCTGGTGGGCGGGGACATTGGCGGCGGCGCCATGAACATCTGTCAATTTCTTTTTCGCCCGACCTGGCGACAGTACGCCACCTCGGCCAGAGACATCTATATTTGCTCGTCTTCAACGCCCCCGGGTGGCGGTGTGCACGGGATGTGCGGCTATCACGCGGCGAAAATGGCGCTTTCGCGGCTCAAGCTGTAGCGCAGGGGAATCGAACCTTGGCCACAAGGGGCCGACTAGGCCCGGCCGGTTGGAGAACTCTCAGTCTGAATGTTGAGTCGCGAAAGCAGTTCCTCGGCCAAATGAGGGCCGCAAGCGATCAGACCTTTGAGCAGTGGATTGCGGTTATTGCAGCGTAGCGGCGTGTTGTCCAGGGTGCTGAGAAATCCTCCAGCGCTCTCGACCAGGGCAGCTCCCGCAGCAACATCCCATTCATTTTTCGGCACCAGAGTGAAGGTGACGTCGGCCAGTCCGGCAGATACCAGAGCCAGCTTGTAGGCTACCGAACCCATGGGACGAATCTTCAGATTGGCGTCCTCAAACTGCTTCCACTCTCCGCGCTTTACTTCGCTGCGACTGGCCAACACTAAAGCTCCGTTGAGCCTGGTTCGCTGGCTGGGCCGGGCGGGCTTTCCGTTATAAGTTACGCCGAACTCCAGTGATCCCAGAAAGATTTCGTTGGTAGCAGGATTACAAATCCCGCCTGCGACTGGGCGGCCATCTTCCACCATGGCTACAGAAACGCAGAACTCGGGAATGCCGGCGAGAAACTCGCGAGTACCGTCCAGCGGATCAACTACCCAGACGCGATTCTTGTCCAGGCGGGTAAAATCATCCACGCTCTCCTCCGAGAGCCAGCCCTCGCCCTCCCGCAAGAGTTCTTTGTGGAGCACGGCATCGACGGCGCGGTCGGCTTCGGTGACGGGATCATGCCCGACTTTATATTCGGCGGCAATCGCTCCCGAGGTAAAGCGGCTGAAAACCACACGAGCGGCTTCCAGCGCGGACTGGATACGCTGCAGCGTTTCGGCATGGAACCGGCTGTTCATGAGAAGGAGCTCTCGCGGCTCAGGCCCAGAGCATGCGTGCGCCGGTCGCCAGCAGAACTACGCAGAGGATGCGTCTCAGCCAGGGCACCGGCATGCGCGTGCTCAAATGAGAACCCAGCAAGCCTCCGGGAATTGAACCGATCACCAGCGAAGCTACCAGGTAGGGATCAATGTTGCCGAGCTTAAAATGCAGGAAGCTGGTTACGCCGGTAAGCAGCACGGCGTGAACGATGTCGGTGCCCACCATCACCTTGGGTGAGAAGCTGTAAAACAAAAGCAGAAGCATCATGATGATGCTGCCCGAGCCGACTGAAGTCATGCCCACCAGAAAGCCGGCCAGCAAGCCGATCACCGACAGGCCGGCCATCGACTTCATGGTCGGAGGGCGGTGAGCCACGTGCTCTTCGATTTGCGTCTGGAACATCAGCAGCGTGGGAACACAAATGAGCAGGATTCCCACCGCCGTGGTGATGAAGGTGTTGACTCCGCTGCCATACACGACGCGGAGATGCTTCAGTAATCCGACGCCCAGAATTGAACCCGGAATGCTTCCGGCGGCCAGGCCGAGAACCACGTTCCGTTTCACCGTACCCTTGGTCAGATGGACGTAACTCGAACCAATCTTGGTGACGAAATTAAAGAGCGCGTCGGATCCGACCGCCATGATCGGCGGCACTCGCAGAACAAAAATCAGAATCGGCAGCAACAGAACGCCGCCGCCCACCCCGGTCATGCCGATGAGGGTACCGACTACAAATCCGATCAGAATTTTCGCCAGAATTAGCATAAGTGTCAGTTACAGCTCGCTTGCCCCAAATCAACCGTGGTTGCCGTTGACTCCGATGAAGCCTTCCCGTTCCAGATGCAAAATGATCTCTTGCGCTGCCTCCTCCGGAGACAGGTCGGTGGTGTTGATGACAACTTCCGCATCCTTGGGTTCTTCGTATGGGTCAGAGATGCCGGTAAACTCCTTGATAATGCCGGCTCGAGCCTTGGCATACAGACCCTTGCGGTCGCGCTGTTCGCAGGTTTCGACAGGGGTAGCGATATGCACCAGGATGAAGCCTCCAACCGGCTCAATCATGCTGCGCACCTGCTTACGAACTGCGTCATAAGGCGCGATGGGAGCGCAAATCGCGATGCCGCCATTCTTGGTGATTTCCGAGGCCACATAACCGATGCGACGGATGTTGATATCGCGATGTTCTTTTGAGAATCCCAGTTCCGAGGACAGATGCTTGCGGACCAGATCGCCGTCCAGGATGGTCACCGGACGCCCTCCCGTTTCCAGGAACTTGGTCATCAGCACATTGGCGATGGTCGACTTGCCCGAACCGGAAAGCCCGGTGAAGAAAATCGTTAAGCCCTGTTTGTGGCGTGCCGGGAAGCTGCGCCGCAATTCGTGCACTACTTCGGGATAAGTAAACCAGCTGGGAATCTCCCGCCCTTCATTGAGGCGTTCGCGCAGTTCGGTTCCAGAAATGTTCAGAACTCGCGAGCCGTTCGGCACTTCGTTGTCCGGTACATATTGGTCCTGGTCTTCCAGGTACACCATCATGTTGAAGGGGACCATGGTTACACCGATGTCAGCTTCGTGCTTCTTGAACAGTTCTTGCGCCTCGTACGGACCATAGAACGGTTTGCCGTTCTCGTCCTTGCCCGGACCAGCATGATCGCGACCCACGATGAAATGAGTGACGCCGTGGTTCTTGCGGATCAGCGCGTGCCAGATGGCTTCGCGCGGCCCGCCCATACGCATGGCCAGCGGCAGCAGGGAAAGCTTCACGGTGCCCGCGGGAAATTTTGAGAGAAGCAACTGATAGCACCGGACGCGGGTGAAGTAGTCTACGTCGCCGGGCTTCGTCATACCCACTGACGGATGGATGAGCAAACTGGCCTCAACCTGTTTCGCGGCGCGGAAAGTCAGCTCCACGTGGGCGCGATGCATGGGATTTCGGGTCTGGAAGGCCACGACCCGGCGCCATCCCAGGCGGGCAATCTCGGCCCGCAGTTCGGCCGGAGTCAAACGCAGGGCGCGAAAATCGTATTGCGAAGGCATCTGGACGCCTTCCAGCCGGCCCCCCACATACCAGGGATTGGATTTGTTCAATAGATAATCAACGCCCGGATGCACCTTGCTGGTGGTTCCGAATACGGATTTGGCTTCGGTTTCGCGGTTGGGCTGCCAGACATCTTCTACGTTCAACACCGCCAGCATGACTCCTTCGGCATCGCGCAGGGCGATCTTGCTGCTGCCCGGTTTTAGTGTTTTGGCAAACTCTTCCTTGACGTCGAGGGTGATCGGCATCGGCCAGAGCAAGCCGCTGGCTAGCCGCATTTTCTCGCACACGCCCTCGTAATCGGCCCGGGTCATGAAACCCTTGAGCGGGGAGAATCCGCCGCTCAGCAACAACTCGAGGTCGCAAACCTGGCGCGGCGTCAGATCCCACGACGGCCACTCTCGCGAATGGGCTTTCAATTCGCTGATGCGTGTCGGTTGCGCAATAAGGTCAGTAAGTTCACCGCCATGAGGCGGGATGAGGTGGCTGGTCGAAGCGGTCAAATCCGTGAACCTCCCGGGTTCATTAGTTTTCCGACTATCTCTGCCTGACTCTTTTCCAGACGTAACTGAAGCTCATGAATTGCAGATTTCTGAGGGGAAGGCAAAACTCTCAAAAGTCCGCCCCATTAAAGTCATCTATCCGCAAACGCAGCATCGATACGGCTGGAAGGGGTCGGTTTCCAACCAATATACACTGCAATTCATATTCCGTTAGTAGGGTATTTTTGGAAATTCTATCTTGCTGCAAATGAACCACTTATTCGGAGGTGCCGGGCGGTCTCTCCTGGTAATCTAAGTGTGCGCAAACCTTTGCGACAAAAACCCGGCCTGGTCTGTAATCAATTGGCCAGTTGCTTTCGGGAGGTCTGTGGCCGAGCATTCAGGGCCGGAGGTTCGGAGCTCGCTCTCTCGCCGAGGACCGGATTGGCTCTGGGGAGATGGCGGGTTGTGCCGCGGCAGAACTCTGGAGCGAATACTTCAGCAGGCACCACACGGCGTGCAAACCGTCTTTCCATTTGATCTTCTTTCCCTCTTCATAAGTGCGGCCCCAATAGCTGATGCCGACTTCATAGATTCGCAGGTGACGCTTGGCCACTTTGATGGTGATTTCCGGCTCAAATCCAAAACGGTCCTCTTCGATCGGTATGGATTGGATCACATCCCGCCGGAAAGCCTTGTAGCAGGTTTCCATATCCGTCAAATTAATGTTGGTGAGGCAGTTGGAAAGCAGGGTCAGCAACCGGTTTCCCACCGAATGCCAGAAGTAGAGCACACGGTGCGGCGAACCACCCAGAAACCGCGAACCGTAAACTACGTCCGCTCTGCCCTGAATGATCGGATCCAGTAGCGTCTTATAGTCGGTCGGGTCATATTCCAGGTCGGCATCCTGAATAATCACGAAATCTCCGCCGGCCTCGCAAATAGCGCGGCGGAGGGCAGCTCCTTTGCCCATATTGTGGGGCTGCAGAAACAGCCGCATCTGGCGATGTTTCTGCTCCAGCTGAGTCAGAATCTCCCGGGACCCATCGGTCGAACCGTCATCCACGCAGAGAACTTCAAGATCCAGAGGAACTGCCAACACCCGCTCTACCACCTCACGCAAGGTATGGCGCTCGTTGTAGACGGGCATGATGATCGACAGTTTCATAAGCGGGAAGTCGCTCTAGTGTAAAACATCCGATCCGCATCGCCAGGGTTTTTCGTGGGCGCATGCGAGCTTCCCGAGAAAGACTGAGGGCAGTTACAAAGTGTAATTAGTTCCCGACAGGTTACATAATCGGGGAAATTTGACCTAAGTAGTTCCCCTCAATGGAAACTACGTAGAGCTCAACGTGGAAGCTGCCAACGTAAGTGGGGCCTCCTCGCCGCCACGTCTTGGCACCCAGGTCTTTTGTGCAGCATTACACTCGTGTTTTCCTGACCCGCGTAACCCGTATCACCCCACATTTCTCCTGTGTTTCTGTGTATTTAGCTGATTGGTCTTCGAGGCCGCGCGCAGGCTCTGCAGGGTCCAGTTGCCAGCGCCGACGCTCTGAATCACACTTCGCAACACGTCGGTCGATAGTTGACCCGCCAGCCTCAGCTTGGCCCTGTGAGTGCTATGAATTCTGGTGGAATCAGCCCCAGAATTCATCTTTCCTTCCCGACCGAAGGGCGAGTCTGCCGAAAATCGTCCGGTGCCGTGTTGGTCAACTAATCCTGGAGAGAACTGACATGAAAGAAAAGACCATTCGGCTGGGTCCACGAGAGCAGCAAATTGCCGATCTGCTGGTGCAGGGCTGTGACAACACGGAGATCGCGAGACAGCTCAAAATAGCCCGACGCACCGTCAAAGCACATTTCAACCGGCTCTTCCTGCGGTTTGGAATCAGTGATGGAATCAAGCGGGTAAAGCTCGCAACTCTGTTGTATCGGAGACAGGCATGCTTGGAGGGCAACGCTATGGGAACCGAATCCTTAACGAAAGAGAAGAGCGAATTATTGCCCTCGTCGCCCAGGGACTCAAGAACCGCGAAGTCGCGCAAGGAGTCGGAACCACGGAGCATGTCGTCAAGAACTACCTACGCGTCATCTACGACAAGCTTGGACTCTGGAATCGGGTCGAACTAGCCCTCTGGTACGAAGCCCGCCGGCACACTAACCTTCAAAACAAAGCGGCCTTGGATTCAGACGCGCAGGGTCATGCACATCATTCGCAATTCTTGCGAGCGGCCGGCTCAAACTGATCCATTTGGGCGTCACGCTGGGTGGTGAACTTGCCACCTGGCGTCTTGCCGTACAACTCCGAACCGGAGCAATAATACAGCGCAGTGTGCGTGTCGACCCACACTTGAACATTGGGATTGCCGAGATAGACGGGCGCAGGTGGCGCTTCTGCCAGGCCCAGGCCTACCAGCATTTTTTCGAAGAGACTCAACTGTGGCTGAGGCGGAGACTTGGCCTGAAGTGACACGGAATGCGTACCCCATCCGGAGAGAGCCAAGAACAGCAAAACAATCGAGACTCCAATCCATATATCGGCGCGATGGCCGGCAAGCCAAATTCGTCCCGGGGAGTTCGTTTTTTCCAGATCCCGCAGCCACTGGTGAGCCCGCACAGCCGACGCAAACGGAGACGGTTTCTCCCCAGCCTTCACAATCTCAAGCTCCGGCTTCGGTTCGACGACTTCCGAGGGTGTGAGCGCAACAGGCTCGGTCGCTGTCAGTTCTGGCCTGCCCGGCGGCTGGACGGCTTCCGTCCTTGCGGTTTCTGCTTCTGGCCCCTCGCGCCATGGCTTCGCTGCATTTGCCGCCGGTGGACTAGCGATCTGCGGCTCGACGGCTGCTGGTTGCACGATTTCTGGAAGTGCGTTTCCTCTGCCACTCGCGGAAGCGGAGATGGGCCCGGCATCCTGCGAGAGTTGAGCGATGGCCTGTTGCAAAGCGGCCGGGAAATCAGCTTCTGCCAGGCGATCCGGACTG
>Ga0070733_10003629_pt1 | contig 10503 bp, 7 predicted proteins | sample Coa_R1_9_FD_66450 | JGI IMG/M metagenome (GOLD analysis project Ga0070733, IMG submission 66450) | Surface soil microbial communities from Centralia Pennsylvania, which are recovering from an underground coalmine fire - Coalmine... | ecosystem: Environmental > Terrestrial > Soil > Unclassified ... | reverse complement strand
CATGACTTCCCAGAAGAGGAAGAAGAGGAAGAGGTCGAGCGAGAGGAAGACGCCGACCACTCCGACTTCGAGCATCAGAATCATGACGAAGAATTCTTTAACGCGGTGGTTGATGCTATTCCACGACGCGAGGATGGAAACCGGCGTCAGGAACGTGGTGAGGATCACCAGGAAAACGCTGAGGCCGTCGACGCCCATGTGGAAATGGATCGGAGGCGAACTGATCCAAGGCACGTTCAATTCGAGAGCATAGCCGGGCTGCGCGATATGAACGTGCGGGGTGATCAGCCCAAGAGAGAAAACGAATTCGGCAACCGCAACGAAGAGCGCCATGCGCTTGATCCACTGGTGATCGTCTCCGCGCAAAATCATCAGGGCCACCGCGCCGAGGGCGGGGAAGAGCGTAACCACAACAAGCAGGAGAGGCCCAAACGGGAGCGTCATTTGGTCACCGCGGCTTGCGCCGTCGCGACAAGCGCATGCAAGGCTGGCCAGAAGAGAATGATGATGATTGCGAGAGCGCCAACGACTACCCAGACCGCGTAGCTGCGAGTGTTACCGGATTGGGTGTGACGAACGGTGTCGCCAAGTCCAGTGGCGCCGTGGGCGATGCCGTTCACGGTGCCGTCGATGGCTTCGACGTCCACGACTTTCCAGAGGACATTTTCCGAGAGCCAGACCAGCGGGCGAACGATGGCCGCGGCGTAGAGTTCGTCCACGTAATATTTATTGAGCAGCGTTTTATAGACGGGCTGCATGGATTTGGCGAGCTGCTCGGGCTTGCCGGGCTGCTTCAGGTATAGCCAGAAGGCGGTGAGCAGGCCGATGGTTGCGGCGACGATGGCGACGCCTGCAAGTAGAAGTTCAAGCGAGTGCATAGCGGCTTCGCTCGTGCCCACAGCTTCCTTTGCGGCGAAAATGGGCGAAAGGAATTCGGTGAAGTGATCGGTGCCGCCCCAAAACGCTGGCGCAGCGACCCAGCCGCCGATCACCGAGAGAATGGCGAGAACGACCAGCGGGCCCAGCATGCTCCAGGGCGATTCGTGGACGTGGACATGATGCTCGTCGTAGCGCCGCTTGCCGTGGAAAGTGAGAAAGATCAGCCGGAACATGTAGAACGCGGTGAGCAGCGCGGTGAGCAGGCCGAGCCCGTAAAGAATGTGGCCGCCGGTGTCGTTGCCATTGCCCACGGTGAACGCTCCAAAGAGAATCGCGTCCTTGGAGAAGAATCCTGCCAGCGGCGGAAAGCCCGCGATGGCGATGGTGGCAATCAACATGGTCCAGTAGGTGACTTTGATTTTGGAGCTGAGGCCGCCCATGTGACGCATGTCTTGTTCGCCGCCCATGGCGTGAATCACGGAACCAGCGGCGAGGAAGAGCAGCGCTTTGAAAAAAGCGTGGGTCATCAAGTGAAAGATGCCCGCACCGAATGCGCCGACGCCGCACGCGAGGAACATGTAGCCGAGCTGGCTGACGGTGGAATAAGCGAGGACGCGCTTGATGTCGGTTTGAACGAGGCCGATGGTGGCGGCAAAGAAGGCCGTGGCGCAGCCGATGACGGCTACGACGACGCTGGCGGTCTCCGAGTGTTCGAACAAGATGTGCGATCGAGCGACGACGTAAACGCCTGCGGTGACCATGGTCGCGGCGTGGATCAGGGCGCTGACGGGCGTTGGGCCTTCCATGGCGTCGGGCAGCCAGACGTAGAGAGGAAGCTGAGCGGATTTGCCGCAGGCTCCGGTGAAGAGCAGGAGACCCGCGACGGTCATGGTGCCGAGGACGCCCCAAGCTTCATGCGGCCATTGCTGCGCGGCGATTTTGTCGAAGAGTTGCGAAAAATCCAGCGTACCGAAAGTCCGGAAAAGCAGGAACATGCCGAGCATGAAGCCGAAATCGCCGATGCGGTTGACGATGAAAGCTTTTTTGCCGGCGTCGGAAGCGGACTTTTTCAGGAAGTAGAAGCCGATGAGCAGGTAGCTGGCGAGGCCGACGCCTTCCCACCCGACGAAGAGGAGGACGTAGTTGGCGGCGAGCACCAGGATCAACATGAAGAACATGAAGAGATTGAGATAGCTGAAGAAGCGGTAGTAGCCGCCTTCATGCGACATGTAACCGGTGGAGTAGATGTGGATGAGGAAGCCGACGCCGGTGACGACCAGGACCATGACCACGGTGAGCTGGTCCATCTGGAGATCGAAGCCTGCACGGAAGGTTCCGGCGACGATCCAGTCGAAGAATTCCTTGCGGAAGGCGTGCTGGTTTTGTGCGAAGTAGTCGAGGAATTCGCGGACGGCTTCGACGGCCGCCAGGAAGGACAGGCCGGTCGAGGAGAGCGCAACGGTGTTAACGATTTTATTCGGCCACTTGACGCCGAAAAGGCCGTTGATGGCCGCGCCGAGCAGCGGCAGCAGCGGAATGATCCAGAGATGGTCGAGGATCGTCATGAGTGAGTCGCTTGACTCCGGGATTGGGTGTCGGCGCTGCAATCGAAGAGAGATTCCTCGCTCCGAGGACTCCGCTCGGAATGACGGGTGTTGCTGGCCGGGTTGGTAGAGGATGTGAGCATAAATTTAGAGTTTGAGAAGATCCACGCGCTCGACGTTGAGCGAGCGACGATTGCGAGCGGTGAGAATGATGATACCGAGGCCGACCGCGGCTTCGGCGGCGGCCACGACGATGACGAACAGCACAAAAACCTGGCCATCGAGTCTGCCCCACGATTGGCTAAAAGCCACGAAAGCCAGATTGACGGCGTTGAGCATCAGCTCGATGGACATGAAAATGGTGATGATATTGCGCTTGACGACGAAGGCCACCGCGCCAAGGCCGAACAGAATCGCGCTGAGGATCAAATAATATTGCGTAGGGACCATGTCAGCTCTTCTCCCGCTGGGCCAGAACCAGAGCGCCCATGATGGCGACCAGGATGAGGAAGGAGGTCAGTTCGAACGGGTAGACGAACGTCGAGAAAAGCAGCATGGAGATGCTGGTAGTGCTGGCGAGGGAGTCGGAATTGGCGGCGTTGGCAACCGCACCGCCGTGACGGACCATGGCCGTGGCGAGAAGGCCGGTGAGCGCGAGAGCGAGCGGGAGGCCGCCATATTTCGCGATCTTGGAAAAATCGGTGTGCTCTTCTTCGCCCGCGTTCAAGAGCATGATGACGAAGACGAAGAGCACCATGATGGCGCCACCGTAGACGATGATCTGAACCGCGGCAACGAATTCCGCGCCCATCAGGAGGTAGAGGCCGGCGAGAGCGACCATGACCACGATCAGCGAAAGCGCGCTGTGGATGGGATGCTTTTGCAGAATAAGGCTGAGCGCGCCGATCACCGAAAGCGCCGCGAGCAGGAAAAATATTAGGAGTTGCGGGCTCATGGCTTGCTCCGGAGAAGCACGACGCCCGCGGTGATGATGACGTTGGCGATGGAGACAGGGAGCAGAAGTTTCCAGCCGATGTTCATGAGCTGGTCATAGCGGAAGCGGGGGAGCGTGCCGCGGGCCCAGACGTAAAAGAAGAGGAAGCCAAAAATTTTGAGGAGCAGCCAGAAGGGCGCCTGAACGTATTCGTTGATGGAGGGGAAAACGATGAGCGCGGCGCCAATGGCGGCGATGGCTGTTCCGATTCCGGGAAGAACGACGCGGCCGAAGATGGTCTCGTACTTGATGCCGTCGTAGATGACCCAGAGGCCGAAGGGCAGCAGGATGAGACTTGGCAAATAGTGGGAGAACTGCCAAGCAGAGCCGGAAGGGAAGGGCGAATTCCAACCGCCGAAGAAGAGAATCGAACAGAGGGCGGACACCGTGATCATGCTGGTGTATTCGGCGATGAAAAACATGGCGAACTTGAAGCTGGAATATTCGGTGTGGAATCCGGCGACCAGTTCGGACTCGGCTTCCGGGAGATCAAAAGGCACACGATTGGTTTCGGCGATGGCGGAGATGAAAAAGCAGAGGAAGCCGGCGATTTGGGTGAAAGAACGAATTCCGAAAATATTCCAGGCCAGAAAGCCGTATTTCGAACTGTCCTGCAGGCCGATGATTTCGGTGAGGCTGAAGCTGTTGGCGATGAGGAGCACGCCTACGACCGACATGGTCATGGAGAGTTCGTAGCTGACCATTTGCGCGGAGCTGCGCAGCCCGCCGAGGAGCGGATATTTGCTGTTGGATGCCCATCCGGCGAGGGCGACGCCGTAGACGCCGAGCGCGGTGATGGAAAAGAGAACGAGCAGGCCGATTTGCGGATTGGTGATCCAGAGATCGATCTGGTGGCCGAAGAATTTGATCGGCAGGGGATTGGGGCCGAAGGGAATTACCGCCAGCGACGCCAGCGAAAGCGTGAGCGCGAGGAACGGCGCAAGTAGATAGACGAATTTGTCGACGCCGGCGGGCATGGCGTCTTCTTTAAAGAGAAATTTCAGACCATCGGCGGCGGGCTGCAATAAACCGTGTGGGCCGACGCGATGAGGGCCGACGCGGGATTGCATGAGCGCAACGACTTTGCGTTCGAACCAGGTGAGGTAGGCGTTCACCGTGAGAACGATGAAGAGAAGGAGGCCAATTTTGATGGCGGTCAAGACCCAGAAGCCGCCGGCCTGCGTCAGAAATGAGATAACCGCGTTCACGATTTCGTCTGCGCCTCCGGCACCGATTCAATGGTCTTGAGGAATTTGCTGAGAGTGCCGCTGGTGAAAAGCGTATCTTGTGCGGAGCGAATCAGGCCGACGGGAACGTCGTAGGGCGCGCTGCCGTTGCGTTTTACTTCGACGTGGGCGGATTCGGCGCCGCCGGTGAGCAGGCCGGTGAGTTCGAGATGGTAGCCGGGAACGGTCTTGCGAATTTCTTCGAAGACGGCGGCGGGATTTTTGTAATGGAAGGCTTTGCCGAGGCCTTGCTTTTCGAGTTGGTGCGACAAGATGCGCAGGAGATCGAAATCGGTGCGCGGGCCCATGACTTCGGCGGCTTTGTGGAGGAGTTGAACTTCGCCGGAAGTGTTGGTGACGGTGCCGTCTTTTTCGTAAGCGCTGGCGGCCGGGAAAATGATATCGGCCTGCTTGGCGGTTTCGGTCATGAAAAGTTCGTGGACTATGACGAGTTCGGCTTTGCCGCGGCCGAAACCTAGAGTGCCGAAATGGGCGAGCGGATTTGCGCCGACGACGTAGAGAGCTTTGAGCTTGCCGTTTTGCGCGGCTTCGACCATTTGCGGCACGGTGAGGCCGGACTTGGAAGCTTTGGCGTAGCCGGGGCCGCGATCAGGTAGAACGCCCATATCGGCAGCGCCGCGGGAGTTGGCGTAATCGCCGAGGAGCATGTAGCGAACTTTGCCGTGGAGCTTGGAGCCGAAGCCGACGAGTTCGTGAATCGCGGCGCCGGAAAGTTCGGAGCCGAAGACGATGGCGACGTCGGGCTGCGCGTCGAGCGCGGCCTTGAGTTGGGTGAGTTGTTCGACAAGATTGGGGCCGAGCGGGGCTTCGTTGTGCAACCAGCGAACCGCGGCGGCTTCCTGGCCTTCGACGATTTGTACGAACTGCTCGGCTTTGCGTTCGAGCTTGATTTCTTTCGAATTGATGACGAAAAGTTTCAGATCGTGGTGACGGACGCCGGTGCGAATCTGCCAAGCGACGAGCGGATTCTGGTTGGTTGGATCATTTCCGATAAGCAGGACCGCGCTGGATTTATAGAGCTGCTCCATGGTGAGCAGGGAATCCTTGGCGTTATCGCCGAGCGCGGTGATAAGGCCGGTGAAGTCGGCGGTGCGGTGATGATCGATGTTGGCGGTGGCGAAAGTTTCGCGCGCCAATTTTTGCAGGAGATAGTTTTCTTCGTTGGAAGTGCGATTCGAACCGATGAAGCCGATGGCGTCGGCGCCGTCTTTGTCGTGGATTGCTTTCAATTTGGCGGCGGCGGTTTGCGCAGCTTCTTCCCAGGAAACGGGGAAAAGTTTGTCGCCCTTGCGGACCATGGGCTGCTTAAGGCGGTCGGGATGCTTGGTGAAATCGAAGCCGAAGCGGCCTTTGATGCAGAGGAAGTCGCCGTTGATGCCGCTCATGTCGCGATTGTTGGCGCGCAGGATTTCGTGATTGCGGACGCCGAGTGTGGTTTTGCAGCCGTTCGAACAGTGCGCGCAAACGGTGGAGACGTATTCCATTTCCCAGGGGCGGGTTTTGTAGCGATAAGTGCCGCTGGTAAGCGCGCCGACCGGGCAGATGTCGATGCACATGCCGCACTCTTCACATTCGAGATGATCTTCGCGGTTGGGGATGATGACGCTGTTGGCGCCGCGCATGCCGACGCCGAGAGCTTTGACGTCCATGCCTTCATCGCAAACGCGCACGCAGCGGAAACAGAGAATGCAGCGCGGGGCATCGTAATAAACGATTTCCGACCATTTTTCTTCGGGGCGGTGAATTTTTTCTTCGACGAAGCGGCTGGTGTCGGCGCCGTAGCGGAAAACCATGTCCTGCAGTTCGCATTCGCCGCCTTTGTCGCAGACCGGGCAGTCGAGAGGGTGGTTGGTGAGCAGAAATTCGAGAACTCCTTTGCGGGCTTGCTTGATTTGCGGAGTGTCGGTGCGAACCACCATTCCGTCGGTCGCGACCAAGGTACAGGCGGTCTGCATCTTGGGCATTTTTTCGACTTCGACCAGGCACATGCGGCAGGCGGCTTGTAGCGAAAGGCCCGGGTAATAACAGAAGGATGGAACTTCGGTGGCAATTTGCTTGGCGGCTTCGATCACCAGCGTGCCCGCGGGGACTTGCAGCTCGCGGTCGTTAATTTTGAACGTGACTAATTTCTGTTCGCTCATGATTTTCTAGCGGGCACCTAAAAGCGCTTCGGTATTTTTGTACGCGCAGCGGCCGTGCAAGTGATCTTCAAATTCGCTGCGGAATTTTTCGACAATGCTGATGGTCGGCATGGCGGCGGCGTCGCCGAGCGGGCAGAAGGTACGGCCCAGCATGTTTTTCGAGAGCTCGCCGATCAAGTCGATGTCTTCGCTGCGGCCGAGGCCAGCGTGGAAGCGCTCCAGCATCTTGCGAAGCCAGATGGTTCCTTCGCGGCAGGGAATACACCAGCCGCAGGATTCGTGCGCGTAAAAATGCATGATGCGGCGAGCCATATCCACCATGCAGGTATCTTCGTCCATGACCACCATGCCGCCGGAGCCCATCATGCTGCCGATCTTGGCGACCGAGTCGTAGTCCATTGCTACGTCAATTTCGTTGGCAGTGAGCAGCGGGCAGGAACTGCCGCCGGGGATGACGGCTTTGAGTTTTTTGCCGTTGGGAATGCCGCCGGCCATTTCGTAGATGAACTTTTTCATGTTCATGCCGAGCGGGATTTCGTAGATGCCGGGCTTGTTGATGTGGCCAGCGACGCAGAGCAGGCGGGTGCCGCCGTTTCGCGGAGTGCCGCGATTGGCGTAGGCTTCGCCGCCTTCCTTGACAATTGCTGGCACTGCGCTGAGCGTTTCGACGTTGTTGATCACGGTCGGGCAGCCGTAGAGGCCGACCACGGCAGGGAAGGGCGGCTTGATGCGCGGATAGCCGCGTTTGCCTTCGAGCGATTCCATCAGGGCAGATTCTTCGCCGCACTCATAGGCGCCTGCGCCGGTGTGAATCAGCAGATCGTAGTCGAAGCCGCTGCCGAGAATATTTTTGCCGAGGTAGCCGCGCTGGTAGGCTTCCTGGATGGCTTCTTCTACCAGATCAAGAACGTAGCGATATTCGCCGCGGATATAGATAAAGCCGCGGTTGGCTCCGATAGCCCGGCCAGCGATGACCATGCCTTCGATCAACTGGTGCGGGTCCATTTCCATCAGCGGGCGGTCTTTGCATGTGCCGGGCTCGGATTCGTCGGCGTTGCAGATGACGTACTTTGCTTTCGGGCTGTCCTTGGGGACGAAGGACCACTTCATGCCGGTGGGGAAGCCGGCGCCGCCGCGTCCACGCAGATTGGATTTCTTGACTTCGTCGATGACCGAGGCCGGGGTCATTTCCTTCAGCGCTTTTTCGAGCGACTGATAGCCGCCATGTTGGAGGTAGACATCGATCTTGCGGGAATCCTTGATGCCCCACATTTTGCTGATGAGCGGAGTTTCCTGCGGGTCGCGAGGGTGAAGCGCGCCGGAAATCACCGGAACGGGAGCGGGCTTTTTGCCTGCGTCGAGGTCGGCGATGATCTTGTCGAAGGAGAGCGGAGTGAGATTTTCGTAGAAATCGTAATTGACCTGAATTGCGGGAGCGCCGGTGCAAGCGCCAATACACTCGACTTCCTCGAGAGAGAAAGCGCCATCCGGGGTGACTTCCTTGTGGCCGATTTCGAGGCGTTTTTTGGCGCGCTCGAGAATGTCGTAACCGCCGCGCAGCATGCAGGCGACATTGGTGCAGACCTGCACGTGATGCTTGCCCATCGGCTTGCGATGCAGCATCGAGTAGTACTCGAGCGTTTCTTCGACTTGGACGGTACGGAGTTCGAGGCGCGCGGCGATTTCCGCGATCATTTCATCGCTGACAAAACCGAATTCATCCTGTGCATACATCAGCATTGGAATGAGCGCGCTGCGCTTTACGGGGTAAGCGTTTTGCAGGCGCTCGAAGCGCGCGGTAAGTTGTGGTGACAGTTCCATAGTCTCCAGATTGTGCTGCCTCAAATCAAAAAACCGTCGTTGATTGCTTCTTTTGGAGTGCAGCAGCCCTGCTGCCGCTTTTAGTGCTGTAGCCGCTCCATCAGTCGCAACAGCGGGAGCTGGGCTCCCGCACTCCATATCTACCGCAAAAATCCCTCTAAGCCGATCGCTCCATCAGCGATCCACATCGCCGAGCACGATATCGATGGTGCCGATGCAGGCAATCACGTCCGCCAACAGCTGTCCTTCAATGATGCGAGGCAGAGCCTGCAAATTGACGAATGACGGCGAACGGAAATGGCAACGCAGCGGCTTCGGCGAGCCGTCGCTGGCGATGTAACAGCCGAGTTCGCCGCGCGGCGATTCGATAGCGACGTATGCGTCCCCCGGAGGCGGCGAAAAACCTTCGGTGAAAATTTTGAAGTGGTAGATGAGCGCTTCCATCTCGGTCTTCATTTTTTCGCGTTCGGGAGGAACGATGCCCGGCGCGTCAGTTCGAATCGGCCCCTGGTCGGTGATTTTGGCCATGGCTTGTTCGACAATTTTCAGGCTTTCGCGAATTTCCGCGACGCGAACCATGTAGCGGCCGTAGCAATCGGAATCGGTCCGGGTGGGCACGTCAAACTTGAACTCTTCGTAGCTGGAATACGGGAAGACTTTACGGTTATCGTGGGCCAGGCCAGCGGCGCGGAGCGTGGGGCCGCTCATGCTGCAGGCGATGGCGTCCTCAAGCTTGATTTTGCCGACGTTCTGGAGGCGCGCCAGCCAGATACGGTTTTGAGTGAGCAGCGTTTCGTAATCGTCGACGCGACTCGGCATCATCTTCAGGAAGCGGCTGACCATTTCGCGCCAGCCGGCGGGCGGTTCGAGAGCCACCCCACCGATGCGGATGTAGCTGGTCATCATGCGCTGACCGGCAAAGCGCTCGAAAATTTTCAGAATTTCCTCGCGCTCGCGGAAGCAATAAAGAAAGACCGACATTGCGCCCATGTCGATGGCGTGGGTGCCAAGCCAGACCAGATGCGAAGAGATGCGCTGCAGTTCGACCATCATTACGCGGATATATTGCGCGCGCTTGGGAACTTCGAGACCGAGGAGTTTTTCTACGGCGAGACAGTAGACAAGATTGTTGCCGAGGGGATTGAGGTAATCCATCCGGTCGGTCAAGGTGATAGCCTGCGAGTATGTCTTGTGTTCGCAGGATTTTTCGATACCGGTATGGAGGTAGCCGAGATCGGGAACGGCTTTGACGATAGTTTCGCCGTCGAGCTCCAGCGCTACACGCAGCACGCCGTGGGTGGACGGGTGCTGCGGCCCCATGTTGAGGACCATCGTTTTGGCTGCGCCAGTGGCTGTTTCGACCGTGGTCATGATTCTCTAGTTTGTCCTAACTTCACTTACTTCTTGAATCCGGGCAAAAACGTCGCCGGAACATCGCGAAACCCTTCGGTCGGATAGTCGCGACGAAGCGGATGACCTTCCCAATCGTCAGGAAGCAGAATCCGCCGCAAGTCGGGATGTCCATTGAAGCGAATGCCCATCAAATCGTAAATCTCGCGCTCCATCCAGCCAGCGCCGGGCCACACTGGAACCAGCGAATCCACCGCCGGGTCGGCGCCGCTGAGGCGTGCGCGCAGCCGCAGCTTGGTTTTGCTGGCGATGGAAACCAGGTGATAATTCAGTTCGAAGCGCGGCTCGAGGGGGAAGCGGTCCACCGAAGTGGCATCCGACAGGTAGTTGAATTGCAGGTTAGCCCGGCAATGTTCGGCCGTGGCGCGCAACAGTTCCCGCGGAACCACCACCGTGATTTCGCCATGAAACTCAATCACTTCCGAGACCGCGTTCGCGTTCCACGCGCGAAGCTTCTCGACTATTAC
>Ga0070733_10003627_pt1 | contig 10507 bp, 7 predicted proteins | sample Coa_R1_9_FD_66450 | JGI IMG/M metagenome (GOLD analysis project Ga0070733, IMG submission 66450) | Surface soil microbial communities from Centralia Pennsylvania, which are recovering from an underground coalmine fire - Coalmine... | ecosystem: Environmental > Terrestrial > Soil > Unclassified ... | reverse complement strand
TCGTGGCCAAGAAGATTGACAGTTACATCAAGTTGCAAGTGAAGGCGGGCGAGGCCAAGCCTTCGCCGCCGATCGGGCCGGCCTTGGGCCAGCGCGGCGTGAACATCATGGAATTCTGCAAGCAGTTCAACGCTGCCACGCAGGAAGTGGACAAGGGCACGCCGCTGCCGACGATCATCACGGTGTTCTCGGACAAGTCGTTCACCTTTATCACCAAGCAGCCGCCGGCGACGTTCTTCATCAAGAAGGTGCTGGGGTTGAAGTCGGGTTCGAAGGAGCCGGGCAAGCTGTCGGCTGGGACGATCACGCGTTCGCAACTGGCCGAGATTGCCCAGTTGAAGATGGCCGATCTCAACGCCAATACTATCGAACAGGCTTCCAAGATCATCGAAGGCTCCGCGCGTTCGATGGGCTTGCAGGTTGTGGAGGGCTGATCCGATGACCAAGCAGACCAAGAAGCAGAAGGCGCTGGCGACCAAGCTGGGCGACAACATGAAGATTTATGGCGTTGCCGACGCCATCCAGACGCTGAAGGACCTTTCGACGGTCAAATTCGACGAATCGGTCGAAGTGGCGTTGAACCTGGGCGTCGATCCGCGTCACGCCGACCAGATGGTGCGCGGCATGGTCACGCTGCCTTCGGGCACGGGCAAGGACGTCAAGGTTGCCGTATTCGCACGCGGTGACAAGGCGGCGGCGGCGTTGGCCGCGGGTGCCGACAAGGTCGGCGCCGAGGACTTGCTGGAAGACATGCAGGCCGGCAATCTCGATTATGGCCGGGTCATCGCGACTCCCGACATGATGGGCATCGTTGGCCGGCTGGGCAAGCTGCTGGGCCCCAAGGGCCTGATGCCGAACCCGAAGCTGGGCACGGTCACGCCGAACGTCGCCGAAGCGGTCAAGGCAGCCAAGGGCGGCCAGATCGAATTCCGCGTCGAAAAGGCCGGCATCATCCACGGCGGCATCGGCAAGATGAGCTTCTCCAACGAAGCGCTGAAGGCCAATTTCGATGCCTTCGTCGATGCCATCGTCAAGGCCAAGCCGGCCGGCGCCAAGGGCAAGTATTTGCGCAAGGTGTCGGTATCGTCGTCGATGGGCCCCGGCCTGAAGGTCGATGTGTCCGAGGTCTACGGCAGCTGATCGCCTGACAGAGCAGATTTTGGGGCCGGGAAGGGAGACCTTCCTGGCCCTTTTTCTTGCGCTTTGGATGAGGAATTACCCGGAGAGCAGGTGTTTGACCAACTGTCGGCGCAGCAACGGGGCATAGCTGGCAAAGCCCGCTGCCGGGGCATCGAGGCGACATTGGCGCGGGAGTCGCGCTCGATCACCACGACCCGTTTGCCGGCGCGCACGGCCATCGCGGCGTGGTCGAGGCCGATGATGCCACCCCCGACCAAGGCCAGATCGAAAGGGTCACAACAGTGCGAAGCTGTCATGTGCGCCAGCCCTCGACCGCATCCCCGAGCGCGGCCTTGAGCGAACCCAGCCACGGCTCGAAGTTGCGCCACTGATAGGCGCCCTCGCTGGAGATCGGCTGGCGCACTTGTTCGGAACTGGGGGTGCGCACCGCGCGCTTGTTTTCATGGAAGTCGAGGCAGGCGGGGTCGAAATCGAGCCGGCAATGGGCGAGAATGCGGCGCACCTGGCCCTCCAGATCGGTGATGACATCCTCGTTGCACACCCGCAGCACTTTGCCCGGCAAAACCGAGTGCCAATGGCGCATCAATTCCAGATAGGTCCGGTAATAGCGGGCGATGTCCTCCACGCTGTAGCTGAATTCCTGGCCCTGCGCGAACAGCTGCTTCAGGTTGGAAACGCAGCAGGCAAGCGCGCCGCGCCGCGCATCGATGATCGTGGCATGGGGCAGCATCAGGTGAATGAGGCCGATGTGGCGGAAATTGTTCGGCATCTTGTCGATGAAAAGCCGCCGGCCGGTCTGGCGATGGACGCGGGTATCGGCCAGATAGCGGGCGCCAAGTTCGCGGCAATCCTGCGCCGACAAATCGGCCAGCGCCGCCGGATAGCGCGGATGGTCGAGATCGGGATCGCGGCCTTGCAGATCGAGCACGATGCGCTGGATATCGGGCAATTCCTGGGTGCCCTCGACCTCCGGGTGCGAGGCGAGGATCTGTTCGATCAGCGTCGATCCGGAACGCGGCAGGCCGACGATGAAAATCGGATCGGGCGAGGGATCGCCCCAGCCTTCCCGCGCCGCGAAGAAGGCGCCGGTGCACACGTGCTTTTGCTCGGCCGTGTTGGCCTCCAGGATCTCGGGGCGATAGCGGCTGACAGCGCGCGGCAATGCATTGCCGCGCGCATAAAAGTTCCAGGCGCCAGCGAAGTCGCCGCTATCCTCCAGCCCCTTGGCCAGCGCGAACAACAGTTGGACGCGGTTGGGCGCCGATGTTGCTTCGGCGCTTTCGGCGGCGCGCATCGTCGCGATTTCGTCGGGGGTGAAACGATAGGTCTTGAGGTTGGCAAGGCTCCACCACGCCTCGCCAAAGTCGGGGCGGTGGGCTGTGGCTTCGTGATACGCGGCGATGGCTGCGGGCAATTGTCCCACGGTCTTGAGCGCATGACCCAGCCACAAGTTGAGATCGGATGCGGTGAAGTGCGCGCCGGGATCGTCGGCTTCGCGAGCCGCATTTTCAGCCAGCAATGCCCGGTAAAGCCCGATCGCCGTCTCGTGCTCGCCAAGGCCCACGGCGATTGCGGCGGCCTCGCTGCGGTAGGCCACGCTGGCGGGATCACGCGCCAGCAGCGGCGCCAGCGCGACCCGCGCTTCGGCGAACTTGTGCCGCGCGATCAAGGTCTGGGCATATTCGAGCCGGGCTGCATCATGCCCCGGCGCCAGCGTCAACACCCCGGCGTACAGCGTCTCGGCATCGTCGAGCACGCCTTGCGCCACGCCGATCCGGGCGAGCAGGCGTATCGCTTCGGGATGGTCGCCGCTAGTGAGCAGAAAGCGGCGGACGATCGTTTCGGCTAGCGTCGCCTCGCCATCGGCGAACAATGACGTTGCGTGCACTACATCTGGCGGCAATTGGCGCAGGGTGGCGACATGCGCCGCGGCGTTCGCGGCATTGGTCCCGTCGCCGACCAGCCGATAAACCCCTTCGAGCATCCGCCATGCCGCCGGCAGGGCGGGATTGATCGTCACCGCTGCCAGCAAGGCCGCGATGGCAGCGGGGGCATCCTTGCGCGCGACATGGCACAGCCCACGCTCCTGGTGCATGAGGCTATAGCCCGGATGCAATGTCGCGAGCCGGTCGAGACTGGCCAGCGCCTCATCGGTGCGGATCAGGTGGCGCAGCGCGCTCGCCTCGATCAGCAGCAGGTCGCGATTTTCGGGATAGCCGGCGAGACTGGCCTGCGCGCCTGCCAGCGCGGCGGCGTGATCGCCAGCGCGCTGGCAGGCGCGCAAACGCGCCACCTCCGCTTCCAGCGATACGCCTTCAGGCGGGCCGGCGGGAACGACAAGCGGGTCGGATGTGGTCATCAGCGCAGAAGATTCCGGTGAGACGGCTTCGCTCGCTCACGGCAGAGCTGGTCAGCCGAGAGGCAGTCGGACGCTCGTTACAGCCCAGCCCTCAGGAGCGAAACCGTGTCAGAAGTTGACGCCAAGTTTCAGGCCATAAGTCAGCGGTCGTACCACCACTTCGGACTTGACCCGCTGCGTCGAGGCGGTGAACATGCTGGCATGGCTGTCGGTGAGGTTTTCCCCGAACAGCGACACCGTCCAATTATCGTGCCGGAAGCCCAATGACGCATCCAGCAGGGCGTAGCCCGGCATGCGATACCGCAGCAGCGCCGTCGTCGGTATGGCGACACCTTCGCCCGAGGGGTAGGTCGAGGGTTCGTTCCACATGGCCCCTGTGTAGCTGACGCCTCCCGAGACGAACCAATTGAGATCGCCCCGGCCCGCCCAGTCATAGCGGGCGCGTAAATTGCCCTGGAAATGCGGGCTGTACGGCAGGTTGGCGCCGATCGTCCCAAACGGGCTCACCGCTGTTTTGATACATTGCCCGAGCGTGGACGAGCCGGGATTGTCCGAGATGAAACAGGGCGAGCTGACCTGCTTGCTGTCGTTGTAAGTCGCACCGGCCTGCACCGACAGCCCGGCAAAGGGGCGCACAGCGAGTTGCGCTTCGATTCCCTTGATGTGGAAATTGGCGCCGTTGGTGACGAACGCCAGATTACTGAAACCTTCCGGGTTGAAGAATTGCAGCTGCATGTTCTGCCATATCATGTAATAGGCCGAGAGATTGAGCGTGACCTCGTGGTCGAGAAGGTCGGTCTTGAGCCCGATCTCCCAGTTGGTCAGGCTGTCGGGCCGATAGGCGTTGGGCCGGATATACTGGGCCACGCCGAACGGATCGGGCAGGATCTTGGCAGGCCCCCGGTTGAAGCCACCCGGGCGAAAACCCTGGCTGAACAGCGCATAGACCAGCGTGCCCTGCTTCGGCTTCCACGTCAGAACGCCCCGGCTCTTGAAGCCATGGTAAGTGACGTGATCGTTGTTCGCAGCGAGATTGACGTCATAACCCGGCAGGGTGCAGACCAGCTTGTTGTAGCAATCGCCGGGATCGGTCTCGAACTGGGCGCCGACCTCATATTCCTTGTAGTTGTAGTAGCGCGTGCCGCCGGTCAGCGTGAGGTTCGAGGTGATGTCGAAATCGGCCGAGCCGAAAAAGGCGAACTGGCGATAGCCGCGCTGGATATCGTCGCCAAAGGCGGTGCCCTGCGGCTCTAGGCCGGGCTGATTGACCGTAGCGCCGGGCAAGGTCTGGACGACGCCGTTGCAACCGGTGCCTGCAGCGACAAGGGCGTTAGTGCAGGCCGGAATGGTTTCATAGTTGTACCGCTGTACGTCGTCGATCTGGAACTTCTCATAATATCCGCCCGCGATCACGCGGAAGCGTTTGTTTTCCGGCGAGGACACCCGCAGCTCTTCGCTGTGGTGGGTGTTGCGAATATTGTCATGCCAGTAGGCAACCGGCGAGTAGCAAAAGGTCGAGCCGCTTCCGAAGCCGGTGGCGCTGCCGGTGCACTGGTAATACATGCCGCCGGCGGTGCGCGAGTAGTTGGAATAATCCTGCTGTTGCTCGATGTGGCGCGTCATGTAGGCGCCTGTGTAAACCAGCTTCCAGTCGCCGACCTTGCCATTCAGCGTCCACGCCGTGTTCCAGTAGGTATCTTTGTTGTAGCTTGGGGTGAAGGTCGTGGTCTGAAGCGCCCCCAGTGGCTGGAAATTCGAGCCTGTCGGGTAAGTCGAGAACGTCCCCTCGGCGTCGAGATGCTGGTAGCTCTCGGCGACGAGCAGGTTCCAATCGGCATTGATGTCCCACAGCGCCTCGATGCGCCCACCGGTGTAGTCGACCGGGTTGTAGTTCGACTTGGCGAGCGCGTCGTTGTTGTAGATGCCTTCGTTCGACTGGTTGGTTGGGCTTGGTACGAAACCATAGGCTTTGGAGCCGCTGTCGGTTGCCAGGCGCGTGAACGGGCTGGCGATGTTGTCGATGTAGCCGCCCTGGTGATCGTCATAGATCGTCGCGCGGATGGCGAGCGAGTCGCGGAGCAACGGCACGTTTATCGTCGCGTTGAACGAGCCGTTGGCCGCACCGCCATCGGTGCCGCCAAAGCTGCCTTCGAAGTGCCCGGAGAACTGGTTGATCACCGGCTTGTTAGTGATGTAGCGCACTGCACCAGCCTCGGCGCTGCCACCGAAAAGCGTGCCCTGTGGGCCTTCGAGCACCTCGATGCGCTGCAAATCGGCAACGTAGACGTCGGCATTGCGCCCCGGGAACTGCATCGACTGATCGTCAAGATACAGCGCCACGTTCGGGAAGGTTGAGATCCCCCCCGAGCCTTGGGTCGCGGCGACGCCTGCGGATAGCCCGCGCATGAAGATTATGCCTTCACCAGGCCCGCTCGAGCCTACCGTGACATTCGGCGTGTACTTGATCAGGTCGTTGAAAGTGTTGACGTTGAGCTGCGAGAGCGTGTTGCCTGAAAGGGCTTGCAGCGTCATCGGCACGTTCTGGATCGATTCGGTGCGCCGCTGCGCGGTGACGATGATCTCGTCGGCGGGAGCACTGTCGGCCTCCGCGACTTGGACATTCGCGGCAGGCTGAGCGTCAGCCGCGAGCGCCTGACTCCCGAGGGCGGCAATGCTCCCACTCACGCCTATAACAGTCGCTGCAGCCGACAGCAGGAAGCCGGCCTTCTTGGTTTCTAATCCGAAACTTCGTTTCGGATAGTCCGCGCCGGCCCGCTCCCCCGGCCCAACCACCCACAGAGTACCATAAATGGGTGGTTGGGCCGGGGGAGCGGGCCGGCACGGACCTCGAAATTCGCTCTTTTGCAAATTTCGAATCAGACTCTTGGAAACTTGTCTGCGTCTCATCGTCGCCCCCTGAGCGTTTAGATTATCTTTGTCCGCAGCGGCTTCTCATACCCCGATTCGCCGAATGGATGCTGCGGTTGCGAAGAATTCTGCCAAAACTGGCGCCTTGCGGCTAGCAGCAATGAGCAATCACGCCCCTCGATACAATCTATAATCGCCTCGTCGTCGCGTTTTCAAAGCGAACTAATGTCAGGCGCCGCAAGGGCACCCGGCGATATGCCGGAGAAATGCAGTTTGTGACGCTAAATCAGAACGTAGTTCAGTCGTGCGTCGCGGCGGTTGCACTTTTCTCAACCCAGGCTGTGGCAACGGATCAACCGCGGCGGCGCGCCTGCCGATAGCTGCCCAACTGCCGCATTTCCTTGCAAAAGAACGCCAGCTCTTCAAAGGCGCGGTCGACCGCCGGATCGCCCGGCGCCCCGACGATATCGGCGAAGAACATCGTCGCGGCAAAGCTGGCGCCCTGCTGATAGCTTTCCAGTTTCGTCATGTTGACGCCATTCGTGGCAAAACCGCCCAGCGCCTTGTACAGCGCTGCGGGCACATTGCGGACCTCGAAGATGAAGGTGGTCATCAATTCGCCCCCCCCGTTCAACGTCAAAGCGCCGTTTAGAGTCGCCCGGTCCAGCGCCTCACGCGCCAGCACCACGAAACGGGTGGTATTGTCCGTCGCATCCTCGACATTATCTTCGATAATCCGCAGCCCATACAATTGCGCTGCCAGCGGCGGAGCAATCGCGCAGGCTTGGCGATCGTTCATCTCCCGCACCAGCGCGGCGGCGCCGGCGGTGTCGGCATAAGCCATCGGCACGATGCCGCGCGTCCGCAAATAATGCCGCGACTGGCCCAGCGCTTGCGGGTGGCTGTAGGCGGCGACGAAAGGCCCGTCGCCCAGCGCCATCAGGCTGTAATGGATCGCCAGGAAATGTTCACCGACGATGGCAAGGCCGCTTTCGGGCAGCAGGAAATGGATGTCGGCAACCCGGCCATGCTGCGAATTTTCAATCGGGATGATCGCACGCGCCGCCCGGCCTTCCTTGACCGCATCCAGCGCATCCTCAAAGCTGAAACAGGGCAGGGGCAGGCAATCCGGCGCGTATTCCAGCGCCGCGCGATGGCCATTGCAGCCGGGCGCGCCTTGAAAAGCGACGGCGCGCGCGGGATCTGCGGCGGCGGCAGCGGTCATCGCGGTGACAAGCGCAAGCGCGGGTTCGGGAAAGCTGTGCATGACCGGCCGAGCCAATAGGGCGGCGCACGGAAAGCGCAATGGCCCCTTGCACTTGGCTAATCGCGCAACTAGAGCCACCCGGAGTTTGGGTCACTTCCCGCGGGGCATTTCATGGACGATCGTTTCAATACCATCGCCGGCTGGACTTTGGCGTCTGGCATCGTTGCGTTGGGTCTGGCCAGCATCAGCAGCCATTATTTCCGCGCAGCCAAGGATCAACGCCCTGAAAAGATGGGTTATGAAATCGCCGGCGTGGTCAAAAGCGGCGGCGCGGTGGCAGCCGTGCCGATCGAGACGTTGCTGGCCAAGGCCGATCCCGCCGCAGGCGCCGATGTCTTCAAGAAGTGCGGCTCGTGCCACACGGCAACCCAGGGCGGGGCCAACGGCATCGGCCCGAACCTTTACGGCGTCGTCGGCGATGCCATCGCGCAGGGTCGCGGCGGCTTTGCCTTTTCCGATGGGCTCAAGGCCCACAGCGGCAAATGGACGTTCGCGCTGCTGAACCAGTGGCTGACCGATCCCCGCGCCTTCGCGGCGGGCACCAAGATGACCTTCGCCGGCCTCGACAGCCCGCAGGATCGCGCCAACGTCATCGTCTACCTGAATTCGCAAGGCTCCAACCTGCCGTTACCGGCAGCCCCCGCGGGTGGTGCGGCAGGCGCTGCAGCAGCAGGCGCGGCTCCCGCAGCCGGTGCTGCGCCCGCAGTGGCGGTGGTCGGTGATCCCGTCAAAGGCGCCGACGTTTTCAAGCGTTGCGCCGCCTGCCACAATAACGCACCCGGCGGCCCCAACGGCATCGGCCCGAACCTCAACAAGATCTACGGCGATGACGTCGGCAAGGGCCGCGGCGGCTATGCCTTCTCCGACGCCCTCGCGCACAAAGGCGGCAAATGGGACGCCGCCGCCCTCGATAAATGGCTGACCGGCCCCAACGCCTTTGCCCCCGGCACCAAGATGACCTTCGCCGGCCTGGACAACGCCCAGGACCGCGCGGACGTGATCGCTTATCTCAAGGCCAATTGAGGTATTGAAGGGTTAAGACTTGGGGGCCACCGGCCCCCAAACCCCCATTCATTCGTGCTAGTATTCATCTTCCTTGGCCGGGGCGAGGTCGCCGCGCGACAGGATCGCCGCCTCGCCGGCGGCGATGATCGCGGCATTGCTGTTTTCCAGCGCCTGCATGGCCCGCGACTTGGGTTCGGTCTGCTGCGCGACCGGTGGCAAGCTCGCCCGCCATTCCTCATAGCGCGCCCGCTGAACGTCCAGGGTTACAGCCTCCTCGGGTCCAATCGGCAGGAATCCGTCGATCAACTCCGTCCTTTCCGTACCCGGCTTGAGGCGTCGGCAAAATCGGTCATAGGTACCCAGGTCCGCCCAGCACTCGCCGCTGGCCATCGCCTGGAGCAGTCGTCCGCCCGCAGGCTCGATCGTCGTGCGATAGGCCGCCAGCGCGTCGAACAGCGAGCGGCCGCTGAAGCTGGGAACCGTGTCTTCGCCAATCGCCGCCGCATCCTGCGCCAGCGCGCCGATGAAACACCGCCACCCGCGCTGGTGCGAGGCATTGTAGCGCATCGGCACGATCTCGATCGTACCTTCGGCGGTCATGGTCACCAGCACTTGCTTCTTCGTCCACATGTCTGCCTCCTCGCTTGCGCCGGCCAATCAGGTGCAGCACCTGTCCGCACTAGAATTTTCAGCGCGCAATGCCTGGGAACATGGCCTTGATTGCCTCATTGTCCCTTGTCCGACCCACATAGGCGTAAAGTTCACGCAACGCCGGATGACCGACAAAAGCCTGGAACGACCCGGACGTCAGGCCGGGGGTCGCTCCGGCAGTCAACTTGCGCAGCAGAGGCGCGGCGGCGGCGCCGGCGATGTCCCGCAGTCCCTTCATGGTGTCCAATCGCAGGACTTCCAGACGAGCAAGGCGCGACAAGTCGGGCAGTCGCGGGACGTGCGTCAGCCAGTCAAGATCGATCGATTTCACGCTGGTCACCTCGGCGAGGACGTCCACGTCAGCCAGTTCGGTGATGCGCATCAGGCGCAGGTTCTCCAGCATCTCGAACCTCGGCAAGAGCGACAGATCGTGGATCTTGCCAAAGCCGAGGCGCAGTGTCTTCAATCCACCCAGCTTCTGGAGCGGCTTGAGATCGGCCAATTCGACGCCATGCAGGCCAAGGCTTTCAAGATTCGTCAGCGTCGTGACGACATCGAAATCCTTCTTGTGTCCTTGCAGGAAGAGGTCCCTCAGACCGTTCAGTTGCGCCAGAAAGCGCAGTGAAAACCTGGCCTTGGTGTGCGGGAAGATCAGTTTGCGGAATTCGGGAGACAAATGCCGGAACCCGGAAATATCCCCGATATCCCAGACCGCCAACTGGAGCGATCTCAGAGCCGGAAAGAAACGCAGAAATTCCAGATCCTTGACGCCTCCGTACACATACAGCGTCACGTCGGGACGACCGTCGAACAGGCGGCCCATCGCGGCCATTTCGGTATCGTCGAGGGGCTGGTTGAACTGGACTGTGTGGCACTCCTCCCCGAGCGGCCGGAACGCGTCGCCATATCGCGCGGGGTCGCGGCGGTGATCGCCGATGATGCGGCGGTGTTCGGGGATGATAGGCGAGTCCATGCGCGTTCTTCTACCAGCGCTGCGCTCTGATGCCAGAGTCACCCCTGCGGCCTCGTTCCACCGCCGTGCAACTCGCTAAGGTCGACAGTAAAGGGGTGCAGGGGCGATGGCCCCTGCTCTAATCTACCTTTGCGTCATTCCCCTTGAACCCCTGCGCAATCACATACCACTCCGACGAATCCTTCCGACTTGCCGGCGGTTTTGCGTGTTTGACCGAAGCAAAGTGGCGTTTCAGCAGCGTCAG
>Ga0070733_10003626_pt1 | contig 10507 bp, 10 predicted proteins | sample Coa_R1_9_FD_66450 | JGI IMG/M metagenome (GOLD analysis project Ga0070733, IMG submission 66450) | Surface soil microbial communities from Centralia Pennsylvania, which are recovering from an underground coalmine fire - Coalmine... | ecosystem: Environmental > Terrestrial > Soil > Unclassified ... | reverse complement strand
CGCCGCCACCCGTGCGTGCGCGGCAGCCGCAAAACCAAGCGCGCCGATCGCGGCACGGCGGACCTGCGCGTTCGGTTCGGCCGCGGTCAACGCCGTCAGCGCGGGCAGCGCCCGCTCGTCCTTCAGCCAGCCGAGTACACCGACGGCTTCGAGACGCACCGTCGCATCGTCATCGCCGAGCGCAAACATCGCCGGATCGAACGCGCCAGCATGGCGAAGCTCGCGAAGCGCACGCAGCACAGCGCTGCGCACAAACGCGTCGGCATGCGTGCTCCAGCGCGTGAGAATCGCACCCGATTGCGCGTGCTTCGTTTCGGCGAGACTGTGCGCCGCGGCTTCGCGAACCTCTCGGGACGGATCAACCAGCGCCGCGCACAGCGCTTCGACTACGTCATCGCGTTCCCACGCGCCGAGCAGGCGCGCCGCTTGCGCGCGCACGTGTTCCGCGGCGTCGCCACGCAACGCGGCGGCGATCGGCTCGATTAGACGCTCGTCTTCGAGATCGGCCAGCTCGATCAACGCGATGCGCCGCGCCGCGGCGTCGCTCGACGCCAGACGCGGCAACAGCGCCGCCGCGTCTTCGTCGAGCACGGCGGGATCGAAATTCAGTAGGTGCGCGGAATGTGTCATCGGTGTTCGCTCGAAAGTGGTTAGCGCAACAAATAGGGAATATCGACCTTGACGGCGCCGGTCGGGCAATCCTTCTCGCACGGCATGCAGTACCAGCATTCGTCGAACTTCATATAGGCGCTGCCCTTTTCGATATCGATCGCAAGCAGGTCGAGCGGGCACACGTCGACACAGACGGTGCAGCCTTTATCGGCGATGCATTTGTCGGCGTCGATCGTGACCGGTGCGGCGCTGCGCTGGAAAATATCGTGCGGCGTATGGGGCATCGTGGACTCCTCAAGCGGCAAGCGCGCGCTCGCCAGCGCTGGCGTCGATGCGCAGGTTTCGGTAGGCATCGGTTTCGCGCTCGTCGGGCGCGACGACGTACGGTTCGACGGGACGCTTCACGCTCGTCATATTGCCGCCCGCGTCCTTTTTCAGATGGGTGTGGCAGAACCATTCGGCGTCGTTGCGCCGCGGGTAGTCGACGCGGTGGTGATACAGCCCCCAGCGGCTCTCGGTGCGAAAGAGCGACGCGCGCGCCGCCATCTCCGCGCAATCGCGAATCGCGCGCACTTCGGCCGCGCGCATCAGCTCGTGCGGACTGTTCGCTTTGATCGCGTCGATGTCGTCGGCGATTTCGGCGAAGCGTTGCAGGCCGATTTCCATCTTGCGTGTGACCTTAGGCGGCTGCAGGTAGTCGTTGACCATGCGCCGCAACTTGTATTCCACTTGCGCCGGCGCAAGCCCCGACTCGCGCTCGAGCGGCGCAAGCGCACGCGCGCGTTCGGCGGCCACCAGCGCTTCGTCGAGCGGTGCATGCTCGCGGCCCGCGACATAGTCCGCCGCGTTCTCTCCCGCGAACCAGCCATACGTAAACGCACCGAGCATGTAGTTATGCGGGACCGCCGCCATGTCCCCTGCCGCGTAAAGCCCCGGCACGGTCGTCTCCGCGCGCTCGTTCACGTAGACGCCCGACGCGCTATGCCCGCTGCAAAAGCCGATCTCCGAGATGTGCATTTCGACCATCTGCGCGCGGTAGTCGGTGCCGCGTCCCGCGTGAAAGCGCCCGCGGCTCGGACGCTCGTTCGTGTGCAGGATCTGTTCGATCGTCCGGATCGTTTCCTCCGCGAGGTGGTCGAGCTTCAGGAACACCGGGCCATTGCCGCTTTGCAGTTCCTGGTAGAACTCCCACATCATCTGACCGCTCCAGTAATCGCATTCGATGAAGCGCTCGCCCTTGCCGTTCGCCGTAAAGCCGCCGAGCGGTCCGGTCACGTACGCGCAAGCCGGGCCGTTGTAGTCCTTGATGAGCGGATTGATCTGGAAGCACTCGAGATTCGCGAGCGCGGCGCCCGCATGGTAGGCCATCGCGTAGCCGTCGCCGGCATTGGTCGGGTTCTCGTAGGTGCCCATCAAATAGCCCGATGCGGGCAAGCCGAGGCGCCCCGCCGCGCCGCAGCTCAGAATCACGGCCTTTGCGCGCACGACATGGAAATCGGCCGTGCGGCAATCGAAACCGAGCACGCCGGTCACGCGCCCGCCTGCATCGGTCAAGAGCCGCGTCGCGACGATGCGATTCGTGATCGCCACGCGCGAGCGCTTCAACTGCCGGTACAGCACCTTCTTGATATCGTGACCTTCCGGCATCGGCAGCACATACGAGCCCATGTGGTGCACTTTCTTCACCGCATAGTCGCCCGTGCCGTCCTTCTCGAACTTCACGCCCCATCGATCGAGCTCCTCGATCGTCTTGAAGCTGTGCTTTGCGTACGCATAGACGGCGCGTTGGTCGACGATGCCGTCGTTCGCGATCGTGATTTCCTTCGTGTACTGCTCGGGCGTCGCGTGGCCGGGAATCACCGCGTTGTTGAGCCCGTCCATGCCCATCGAGATCGCGCCGCTGCGCTTCACGTTCGCTTTCTCGAGCAGCAGCACGTTGAGCTTCGGGTTGCGTTGCTTCGCTTTGACAGCGGCCATCGGCCCGGCCGTGCCGCCGCCGACCACCACCACGTCGTATTCGAGCACATGCGTGTTCATCGCTTGGTTCCTTTCGATTGCTGGGTCTGCTTGGAGTGCTTGGCTTTGCGGCGCTCGATGCGCAGGCGGTATTGAAAAGCATCGCCGCGGAAATACAGATGCTCGTAGTCGATCGGCGTGCCGTCGGCGCCGTGGGTCAGGCGTTCGATGCGCAACACCGGCGCGCCGACGCCAACGTTGAGCGCCGCGGCGATTTCGTCGTCCGCGAGCATCGCGTCGATCGAGACATCCGCGTGGCCGAGCGGCACGCCGCAATCGTTCTCGAGGATCAAGAAGATGTCGCGCGCAATCAGGTCGGCGGCGGCGAGGCGCACGCCAAGCGCTTCCGGCACATAGGTCACCTCGAGCGAAACAGGCTCGCGATTGAGAAACCGCACGCGACGAAGCTCGGCAACCTTCGCGCCTTCCGGCAGCGCGAGACGGCTTGCGACCGGGTCGTCCGCTTCGATGAACCGCATGCCGCGCAACTGGTTGACGATCTCATGCCCCATCGACGACATCGCTTCCGCGAAACCCTGCAGCGAGGTGACATCTTGAAACGCCTTCGGCTTCGACACAAAGGTGCCCTTGCCGTGCAGCTTGAAAACGAGCCCTTCTTTTTGCAGATCGCCGAGTGCTTGCCGCACGGTAATGCGGCTCACGTCGAACATCGCGCAGAGTTCGCTTTCGGAAGGCATCCGGCTGTGAGGCGCATAGCGGCCATCGAGGATGCGTGCGCGCAAATCGTCTTTGATTTGCGCGTAAAGAGGCCGCGCAATCGGCGGGACGAGGTTTCCGTTTGGTTGGGCTGGCAGCGGCATCGATCAACTTGTCATAACAAGATGATCTGCAGTGTAGGGACCGCGGCTTGCCGGACCAACCAAGTTTTCGTGCTATCGATTTCGCGCGCGGCGCTTTAGGACTCGGCATTCTGCTGTCGCGGCCGCTCGCGAGCGTCGTCGCCGCGAAATTCGGCTGGCACAGTTTCTTCGCCGCCGATGCCGTGCTCCTCGCGCTCGTCACGCTGCTCGCGAGCAGCCGCGACTGCCGGATATCCTGCCGCAAGACAAGCCCTCGTATCTGTCGCTGTCGGCGTCGCTCGGGCGGCTGTCGCGTGCGAGCCGGTATTGCGCCGGCACGCGCTCTATCAGGCGTTGCTGATGGCGGGCTTCAACACGTTCTGGAGCAGCGTCGCCGTCGTGCTCGCGCGTGCTCCGTTACACTTCGATACCACGCATGTCGCGCTGCTCGCCGCGGCGGCGTTCTTTGTCGGCGGCGCACTCGGTGCTACGCTCGCCAGCCCCACGCTCGCGCACTGGCGATGGCTCGGCATTTGCAGCGCGACTTTCGTTTTTTCAGCGCAGCGGCAGCACTGCACGCGCTGGACGAATCACGCGCTTGATTTCTTTTTTTCAAATCGAATCCCTCTCTCAACCCGGAGGTTCAACATGCAATCCAGCCGCGCAAGCATTCGCTACCAAACCGTGCAGATCGACGGGCTCGACATCTTCTACCGCGAAGCCGGACCGCGCGACGCACCGGTCATTCTGCTGCTCCACGGTTTTCCGTCTTCATCGCGGATGTACGAAACGCTGCTGCCGCTGCTCGCGGACCGCTATCGCCTGATCGCGCCGGACTATCCCGGCTTTGGTCACAGCAGCGCGCCAGCGCCGAGCGAATTCCGCTATACGTTCGATCAGCTCGCACATGTCATCGAGCGATTCACCGACAAGCTGGCGCTCACGCGCTACGCGCTCTTCGTGCAGGACTATGGCGGCCCGGTCGGCTTTCGGCTCGCGCAGGCGCATCCCGAGCGGGTCTTAGCGTTGATCGTACAGAACGCGGTCGCGCACATCGAAGGCCTCGGGCCGCTATGGGAGCCGCGCAAGGCATTCTGGAGAGATCGCGCCGCGCACGAAGAGAAGGTGCGCGCCAACTTTCTGTCGTTCGAAGCGACCCGTTTGCGCCACGTTGGTACGAGTCCGCATCCGGAACGCTACGACCCCGACACATGGACTGACGAGTTCGCGTTCCTGTCGCGGCCTGGTCAAGTCGACATTCAACTCGAGCTGTTCTACGACTACCGGACCAATGTCGAAAGCTATCCGCAGTGGCAGCGCTACTTGCGCGAGCATCGGCCGCCGACGCTCGTGCTATGGGGCAAGCACGATGCGTCGTTCATGGTCGACGCCGCGACTGCGTATCAACGCGATCTGCCCGATGCCGAGGTGCATCTGCTCGACGCTAGCCACTTCGCGCTCGACGAAGCGAGCGACGAGATTGCAGCGCACATGGTGCGGTTTTTATCGGCGCTTGCGCCCGGGCACTGAAACGCCATTCGCTGGATCGATGCTCGGCGAGCGGCTCGCCGAGCGTGGTGCGTCAGCGCAACAGCGCCAGCAATTGCTTCGCGCCCGCCGCCGACGAAGCCGGATTCTGTCCCGTCACCAAGAGGCCGTCGGTGATCGCAAAACTTTGCCAATCGTCCCCTCTCTCGAAGATGCCGCCGAGGCGCTTGAGCTCATCCTCCACAAGAAACGGCACGACGTTCGTCAACTGCACGGCCTCTTCTTCCGTATTCGTGAAGCCTGTGACACGCCGGTGCCTGACAATCGGCTGGCCGCCGATAACGGCGTGGCGTAAAACGCAGGGTCCATGGCAGACCGCGCCTATCGGCTTCTTGGTTTTGTGGAAGGCTTCGATCAAAGCGATCGAGTGTTTGTCTTCGGCCAAGTCCCACATCGGACCATGGCCCCCTGGGTAGAAGATGGCGTCATAGTCGCTCGCCTTCACGTCAGCAAGCGCGACCGTATTTGCCAGGGCTTTCTGAGCAGCGGGGTCCGACTTGAACCGCTTTGTCATGCCCGTCTCGCCCTCGGGCGTGTCGCTCTTGGGATCGACCGGAGGCTGACCGCCCTTCGGAGAAGCAATCGTGACATGCGCGCCCGCATCGAGGAACGTGAAGTAAGGGGCGGCGAACTCTTCGAGCCAGAACCCCGTTTTCTTGCCGGTATTTCCCAACTGATCGTGGGAGGTCATGACCATCAGGATCTTCATTGTCGTGCTCCATCGCTATGCCAACTTTTTCAGCATAGGATGATTTGGCCTCGCCGGAGCGGCTTTTTCAGTGAACGGTTCACACCATTCGGCAAGCGCATTTCGCGCACCGCTATAATCGCGCTCGAACATGGCTAGGGAAAATTGACTCATGAATAAGATCACCGCCTGTGCGCTTGTTGCACTTTTACTCGCGGCTTGCTCGTCCCCCGAAAAGAAAGCGAAGCAGGAACAGGAATTCATCCACAACGAAACCAGCCTTGCGCAAGCCCAGCGCAGTGCGGTGGTCGAGTGCGGCGAAGCGGCGACGTGCGACGCCGCGTGGGCGCTCACCAAGCGCTATATCGAGAAGCATTCCGACACGAAAGTGATGCGCGCGGACGCGGTCGCAATCACTACCGAAGTGCCTTCGGATTCGGGCCAGGCCTCATTCTCCGCAACGCGTGTCGCGAAAGGTGCTGGCGCGACGCTATCGCTCTTCGCGCAATGCCGTGACATGTATGGGCCCGACAACGCGAGAGGGTCGGACTATGACAAGTGCGCCGAGAAGATCCTGCAGACTCAGAACGGCTATGTGCCGTTCCTCAAGGGACACCCGTCGGGTCAATAAGGTCGGGGCAATCCGTGCCAAATACCCGCAACGATTTGCATAGACACCCCGGTGCAACCGTAGGTGTTTGCGCGTAAGCCATATACTCGCGGCCTCGCTAGTCGCTGCCTTCTTTCATCTGCTTCAGATGCTTGTAGACGGTGGCACGCCCCATCCCGAGCACGTTGGCGACATAGTTCGCCGAGCTCTTGCCGCGAAACGCGCCCTCGGCGTAGAGCGCTTCGACCAGCTCGCGCCGATGCTCGCGCGTGAGACCGTTGAGGCCGATCTGCCGCTCGCGCAGCCAGTTGTGCAGAAACGTGTTGATGCGGTCCTGCCAGTCGTCGCGGAACAGTTCTTCGGGCGGCGCGATGATGCCCGCGCCCTTGATGAAGAGATCGAGTGTCGAGCGCACTTCGTCGAACACCGCGATGTTGAAGTTAATGCACATCATGCCGGCAGGCACCCCGCGATCGTCAAACAAGACGTTGCTCACGCAACGCATGCGCCTGCCGTCCCAGTTGAGCTTTTCGTACGGACCGATCACGCGTTCGCGCGCCGAATGATCGATTTCCTCGAGCGCGGAATCGTCGCCGACTTCGCGCTTCGACAGATTGTTCGCAAGGTACAGCACCGTCTGGTCGTGCAGGTCGTGGATCACGACCTCCGCATAGGGGAAGAACAGCGTGGCGATGCCGTCCGCGATCGGCGCGTAGCGGGTCAGCAGCAGGTCTTTGACGGGCGAGACTTTTTTCTTGCGCATCGGAAATAACGTGTCTTCGGTGAGCGGATACGGGAGAGCCGGCCGTAATACTACCGCGTCAAATAGCGGAACAGCTCGTAGGCGATCGCGACATCCTCGAGGCCCTGGCCGATCGAGCGGAACAACGCGTGCCGCTGGTACGCAGGCTTTTCGCACTTGCCCGTGACGAGATCCGGCAAGTCGCCCGCGATCAGCTCCGCACTCCAGCCGTGATGCTCCGCCGCCAGCTTCATCTCGCCTGCGCTAAGCGGCGCCGTGCGCTTGTAATCGCAATACACGTCCATCCCGGGCAGCCATGCGGGCGGAATCTCATGCGCGTTCGCGGCGTTCGTGCTGATCGACGTGACGAGCGCCGGATGCGTGAGCATGCCGTCGGCCAGCACCGGCGAGCCCGAGGACGTACACAGCATCACGACGTCGGCATCGCGCACGCAGTCTTCGATGCTCTCGGTCGCCACCGCACGCGCATCGAGTCTGGACAGCGCCGCCTGTTTTTTCGCGTCCTGCGCGAGCCCCGGGGAAAACACGCGAATCGACTCCCACGCTCGCAACGGCGCAACGTGCCGCAGATGCGCGAGACCCGCCGCGCCGGCGCCCACCACCGCCAGCCGGCGCGCGTCCGCGCGTGCGAGATATTCGACTGCCAGCGCCGTCGTTCCGGCCGTGCGCTCGAGCGTGAGCAAGCCCGCATCGCACCACATCAGCGGCTCACCCGTGTCCATCGACATCAGCGCCGTCCACGCCGTCACGATCGGCCGCCCGCCCGTCACGATATACGGCGAGAGTTTCGCGCCGAAGACTTTCGCGTCGGCGATGGCGCCCGCGTAGGTGATGAAATCGCCCGCGCCCGCAGGGAACAAGGTCAGCGCTTGCGGCGGCTGCACGGCGTTGCCGCTGCCGAGCGCGCGAAACATTTGCATCAGCGCGCGGCGCACGTCCAGCGCGGGAAGCGCGCTGCGCACGGTCTCTTCGTTGACTAGCAGCGGGGCAGCTTTGACGGTCGCGGATGCGTTCATGCGATTCTCTCCAGATGCATTGAATGTGGACTTTCGGTCCATATTAGACTTTTATAGACTACACCGAAAAGCCATGGATGGCGATCTTCCTGCACCCGTCTTTTGCTCCGTGGCTAATGCAAAGGATATGGCGTGCTGGTTCGCTGTTCCGTCTTGCGTAGCGCCGATGCCGTCTTTTTTGATCAAACGTTGCCCAGGATTATCGTATCCCCTATAGTCCATCGTAGACATTTCGTCTATATTCCAGCTACGCCACATCCCTACCCAAGACAGGACCCGCCATGAACCTGAAGCTCACTTTCTGCATCGCTGCCGCGTTCGCCGGCATCGCCGGCGCCGCCCACGCCCAGTCGTCCGATACGCTGCGCTTCGGCATCGAAGCCTCATACCCTCCGTTTGAAAGCAAGTCGCCGTCGGGCCAGTTGCAAGGCTTCGACATCGACATCGGCAACGCGGTCTGCAATAAGCTGAAAATGAAGTGCGTGTGGGTCGAAAACGCGTTCGACGGATTGATTCCCGCGCTGCAGGCCCGCAAGTTCGACGTCATCAACTCGGCGATGAACATCACCGCCAAGCGCAAAGAGAGCATCACGTTCACGCCGGCCATCTACGTCGTGCCGATCGTGATGATCGCCAAGCGCGGCTCGCCGCTCATGCCGGATACGAAGAGCTTGCAAGGCAAGCGCGTCGGCGTGCTGCAGGGTTCGTCGCAAGAAGATTTCCTCAAGGCCCATTGGGCGAACGCAGGCGTGACGATCGTCTCGTATCAGGATCAGGACCAGGTGTACGCCGATCTCGTCGCCGGGCGCCTCGACGCCGCCGTGCAGGAAGCGCAGACCGCCGAGGACGGCTTCCTGAAGAAGCCCGAGGGCCGCGATTACGTGATCGAGGGCGATCCGCTGAAGGACCCGGCCACGCTCGGCGAAGGCACGGGCTTCGGCATGCGCCACGGCGACAAGGCGCTCCAGGCGAAGGTCGACGGCGCGCTCGATGCGCTCAAGAAAGACGGTACGCTCTCGGCGCTCTCGCAGAAGTACTTCCAGCGTGACATCATCGCGAAGTAAGCAGTGATCTCACCGCATTCGCCGAAGCGTCGGCCGGTCAGAACAGGTTGAAGGAGCCTATGGATTTCGACGTCATCGTGTTGGGCGCGGGCATTGTCGGCGTATCGTCCGCGCTGCATCTGCACGACCGCGGGCGGCGCGTCGCGCTCGTCGACCGGCGCGGTCCCGGCGAGGAAACCAGCTTCGGCAATGCCGGTCTGATCGAGCGCTCGTCGGTCGTGCCGTATGCGTTCCCGCGCAAGCTCGGCACGCTGCTGCGCTATGCACGCAATCACTCGACCGATCTCTACTGGGACTACAAGGCGCTGCCCTCGTTTGCGACGTGGCTCGTGCGCTTCTGGTGGGAGTCGTCGCCCGACCGGCTCGCCGGCGCCGCGCGCGACATGCTGCCGTTGATCCGCCAAAGCGTGATCGAACACGATGCACTGATCGCGCGTGCGGGTATCGGCGAACTCGTACGCGACAGCGGCTGGATCGAAGCGTTTCGCTCACGCGAGGCGTTCGAAAGCGAAGCACCGGTATTGGAGGCCGTCGCGCGCGAGCATGGCCTGAGAATGGTGCCGCTCGACGCGGCCGCGCTGCGCGCGAAAGAGCCCGCGATCGGCGAAGGCTTCTACGGCGGGCTGCACTGGGAAGACCCGAAGAGCGTGCAGAACCCCGGCGCGTTGACGCAAGGCTATGCGCGCCTCTTCGTCGCCGAGGGCGGCACGCTGCTCAGAGGCGATGCGACGTCGCTGCGCGAGGGCGACAAGGCCTGGACGGTCGACACGAACGAAGGACGCATCAGCGCGAAAGAGATCGTCGTGGCGCTCGGCCCATGGTCGGACACCGTGTTCGCTCCGCTCGGCTACCGCATTCCGCTGCGCGCGAAGCGCGGGTATCACATGCACTATCAGCCGGCACGGGCGATGCTGTCGCTGCCGGTCGTCGATATCGAACAAGGTTACGTGGTGGCCCCGATGCAAGGGGACCGGCTGCGTCTCACTACCGGCGTCGAAATCGCCAAGCGTGACGCGCCGCCGACCGGCATTCAGCTCGAACGTGCCGAGCGGCTCGCCAAACCGCTGTTCGGGCTTGGCGAGCGTATCGATCCTGAGCCATGGCTCGGCAGGCGGCCGTGTACGCCTGACATGCGGCCAATCATTGGTCCGGCGCCGCGGCATCGGGGTCTATGGTTCGCGTTCGGCCACAATCATCATGGTTTGACGCTTGGGCCTGTGACGGGGCGCTTGCTCGCGGAGATGATGACTGGCGAAACGCCGTTTACCGACGCGCGCCCGTATCGGCCTGCCAGGTTTGCGTAGCGAAGACTGCGCGGCGCATCCTCGGCCACCCCGCACACGCGCGACAGATGTTGCAGCGCCGTAATCACCTGCCCGTCCGGGTCCTG
>Ga0070733_10003625_pt1 | contig 10508 bp, 7 predicted proteins | sample Coa_R1_9_FD_66450 | JGI IMG/M metagenome (GOLD analysis project Ga0070733, IMG submission 66450) | Surface soil microbial communities from Centralia Pennsylvania, which are recovering from an underground coalmine fire - Coalmine... | ecosystem: Environmental > Terrestrial > Soil > Unclassified ... | reverse complement strand
CGCCGAGCTGCGCCATCGCGATGCCGCGGAGCGCCAACGCCGGCGGATCATCGCGCAGGGCGACGCGGTTTAGGGCGCCAAGCGGATCACCCGCCGCCAGCGCGCGCGCCGCAGCGGTGATCAGTGAATCCATGGAAATCCCGCCACACTTGTAACTCTCACGCCTCGAACCCCCGGCGCTAAGTCTAGCCCACGACCAACCTTTCACAGGAGTAGGGACAATGACGACGCATCGGACCGGAACCCGCGCAGAATGGCTTGCTGCACGGCTCGAGCTGCTCAAGGCCGAGAAGGAGCTGACCCGGCGCAGCGATGAGCTGGCGCAGCGGCGGCAAGAACTGCCCTGGGTTAGGATCGACAAGGACTACCGGTTCGAGACCGATGACGGTGGCGCCTCGCTGGCCGATCTCTTCCGCGGACGGTCGCAGCTTCTGGTCTACCACTTCATGTTTGGGCCCGACTGGAAGGCGGGCTGCCGCAACTGTTCGGCGGTCGCCGAAGGCTTCAACGGCTATCCGGTTCATCTGGCCAATCATGACGTGACGTTCTGGGCGGTGTCGCGGGCGTCGCTCGCAAAGCTCCAGGCCTATAAGCAACGCATGGGCTGGAGCTTTCCGTGGGCGTCCTCGGGCAGTGGTGACTTCAATTTCGATTTCAACGTCGCGGTCACTGAGGAACAGCAACGCAAGGGCGAGATGGAATACAACTACGCGCGTGGCGTCCATCCGCTGAACGCCGATAGCGCGCCGCCGCCGCTCGTTGAGTCCGCGGCCTCGTGCGGCGTCGACGCTTCCACCTTCCGGCGCGACCGGCCAGGCATGAGCGCGTTCGTGCTGGAAGATGGTGTCGTCTATCACACCTATTCCACCTATGCGCGCGGATTGGACATTCTCTGGGGTGCCTATCAGTGGCTCGATCGTGCGCCCAAGGGACGTAACGAGAAGGGTATGTGGTGGCGCCGTCGCGACGAGTACGACGCGCGCTGAGCCGAGCCGCGGTAAGGAGACCGACCATGCTCAACCAAATCGCTGCCAACGAAGAAAGGCCCGCGAGAATTGCCGCCGGTTCGGGCTCGACAAAATGGTTGAGCCTTGCGGCTGCGCCGACCTTTGCGTTCATGGCACTGCTGACCTGGCTTCACGGCGGCGATATGCCCGATATGCTATGCGCGGCCGTGCACGACTCATCGCCGCTGAGTGGGATGGTTCCGATGTATTTGCTGATGAGTGCCTTCCATCTAACGCCGTGGCTGAAGCTCATCGCCAACCGCCGCCATGGTGCCCACGGCCGTCGATCCCGGTCGGCGTTGGCCGCGCGGGAGAAGTGGTCGGTTTTGCGCGCCATACATTGGGCGTAGAGCCGGTGGCCGGGTACGCGGCCGCTAAGTCTCGCGATCGGCGTCGGCCGGGTCAATTCAGGCCCGGCCGACTGCCTGAATCGCTGGGGTCGGGTATGCCACGACTCGTTTGCGGCTGGACCAAAGCCGCCTGACCGGCGATCATTGGCCGGCGTTCGGCCTCTGGGGGTGGCATGATCCGCGGCTGGGCCGTTTTGGCGCTGTCGCTCGGCTATGTTGGGCTGCTGTTCGCGCTCGCCTATTACGGCGACCGACGGGCGCAGGCGCGCGGCCGCGCCAAGGCCAAGCCGCTGATCTATTCGCTGTCTCTGGCGGTCTACTGCACGTCGTGGACCTTCTATGGCAGCGTCGGGCTGGCTGCCAAGACCGGCTACGATTTCCTCGCCATCTATGTCGGTCCGATCCTGGTGTTCGCGCTCGGCTGGCCGCTGGTTGGCCGCCTGATCCGCATCTCCAAAAGCCACAACATCACGTCGATCGCCGATTTCATCGCCGCGCGCTACGGCAAAAGCCAACCGCTCGCGGCGGCAGTGACCGTGATCGCGGCGCTCGGCACGCTGCCGTACCTCGCGCTGCAATTAAAGGCGGTTTCGACCAGCTTTACCGTGTTGATGAGCTATCCGGCCGTCGATCTCGCGGCGACTGCAAACCAGCCGGCGCCTGCCTATACCGCGCTCGCGGTGGCGCTGCTGCTCGCGCTTTTCGCGGTGTTGTTCGGCACGCGTCACATCGACGCCACCGAGCACAATGAAGGCATGATCCTCGCCATCGCCTTTGAATCGATGGTCAAGCTGGTGGCGTTCGTTGCGGTTGGGGCCTTCGTCACGTGGGGCATGTTCGACGGCTTCGGCGATCTCGCCAGCCGGGTTTCGCAACAGCCGGCGCTGCACCGCCTTTTTTTTGGCGGCATCGACGGCACCGCTTGGGTGACGATGAGCATTCTGGCGACCGCGGCGATCCTCTGCCTGCCGCGGCAATTCCACGTCACCGTCGTCGAAAACACCGAGCCGCGCGACCTGCGCAAGGCGGCATGGCTGTTTCCGCTCTACCTGATCGCGATCAATATCTTCGTCATTCCCATCGCGGTGGCGGGGCTTAGCACTTTCCCGCAAGGCGTCGACGGCGACATGTTCGTGCTGGCGCTGCCGCTGGCGGCACGCCATGTGGCGTTCGCTCTCGTCGCCTTCATCGGCGGCATGTCGGCGGCCACCGGCATGGTCATCGTTTGCTCGATCGCCATCAGCAAGATGGTCAGCAACGATCTGGTCATGCCGATCGTGTTGCGCGGCCGGCGCCTCGGCCTAGCCGAACGGCACGACATGGGCCGGCTGATCCTGCGCATCCGCCGCGCCGCCATCTTCGCCATCCTGCTGCTTGGTTACTGCTATTACCGCGTGATCGGCGATTCCTTGGCGCTCGCATCGATCGGATTGCTGAGCTTCGCGGCGATTGCGCAGTTCGCGCCGGCGCTTCTCGGCGGCTTGGTCTGGCACGGCGCCAACGTCAAAGGTGCGTTGGCCGGCATACTCGTCGGCTTTTTGATGTGGGCCTATACGTTGCTGCTGCCGTCGCTGGTGCAGGCCGGTTGGGCGCCGACGACGCTGCTGCTGAACGGTCCATTCGGCATTGCGCTGCTGCGGCCGCAGGAATTGTTCGGCCTTCGGTTCGATCCGTTGACGCACGGGGTGTTCTGGAGCCTGCTGGCGAACGTCAGTTGCTTCGTCGGGGTTTCGCATCTGACGACGGCGCGCGTCATCGAGCGCATTCAAGCCAACGCCTTTATCGATTCCGACGCAACGCAAAGCCATTTCGCCGCGCAGGTTTGGCACGGTTCGATCGGCGTGTCCGAGCTGACGGCGCTGGTCGCGCAGTATCTCGGCGCCGAACGCGTCGAACGCGACTTCGCCGAGTTCGCCGCGCCGCATGATCTGAACCTCGCGACGGCGCAAGCCGACTTCCAGTTGGTGCGTCACGCCGAACGCCTCTTGGCGAGTGCCATCGGCGCGCCATCGGCACGGCTGGTGATGGCGCTGGCGCTCGAGCGCCGCAATCTCGGTATGGACGGCGCGTTGCGGCTGCTCGACGACGCCACGGCGGCGATCCAATACAACCGCGACCTGCTGCAATCGACGCTGGAGAATATCCGTCAGGGCATCAGCGTCTTTGACCGCGACCTGCGGCTGACCTGCTGGAACCGCCAATTTCGCGAGCTCCTCGACTTGCCGGCGGAGCTGACGCGCGTCGGCGTGTCGCTCGAGGAGATCGTCCGTTTCAAGGCCTCGCGCGGCGAATACGGACCCGGCGAGGTCGAAAAGACCGTTGCCGATCGTCTCGAAATATTCGTCGCCGGCGGCGGAACCGTGTTCCAGTGGCGCCGTCCCAACGGCACCGTGCTCGACATTCGCACGACGGCCATGCCCGGCGGCGGCTACGTCACGACCTATTCCGAAGTCACCGAGCACGTCGAGGCGGCCCAACAGCTCGCGGCCGCCAACGAACTGCTGGAGCGCCGCGTGCGCGAGCGCACCGCCGAGTTGACCAAACTCAACGCTGAATTGAGTCAGGCGAAAATCGCGGCCGAGGAGGCGAATGTCGGCAAGACGCGCTTCCTCGCGGCGGTAAGCCACGACCTGCTGCAGCCGCTCAACGCGGCACGCCTCTACTTGTCCAGCCTGATCGAGCAGCAGCTTCGGCTCCGGCCGTCGCCGGGTCCGGATGCCGGCGGTCGCGCGCTTGCCGAAAAAGTCGACACGTCGCTCGGCGCGGTTGAGGAAATCCTCGATGCGCTACTCGATATTTCGCGCCTCGATGCCGGCAAGCTGACCGCCGAATGCCAGGACATGCGCCTCGGCGACCTGTTCGAAACCCTGCGTGTCGAGTTCGCGCCGCTGGCGGAACGCAAGGGACTCGAGCTGCGCATCGTGCCGACGACGCTCGCGGTCAACAGCGACCGGCTGCTGCTGCGCCGCATTTTGCAGAACCTGCTGTCGAACGCCATTCGTTACACGCCTACGGGCAAGGTGCTGATGGGCGCGCGACGCCATCGCGACAAGGTGACAATCGAGATTTGCGATACCGGCGTCGGAATACCGCTCGACAAGCAAGATCTCGTCTTCCGCGAGTTCCAGCGCTTCTCGGTCGCGTCGGGCGCCGAGCCCGGCGTCGGACTCGGCCTTTCGATCGTCGACCGGATCGCCCGCGTGCTCGACCATCCGGTGCACTTTCGCTCGCAACCGGGCCGCGGCACGACGTTCGCCGTGCGCTTGCCGCGCAGCGCAGCGATCCTGCCGGCGCGGCCGGCTGGAATGCCGCCGTCGCTGCCGACGCTCGTTCACGCGACGATGCTGTGCATCGACAACGAGCCAGGCGTACTCGACGGCATGCGAACGTTGCTCCAAGGTTGGGGCTGTCGCACCCACTTGGCGACCGGCCTCGCGGACGCGCTCAAGCTCGACGCGGCGCAGCTGGCCCAGCTCGATGTGATCATCGTCGATTATCACCTCGATGCCGACGCGGACGGATTGCGATGCACCGAGATGTTGCGGCAACGCTGCGGCATGACGCTGCCGGCGATCCTGATCACCGCCGATCGTTCCGCGTCGGTGCGCGCGCTGGCGCACGAGCAGGGCGTGCACGTCCTTAACAAGCCGATCAAGCCAGCCGTGTTGCGCGCGCTGGTGACGCGTATCGTCGCGGCGCAGGAAGCGGCGGAGTAGGCGGCGGCGCTAGTGCGCGGCCGACGGCTCAACGGTTGGTTCGATCTCGGTGGCAAGCTGCCGCGCGACGATCACCGCCTGCGTGCGATTGTCGACACCGAGCTTGTGCAGGATAGCCGACACGTGCGCCTTGATCGTCGCTTCGGTGACCTGCATCGCGTGCGCGATTTGTTTGTTGGGCAGGCCTTCGCTCAGGAGCATGAGCACGCGGCTCTGCTGCGGCGTGAGCGCGTTGAGCAAGGCGGTCAGGGCGGCGTCGCTGACGCTTTCGGGCAGGCGCGCGTTGAGAGCCGGCGGCAGCCACGCGCCGCCGGCCAGCAATGCGCCGATGGCGTCGCGGATTTCGGCGGCGGCGGCCGATTTCGGTATGTAACCGACCGCTCCGAGATCGAGCGCGCGGCGCACCACGCGCGGATTCTCGTTGGCCGAAACGACGGCGATCGGCACGGCGGCGAACTCCGCGCGCAGATAGAGAAGGCCGGACAAGCCGTTCATCCCCGGCATATTCAGGTCGAGCAGCAACAGGTCGACGTCGGGCGACAAGCGCAGCCGGGCGCATAAGGCGTCGAATGAATCCGCTTCGGCGATCTCGCCGTCGACGACGGTTTGCGATACCGCGAGGCGCAGCGCGTCGCGGAACAAGGGATGATCGTCGGCGATGACGATGCGGAAGGCCGCCATTGTGCTCTCTTGGTTCTTGCCGTCGCGCCGCGCGATGATAGGCGCACGCGGGCTTGGCGCAAGCCGGGCCATGCTAGACGAAAGTCTAATGGCTGGTCCGGGGGGTGGTCACTAGCATCGATGAAAGCCGCCCGGCGCCTCATTTAGCCATGCCGGCGCGTCATTCAAAAATCGGACCGGCCGAGACACGGCAGGCCATCGGACGCGCAACTCGCGCGTCATTCCGCTCCGCGACGGCATCCGCCGCCGCCGGGCAACACGGGAGGGACAACATGTCGTCGTTCGAGAAGATCAAACCGACGCGGCGCAACGTTCTCGCGGCCGGCGGCGCGTTGGCGGCGACCGCGGCGCTGCCGCGGATCAGCTTCGCCGAAGACCGGCCGCCGATGGGGACTTGGCCGGCAGGTTCGTCGGGCTCGTCGGTGTTTATCGGCATCAGTGTGCCACGCACCGGTACCTATGCCGCGCAGGGCGAGGATGAGCTCAAGGGCTACGAGCTCGCGGTCGAGCACATCAACAGCGGCCATCCGCTGATCAAGGCGATGTCGCCCAAGACCAAGAAGGGCGTGCTCGGCAAGGAAGTGAAGTACGGCGTCGCCGATACCGCCGCCAATCCGAATACCGCGGTGCAGGAACAGTCGCGCTTCATCAGCGAGAACAAGGCCATCCTGATGACCGGCTCGACCTCGAGCGCTGTGGCGGTCGCACTGAATCATTTGGCGCAACGCGAAAAGGTGCTCTACGTTGCCGGCATCTCCGGCTCGAACGACACCACCGGCAAGGACTGCGTCCGTTACGGCTTCCGTCAGGATTTCTACGGTCAGACGGCCGCCGCCGCGATCGGTCCAGTGCTGCTCAAGGTCTTCGGCAAGAACCGTAAGGCCGCGTTCATGACGCCGGACTACACCTACGGCCACACCGTCACCAAGTCGGTCAACGATTACCTGACCGCCAACGGCGGGTGGACGATGGTGACGAACCAGGTCTCGCCGCTCGGCTCGCCGGATTACAGCTCGTATCTGACGAACATCGCCAACTCGGGCGCCGAGTTCCTGATCAACGTCAACTGGGGCCACGACGCGGTTCTGTCGACGCAGCAGGCGAAGCAGTTCGGCATCCTCTCCAAGATGAAGCTGGTGATTCCGTACCAGACGCCGTTCCTCGCCAAGGAAGTCGGCGCCGACACGACGCAAGGCGTCTACGCCGCCACCGATTTCTGGTGGACGCTCGAGGACAAATTCCCGCTGGCGAAGATGTTCGTCGAGGCGTTCCAGAAGAAATACGGCTACCGGCCCGAGTGGGGCGCGGAGAACGCCTATATGGAGTTCGCCATGTGGGCGGACGCCGTCGAGCACGCCGGCACGTTCTATCCGCCGGACGTGATCAAGTCGTACGAGGCCGGTCGCAAGATCAACTCGATCGTCGGCGAAGTCTATTGGCGCGCCGCCGATCATCAGCTGGTCCGGCCGGTCATCATTGTCCGCGGCAAGACGCCGAAGGAGATGAAGAATCCCGAAGACTTCTGGCAAGTCACCGAGGTCGTGCCGGGTCTGCCGCTCATGCAGGCGCCGGATGCGTTCGGTTGCCAGCTCGGGTCCTATACCTGAGCCGGTGGGGCGTTTGGCGTCGCGGGCGGCGGATGCGGCCCGCGGCGCCGGACGCGCGGCCGTTCCAAGCCGCTTTCGCGTAAGCCCGCGGGTTCGTACCATCGGCGGCTATGATCACCTGGCCTAACTTCGTCTCGCAGCTGTTCAACGGCCTGGCATTGGGCGCGCTGCTGGCGCTCATCAGCTCGGGCCTGACGATCATTTACGGCACGCTCGGCGTGCTGAACCTGGCGCACGGTGCCATGTTCATGCTGGGCGGCTACGCCGGCTACGTCGCGTATGAGGCGACGGGCTCGTTCGCCGTCGCGGTCGTCGCCGGCTCGCTGTTCCTGGTCGTCGTCGGCGTTCTGATGGAACGGGTGATCATCCGCTATTTCTACAGCCGGCCGGCGGAAGACCAGATCCTGGTCACCTTCGGCATCGGCATCTGCCTCGTCGAGGCCATCCGGCTGTTCTTCGGCAGCCTATCCAAGACCGTGCCGCCGCCGGACTGGGCGGCGAGCATCACCTCGCTCGGCTTCATGTTCTATCCGACCTACCGGCTGGTCGTCGTCGGCATCATCGCGGTGGCCTTGCTGGCGTTGTTCCTGGTGCTGTTCCGCACGCGAATCGGCCTGATCGTGCGCGCCGGCATCGAGGATTCGGCGATGGTCGACGCGCTCGGCATCGACGTCGACCGCGTGTTCATGATTGTGTTCGGTATCGGCGCGATGGCCGCCGGGTTCGCCGGCATCGTCAACGCGCCGGTCGTGTCGCTGACGCCCGACATGGGCGACGCCATCCTGGTGGAAACCTTCGTCGTCGTCGTCATCGGCGGCGTCGGCTCGTTCACCGGCGCGATCCTGGGCGGCCTGATCTCCGGCGAAATCCTCAGCCTGACCTCCATGGTCGACCCGAGCTATTCGGGCGTCATGCTGTTCGTAGTGATGACGCTGGTGCTGATGCTGCGGCCGCAAGGATTGCTCGGCGCGCGGGGGCGGACGTGAGGGGCCTCGGCTTAATGCTCGGCCGCCACGCCGTGTTGATCGAGATCTTGACTGCGGTCGGTCTCGTCGTGGCGCCGTTCGTGCTGGGGCCGCTCGGGTTTGCACCCGGCACGGCCAATCAGATCCTGGTCTGGGGCCTCTTCGGCGTCGGCTTCGATCTGCTGTTCGGTTACACCGGCCTGTTGTCGTTCGGCCAGTCGGCGTTCTATGGCACTGGCGGTTTCGTCGCCGCCTATCTCCTGATCCGCGTCGGCATGTCCAACGTCGTGTTGGCGCTGGTGATCGGCATGATTGCCGCCGCCATTGCCGGTTACGGCGTCGGCCTGATCGCGCTGCGGCGCACCGGCATTTATTTCGCGATGATCACCGTGGCGATCGCCGAGACGTTTTTCTTTCTCGAGAACTCGCCGTTGTCGGCTTGGACGGGCGGCGAGAACGGATTGCCCGGCGTTCCGACGCCCGAATTTGCGCTGTTCGGCTTCCATTACCGGGTCGGCACCGACTGGTCGATGTACGGCTTCCTCGCCGTTTGCTATTTCGTCGGCATCGTCATCGCGTTGCGCATCGTACGCTCGCCGGTCGGCGCGATCCTCAGGGCGATCCGCGAGAACCCGCTGCGCGCCGCCGCCGTCGGTCACAACGTCCATGGCTATAAGTTGACCGTCTTCGTCATCGCGGCCGCCTATGCCGGCTTTGCCGGCGGGCTGCTCGGCGTGTTGCAGGCGTTCATGCCGCCCGAAGCCTTCACCTTCGACACGTCGGGCCAGCTCATCATTCAGACGATCATCGGCGGCTCCGGCACGCTGTTCGGTCCGCTCGTGGGCGCCGCCGTGTGGCTCTCGCTGCGCGACTTTTTGCAGCAGTCGCTCAATCTCGGCGCCGCGTGGAAGCTGGTGCTCGGCCTGATCTTCGTCTTGCTGGTGTGTTTCCTGCGGCGCGGCCTGATCGGCGGCCTGCGCGATGCGGTCGGTTGGCTCGTCGCGCTCCGACGCACGACGGACGGTGAAACCACGGTATCGATCCCGCTCACTTCGGTCGTCGCCTCCGTGGGTCCGTCGCGCCGCAGGGACGAGACGCCGTTTTCGGGTCCGGTGCTCGAGGCGCGAGGCGTCACCAAGTCGTTCGGCGGCCTGGTCGCCAACCGCGACATCCAATTCTCGGTCAACCAGGGCGAGCTGCGCGGCGTCATCGGACCGAACGGCGCCGGCAAGAGCACGTTCTTCAAGATGCTGACCGGCGAACTGCCGCCGACGTCCGGGCACATCATCTTCCACGGCCGCGACATCACCGGTTTGGACATCGCGTCGGTCTGTCAGCTCGGCCTGACCAAGAGCTATCAGGTGAATCAGCTGTTCAACCGGCTGACGGTGCGCGCCAACGTCGTCATCGCCGCGCTGGCCGAGCGGCGCGGGCGCTTCTCGCTCGATTTTCTGCGGCGGATCGAGCGCGTGCCCGGCCTTGACGCGCAAGTCGAAGGCACGCTGGCGCTGGTCGGCTTGACGGCGCGAGCCGGCGTGCCGGTCTCCGATCTAGCCTATGGCGAGAAACGCCGGCTCGAGATCGGCCTGGCGCTGGCGTCGTCGCCGTCGCTGCTGCTGCTCGACGAGCCGCTTGCCGGCATGAGCCCGAGCGAACGCGTCGAGACGGTGACCTTGCTGAAGAACATCCGCCGCGGGCGGACGCTGGTGGTCGTCGATCACGACATGGATGCGATCTTCGAACTCGCCGAGCGCATCACCGTGCTGCACGAAGGCGCGGTGCTGGCCGAGGGCACGCCGGTCGAGATCCAGCGCAACAGCTTCGTCCAGGAAGCCTATCTCGGCGGCGTCGCGGCATGAGCGTGCTGCTTGAAGTCGAAAACCTGAACAGCTACTACGGCGACAGCCACATTCTGTTCGACGTCTCGCTTGAGATTGCCAAGAACGAGGTGGTCGCGCTGCTCGGCCGCAACGGCGCGGGTAAAAGCACGACGCTGAAGAGCCTGATCGGCATGGTGCGCCCGCGCTCGGGCCGCATCGTCTTCGATGGCGTGCCGATCCACGGCCTGAGGTCGCACGCCGTCGCCGCGCACGGGCTTCAGCTCGTGCCCGAGGAGCGCCGCATCTTCGGCTCGCTGTCGGTCGAGGAAAATCTCATCCTGGCGGGTATGACGGCGAAATCG
>Ga0070733_10003624_pt1 | contig 10508 bp, 10 predicted proteins | sample Coa_R1_9_FD_66450 | JGI IMG/M metagenome (GOLD analysis project Ga0070733, IMG submission 66450) | Surface soil microbial communities from Centralia Pennsylvania, which are recovering from an underground coalmine fire - Coalmine... | ecosystem: Environmental > Terrestrial > Soil > Unclassified ... | reverse complement strand
CGTCGAATGTGAAGACGTAAAGGACACTCTCCGTCCAACTCCCATTACCGTTAGGCGTCAACTCGAAGACGTTGCCGCCATCGCCTCCCCAGCCCGTTGTGCCGTACAGGTTGCCGGAAGCGTCGAAGGTCAAGCCACCGCCGGGCCACTGTCCGTCTGTTCCTGTAAAGACAAAAAGCGTGCTCTCGGTCCAACTACCGTTTGCGCCGGGCGTTAGTTTGAAAACCACCCCATCTCCGGGGCCCCCGCCGCGGTTGGCCGTGCCATACAGGCTACCGGCCCCGTCGAAGATCAGCTCCCCGACCGGCGCGGTTCCGTCGCTGCCGTCGAAGTTGTGGAGGACCTGCTCAGTCCAGGTCCCACCCGCATTGGGCGACAACTCAAATACCGTGCCACAGGTGCCAAAATAGCAGCCCGAGTACTTGCCGCCGATATTGGTTGTGCCGTAGAGATTTCCCGCCGTGTCGAAGATCAGTCTTCCCGAGGGGGAGTCTCCGTCCTTTCCGTTGAACTTATGCAAGGTTTTATACGTGCCCTGTGCCCAGGCACCAAATGCCAAGATCAGAATTGTGATGACAATCAGCGGGGCCGCGCTTGCGGCTCCTGAAAATTTCCTATAGTTCATGACCGTTTCCTCCGGCCGCATGACTCGCAGTCGCGACAATTTCGTTACTGTTTGGGTTTCTCAGCGGCCCGGAGAGCGGTGACGAGCGAAGGACTCGAGTCGGGGAAACCCGATTTTTCCGAGTTGCCTTGATTTGGGCCGACTTGCAAAAAAAGAAAGGACTCGGAGCCTCGAACCAAAGCTACGAGAGTCCGGAGGCTGCTGCTGTGATCGGTATCACCGTTCTAGGTGACGGCATTGAAAAAGACTGCATCCTGCCTTGGATGCGCCAGAAAATTAATCCGTGCCGATCCGCGAAAATCCGTGGCCGAACCTCTCACGAAATTGCGCCACCCTTGACACTCGCATAACATAGAGGTGAACAGAGAGAACAAACGCGTGGCAACGTTCGGAGCCCAACTGAAACTCGAACGAGAGAAGCAAGGAGTCACTCTCGAGGAAATCTCCCTGACCACGAAGATTGGCACGCGCATGTTGCGCGCTCTCGAAGAAGAACATTTCGACCAACTCCCCGGCGGCATTTTTAACAAAGGTTTTATCCGCGCCTATGCGCGCTGTCTTGGCATGGATGAAGACCAGGCCATCGCCGACTACCTCGCCGCCACCGGGGCCAGCCCTCCGTCTAATAAATTCGAGGCCAATGACCAGGCTCCCATTCTTGAGCCCCCACCGCGGGACGACAACTCCGGCGCAGGCCTTCCCTGGGGTGCCTTCGCAGTCGTGCTCCTGATCGTCGCCTTGGGCTTTGCCGCCTGGGGATTCTATTCCCGCGAATCGGAACGGACGGCCCACGACGCGACCACACCCGTCGCCAACGCTTCGAGCGCCGCGCCCGCCGCGATTGCAGAAACCTCCGTCGAAAAGCCGGCGGAGCCGCCGGATTCCTCCGCCACTACGCCGCAGCCAGATCAGCAACCAGTCGCAAGCAAACCCGTGGCTGAATCGCCGGCTTCGCCAGTCAGCAGCGCACCTGTTTCAATTCCGCCCGCCTCCCAGTCCCAGTTCATAGGCAGCACAAACCCGCCGCTTCAACTCATCGTCAGGGCGCGCGAAGACTCCTGGCTTTCCGTTTCCGTCGATGGCGAAATCGTTACCCGCAGCCTCCTGACTGCGCCGGCACAGAAGACGATTCGAGCCCAGAATGAAATCGTCGTTCGCGCAGGCAACGTGGGCGCCTTGGATTTCGAATTCAACGGCAAGAAACTGCCAACCCAGGGCGACTACGGCGAAGCGAAAACTCTGACCTTCGATGCCCGCGGCCTGCAACCCGCCGCCCCCAAACCAGAAGTCCCCGCTCCAGCCGCGCCCAAACCAGAAGTCCCCGCTCCATCGCCCCAGTAAGTGCCCGCGACAGATCTTCGTTTTCCCCGAAACAGGCTTAGCGAATCGGCTTCAGAGGCTGCGGAGAGACTCGGCTTTGGGTAGCGCAGTGCTTCACGTGCGGAAAAATTCTCGGCGCTGTGGGTTTTGGGAGGGCACGGCTTCAGCCGTGCCGTAAGACCTTGAAAAAATCCAAGGCGACGCTTGAAACCGAGCCCATTCAAGACCCCAGTCGCCGATTTCAGAACGACCATCACGTGCTTTAAGCCGCGGAGCGGCGTAAGAATGCAGCCCACGGCGCAAGCCGTGGGTAAGAGTTGAAAAACAAACCAGCCCCAGCGGGGCGAAAGAATCTTTCCCTGCGAATTTCCGCTTACCAGATCAGCCCGCAAATCCGGAACAAACCCACACAAAATCCCAATAGAACCCGAGAAAATCATGACGCGCCATACCAACGGCCTGCGATTTTCCGTTGAATGCCTGCCCCCGACCCCCCACATCAGAAGAAACTCCGCTCGCTGCTCGTACCCGCAATCCCGCCCAAAAAGATTGCGCCTCCGTGGGTTCTCTGATAGCCTTTTACCGACCGCAAAGATATGCATTTCGTGTGGCCGTTGTGTGTTGATTACGCATGCTGATTAACGCGTCCTGATGTGACGCGTGCTGATCGATCCCCCGCCAGACGTAACGTCCATAGTTTGCAAGGAGAACAAGCTTGTCCAAGAATCGCCACTTATTTACCAGCGAATCCGTAACCGAAGGCCATCCCGATAAAATCGCCGACCAGGTTTCCGACGCAATCTTAGACGCCTGCTTAACCGACGACCCCTCCAGCCGCGTAGCCTGCGAGACCTTGACTGCAACCGGCCTGGTAGTAATCGCCGGCGAGATCACCACCAAAGCTTACGTTGACTTCCAAAACCTCGTGCGCGGAACCATCGCCTCCATCGGCTACAACAACGCCCTCTATGGTTTCGATTCCAACACCTGTGCCGTCATCTCCAGCATCAACAAACAATCCGGCGACATAGCCATGGGCGTAGACACCGGCGGCGCCGGCGACCAGGGAATGATGTTTGGCTTCGCTTGCAATGAGACGCCGGAACTGATGCCGGCGCCTATTTCTTTTGCGCACAAGCTCTGCATGCGGTTGTCGGAGGTTCGCAAGCATGGGAAGCTTCCGTACTTGCGGCCGGACGGGAAGTCGCAAGTTACCGTGGAATACGATGCGCATCACAAGCCTGTGCGGGTCGACGCGGTCGTGGTTTCTACGCAGCATTCCGAGACGGTTGGCAACGACGAACTTCGCAGCGACATTCTCAAGCACGTGATTCAGGCCACGATTCCGGCTCATCTCCTCGACGAAGACACCAAGTACCACATCAATCCCACAGGACGCTTTGTGATTGGCGGTCCCATGGGCGATACCGGCCTGACCGGGCGCAAGATCATTGTTGACACCTACGGCGGCATGGGGCGGCACGGAGGCGGCGCGTTCAGCGGCAAGGATCCGACCAAGGTAGACCGTTCGGCTGCGTACATGGCGCGTCATATCGCAAAAAACATTGTGGCGGCTGGGCTGGCGGATCGTTGCGAAGTTCAGTTGGCGTACGCTATTGGCGTGGCCGATCCGGTGAGCGTGCTGGTGGATACGTTCGGGACGAGCAAAGTCGATCCGACGATGATTTCGGATCTGGTGCGGGCTCATTTCAAGCTGACTCCGAAGGGGATTATTGAGTCGCTGAATCTGCGGCGGCCGATCTACTGCAAGACGGCGGCTTATGGACACTTCGGGCGCAGCGATCCCGACTTCACGTGGGAGTCGACCGACAAGGCGGCAAAGCTGGCCAGCGATGCCGGCTTGCGGCAGCCGGTCGCGGTGCATAAGTAAATTTTGGCGGGCCCACCCTTTCGCAAAGGACGCGAAAAGGGTGGGGCACCCGGGTTTCGACGGGCAGCAGATTCCTACGCTTTGCTCGGAATGACAATGGTTGAATAGGTTCAGGGTTAGGACAAAGAGGTTTTTCAACAGGCGAAAGTACAATCGCTCAGTGTTCAAAGTAACGAATCCGCAATAAAATTAGGAATTACGATTTCAGCGCCACAGGAGAAGTATGTCGACTACACCAACGCAAGTGCATTCTGACATCAAGGGCATTGAGTTTGCCGATCTGGGCAAGAAACGCATCGAGTGGGCGAACCAGTCGATGAAAGTTCTACAGATCATTCGCAAGGAATTCATCAAGAACCAGCCGTTGCAGGGCATCCGCATTTCGGCTTGCCTGCACGTGACCGCGGAGACGGCGAATCTGGCCATCACCCTTCGCGACGGCGGCGCCGATGTGGTGCTGTGCGCTTCGAACCCGCTTTCCACGCAGGACGATGTCGCCGCCAGCCTGGTGCGCGACCACAATATTCCGGTTTTCGCCATCAAAGGCGAGGACAACGACACTTACTACAGCCATATTCTGGCGGCCATCGATCACCGGCCACACATCACCATGGATGATGGCGCGGACTTGGTGACCATTTTGCACACTAAGCGGCAGGACGCGCTCACCGACGTCATTGGCGGCACTGAAGAGACCACGACCGGCGTGATCCGGCTGCGAGCCATGGCGAAGGAAGGGGTGCTGCGCTTCCCCATCGTCGCGGTGAACGACGCCGATACCAAGCATCTGTTTGACAATCGTTATGGAACCGGGCAGTCAACCATTGATGGCATCATTCGTGCCACCAACTTCCTGCTGGCGGGATCGAAGTTCGTGGTGGCCGGTTACGGCTGGTGCGGACGCGGGCTGGCCAGCCGCGCTCGCGGCAACGGAGCGGAAGTGATTATTACGGAAATCGATCCCACGAAAGCTCTGGAAGCGGTGATGGACGGCTTCCGCGTGATGTCGATGCCGGAAGCGGCCAAAATCGGCGACGTGTTCTGCACCGTGACCGGCAACAAGAACGTGCTGGTCAAAGAGCATTTCGAACTGATGAAAGATGGCGCGATTATTTCAAACTCCGGACACTTCAATGTCGAGATTGATATCCCGGCGCTGGAAAAACTGTCCTCGTCGAAGCGCACCACCCGCACTTCGGTCGAAGAGTATTCCCTGAAGGATGGACGCAAGATCAACCTTCTGGGCGAAGGCCGGTTGATCAACCTGGCCGCGGCCGAGGGCCATCCCGCGTCGGTGATGGACATGAGCTTCGCCGATCAGGCGCTATCGGTTGACTATATGGTGAAGAACCACAAGTCGCTTGAGAAGAAGGTTTACCGCGTGCCCGATGATCTGGACAAGCGGGTCGCTAAATTGAAACTCGAGTCCATGGGGATTAAGATCGACAAGCTGACGCCGGAGCAGGAAGAGTATCTGGCGGGATGGAGTGAGGGAACGTAGGGCTAGGCGTCCGGGCTTCAGGCTTTAGGCTTCAGGGTGCAAGGGGCGGCGCTTGCCGTCCCTTTTTTTTGGCTCGATGTGGGCGCGAGCATCCTCGCTCGCGCGTTTCGCAAAAGGCGGGCGGGATGAAGAGTCTGAGCGTACGCTGAGGACAGCGGATTCCTCTCCGCTGGCGCGGTTCGGAATGACAAAAGCAAAATGGTGGTTCGGAGTGACAGGTCGGGCTGATGCGATGCGACCGGCATCATTTGTCATTTGTCATTCCGACCGTAGGGAGGAATCTGCTTCTTCGGTTGGATGGATTGGTCCAATCGGCGGCCAAGTCTTCCCAGGTGGGGTTTGAGGGCGCAATCAATGCGATCTTCTTCTCGCGCCGCCACTTTTTTATCTCGGTTTCGCGGGCGATGGCGTTGTTCACGTACTGAAACTCCTCATAGTACACGAGCCGGTTGACTTTGTATCGTTGGGTGAAGCCGATGACTTCGCCGGTTTTATGTTGAATTACACGAGGCATCAGGAAGCCGGTAACGCCGACGTAAAGCACTCGGCTCTTGCTGGCCAGAATGTAGACGTAGTATCGCTTTTCTCGTGGCAAGAAGCAGATTCCTCCCTTCGGTCGGAATGACAATGATTTCTGTTTAGGATTGCAGGGCAGAGGATTGCAGTCAGTGATGTGTGAACATGTGGAAGCAGATTCCTCCCTTCGGTCGGAATGACAATGATTTTGTTTAGAATTGCAGGGCAGAGATTTGCAGTCAGTGATGTGTGAACATGTGGAAGCGGATTCCTCCCTTCGGTCGGAATGACAAAACTTATGCTGGCACCGCGGGAGGGTTGCCGTCTGTGATGAGCGAACGGTCGGCGCGTGATTGTTCCTGTTTTGGGATACGGTGGTGATTTTCGTCGTTATTTGATTGGCTTGGGTTGGGCGTTGTGGCATAGTTAGAATCGAGTCGAAGAATCATGAACGCGGCCTTTGCGGGCCGCGTTTTTATTTGGAGACGATTTCTTGGCACGGGGAGGAGATTGGCGGTCTTCTGGTGCTGAGGCCTGAAGGGTTGCTGGTCTGATCGGCACGACTGATGCTGTGTGGTTCGCAATCCGATCCGAGGAAGCAGATTCCTCCCTTCGGTCGGAATGACAAACGATACCTTTACGACACGCACGAGCGGGTACGCTCGCGCCTACGTTAACTAGGACAGGCTTTCTGTTGTGCCTGGGATTGGAGGTGCGAGGGCTGCGGCGTTGCCGTTGGTCGGCTGGGAGATGGCCGGTAGTTTGGGTGGGCCATCCTTTAGGATAATATCTTTGGCTGAAGTGTCGAGGATGCGGCTGTTTAGGCAATAGAGCGCGAGTTCGAGACGATCGGCGACGCCCAGTTTGTCGTAGACTTTGCGAAGGTAGTTCTTGACCACCTGTTCGGTGGTTCCGACGCGGGTAGCAATTTCCTTGTTCTTCATGCCCTGAGTCACGCAAGAGACGATCAAGGTTTCTTTGGGAGTTAACTGCACCTTGGGGCGAGGAGCGCCGGCACGCGAGCCCTGAGTGCGATAGGCTTCGAGCACCCACTGGGTGGCGCGGCCATCTAACCATGGCTCACCCTTTGATACTTTGCGCAAACAGTCGATCAGCAACTCAGGTTCGACCTCGCGGGAGACGATAGCGTGCACGCCGCGGCGGAACAGTTCCAGGGTGAGATCCTGATCGGGTTCGGTAGTCACAACCACCAAGCGGAGCGCGGGGCTCTGCCGCAGCAGGTCAGCAACCGCTTCGATGGGATTAGAGGCGATGGCAGCTTCGAAAAGCAGGACATCGGCGGTAAACTTTTTAGCTGCGGTCAGGGTTTGAGCCAGGGTTTCGGCCTGTCCCACGACGCGTACGTCATCTTCCAGAGCAAAAATCTTGCGCAGTCCAGCGCGAAAGATCGCCTGCGTATCCGCCACGATCACGCGGATGAACTGGCCGTTGCCGTCCCCCTCGTGTGGCTGCTCGACGATTCTCGCTGTCACTGGAGTGCTTGCCATCAGTCTCCTCGGTGCTGGGCGCGATCGAAACGGTATTCGTCAATGACCACGCCAACTCCGCGGCGGCCACTGTCTTCAAAACTGCGGACTACGCGGCCGCGGCAATCCAGCCGAACATCGGCGTCCGAGCCCACGACATCGGCGGGCAGTGAAATGGTGAAGTCTACCATGGAACCGATCGGCATTTCGGAATCGACCATCTGAAACAAAACGCCATTGGCGGAGATATTCTGCGTTTCCGTAAGACTCTCACCCGACTTCGATTTTACAGAAATCGGCAGCTTGATCGGAAAGCGCTTCGCACTCTGCACTTCCTCATAGGGCGCGCGGCTGGTCTTGGGGTCAGCTGGTTCCAGGGTCGAAGCCTGCGGGTTGGGCGAGGCGTCTTTTTCTTCCGGGAGACTGCTGGAATCCCCGTTCTTGACGAATGGGCCAATGTTATGCATTACGAGCGAAGACTACACCCCGGAACCAACGGCGCAAAGTTACCGAAGTCATGGAACTGTTAGAGCTAAATTCTTGTGGGTCATGAACTTGCGGGTGGAGTTGTGGATCGTGTGTGAGCACTGTCACAGAGCATTTAGCACTTAGCAGTTAGCATTTAGCCGTTGAGACAAGGTGCGCAATGAAAGACTTCAGAAACTTGCAGGTTTGGACGAAAGCCCATCGCTTAACACCGGCAGTTTACAAAGCTAGCGGTGGATTTCCGCGGCAGGAACTCTTTGGGTTAACCAGCCAGATGCGTCGATGCAGCGCGTCTATTGGCGCGAATATTGCTGAAGGCTGCGGCAAGTGCGGCAACAACGAATTCCAACGCTACTTGCAGATCGCTTCAGGTTCGGCGAGCGAACTGGATTATCATTTGTTGTTGGCACGTGACTTGGGATTCTTCCAGGAAACAGACTATCGGCGCCTGGCAGGCGATCTGTTGCACTTAAGAAAAATGCTGACGTCATTGCTTCAGAAGGTACAAAGCGAGCGTCTGACGGGCTAAATGCAAATTGCCAACTGCTCGTCTTAGAATTTTGTCACTTCCGTGAAATTAAAATCGCGGACCTTCATGGCCGGCACGACCATGTCGAACGATTCTTCGCCGCTGGCGCGGACGGGAGTGCCCATCGATTCGACGTTGGACAACATGTGAATTAGGCTTTGGTTGAAACGGAAGTTTCTGACGCCATAATGAATCTTTCCGTCTTCTACATAGAAAGTGCCGTCGCGGGTCATGCCAGTAAGGATTTTTTCGTAGGGATCAACTTCGCGAATGTACCAGAGGCGGGTGACCAGGACGCCGCGTTCGGTGGAGGAAATCATCTGGTCGACCGAACTCGGCTTGGGACTCTCGCTGAACACGATATTCATGGGGGCCTCGCCCATTTCGTTAGGGAGGGGGAAGCCGTGTCCGGTGGGCGCGACGGGGCCGACTTTGTCTTTGTGTTCCGAGTGCTTCATCTTTTCGGCGGTGGCGCGGGCATAGACCAGGCGTTTAATGATACCGTTTTCGACCAGTTGCACTTTCTGACGGCGCACTCCTTCGCCGTCGAAGGGAACGCCGGATTGCAAAGGGTGGGCCACGTCGTCCCAGATGTTGATGTTATCGCCGAAGAGCTTTGTGCCGACGCGGTTATTCAGGAAGGAGCGCTGGTCGAGGATCGCGAGTCCGCCAAAATCGAAGAACATGAATCCGACGATGTCGAGCACGGCGGCGGGTTCGAGAATGACAGTGTATTTCCCGGCGGGAGTCTCGCGCGGATTGGCTGATTCGATTGCTTTGCGGGCAGCGATTTCTGCGAGGGCAGTGGCGTCGAGATTCGCGACGTTGGGAGAGTTGGCCTTCTGCCATCCCGAGGAATCAGGGGCCAGCATGGTGATGGAAACTTCCGAGGAAGTTTGCGTGTGCCAGTCGTTCAACCCGCGAGAGTTAAAAACGGCTTCGACCGATTCGGAAGTGGAGACGATGCCGGCGGTCGTCAGTTTATGTTGGTCCGCGATGGAAACAATTTTCCTAACGGTTTCCGCGCGCTGTTGAGGCGTGACCGCGGCGGTTTCAGCGAAGTGACGGCTGGGCAATGCTTCGCGGGCGGGGGCGCCACATGAGTCTGGCACGGGCAGTAGATCGGGGTCGGGGTGCTGAACTTTTGCCAGGTTCTCCGAGGATTGCACGACTCGTTTGAGACTTTCATCGTCAAGTTTGTTCGTCGTCGAGCGTGCGGTGCGTCCGCCAAACACGGTTCGCACGGAGACGACGTAGTTTTCTTCCGCTACATTCTGATGGATTACGTTATTGGCGAAGCGCGTAAGGGCGCTCTTGCCGCCGGAGAAAAGAACTTCGACCTCGTCGGCGGTCGAGTGCTTCTTGATGCGTTCGAAGATGTCGGCGGCTTGGTTGCTAGTAAGCATTCAGTATCCAGCAATCAGCACTTGGCATTTAGCATTTGGCCTCGACGCCGTTTGTTTCACAAAAACGATGCGGGGCCAAGTGCTAACTGCTAAGTGCGAAATGCTTCTTATCAGTTCCCTTATACGCGCTTCCTACCTTAATATTGCGAAACCTGGCTGGGGCCGCGCCGTGTCCCGTTCCCATGACTTGTTGGGGTTGACCTTTGCCGCAGTGCGGGGTGCCCCAGACTACCCACTCGCCGCGCGAGCAGATCGCATCCATGGAGTTCCAGAATTCCGTCGTGATTCCGGAGTACGACGGGTTCTTCAACATGCGCGTGCGCTTGCCGTTCTTGATCTCCCATCCCATTTCGCAACTGAACTGAAAGTTGTAACGCTTGTCATCAATCGACCAGGATTTATTGGTCTCGAGGTAAACGCCGTCATCGGTATCGGCAACGAGTTGTTCGCGAGTCATCGGCTTTTCGCCGGGAAGAATGCTGATGTTGGTCATGCGGATGATGGGCAACCGGTTCCAGCATTCGGCGCGCAGGGTTCCTCCGGATCGATTCATGCCGATGTTGTGAGCGGTTTCGCGCGAACTCAAATATCCAGTGAACAATCCGTTGGTGATGATCGGGGTGCATTGCGCGGGCACGCCTTCTTCGTCGAAAGCGAACGTTCCAAGTCCCGGACCGTGCTCCTGGCGGGCGTCGGCGACGATGTTCACCAGGTCGCTTCCATAGCGCAGGGTGCGCAGTTTGTCCA
>Ga0070733_10003623_pt1 | contig 10511 bp, 8 predicted proteins | sample Coa_R1_9_FD_66450 | JGI IMG/M metagenome (GOLD analysis project Ga0070733, IMG submission 66450) | Surface soil microbial communities from Centralia Pennsylvania, which are recovering from an underground coalmine fire - Coalmine... | ecosystem: Environmental > Terrestrial > Soil > Unclassified ... | reverse complement strand
GACCTGCTCGACTACCTGCCGCAGAACTGCGAGGAGCGGCCGCTCCGCTGGCCGTCGGTCGATCCGCCCGGCAACGCGCCAGACAGCGTGGTGCCGGCCGAGGACCGCAAGGTCTATGACGTCCGCGACGTCGCGCGAGCGCTGCTCGACGGCGGGCGAATGCTCGAGATCTCGCCGCGCTACGCGCGCAACATCGTCTGCGCTTTCGGCCGCATCGACGGCCGCTCAGTGGGCGTCGTCGCCAACCAGCCCCGCTACATTGGCGGCGTTCTCGACGTCGACGCCTCCCAGAAAGCGGCGCGCTTCGTGCGAACCTGCAACCTCTTCAACATCCCCCTGATCGTCCTCGTCGACACGCCGGGATTCCTACCCGGCACCAAGCAGGAGCGCGGTGGCGTGATTCGCCAGGGAGCCAAGCTCGTCTACGCCTTCTCCGAATGCAGCGTGCCGCGGATCACGGTGATGCTGCGAAAGGCCTTTGGCGGCGCCTTCATCGCGATGAACAGCAAGGAGCTAGGGGCCGACTTCGTGTTCGCGTGGCCGAGCGCTCAGCTAGGCGTCATGGGAGCCCCGCAGGCCGTCGAGATCATCCACCGCCGCGAGATCGAGGCCTCCGATGATCCGGTGGGCGCGCGCGACGCGCTCGCTTCGAGCTACGCCGCGGAGCACCTTCACCCGGGCGCGGCGACCGCGGAGGGCTACGTCGATGAGGTGATCGCGCCGGGCGACACGCGGGCGCGCCTGGCGACGGCGCTCGAGACGCTCGACTCGACGGCGCTGCGGCGCTGGCCGGCTGGGAACATCCCCCTGTGAGCCTCCTCGCCGGCAAGCGCCTGCTCGTCACGGGCGTCCTCACGCGCGGCTCGATTGCCTTCGAGGTCGCCCGCCAGGCGCAGGAGTCGGGCGCCGAGATCGTGCTGAGCGGATTTGGACGCGGAATGCGGCTGACCGAGCGCGCCGCCAATCACCTCCCGCAGCCGACCGAGGTGCTCGAGCTCGACGTCAACTCGCCCGAGGATCTCGCGCGCGTGGCCGACGATCTCGGGGCGCGCTGGGGCGGGTCGCTCGACGGCGTCCTGCACGCGATCGCCTTCGCTCCGGCCGACGCGCTCGGCGGCGGCTTCCTGGACACGCCGGCCGAGAGCGCCGTGATCGCATTCCAGACGAGCGCCTTCTCGCTCAAGGCGCTCGCCGCGGCGCTCGCGCCACTGCTTGAAGCGAGCGGCGGAGGCTCTGTCGTCGGGCTCGACTTCGACGCCGCGGTCGCCTGGCCGGTCTACGACTGGATGGGCGTGGCGAAGGCCGCGCTGGAGAGCGTCTCGCGTTATCTGGCGCGCGACCTCGGTCCGCGCGGCGTGCGCGTCAACCTCGTCTCTGCCGGGCCGATCGAGACGATCGCCGCCGGCGGGATCCCCGGCTTCGAAGACCTCGCGGGGCTGTGGCGCTCGGGAGCTCCGCTGGGCTGGGACACCCGCGACGCGGGGCCGGTCGCGGCGGCCGTCTGCTTCCTGCTGAGCGACCTTGCCCGCGGGATCACGGGCGAAATCCTCCACGTCGACGGCGGTTTTCACGCGATGGGGGCGCCGATCCGGTGAGCGAGACGGTCCTTCTGACCGGCGCGACGGGCTTCCTCGGGATGGAGCTGCTCGCGCGGCTGATCGAGCGCGACGGAGTGTCGGTGCTCTGCCTGGTCCGCGCCGACTCCGACGAAGCCGCGCAGGCGCGTCTCGCGGAGGTCGTCGAGCGTCTCTACGACGAGCCGCCGGCTGGCGCCGCGGATGTCCGGGCGGTGGCCGGCGACGTGTCAAAGCCCGACCTTGGGCTGAGCGCGGCCAGCCGCGATCTGGTCCTCGATCAGGTGACCAGCGTGCTGCACTGCGCCGCGCTGATCTCGTTCGACCTGACGCTCGATGAGGCGCGCGCGGTCAACACCGAGGGCGCCCTTCGCATGCTCGAGCTAGGGCGCGAGCTGGCATCGCGCGGCCGGCTTCGCCGCTACGTCCACGTTTCGACGGCCTACGTCGCCGGCGAATACGAGGGGGTCTTCCGCGAGACCGACCTGGACGTCGGGCAGGGCTTCCGCAACACCTACGAGCACTCGAAGTTCGAAGCCGAGCGCGCGATCGGCGAAGCCTGCGACGGGCTCCCGCTGGTGATCGCCCGCCCGAGCATCATCGTCGGCGACAGCCGCAGCGGCTGGACCTCGGCGTTCAACGTCATCTACTGGCCGATGCGCGCCTTCTCGCGCGGGTTGATGGATGAGGTCGCGATCGACCCCGACGGGGTCGCCGACATCGTGCCGATCGACTACGTCGCGCAGGCGCTGCTGGCGCTGCTCGACCACGAGGAAGTTCGCGGTACGGTGGCGCTCGTCGCGGCCGCCGGCGCGCCCACGAACGCCGAGCTGATCGACCTCGCGGCGCGGCAGTTCGGCCGCGAGCCGCCGCGGATCGTCGCGACGCCGTCGCGCCTCGCCGACGCCCAGCTCTACGCGCCCTACTTCGGGATCAGCGCGAGCCTCGACGACGCCCACGCGCGCGAGGTGCTCGGCCCGCTCGGGATCGCCGTTCCGGCGTTCCGCGACTACTTCGCAACGCTGATCGGCTACGCCGAGCGGGCGCGCTGGGGGAAGGACCAGATCACGCGCCAGGCAGCAGCGACGAGCGCCTGAAGCGCTCCACAGAGCTGAATCTGGCGCAGCCGTTGATTCCCGCCCGCTTGTATGTAAGTATGCAACTGGTGACGGACATGCGCATCGACCGGCTGCGGCAGCCCCCGGCCGCCTCGGCCGGACGGCAGGTCTACCGGGCGCTTCGCGAGGCGATCGTCGCAAGCGACCTCGCTCCCGGCCAGCGCATCTCCGAGAACGAGCTCGCCGAGCGCTTCGCCGTCAGCCGCACGCCGATCCGCGAGGCGCTGATTCGCCTGCGCGACGAGCGCTTCGTGCGGATCGTCCCCCAGCTCGGGACGTTCGTCACGCCGATCAGTGTCGCCGCGGTCGAAGACGCACAGTTCATCCGCGAATCGCTCGAATGCGCGGCCGTGCGCATCGCCTCCGTCGAAGCGGACGCTGCCGACCTCGCAGCCCTCGACGGCCTGATCCGCCTACAGGCCGAGGTCTCGCAGCGCGGCGACCACGCCCGCTTCGCGGTCCTCGACGACGAGTTCCACGCCGCGATCTGCGGGCTAGCCGGGCGCCCGGTTGCCTGGGAGGTCGCCGAGCGCGTCAAGGGCCACCTCAACCGCGTTCGCCGCCTCAGCCTCCCCCAGCCGCGCTACCTGGAGGAGATGGTCGCCGAGCACCGTGAGGTGCTCGAGGCGCTCAAGCAGGGCGATCCGGACGCCGCCGAGACAGCCCTCCGCCACCACCTTCGCATGGTCCTCTCGGCGCTTCCGGCGATCCGTGCGCAACATCCCGACTACTTCGAGGAGGACCGAGCCTGATGGCGATCGCGACGAGCACCCTGCGCGCGCTGTACGAGCAGATGCTTCTGATCCGCGTCTTCGAGACCGAAGCCGAACGCCAGTACAAGGCGGCGCGAATCGGCGGCTACTGCCACCTCTCCTCCGGCCAGGAGGCGGCGACGGTCGGCGCCACGCACGCACTCGACCCCGCCGACCTGCTCGTCACCGGATATCGCTGCCACGGCTTCGCGCTCGCGCGCGGCGTGCCGGCCGAGGAGGTCATGGCCGAGCTGTTCGGACGCGTCGGCGGCTGCGCGCACGGCCGCGGCGGCTCGATGCACCTGCTCGACGTCGGACGCGGCTACTACGGCGGCTGGGGCATCGTCGCCGGTCAGCTGCCGATCGCCACCGGGCTCGCCCTGGGGCTGGTTCGCCAGGGCCGCTCGCAGGCGGTGCTCTGCGAGCTCGGCGACGGCGCGATCAACATGGGCGCCTGGCATGAGTCGCTCAACCTCGCCGCCGTCTGGCAGCTGCCGGTCGTCTTCCTGATCATGAACAACGAGTACGGGATGGGAACGAGCGTCGAGCGCGCCTCGGCGGTCACCCAGCTCTACCGCCGTGCCGCGGCCTACGACCTGCCCGCCGAGCGAATCGACGGAGACGATCTGCTCGCCGTCGCCCAGGCGGCCTCGACGATGCTCGGCGCCGCGCGCGAGGAGCGCCGCGCCGGCGTGCTCGAGTTGGTCACCTACCGCCACCGCGGCCACTCCGTGGCCGACGCCGGCCTTGCCTACCGCACGCGCGGGGAGATCGACGCCCATCTCGCCCACGATCCGATCTTCCGAGTACGCGGGCTGCTGTCGGAGGAGGGCGTCAGCGACGCCGAGCTCGACGCCATGCTCGCCGCGGCACACGAGCGCGTCGACGCGTCGGTGCAGGCTGCGCTCGACAGCCCGGCGCCCGACGTTGGGACGCTCGCTACCGGCATGTACGCTCCGGGCAGCGCGTCGCAGTTCGCCCGTATGCTGCCCGGCGCGCCGTTCGGCGAGCGCGAGCTCGTCTTCGCGGGAGGCCTTGGAGAGTGAGTACGACCGACACCCCAACGCTCATCGATGAGCCCGCGGTAGCCCAGGGGTTCGAGACGATGACCTATCGCGAGGCGCTACGCCTCGCGATGCGCGAAGAGATGGTTCGCGACGAGCGCGTCTTCGTGATGGGCGAGGAGGTCGGCGTCTTCGACGGCGCCTACAAGGTGACCGCCGGCCTGCTCGCGGAGTTCGGCGCCGAGCGCGTCCGCGACACGCCGATTTCCGAAGAGGGCTTCGTCGGAGCGGGTGTCGGCGCCGCGATGCTCGGCGAGCGCCCGATCGTCGAGATCATGACGATCAACTTCCTGCTCGTGGCGATGGACCAGGTCGTCAACCACGCCGCGAAGATCGGCGCGATGTTCGGTGGCGAGGCTCGCTGCCCGCTCGTGATCCGCACGCCCAACGGCGCCGGCAACCAACTGACCGCCCAGCACTCGCAGTCCTTCGAAGGCTGGTTCGCCTCGACGCCGGGTCTCAAGGTGCTCGCGCCGGCCACGCCCGCTGACGCCAAGGGGCTGCTGAAGGCGGCGATCCGCGATGATGACCCCGTGCTCGTCGTCGAGAACCTCGCGATCTACAAGGAGCGGGGAGAGGTGCCGCTCGATCCCGAGTACGTGACGCCGATCGGACTCGCGGCGGTGGCCCGCGAGGGCCGCGACGTGTCGCTGATCGCGCACTCCTACGCGACCGTTCGCGCCCTGCACGTCGCCGAGCGCCTCGAACGCGACCACGGCATCAGCGCCGAGGTCGTCGACCTGCGCTCGCTTCGCCCGCTTGATGTAGAGACGGTCGCCGAGTCGGTCTCAAAGACCGGCCGCGCGGTCTGCGTCGAGGAGGGCTGGCCGACCTACGGCGTCACCGCCGAGCTCGCCGCCCGCATCCAGCACGCCTGCTTCGACGACCTCGACGCTCCGATCGAGCGCGTCGGCATGGCCGAGGTGCCGATGCCGTACGCCAAGGAGCTCGAGAACGCGGCGCTTCCTAACGAAGACCGCATCGAGGCCGCCGTTCTCTCAACCCTCGGTCGCCGGCAATGACCGCTGTCATCATGCCGCGCCTCTCCGACTCGATGGAGGAGGGAACGATCCTGCGCTGGCTGAAGTCGACCGGCGAACAGGTCTCCGTCGGCGACCCGATCGCCGAGATCGAAACTGACAAGGCGACGATGACCTACGAAGCCGACGCCGCCGGCTTCCTGCAGATCGTCGCCTCCGAGGGCGACACGCTCGCGATCGGCGCCGTGATCGCAAACCTGGTCGGCTCAGCCGACGAGGCCGCCCAGAGCGCCGCGCCGGCTGCCCCGGTAGAGACCGCCGCGGCGCCGGCCGAGTCCGAACCCGCCGCAGCAACCGCCGAACCGCAGGCCGCGCAGGAGACCGAAGAGGAGTTCGCGCGCTCGCAGGTGACGGCGACGGCCGCCGTCTCCGCCGGCGGCCGTGTCAAGGCCTCCCCGGTTGCACGCCGGATCGCCGCCGAGCTCGGCGTGGATCTCGCCGCGATCTCGGGCAGCGGACCGGACGGGCGCGTCGTCAAGGCCGATGTGATGGCCGCCGCGAACGGCGCCGCGACGCGCCCGGCTGCCGCTCCCGCCGCCGCAGCCGACGCGGACGGTGCGAAGGGCGCCGTCGAGGTCATCGAACCGAGTCGCACGCAGCAGCTGATCGCGCGCCGAATGGCGAGTGCGAAGGCGACGATTCCCGAGTTTCAGGTCACGGTCGAGGTCGACGCCGAGGCGGCGTTCGATCTGCGCGAGCAGCTCCGCGGCCAGACCGAGCCGCTGCCCTCCGTCAACGACCTCATCATCAAGGCCTGTGCGCTGGCGCTGCGCGCGCATCCGGGCGTCAACGCCTCATACGTGGACGGGCACTTCGAGCGCTACGGCCGCGTCAACATCGGCGTCGCGGTCGCGGGGCCCGACACGCTGGTCGTCCCGACCGTCTTCGACGCCGACGTCAAGCCGCTCACCGAGATCGCCGCGACCACCCGCGAGCTCGCCTCGAAAGTGCGCGACGGCACCGTCTCACCGCCCGAGCTCGCCGGAGCGACCTTCACCGTCTCGAACCTCGGCATGCTCGGCGTGGCCCGCTTCACCGCAGTGATCAACCCGCCGCAGGCGGCGATCCTTGCGGTCGGGGCGGCCAGCCCGCGCGCCGTCGTCGGGGCCGATGGCGCAGTCACGGTGCGCCGCGTGATGGAGCTGACGATCTCGGCGGATCACCGGATCGTCTACGGCGCCGACGCCGCCGATTTCCTCGGCACCGTGCGAAAGCGCCTCGAGCGACCCGCCGGCCTGCTGCTCTGACGGACGCCGACGAGCAGGCCAGGCTCGCGGCTCACGACATCGCGCTGCTGCGCGCGCCGAATCCGGGCCCGTACACCCTGAGCGGAACCAACAGCTGGATCCTCGGGCGAGACGGCGCCTACCTGATCGACCCCGGGCCGGCGATCGCGGAGCACGTCGAGGCTGTCCTCGCCGAAGCGGAAGGTCGCGGCGGGTTTGCGGCGATCGTCCTGACCCACAGCCACCCCGACCACAGCCAGGCCACGGCCGCGATCCGCGAGCGGACCGGCGCTCCAGTCGCTTCGAGTGCGCCGGATGCCGACATCCGGCTAGGCGACGGCGCGACGATCGGGCCGTTGACCGCGGTCGCCACACCCGGCCACGCGGCCGACCATCTGTCGTTCGTCGCCGGCCGCGTCTGCTTCAGCGGCGACGCCGTTCTCGGCGAGGGCAGCGTCTTCGTCGCCTCCTACCCGGGCGCCCTCGCCGCCTACCTCGCGGGGCTCGCGCGCCTGCGCGAGCTCGATCTCGAGCTGATCGCGCCCGGCCACGGCCCGCTGGTGACCGATCCCGCCGCGCGCATCGACACCTACATCGAGCACCGCCTCGAACGCGAGCGCCAGATCGCCGAGGCGCTCGCCGAGGGGCTCCGCGAGGAGGAGCTGCTCGAGCGAGTCTGGCCGAACCTCTCGCCCGCGCTCGCGCCGATCGCACAGGCGACGCTGCAGGCGCACCTCGGCAAGCTCGCCGACGAGGGCCGGCTGCCCGGCTAGCGGGGAGCGCTCAGCTGCCCGCGCCGGCGACGACGGCGGTCGGCGCGCCCGAGTCAGCGTCTCCAGCGCCAGGTCCGATCCCCGTCCCCACCGGACCGCTCGCGCCGGTCGCACCTGTGGCGCCGCTCGATCCCGTCGAGCCGTCCGCCGCGGACGCCCCGATTCCGTTGACGCCGGAGCTCGCCGTCGCGCCGGTCGCCCCCGTAGCTCCTGTCAGCCCGGTCGGACCCGTTGGTCCGGTCGCTCCGGCGACGGCGCCCTGCCAGCCGATGCCGCCCTGGGCGGGCGTTCCGCCGTCACCCCCCTGTGCGGGCGTCCGCAGCGACTGGTTCGCGCCGGGCCCCGAAGTGGCGACGCCGCTTCGGGCTGGAGCGGCGGCGTGCTGGACCGCCGCCGCCGTGGTCGTCGCCGCTGACGCCGTTGCTGCCGTGGTCAGGCGGATCGTCTTGGTGGGAACGGCCGGGACCGGCGTCGGCGGCGCGCTCGATTGCGCGATGACGGCGTGCCCGGCGGTGCCGAGCAGCGCCGCGCAGCAGACCGCGACCGCGATCTTCGCCGCCGTCGCGCCGGCGATGACGCTCCCGCCGCCGGCGGCGGCGCTTCCGCCTGCGGCTGCCGCGCCACCGCCTCCGCCGAGTCCGAACAGCATTCCGAGCTGCGCGAGCGGGCCGGTGGGAGTGAGCGACGCGAAGCCGCGCCGAACCCGCTTGAGCTCGCCGCGAAAAGTCTCGCAAGCGTCGCAATCGGAGCAGTGTCTGCGGGCGCGGCCGCTGATCCGCACGCTTCGGTCGTGTGCCGAGAGCAGTTCCTCGCGGATCTCCAGGCACGGCGTCTCGCGCGCCACGGCAATATCGATCAGCCCCGTGCGCGCGCGCAGCAGCAGTGACTTGACAGCCGGGATCGAAAGGCCGAGCGCGCCGGCGAGCTCGTCGTAGCTGAGCCCCTGGAGCTCGCGCATCAGAAGCGCCGAGCGCTGCTGGCTCGGAAGCCGCTGGACGTCGCCGACGAGGCGTGCGAGGTCGGCGCTTCGCTCCGCCACGGCCGGCGCCTCGCTCGCGGCCGCCGGCAGCGTGAAGGCGGGCTGCGCATCGGCGGCCAGCTCGGCCGGGAGCGGCCGCGGCCGGCGCAGCTCGTCGATGCAGCGGTTGTGGGCGATCCGATAGAGCCAGGCGCGCAGCAGGACCGGCCGGTCGCTCGCGCGAAGCGCCCGGTAGGCGCGGAGGAAGACATCCTGGAGGGTGTCCTCGGGATCGCTCTGGGCGCCGCAGAGCATCTGGCGCGAGTAGGCCAGCAGGCGGCCGCGGTAGCGGTCATGGATGACGCGAAATGCGTCCTCGGATCCGGCGCGGAACAGCGCGACAAGCTGCTCGTCCGAGCGAAGCCGCAGGAACGCGGTCGAAAACGGGGCTCGGCTGCGCGCGAGGCTATGTGGGAGAGCTGAGGCTTCCAGCGGGACGCGTCCCCTGACTCGAGTCTGTTCCACTCTAACGAGCGCCGCCGAGCGAAGTTCCGCTCATCCGCACCTGTCGATAAGCTCGCCGCAGCGATGCCAGCCGCTCCCCGCAAGGCCGCGACGCGGGCGGCGAGCACCCGGAAAAGGCCGGCGGCCACGACCCGGGCCGCGAGCACCCGCAAAAAGACGGCCACGACGCCCTCACGCGGCGCGCCGTCGATCTCGCCGTCACAGTGGGCCGGCGGCTCGCCATTCCCCCCGATCGGCGAGTACGCATTCCTCTCCGACTGCCATACGGGAGCCCTCGTGGCGCCGGACGGCTCCGTCGAGTGGCTGTGCCTGCCGCGCTTTGACAGCCCGAGCATCTTCGGCGCCCTGCTCGACCGGTCGGCGGGGGCGTTCCGGATCGCGCCGTACGGGGTCGAAGTGCCTGCGGGGCGCCGCTACGAGCCGGGCACCAACGTCCTCGAGACGACCTGGATGACGCCGACGGGCTGGCTCGTGGTGCGTGACGCCCTGACGATCGGTCCCTGGCACCGCGGCGAGAAAGGCGGCGAGCACGTGCGGCCGCCGACCGACCACGAGGCTGATCACCTGCTCGTGCGGACAGTCGAGTGCCTGCAGGGCGAGGTGCCGGTCGAGCTGGTCTGCGCCCCCCGCTTCGACTACGGGAAGACGCCGGCGAAGTGGACGGAGCTCGAAGGCGACGACGACGACGAGGCGGTCGTCTGCGTGCTCGATGCCAGCGACGGGAAGTCGACCGTGCGCCTCTTCAGCGACATGCGGATCGGCATCGAGGGCTTCACCGCGCACGCTCGCCACACCATGCGCGAGGGCGAGAAGCGCTATTGCGCGTTGTCCTGGACTGAGGAGCGGCGCGGCCCGGCCACCGCCGAGCAGGCCACCGAGCACATCCAGCGCACGTGCCACTTCTGGCGCGAGTGGCTTGCCGCCGGCACGTACCCGGACCACCCCTGGCGGGGCCACCTGCAGCGCTCGGCGCTGGTCCTCAAGGGCCTCACCTACGCCCCAACCGGGGCGATGATCGCCGCTCTGACGACGTCGCTTCCGGAGACGCCGGGCGGTGAGCGCAACTGGGACTACCGCTACTGCTGGATGCGCGACGCGACGTTCACGCTCTGGGGACTGCACGAGCTCGACCTCGACTGGGAGGCCAACGACTTCATGGAGTTCCTCGCCGATCTGAATCGAAACGGCGACGGCTCGCTGCAGATCATGTACGGCATCGGCGGCGAGCGGAACCTGCGCGAAAGCACGATCCGCCACCTCAAGGGCTATGCGGGCTCGCGGCCGGTGCGCAAGGGCAACGGCGCCTACAAGCAGCGCCAGAACGATGTCTACGGCGCCGTGCTGGACTCCGTCTACCTGCACTCCAAGAAACGTGACCACATCCCGGAGCGGCTGTGGCCCGTGCTCGAAGAACAGGTCGAGTGCGCCTGGCGCGTCTGGCGGGAGCCCGACCAGGGCATCTGGGAGGCGCGGGGCGAGCC
>Ga0070733_10003622_pt1 | contig 10511 bp, 15 predicted proteins | sample Coa_R1_9_FD_66450 | JGI IMG/M metagenome (GOLD analysis project Ga0070733, IMG submission 66450) | Surface soil microbial communities from Centralia Pennsylvania, which are recovering from an underground coalmine fire - Coalmine... | ecosystem: Environmental > Terrestrial > Soil > Unclassified ... | reverse complement strand
TGCTGAAATGGGCGGCAAACGGCTAGAAAACTGAGGGTTCTGCTCGAGTGCACGGCCCGGTTGCCGCCCTTCGACACTTCGCCCCATGCTGATCGAGCGGCATTCGAGCGCAGGTAGCGGTCGGTCACTCACACCGCCGCGACCTCATCCGGTGTGGCTACCGCTGCCATACTGAATGGACGGGCAGCGCTGAAGCTATCCACGATTCCGCGCCATGATGCTGAGCCAGTGGCGCTGCGCGAGAATGCGCGCCGGCGGCGCTCGCACGAAAAGAGAGGGAGCATGGATCATAGGGGACTACGCACGCTGCTGTCATCCACGGCTTCATCACTTTGGCTGCTGGTATCGTTCTCGCCATCGCGCCCGATCTGGTCCCTAGCGTTGTCGGAATTCGTCTCGCACCGAGTGCCAATCTGGTCGCGTATCTCCTCGCGGGAGCGGAGTTTGGATTTTCGGTCCTGCCGTTCGGCGGCAGCAACCGCCTGACCGACCCGCGAGCGGTCCGGCTGATCGTCTGGAGCTGTATAGCCTTCCATGGAGCGTCTGGCGTTCTCGAGATATACGCCTATGCTCAGGGCGTGGCAGCTTCCTCGGCATTGTCGCTAAGGCCGCGCAGGATCTGCCGCTCGTACAGCTTCGCTGCATACGGAACGCCCGTCCTCGAAGGTCAGGTCGCTGGTCGAGTCGAACCTGCACTGGTTGCGCGCACACCGACAGCAGTCGACGCGGGCCTACTGCAGCCTTGACCGCGTGGAATGCTCTCTTTCGACCTCGACGACCTCAAGCCCGGTGAGACCGTGTTGGTGCAGGGTTCGGGCGGTGTGAGCATCTTCGCACTGCAGTTCGCACTCGCCGCGGGTGCTCGGGTCTTCGCGATCACGGGAAGTGAGGCGAAGGTTGCTGGGCTCGAGCGATTGGGCGCGGAGCACGTGATCCGCCATCAAAAGGAACCCGAGTGGAGCCGAGCTGTTCTCGAAGTTACCGGCGGTGTCGGCGTGGACCATGTCGTCGAAACCGGTGGCGCTAGCACGATCGATGAGTCGATCAAAGCCGCTGCCATCGGCGGCTCAATCAGCTTGGTCGGCTTGTTGACGGGCACCGGCGGGCGCCTCGATATGCTACCGATACTCGCCAAGTCTCTGTGCATTCAAGGCATCGTCGTTGGCTCCGTCGAAATGTTCGAGCGCATGCTCGGCATGATTGAGCACCTCGGAATCAGACCGGTGATCGACGCGGCGTTCGAGATGCAGGATATCGCAGCGGCGCTCGAATATTTCAGATCCGGCCGCCATGTCGGCAAACTTGTTATTACGGTGTAACTGGACGGCGTGCTATTTTCGGGTTTCAGCCTGAACGAGGCGGGTCGGCTCTATGGCGCTTCCGGAATTTGGCGCTCGCTCTCGTGCAGTGCAGAGCCTGCTCGTGCTGGCGGAGAGCGTAAGGAGTCCGCAGCGGTCCTTTCGGAATTGACTATCATCGCATTACCCTGATTCGTCCGCATCGATCCCTCGCCGCAAGGGCGCGGCTTGGGGACCCTTGTCGCCGGTCCCTCGAGGACGGTAACTCCGGTCAATGTCCGGACGTCGCTTGCACCAGATCTGGGAGCAGCATCGCAGCGTTGGGAGTACCAAGGCCCGTTACGGCATCCCATCCACTCGAGGCCGAGTAACCTGGAATGGATGTCGTTTGATTATTGCCGATGGTGACATCGAAGAAGTCAGCCGCGTATTTCGCGGGATCGGCCGCAATCTGATACAGAGCCGGATTGATATAACCCAGATCGCTTCCCGCGATCTGATCTGCGATGGCAATCAAGCCTGCCCACTGAGGTGCACTGCAACTGGTGCCACCCACGACATACCAACCGATGCTGCAAGGATCCGCGCCGCCGCAACCTGCGCCTGAGGACGTCGTCGCCGGCTCAGTCATATAGACTAACGGACCGGTTCCCGAGCTTGCCTGGAAAGCGATATCTGGAATGCCCCGCATGTTGGAGTTAGGTCCGGGTGCGCCCACGGAACTGCCCACATAAGTGCTGCCCGGCGGCAGGCTAGTCTGAAAGGCAGGTCGCGAAAACAAAATGCTGTAACCGCCGCCCGAGTCGGGCCAGCCGATTTCGCGGACGCCGGGGTTGGCCTGGCACACGGTGGGGGGCGACGTGTTGTCTACCATGAGGCCGGTCGTCGCATCCATACACAGCCGGGTACCACCGACGGCAGTGACAAGCGGATCCGACGCAGGCCACCCTACGCTCGGATAAGGAATGAGTCTCGGATTCTTGGTGGGCACTTTGAGCGGGTTACTGGTACCGTTGTCCCCGGTAGACGCAAGCACGGTAACGTGGTTCGTCTGTGCGTCAATGAGGGCGTGGCGCAACTGCAGCAACGAAGCCGTGCCCGAAAAGGTTGCCTCTCCCGCTCCCAGGCTCATGCTGACTACATCGGCCAGGTGATGGTCCACCACATACTGCACGGCGTTCATCATCTGCGGGAATCCCTGCACACCCAGTACTTCGGCTGTGGGTGTAGTGACCAGGATAATGTTGGCCTCCGGCGCGATAGCGTGCGCCCACTCTACGTCTAGTGAAACCTCAAGCGCCCACAGATTGTGGCTCTCCTGCCCGGCTCCGTTGTTAGGCGGCGGAGGATTGGGCGGAGGCGATCCCTGGATCTGCAGGATAGTGAAGGTCGGCATACCGGGCGCGCAGCTCACTCCCGCTTCCCCGCAAAGATGGGGCAGCCCAAATGCACTGCTGAAAACGCGCAGGTCGTTCGCAATGGTGGCGCTTCCGAAGGAGTCGATTACCGCTATCGTCTTTCCCTTGCCGGTGAATCCCTGGGTATACAGGGCGGAGACGTTATAGGCGTTCTGCATCGCAACGGGCGTGAAACACCGCAAGCCCGCGGCATAGCATGCGGACTCTGTCGGAGGAGTCGTGTTGCTTTCCAGAAACTGCCACTCCGCAACCGCCGGCTGGAAGAGCGCCGCAGTCCGATCTTTCTGCTGCAAAGCCGGGAGCTTTCCGACCCGCTGGGCGAAGACAGCCAATACGACGCCCATCGCCAGCGCAACAATTAGGATCGTCCGTGCAGTGGCACCCCTTCGAACGGAAATCGTGCACCACATAAGACCCCCCCTCGTCCGATTATCCTGGATCGCAGGTGTGGTCGTCAGACCCCGCCTGATGTTTTAGCTCCCAACCTCTTGCGCAGGGTAGATGACGCCGTCAAGTGGTCCAAGTCAAGCCGACCTCTCTCGAGGGCGCTGCGAACGGTCCACGGTGCCCACAGGTGCTTAAGCTTGACGTTCCAGGTTGCAGTCGGGCCGGACTCGGTACACACATCTGAGCAGACCGGGCCCTTAGTTACCCAATGCCGCTGGGACGCGATCGGAGATGGGGTCACGCCCGAAGCTCGCGGACACGGACCGCATGCCCGCAAACGCCCGGCCGCTTGGCGTGCTCATGTCGATCGCATCCGAGAGGCTCACGAAGGCGACGCCCGGCTCGCTGAGCTCCTCGAGCGTTGTGATCGGATCCTTCTGTGACCGGCTCCGCGGTCAAGCTTGTAGACCAAGGCGGCGACCCTGGTAAAGCCGAAACATCAGGAAGGGTGACACAAATGAAAACACGTGAACCACGACTCCAGTAAGAGCCTTTGATCGCGCCTATATCAATGGCCGGTTCGTCACTCCCCATGGAACGCAGATCGTCGATCTGGTTAACCCGACCGACAACAAGGTTATCGGCAAGGTCACCATGGCAGACGAAATCGACGCCCGAGAAGCCATCGGCGCAGCGAAAGAGGCCTTCAACTCCTTTTCGCAAAGTAGCAAGGAACGCCGGCTAGCTGTGATGTTTCAGTAGGTTGTTCTATCGCCCCGGGGGAGAGAAGCTGATGTTGCTAGACGTCAGTTTCCTTAACCGGAGGAGAGAACAACCGTGCACAAGAATGCGCGTCTGACACCGAGGGGTCGAGAGGTGATGCTGGGCCGCCTGCAGGCGGGCCAGCATCAGGCCGATGTGGCCCAGGCGATGGCGATATCGTTGACGACGCTGAAGTGGCGACGGCGCTTCCGAGATGAAGACCTCGGCGGGCTCCAAGACCGCTCGAGCCGGCCGCGGTGCAGTCCGCAGCGCTTGCCCCCCCGCCTGGTTGAGCGCGTGGTAGCGCTGCGGCGCAAGCTACGTACCGGGCGCTACATCGCCGTCAACTGGGACTCTCCGCAGCCAGCGTCTCGCGCATCTTGCGGCGCGTGCATCTGTCTGGCTGGCGTGAGCTCGAGCCGCCTCCGCCAGATCTCTTTGAGCTTGAACGGCGCTTTCTGACCTACGAGCTTTCCTTTGTTCCAGGGTTCGCGAACGCTCGTTGCACAGTGAGTGTGTTTCATGGCTGGCTCCCGTAGCTGCAGGCCAACCAATCTGCTCCTGACCACCGGGGTCGCTTCGTGACACCCCGAGCCGTCCGATGGCCGTCCGGTTACCGGCCGTTCACCCCCGGAATTGCGGACGTTGGCGTAGCTGCATTGCCCGAGACCGCTCCGGCAGGGCATTCTCCGGCGACCTGCACAAAATCAGGGAGGGCGCGGATGGGGGAAGAGTCGCCAAAGACGGCGAGCGAACCAAAGGGGGCCGTATTCCTCAGCTACGCCTCCGAGGACGCGGCTGCTGCCGAACGAATGGCAGCCGCTCTGTGCGCGGGAGGGATAGAAGTCTGGTTCGACAGGAGCGAGCTGCGGGGCGGGGATGCTTGGGATCAAAAAATCCGGCACGAGATCCACGACTGCACGTTATTCATTCCGGTTATCTCCGGGCACACCCAGGGACGGCTCGAGGGCTATTTTCGTCATGAGTGGATGCTCGCCATAGAACGCAGACATCATATGGCTGAACAGAAAGCCTTCCTCGTGCCGGTCGTCATCGACAACACCGACGATAGGGATGCAATAGTCCCGGACCTCTTTCGAGCGGCGCAGTGGACGTACTTGCCGGCTGGTGAAACGTCCCCAGCCTTTGTCGAGCAAGTGCAGCGCCTGCTCTCGGGGGAGGTGTCGAAAACGATCGGAGCAGGATCGTCAGTCGCGGAGCACACCTCGGCATCCTCACGTTCGATGCGCATCCTGCCAGTGGCAGTCGTCGGCGTGATCGCGCTCGCCCTGCTCCTCGTCCTTGGGGTTTTCGGGCTCGATAGGCTGCGGGGATCGAGGCCGATCGTTCAGAGTGAATCGATCGCGGTGCTGCCGCTCACGAACGAGAGCGGCGATGCGAGCCAGCAGTACTTCTCTGACGGAATCGCTGAGGACTTGATCACCGCGCTCGGACAGTTCCCTGGGCTTAAAGTGATCGGGCGTACCTCCTCGTTCCAGTTCAGGGACTCCCGGGAAGACAGCCGCAGCATCGGGGCGAAGCTCGGAGTAGCGCACCTGCTCGAAGGGAGCGTGCGCCGGGCAGGAGATATCGTGCGGGTGAGCGCTGAGCTGATCGACACTGCCGATGGAACCATGCAGTGGTCCGAGCGCTACGATCGCCCCTACAAGGATCTCTTTGCGCTGCAGGATGAGATCACCCGCGCGGTGGCAGGGGCGCTGCGGGCGAAGCTCCTGCCGGGTGAGCACGCCGCGGCGCAGAGTGAGCGGCCCCCGAGCGGGAGCCTTGAGGCCTACAACGCCTTCCTGCAGGGTCAGTTTTATGTTTCCCGCAACACGGAAGCCGATCTCCGCAAGGCGATCGAGTGGTACACGCAGGCGACTGAGCTCGATCCGCGATATGCGCTCGCTTGGAGCGAGCTGTCGCGCACTTGGACCGGCCTCGGTGTTGCATTCCTGGAGGGCGCGCCGGTGCAGGAGGCGTATGCGAAGGCGCATGCAGCAGCCGATCGCGCGCTCAGCCTTTCGCCTGAGCTGGCCGCCGCGCACTTGGCACGAGGCTACCTGATTCGTACCGCGGATTTCGACTGGCGCGGGGCGGAAGCGGAGTTTCGCCGTGCGGCGGAGCTCGCGCCATACGACGGCTATGCGAAGTTCTTGCTCGGGCTCCAGCTCGCCACTTTCGGTAGGGTAGAGCATGCGATCGAGCTCACGCGGGAAGCGCTCGCCACTGAGCCGCTGCGGGCCAACTGGTATAGCTGGCTCGCCAATTTTTTCTCGGGACTCAACCGGCTCGATGAGGCCGAGCGGGCGATTCGTAGGGCGATTGAGCTGCAGCCCGGTGCGGCGGTCTATCATCAGAGGCTCGCCATCATCCAGATCCAGCGAGGCAATGCGCCGGCGGCGCTCGCCGCCGCGGTGCAGGAGCCTCCCGGAGATTGGCGGGACACTGCGCTCGCCCTCGCACGGCAGATCAGCGCTGACCGAAGTGCAGCCGATGCGTCGCTCAAGACGCTGATCGACAAGGATGCCGGCAGTGACCCCTACCAGATCGCCGAAGTCTATGCGCTGCGCAATGATGCGAAGGAGACGTTTGCATGGCTCGATCGGGCCTGGAGCGCAGGCGATCCCGGGATCAACTACCTCCTCTACGACCCCTTTATCCTGCGCTATAAGGACGATGCGCGCTTCGCCGCGTTCTGTCAGAAGGTTGGCTTGCCGACTCCGGCGAAAGTTGCCGGACGGACCTGATCGCACTGACTCGCCGGACGCGGGAAAGGCAGCGCCCGGCAGCGGTGCGCTGCCACGGGTCAACGAGCAACCGCCGGATGCTGCCTTGTCCTCGAGGTTTCCCCGGCGGCTCGACGACACCGCCCGCGCGCAGAGGCAGCCCTCACCGGCCAGCCCGTAGTGAGTCGAACCACGCGGCCACCGGACGACAGGGCGCCAGACACGCGCACGCACGTGAGTGATGAAGGTGGGTGTGGCGGTGACCCCGAGCGAGGCAGCCAGGGCCTCATTGCGGTCGGGCGCGGCCAGCGTGAGCTGATTCTCCGAGACCGTCAGACGGGCAAAACCGCCATCGCGATCGACGCCATTCTCAACCAACGCGACCAGAATATGCTGTGCGTTTATTGCGCCATCGCTCAGCGCGCGTCCACCGTCGCCAAGGCCGTGGCTGCCTTGCAGGAAAAAGGGAGCTATGGAATACACCGTCGTTGTCGTGACCGAGGGCAACGAGCCGCCGGATCTGGTCAATTCCCACCGACCGCATGCAGCTCTCGGTCAGACTCCGTAGGCGCGCTTCATGGGAAAATCAGCCGCCAGTCTGTCGACGAAGTCCTGAGACCTTACATATCTGCGTTGGTAGCGGGGCCTGATTTGCTTATCTCCTACCTCGCATCGGTTGTTGCTAGCGCGTTGAATTCAGAGGATATCCGATGCGGTTTTATTATCTTTTTGAATCACCAGCTCCGCAGGGTGACTGAGCGCCCTCCTCGGTAGTCAGCCTCTCGGCGAACCAACTCCTCGCGCCGCGCTCCGAGTGCAGATAGCGATGATGTGGAACCGCGAAGCCTGGCCGTGGCGCGACAGCGCACCACTCCGATCAATGACGAGGATTTTAGATCAAATCAGGTGCCGCCCTCATACTTGAAAGAAACGCTCACCCGCGCCCGAAATGCTTCGACCTTTCCATTCTTCAGTTGTAAATCCAACCGACCGACTTCGGCGACGCGCAGGTCCCGTAGGGTTTTGCCGGCGCGATTCACGGCCGCTACTGCAGCCTTTTCCCATGACTCCTTGCTGGTGCCTACGAGTTCGATGACTTTATAAACGCTGTCGGCCATGGTTTGTTCTCCTCATCCGGTGATCGACAACTAACGCTTCAACGTCCAAACGTTCGCCGATAGCCTACCCGTTTATTGAGTGATCTGGCAGCATTCTGGCGCAGAGCACTGCCAGGAAGGCAGCGCGAGCGGTGGTTACGGTCGGCCGCGGCGAAGCAGGCGACCCCGTCGCCCTGGTTCGCAGAGAAACGAAGGACTACTTTCCGACTTTTACAGATTGCGATGCAACAGCCTGCCAATGGCCATCGCGCATTACCCAGACATCAGTCCAAACGTACTTGCCGCTGCTGTCCTTGCCTTTGTATGTGCTTTTCTCCGTGTCACTGCCGGTCACGACCGCGGTGTTACCGAATACCCTGACTTTCAGGGAACCGAATTAATAGGATTGGGTCGCGAACTCTCCCGCCTTCATACCAGCGATGGCTTCGGCTTTTGTAATGCTCTTGCCTTCGAAATCGATACCTATCCAATCATCGGCCACAAGCTTGTCGATGGCCGCGGTATCCTTCTTGATGCCTGCCTGTGCCCAATCACGTTCCATTTGCGTCAAGATCTTTTCGAGGGCCGCGGTATCAGCCTACGCCTGCCGGAAAACGGGAAGCACCGAGAACGCAATCAAACTAACGACGTGTAGGGCCTTTCATTGTAATTGCTCCTTTGTGTTCTTCTGTCGAAGCGCGCGGAGATTAACACCAGCGCGCCGTGACCGGCGCGCATCAGCCTTCGTGGTTGGCTTATTCACTCAACAAAGCACGCAAGACCTCGCCCTGGGGATTGCTGCGACGCATTATGACCTGCGTGGTAAGGAATTATCGTGGGTGCTGGGCCCGTTCGGCTCGACCTTCTCTGGTCTGCAACGCATTACAGCGTCTGACTTCAGACCAGATGAACGCTTAGATAATTGGCGTAGCGGACCCCCGCTATTCCCGCAAGTGTGTCGCATCGGACGTGACCGCAGTCGTGGCAGCGACACTACCCGTGGCTCCGCCGAGAGTGCTCGGATTTTGCAATCATTGAGAATGCGTTAGAATCCAGCCGCCGCGGCCTCTTTTACGGCGTCATAATGTAAAAGGGAATCCACCATGCTCGGGACACATCTCGCGCTCGTGGCGGTGGTCACATCCGCCGTCTCGGCATCGGCGTTGGCCGATAGCTTTACCCCGCTGACCATGCCGACGCTCAACACAAACATGCGCACGTTTACCGACGGGAGTGTCTACGACAATCTCTGGCCTACCAGCGGCTCGCCGAACCCGAATGTCTTGACGACCGCGGGTGGCATCCCGTTCGCGTTCGCGCAGGATCCCTCGGGTAACACGGCATTCATCGGTACCTTTGGGACCACCAGCACGTTGACGATGAGCGTCGACAAGACGGGTGTCACGGATGTGTACACGCTGATTAATGCGACGTACAGCCAAACGACGAGCGGCAACACTATCGGGAGCGTGGTGCTGAATTTTGCCGGCGGCGTATCGGTGACGGAAAACTTGGTCTCGGGCAACAACGTCCGCGACCATTTCTTCGGCAGCTTCGTCAATACGATTACGGCCAGCAATGTCACGGAGGCCGCCTTCGAAACCAATACCCCGGGCACCGCGCATCTGGACATGCAGACCTGGTCGGTGCCGTCGGCCGACGCGGGGCGAGAGTTGCTGAACGTGGAGTTCATCACCACGCCGAACGCTGGAGTGAACCCGGTGCTCGCCGCCGCCACGGCCGGCACGGCGACGACCTCGGTGCCTGAGCCCGCCTCCAGCGTGTTGCTGCTCGGTGGTCTGGGCGCGCTCTTGGCGAGGTTCCGGCGGCGTCGGTTGACGGCGTGAAGCTGCTCCGAGGCAGCGGGCGCGGGGCCGCTGTGTCCCGGCGGCTAGGACGCGGCCCGCACCAATACGTCGAGTGAGTCACGCGGCGGGTGAGCACAAAGCACGCCCGCGGTCCCACTAAACTTGCGCTGGTCGAGTACCGCCAGCCGTTGCAGCTTCATCGTGACTCGCCGCGCTGCCCGTCGGAGGAGACGCGGATGTAGATGACGGCCCTCATCGCGCCCTCCCTTTGGGGGCGCTCCGGACGCGCGCCGAGTCGCTGCGCCGTGCCGAGCGTTTCCCCATCAGCCACTCCTCGGCGACGGCAAAGATCTCCCGCCGACGCCGCTTGACGAGGACATGCTGGTGCAAAGGTTGCACTAGTGCAATCATTGCACTACCATCTTCCATGGTGCCCACGGCCTACCACATTTCCACCTCATCACGCGGAACGCTGAACGCGTGTCGGTCAGTATCGATGACCCAAAACTTGGCAGGCGAGACTGACCCTCGCGACATTGAAGAGGCACTTACATGGCATCCCAAAAGCGCGAGAAGTTGTCTGAGCGGTGGAGGTCATATTCTGAGCACGAGTGAACACCATGAGCGCACTGCGGATTGCTGATATGAGAGGAATGACCGCAGCCCGGTACGTACTTCGGCTGCGCTGGACGAATGACAAGGTATTTGTAGTCGACCTGGAAGAGTCGGTACATCGACTTAAGGCTCTGAAGAATCTTCGTGACCGGAAGTTCTTCGCTCGTGCAGAGATCGGCGAGGGCGGCCATAGCATCGTGTGGCCAGACGGCGCCGATATGGGCGCCGATCGACTTTGGGAAATTGCGCTTGAACAGAACGGCCGGCCCGCCACGGCAGAGTTCATCCGCTGGCGTATGCGTAACGGACTGAGCCTCACGGATGCAGCGGCAGCTGTCGGTATCTCCCGCCGGGCAGTGGCCTACTACGCTAGCGGGGAAGAACCTGTGCCGCGTAC
>Ga0070733_10003620_pt1 | contig 10516 bp, 11 predicted proteins | sample Coa_R1_9_FD_66450 | JGI IMG/M metagenome (GOLD analysis project Ga0070733, IMG submission 66450) | Surface soil microbial communities from Centralia Pennsylvania, which are recovering from an underground coalmine fire - Coalmine... | ecosystem: Environmental > Terrestrial > Soil > Unclassified ... | reverse complement strand
TGTGCCACTGATGGCGCCGGTTGCGCCGTTGAGCGCAAGCCCTGCGGGCAAGGTGCCGCCCGCCAGTGTCCACTGGTACGGAACCGTTCCGCCGCTTGCCGCAAGCGTCGCAGCATAGGCAACGCCCACCTGTCCGCTCGGCAGCGAGGCGCTGGTGATGCGCAGCGTCGCCGGCGTGATGGTGAGCATCAACGTGACGCTGGCCGCTTGGGCAGGAGCGCCCGCGTCAGTAACTTTGAATGTCAGTGAAGCAGCCGAGACCGCCGTGCTCGGCGTGCCGCTGATGGCGCCGGTTGCGGCGTTGAGCACCAGTCCCGCAGGCAAGCCGCCAGCGGTCACTCGCCAGGTGTACGGGGTGGTACCGCCGGATGCGGCGAGCGTCGCGGTATAGGCAACGCCCACCTGTCCGCTCGGCAGTGAGGCGCTGGTGGTGCGCAGCGTAGCGGGTGCAATGCTGAGGGAGAAGGTTCCGACGTTGCTCTGGGTGAACCCGCCGGAGTCGGTGACCTTGAAGGTGAGAGAAACGGCAGCCGCCGCCGCGGTCGGCGTGCCGCTGATGGCGCCGGTCACTGTATTCAGCGACAGACCAGCGGGCAGCGCACCCAGTGTCAGCGCCCACGTGTATGGAGCCGTGCCGCCCGACGCGCTCAGCTGCGTCATGTAGGCCACGCCCACCTGCCCGCCGGGGAGCGCTGTGGTGGTGATGCTGAGACCCCCGCCGGTGAGGGTGATGTTAATCGCCACCATCACCGTGCTCGTCTGCGCGGGTGATTCAGAGTCCCTGACCTGGAATACCAGTTGAGTGCCGGAGGCGGGCGCGGGATTGCCGCTGATGGCGCCGGTGCTCGCGTTCAGGGTAAGCCCCGCGGGTAACGTGCCGCTGACAAGTGTCCAGGTGTACGGCCCGACACCCCCCGCGGCCGACAAGGTCGCTGAATACGGCACACCGGCAGTACCGCTCGGCAGTGAAGTGGTCGAGACCCGCAGCGTAGCGGGTGTGATGGTGAGAGCGACCGTAGCGGTGATTGTTTGCGCCGGACTCCCGGAATCCGTGGCGGAGAACGTGAGGGACACTGTGCCGGTCGCGGTAATGATCGGCGTGCCGCTGATGGTGCCGCTCGAGGTGTTGAGCAACAGTCCTTGCGGAAGCGCTCCGCCGATGAGGGACCAGGTATATGGCGCGGTTCCGCCGCTCGCCTGCAATGTCGCGCTGTAGGGGGTGCCCGCCTGGGCGGCCGGTAGTACCTCAATCGCGACAGCCAGCGGCGCCGGATCCCCGTTGACCGCCGTACCCACACGCCCGCAGCCGTTCAGAAACGGCGACACCAGAACCAGGGCGGCTGCAGCCAGGCGCAGGTAGTGCCGCTTGTGGGAGCCGTGCAATGGCATGTTGGTTGTTGTTTTTCTTATCTCAGACCGTAGACATCCACTTCGCCGGCGACGCTACTCGAACGCGCAGCTGCGCCCGTGTTGTTGCCGCATCGGGACTGCGAACTTCACCGCGTTGCCGGCGGCGTCGGTGCTGGTGAGTGAGCTCTTTCCCTGGAGCTGGTCCGGTTCTATCCGATCCGACGTCCAGCCGCGCTTTTTAAGTTCTTGGTCGCTGCAATGACGCCAGCGCGCCCCTTTCGATCGGGTCGGCGGGCAACCTGATCGTGCGTGGCTTAGGGGATCTCGGACCTATGATGGATGCCGAACTACACAGTGTCAATAATCGCTAGAAATATCATTCGCTTACAACATAATCAGTATTACACAATGTAACGCCCTGCGGGCCCTGCAGGGCAGAAGGTTCCGGGCAGTGCCCTCGCGGCAGGCCGCGGCCCCCCGAGGGTCGGCTCGATTTCCGCCCACAGCGCGGCATAGATGAGCCCCGCCTCGCTGCGAGGGGTCCGTGCCGGGAGCGGCGCGCGCTCGAGGCTCATGCGCTCGATTTCGCTGCGGTACGGGACCTCGGTCGCGAGCAGCGACGGCAGTTGCGCCCGGGTCCTTTCGATCAGCTCGCGGTGCAGCGAGCGGCGGCGATCCACCATGGAAAAAAACGGCAGCAGGGCCAGATCTGTCCAGCCTTCCTGGATGATGAACTGCTGCAACTGCGTCAGCATGCGCACCGACAAGGGTGTCGGCACGAGCGGCACGAGCGCCGCGTCAGCCGCCCGCAGTACGTTCTCCGACAGCAGCGAAATTCCGGACGGACAATCCAGGAACAACACGTCGTAGATCTCGCGCAGTGAGCGGCTCATCTTCAGCAACCGCTCGGTGGGGTGGCGGCGCTGCGCCAGGTGTATGGCGAAGTTGCGGTACGAGAAGTCCGCCGGCAGCAGGTCCAGGCCCGGATACCCGGTGGCCAGAATCAGTTCCGGCAGCTCGCGTTTACCGTTGAGGAGCTTGCGGGCGCTGGCCTCCTCCTGAGGCTCAGCGCGCAGCGCGTAGGTCGCGCCGCCCTGCGGATCGAGGTCCCACAAGAGCGTCGTGCGCCCGCCGGCGGCGCACAGGTACGCAAGGTTCACCGCGGTCGTGGTCTTGCCGACACCGCCCTTGATGTTGGTTACGGCGACGATCTTCACCGCGCGAGCATACGCCCGCGCGCTGCACGGCGCTTCAACGCGTGCCGAACAGCCGGTTGCGCACCAGGACCGATAAATGTCCGAGCAGGAGAAACGTGGCGGCGATGTAAGAAGTCACGATGAGTTCCATGTGGGCGCTGTCCTTGGGTGTCTGTCAGGCGGCGCAGTGTACGCGGCGCGATGTTGCCGCGCCGTGAAGCCGCAGGCGAAATGCTGCGACGTCAGGCGCGCGTCACACAGCGCCTGCCTTGCTACTCCTCGTGAGCGCTGCGGCCTCCCCCATCGGGGAGAGGCGCCCGGCCTTCAGGTGATGGAACCGGGCTTGCGCAGCATCTTGTCGATGTCCGCGACGTGCGCCTCTTCGGCCGCAATCTGCGTGCGCGCGTATTCTTCCAGCATGATGCTGCGGCCGCTCACCGCGCCGAGCAGCTTGCGATACTCCGCCAGCCCCTCGCGCTCGTGCGCGAGCGCTTCGCGAAGAATTTCGTCCACATTGTGCTTGTGCGTTTCGAGCAGTCCGCCGATGCGCAGCGACGGGTGCCCGCCGAGGTTGGTGATGTGCTCGCCCGCCTGCACGGCGTGTGCCTGGGACTCGTCGGCCTGGCCGCGCAGCCAGGCGACGATCGGGATCCGGTTATGACCGAAAATCATGAAGCTGTAATGCAGGTAGCGAACCAGGCCCGCGAGCTCGAGCTCGAGGATGCGGTTGAGCGTTTCGACGACCTTGGTGGTTTCAGCGCTGCTCAGTTCTGCGGTCATGTCGGTCTCCCCTTGATAGCGCGCGCCCATGGTAAGGCGGTCGGTGGTGTATCGTACACGCACCCCCCAAGATGACACGGGAGCTTGCCGACATGAGCAACTTCTACGACATCGCGGTGCGCGGCATCGACGGCACGCCGGACCTGCTCGGGAAACTGCGTGGCCAGGTGACACTCGCCGTCAACGTCGCCAGCCGCTGTGGGCTCACGCCGCAATACACCGCCCTCGAGCAGCTGCAGCGCGAGCTTGCCGCGCACAAGTTCACCGTGGTTGGCTTCCCCTGCAACCAGTTCGGCGCCCAGGAACCGGGCAGTGAAGCGGACATCGCCGCCTTCTGCAGCACCACCTACGGGGTGACCTTCCCTTTGAGCGCGAAGCTCGAGGTGAATGGCGCGAACCGCCACCCCGTTTACGGTTTCCTCACCGCCCCCGACACCGGCGTTCCCGGGGACATCAGCTGGAACTTCGAGAAGTTTCTGATCGGCCGCGACGGGCGCGTGCTGAAACGCTATCCGCCGGAAACCAAGCCGCAGGATAACGGCGTGCTCGAGGACATCGCGGCGGCGCTGTGAGTGGCCATGAGCGAAACTGAGTTCGCGATCCTCGGCGCCGGTGCGATGGGTTCGATCGTCGGCGCCCACCTGGCGCGCGCCGGGCACTCGGTGGTGATGCTCGCCCGCGGGCGGCGCGCGCACCAGGTCGGCGAGGCGGGACTTGCGATCCGCGGGCTGGCCGAATTCACGGTCCCGGTGCGCACCGTGAGCGAGCCTGCGAGCTTCGCTGGCGCCGCGGCGCTCATCGTCGCGGTCAAGACTCCGGGAACCGCCTTGGCGCTGGCGGCGCTGCGTCACGCGCAATTTGACCTGACGCTCTCGATCCAGAACGGGCCGCTCAAGAACGAGCTGCTGGCGCAGGCCTTCGGTGCGGCACGGGTGCTGGGGGCGCTGGCGGACACCAGCGGCGAGCTCTTGCCGGACGGCGCCGTGCTGTTCACCCGCAACGTGAACATTCTCGTCGGCGAACTCGGCGGCGGCGACAGTGCCCGCGCGCAGAAGCTAGCCAGCACCATTGACGCCTCGGGAGTGCGCGCGGCTGCCAGCCCGCAGATTCTGACCCTCGAGTGGGCGAAGTTTTGTGCCTGGGTGGGCCTCATGGCGCTCTCGGTCAGCACGCGTGCGGTGACCTGGAAGTACCTCGCCGATCCCGGCTCGGCGTTGCTGCTGGCGCGGCTGGTACGCGAGATGGGGGCGCTGACCCGGGCACAGGGAATCCCGCTGAGTGATCGCTCGATCCTGCCAACCGCGCGACTGTGCGCGGGCACAGAGAGCGAGGCGGTCGAGATCATTGTGCGCATCGGGCGCGAGTACCGGGCGAACGCGCCACAGCACCGTATGTCGGCGCTGCAGGACCTTGAGGCCGGACGACACCTGGAGGTGAACGAAACGCTCGGCTACGCGCTGGCCCGCGCGCGTGAGCTGAAGCTCGATCTGCCGATGCTCGAATGTTTCACCGCGCTGGTGACGGCCATCGACCATTCGCAGCGCCCAGGTTAGCATGACCGGTGCAAGCGCAAGATCGCTGCGGCGCGCGCAGGTCAGAACCCTCGTGCTGCTGTTCTGCGGCTATGCGGCCTGTTACTACTGCCGCGCCGATCTCTCGGTCGCGACGCCGTTGCTGGTGGAGGAGCTGGCGCACCACGGAGTCAGCCACGGCGAGGCGCTGCTGCGCATCGGCTGGCTGACCTCATTCGGGGTGCTCGCCTATGCGCTGGGGAAGCTGTTTCTCACCGGGCTGGGGGACTACTGGGGCGGCCGGTGCAACTTCCTCATCGGCGTGGGAGGCGCCGCGGTGTTCACGCTGATGTTTGCCGCGGGCGGCATCTTGCCGGTCTTCACCGTGGCATGGCTCGGCAACCGGCTGACGCAGTCACTCGGCTGGGCGGGACTCATCAAGCTCTCATCAAGGTGGTTCGACTACACCTCCTACGGCTCCATCATTGGCATCCTCAGCATCAGCTACCTGGTCGGCGACGCGCTGGCGCGCCAGCAAATGGGGTGGCTGATCGAGCGGGGTTTCGGCTGGCGCTCCTTGTTCCTGTTCGCCGCCATCGTGGCAGGCGCCGCGCTGCTTGCCAATGTGCTGTGGCTGCGGGAGTCGCGCGTCGATGGGGGCCACGCGGAAGCGCGCCCCAATCCGCTCAATCTCTTTGCCGACAGTGAATCGCGACCGGCCAGCATCGGCGCGTTGCTGCTGCCGCTATTGCGCAGCCGCGCGTTTCTGCTCATTTGCCTGCTGTCGTTCACCTGCACAATAATCCGTGAGACTTTCAATACCTGGACGCCCGTGTATCTGCACGATCACCTCGGCTACAGCATGAGTCGCTCCGCCGGCATGAGCGCGATCTTCCCTGGCGTGGGTGTGGTGTCGGTGTTGGTCGCCGGCTGGCTGAGCGACCGGCTGGGCCTGAGCGGCCGCTCGCTCTTGATGTTTCTCGGGCTGGGCGCCGCCGCCGCCGCGCTGCTAGTGCTGACGTCGGTGCGGCCCGGCCCATCGGTGGCGCTCCTGCCGCTAGTCACGATCGGCGTGACCGCGTTCTGCGTCCTCGGACCGTACTCGTATCTGGGCGGCGCGTTCGCGGCCGATTTCGGCGGCAAGCAGGCGAGCGCGGCGTCTTCGGGGATTATTGACGGCATCGGTTATGTCGGCGGCGTGCTCGCCGGCGCCAGTGTCGCGCAGCTCGCGGTCGCCTACGGCTGGGATGGTGTATTCGTTGCGCTGGCCGCGGTGAGTGCCGTTGCCGCCCTGTGCGCCGGGCTGCTGCATCTCTTGAACACCCGCGCTGCGAGGTCGGCCCGTGGCTGACGCACTCGTCAGGCGCATATGCGCCGCGGCGGACTGTCTCACCATCGAATGGGGCGACGGGCGGATGAGCGAATTCGCGAGTCTGTGGCTGCGCGACAATCTCGGCGCGGATCGTGACGCGCACAGCGGCCAGCGGCTCATCGACGTCACCGATCTGCCGCAAGCGCCGCGCATCCGCTCGGCGGCGCTGCAGGACGGCAGCGTGCGCATCGAATGGGATGGGGAAGCGCGACCCGGATTATTCGAGCTCGGCTGGCTGGCCGCCCACGCCTGGGGGCGCGGCACTGCAAGACCGGAGCTGTCGCCGCGCACCTGGCTCGAGGCGGCAACGCTCGATGCCACGCAGGACTTCGCCTGGGCCAGTCTCGCCGCAATGCGCGAACACGCGCCCGTGCGCCTCGCATGGCTGACGCGTCTGCTGCAGGATGGCCTCGCGTTCATCCACGGTCTGCCGGCGATGGATACCGCGATCCTCGGCGTGATGCCGCTGATAGGACGGGTACTCGAGACCAACTACGGCCTCACGTTCGACGTTCGCTCGGTGCCGCAGCCGGAGAACCTCGCCTACTCTGATCTCGGTCTCGGCCTGCACACCGACAACCCCTATCGTGAGCCGGTGCCGGGATTCCAGGCGCTGCACGCGCTCGTTACCTCCGGTGAAGGCGGCGACAGCCTGTTCGCCGACGGCTTTGCGCTGGCTGCGCACCTGCGCGCCACGGAGCCGCAGGCGTTCGCGCAGCTGACCACCACGCCGGTGCCCTTTCACTATCGCTCGAGCGATGTCGACCTGTACGCAGAGCGACCGATGATTCAACTGTCCCCGCGCGGCGAACTCAGCGCCGTGCACTACAACAGCCGCTCCATCGCACCCGTCGCGGTCACGGCTCACGAAGCGCCGGCATTTTACGCCGCCTACCGGCGGTTCGCGACGCTGCTGCGGGAGGCGCGCTTCCAGCTGCGCACCCGGCTGGAGAGTGGCACGCTGGCGGTGTTCGACAATCAACGCGTTCTGCACGGCCGCACCGCCTTCACCTCCGCCCGGCAGCCGCGCCATCTGCGGGGGTGTTACCTGGCGCGCGACAGCGTGTACAGCGAGGCTGCGGTGCTGCGGCGCCGACTTGCGGCTGACCGATCTGAGCTGCGCGCATGAGCGGTGAGATCAACGTCGCGGACGAGATCCTCGCGATCTACCGGGCACGCGGCGCGGCTGCCTATTTCGGCGAGCATGTGTCCGTGACCGAGCACGCCCTGCAGGCGGCGCATTTCGCGCGCGCAGACGGCGCACCGCAGACGCTCATCGTGGCGGCGCTGCTGCACGACATCGGACATCTGCTCGAGCCGGCACCTGACGCCATCGAGGACTGGACCGCTGATGCCCGCCACGAGGTGAGCGGCGCCCGCTGGCTCGCGCAGCGCTTCGGTGCCGAGATCTCCGAGCCCGTGCGCCTGCATGTACCGGCCAAGCGCTACCTGTGCTGGACCGAAGCGAGCTACTTCGCCAGGCTGAGCTCCGCCTCGGTGCATACGCTGGAGCTGCAGGGGGGGCCGATGTCAGCGCACGAGGCGGCGCAGTTCGAAGCCGAGCGCTTCCATAAGGAGGCCGTAGCGATCCGGCGCTGGGACGACCAGGGAAAGGTTGCCGGACTCGTCACCGCCAGCCTCGGCGACTACGTTGCGCTGATCGCGGCGGCGGCGCGGCAGTCCCCGCGACGCGCCGGTTCCTAGCTAGTATTCTTCGCGCCTATGAGCATCGAAATCAACCACGTCGTCAGCATTCACTACACGCTGAAAGGGGATGGCGGGGAGGTCATCGACTCGTCCGCAGGGGGCGAGCCGCTTGCCTATCTGCACGGCCACGGAAATCTCGTCCCGGGCCTCGAGCGCGAACTGACAGGCAAGAACGCCGGTGACAGGCTGCAGGTGAAAATCTCCCCTGCGGATGGCTACGGCGAGTACGACCCACAGCTCGTACAACGCGTGCCGCGGCGGACGCTGAAGGGAGTCGGCAACGTGCGCGTCGGCATGCGCCTGCACGCGAAAACGGACCACGGGCCTAAACCAGTGACCGTCACGCAGATCAGCGGCGACATGGTGACGCTCGATGGCAATCATCCGCTCGCCGGCAAGAACCTTAATTTCGATGTCGAGATCGCCGCCGTACGTGCGGCGACCGAGGAAGAACTGTCACACGGCCACGTGCACGGGGCCGGCGGCCACCATCACTGAGTCTGCTGGTACGGCCCGGCGGTGGCAGCGTCTGATGCCTCGAGACGCGTGAACACGGCGGTAAGTTCATCAACGCCCCTCAGGTACGCGTGCGGGTCGTGGTCGCCGCAGCGCTCGTCCACGTCAAAGCGCAGTCCACGCCGTGCGTAAGCATCCGCCGCCCCGGCGCCGCACAGTTGCACGGTTGCGGCCACGTGGCGTACGCGCGCCGGCGTGGCGGCCAGCGCGTGTCGGGCCAGGATCCCCGTGACGGTCAGATCCAGGTAAGCCGCGGTCAGTTCGACCGCGTCCCCCGGCAGCACGCGCAGGTACAGCCGGTTGAACCAGCACGAGCGCCAGTCGTCCCAGGCGCCCTCGCGCACCAGCGCGTGGTCGTGGATGCAGTAGTGGCGCGCCAGCGCAAAAGTGCCGTCGGTAATCTGGTACATGCCGACGGCGCTGGAGGCCGGGCGGTAGATCTCGAACGGCCGGCCGCCCCATGACCAGCGCCAGTAGGTACGCACCAGCGGATTGCCGGAGGCTTCCTGCTGCGCGAGTGCGCCAAGAAGGGGCGCTGAAATGGTCGCGGTCGCGTAACGGCGAAACAGCGGCCCGTAAACCCGCCAGGTTTGCGCGGGCGTCTTGTACAGCGCGCCGCTGATGGGAAAGAAAAGCTCGGTGGGCTTGCGGACCAGCTGATAGGCGCCGTTCACGAGCACCGCCAGCACCAGGGCAAGGGCGGCGACAGCGCAGCCGCGCAGCGCGAGCGGCAGGCGTGAGAAACTGCGCCACCAGCGGGCGCGCACGACTGGCGGACGTCGCGCGGTCGCTGACGGGCGTCGGCAAGCGCCGCGCCGACCTGCGCGCGGGATCACAGCCGGCTTGTTGTGATTGCGCGCCATCAGCGGCGCACCGAATATCCGCGGCGCGCGCGGTGCACTACCATGCGTGACATCGGTCTATATTGCCAGGAGCCAGTTTCGTGACAGCGGATGCAGTTGAGATTGAGACCGGGCCTGAGCCGACCGGCACGGTGATCTGGCTGCACGGGCTCGGCGCCGACGGCCATGATTTTGAGCCCCTCGTCCCGGAGCTCGTGTCCCAGGGGCAGGCGGCGTTGCGCTTCATCTTCCCGCATGCGCCAATCCGGCCGGTAACGCTCAACGGCGGGTTCGCCATGCGCGCCTGGTACGACATCGTAAGCCTGGATCGCCGCGGGCCGGAAGACGAACGCGGTGTGCGCGAGTCACAGGCACGCATCGAGGCACTCATCGGCCGCGAGAACCAACGTGGCATCGCCACCGGGCGCATCGTGCTGGCGGGTTTTTCCCAAGGCGGCGCGCTGGCTCTGTACGCCGGCGTGCGGCACACCCACAAACTCGCCGGGATCATGGGATTGTCGTGTTACATGTTGCTCGCCGCGCGCTTCGCCGCGGAACGCGAGCCGGTGAACCAGGCGACGCCGATTTTTCTGGCGCACGGAATGCAGGATCCGGTGGTCGCGCCCGTGCTCGGTGAGCAGACCCGTCGTCTGCTGGAAGAAAACAAGTACGCAGTTGAATGGCACGCCTACAGCATGCCTCACTCGGTGTGCCCGCAGGAGGTTACGGACATCGCCGCGTGGTTACGCCGCGTGTTGTGAAACTACCGCCTGCCGCAAACGACGAGGCTGTCCATGAAGGCAGCCTCGTGTAGCAGGACGTGAGGGTTTTTCAGCTGCCGCGGCGGCGCTCCTCGCCGCCCTGGTCACCCTTGCCCCGCGGGCTGCTTTGATGAGCGCCGCCCTCGGCACCGTGGAGCGAGTTCTGGCCTTGCGCGTGCTGGATCGGGTGCTGGATCGGGTGCTGGATCGGCGATCCTGGTGGCGGCGCCCGGAACGCGGGCTCGCCGCGGGCAGGCCGTTGCACCGGACTTTCGGGTCCACGGCCGCCGGCCAGATTCTGGGCATGCGCCGGCTGCGGCGGGTTGCGATGTTCGGCGTATTGCTGCGGACGCATTCCGGCGTTGCCCGGCGGCGGGCGATAACTCTGCGTCGGCCGCTCAACGTGCACAGCGCCGGCGGCGCGGTTACCCGGCGGCGGGTGGTTGTTGCGGGAGGCGGAGCCGCCCGAGTCGTGGACGGG
>Ga0070733_10003619_pt1 | contig 10516 bp, 13 predicted proteins | sample Coa_R1_9_FD_66450 | JGI IMG/M metagenome (GOLD analysis project Ga0070733, IMG submission 66450) | Surface soil microbial communities from Centralia Pennsylvania, which are recovering from an underground coalmine fire - Coalmine... | ecosystem: Environmental > Terrestrial > Soil > Unclassified ... | reverse complement strand
CTGGCGGAGAGGTCCTAAAAGAGTCGCGAGTGCACGAAGTGACGGGCGGGGGACGCGCGAGGCGGAAAAGTCGGCCGGGTACGGGCTGCGAAGCGCGAGATGCCACCGCTCTTGAGGACGAAGTGGCGCTGGCGGAGAAGTCCTAAGAGAGTCGCGAGTGCGCGACGCAACGGCCGTGGGGGAGCCCCCAGACGGGCTGAGGCCAATGGAACTTTAGGGGAGAACCAAGTGGATGGACGCGGCGGCGCGGGGAAGAGTGGCCTCATGCGAGCATCCGATGTGACGGCTTTGGGCAGCGCCCAACGGGGCGGGAGCAGTGGGCAGCGAGCACAGTTGCGAGATAAGGAGCGCGAAGTACGATTGGGGCAGCAGCGCAGCCTGAGCGAAAGTCTCGCTAGCCTGTCATTTCGGAGCGGGCAAGAAGGAAAAAGATCGCACGGCGGAAATTGTGAGAGGGAGTTAAACGGCCGTTCGCGATCGGTAGAAGCAAGGAAGGCTGGAAAAGAGCGGCGGGAAGCAGCGGACGGATGAAAGGGTTCGCCAATCGCGTTTGAGACAACGTGATGAGAGGTGGACGAGGTCTCGGGCACCCAACGTGGGACTCAAAGGGCTGTGGCGGGACGCGCATGGCCCCTGTTTTGGGGCAGGAAAATCCGGGCGCCGTTACGAGTGAGCCATCGTCTCTACGGGACGACACCGAAGGATGAAAGAAGCCGCCGAAGGCTCATTGATAGCTGAGGACTTAGGGCAAAGGCGCGAACGAATCTTCAAGACGCGAACGATTGGCCGCGAGAGAACCGTCGATTAGGGCGGGAAATGCGGACCGGCCCCGGTTTGTCTGGCCAGAGGCGCGGGCATCTCGAAACGGCCGAGTCCTGGAATCGATGGTCTGATGCGAGGTGCGGCATGCTCTTTTCGATCGTGCAGTGCGGGGCGGTTACGACGGGCACACGCGTCTCTGCATCTGAGCGACTCCCTTGGCCGAGGCGTCCCGACGGAGACGGCCGCGACGTTCTTTCGGGGCAGACGGGGCGCCGGTTAGCGGAAAGGGCAGCGGTTCGCGGCACGAGAAGCTGCCCCAGGAAGGGAGCGCAACCGATCGCCGACGAAGCTGATGTTCGAGGGACAGCGCTGATCGGAAGACGCGAAGGAACGAGTCGCTCGCCAATGTCTACGACCCTGTGGAGGGGCCTTGTCCCAAGCGGTGAGAAACGGGGATCTGTTGCATTGCAGGAAAGCATAAGTTGCGACGAATGCTGCGGCGCTGCGACGACCGGCAAGGTCGCGAGAACGGGCTTCGGCAGTGGAAACGACGGGAGAACCTGTCCGGTGCGCACCGGTGCGAACGACGGCGCGCGGGATGCGAAGGGCGGAGGAATCACAGGCCGTGTAGAGCCGCGGCGAAGATCTGCGATCCAACGGCCGAGGCGCTCGTCCTGGCACACCTGCAGCCAATCGTTGATGAGGGCGGACAAAGCTCTGTGGAGGTTGGCGAGGCGATTGAGACGCGACAGCAGATACGACTCCACGGCGTCTTGCGAACAAACGAGCAGGTAGTCGAGCGGGGGCTGGGTGTCGCCCATGAGATGTCCTTTGACGGCAATCCGCCCCGGATGCGGAAACCGGGCCGGGGGGCGCGCAGTCGCGCGGATAATAACCAACACGTTATAAGGAGTTCAATAGCAATTATCGTGGCAGTACCCCCTAGCGAGGACGACGGGTACGACCTGAGTTCGAGGTACTGGAACCGAACGACGCCTCGCGGAGTTGGGCAATCTGCCGGAGGAACGACCTTGAACTGGGGTTTTGGGTGAGCAGAAACGAGACGTGACGTTTTGCCGAAAGTCGGAGCCAGGACGATGAGAGTGAAGCGGTACGTGCGACGAGAAATCGCGCATGGGGCGCGAATTCCGCGGGGTTGGCGAATTGCGTGGTACGAGCCGAAAAGACGGGTGGGAGTGTACAGCCCGGCGCCTCTCCATTGGATTCTGCGAGTGGGACGCGAAGCGGTCCATCGGATCCGGCACGCCATCGCCGCGCCGTCGATTGAGCGTGCCGAAGCGGTCGAAATGGAACGGCGGCGCCGAGAGCGGCAGCGACTCGCCGAAGAATACTCGCGGGGGTACCTGACGGGCTGGCGCGAGTGTGTTGATGTGTGCCTGGCGGCCGTCGAGGACGAATTCGTCACCACCAATGATCTTTGGGAGATCGGCGATCTACTGAGCGGCTCGGCGCGACAACGAACTAGCGGACGAAGAGGAGAGACAAGAGGATGAAAAACTCGGAAATATTCGACATTTGTCACTCGCGGTATCGATCGCTGCGGGGCCATCTGAAGGAGGCCGTGGGAGGGGTACAGTCTCTCGCGCTGGAGAAACCGTCGGAAGGGTATCGGTGGCGTCCCGATCGAGCGCGGGCGTGCGAGTACGTGGCGGATTTCGAACGGATCGGCCGCCACATGCTGCGACGTCCCGAGTGGAAGGGACGATTGCGATTGTTCGAGACGTATTTCGTGGCGGGGGTGGAGTACCGGCGAGCGATCCAATTGGTCGGCGTGGCCGAGGGAACATTCGATTATTGGTTTCAGGAAGTGAAGCGAACTCTCGGCGCCGAATATTCGCGAACGGGGATTTTTCCTCCGTCGGCATATTTTCAGGCGCGCAACGGGGAGGCCGCCCCGAGCGGGGCGACGACAGGCAAGTCTGATTCAAGCGCCGAACGGGGACCGCAAAGATCCGATGAGCGCCTGCCGGTCGAGAGCGAAACGTGTGGCGCTATTCCTTCTTCAGAAGCTGTCGAATCAGTGGAATGCCTCCTGTAATCGGAGACAGGAGCAGATTCTTCAGGAAGGTTGAGCGCCGGACGCTGCGCTCGTGAGCGGCATCAGCCTCGGCTTTTTTCGCCGAGATCAGCACGGCGGCATATTTCAGGAAATCGAGTCCGCAACTTTCGCAGCTTCCGCCGTGCTCTTGCCGATGGCGGCAGGAGGGGCACTCAAAAGAGAGAGGGGCATGGCAGCGCGGACAAAATTTCGCGGAGTCTGGCGTCTCGGTGCCGCACTTTGCGCATTTCATGGATTCATTCTAGCGGAAAGGAACCGCGAAGGGCTTCGAGGACTTCTCCTTGCGGCGGGGTCGTCAATGCCGTTTCGGCTAGTGGGAAGGCCCCTTCGCCGGGGCAGCCTAGAAATTTCAGGCAAAACTGACGGAGTTCGCGACAACGGCTCGCGGTCGGATTACGGCTCCAAATCCCATGTTTCGGCGAGGCCCCTTGCGACGGGGCGACCGGGCTCCACGCGCGGTGCGGACTTGGAATCCTGAGCGGGCACCGGGGCCAAGAGCTGGGCGACGTGGGCGAGGCGTTCCTTTCTGAACGGCTTGGCCATGCAGACGAGGGCGCCGAGCGAATGAGCGTTCGCATAATCGCTGGGATAGGCGGACCGAGTTGTCAGGATGACGGGGACGCAGCGCAAGCGAGGGGTCCCTTTCACATGAGCACAGATGTCGTAGCCGGGAAATCCTTCGCCTTCGATTTCGGCGATGACGAGCGCGGGACTAAACAGGTTCAGAACTTCGCGCCCGTCGACGGCATTGCTTACGGCGATGACTTCGTAGCCCTGGGCGCTGAGGAGGTTTTTGACCGTCTCGCGCAGGGGAGCTTCCGAGTCCACGACCAAGACGAGGGGTTTGTTCGGGGAAGATCGCTGGAAAACCGGGGCGGGAAGATCGTTGGTTTGGGGCTCGTTCAGTTTGCGACCAGCAGCATCAACCAGGTCTTCGCCCACACCCGTTGCGCCCAGCGCAATGGCTATAGCGCGGCGCCCATTTGAAATCTCGCTGACACGGACGACGCTCCCTTCCTGCTCTGCCTGCAACGCGCCAGGGGCCTTGGTGTACGGAAAGGTGACGCGCACGCTCATGCCGCGGAAATACCCGGAATGGGTGGTGAGGAACAGGACGCCGGCGCGGGAAACGTCGACTGTAGTGGAAATCTCGTCGGGGCCATCGCCCGTCAGCCCCTCGCAACGGACGCGGATGGGCGCCGAAATCAGCGCACGCCTACGCTGGCGGCGTTCAGGCCTTGCGGACGAGTCTGTCGCGCGCGATGGCTCGTTGCCCGGGATTGAAGCCGCTCCTTCGGGAAGCGGGTTGACGCTCGGAGAATCGTTCGTGTTCGTGGACATCCGCCGAAACCTCCCTGCGAGACTGCAGGCTACCAACCTGGAACGGCGGACGCACTGGCTGAGAAGTCTTATTCAACTCAGTACGGGGCGGCCGGTCATAGCCGGTACAAAAGTACTACCGACGCAGAGGCGCGTGTCTTTGTGCTCAATCCGATCATGTGGTGCGGGGTGGGCGAAGCTCGCTCTCAAATCAGGGGTGGCGGCTAGAACCGGTAAGTGATTCCGGCATAGGGCTGCTTCAACTGGGTGCGCGCGTTGGTGAACTGGCCGTTGACGTTGAAATCCGGAGCGGTGAAGAGCAAGCCCCGGTATCCCACGCGCAAAGAGAAGTGTCCAAAAGCTTTCCAGTTGAAACCGCCTCCGTAGAGCAGGGCAGGACGACTCTGGCTGAACGGGCCTCCGACGGAGCCCGCGGCAATCGGCGTCCAGAACACGCCGCCCGTGCCAACCTCGGCAAAGGGAGTGAGACGGCCGTTGAGTTGCGACCCAAAACTGTAGACGAAGGCCATGGTGGCTTCCTGAGCACTCGCCTGCGACCATGAGGTGATGGTGCCGGTCCCGCCGGAATAGAACTGGGTGTAGCGAGTGCGGCTGTAATTCAACTCGAGCGCGCCCCAGTTATTGAAATGAAAGCGGTAATTGACCAGGAAGCCCCCTGAATAGGTAGGGCTGTCGGTAACGTTCTGACCGCTCACCCCGGACTGGTAGTTACCCGTGAAGTCCCCGGAGAATTCCGAACGATTCCCTTGCGCTATGGCTGGAGTGCACGCAACTGCCAAAGCCACAAACACAATCAGCACAGCTGCTTTCATCCGCATGATCAGGTATTCTCCTCGTTCGTTTTCGAGACGCTCTTTCGGAGGAAGCCCTATGTTGACACACGTACGCGCCAGAAAGGGCACATTCCTCGCATTGCCGCGCTCGCGGTCGACCGCGTACTGGCTCGGACCCTCAACAACCCACAAAGGCTCAACTCAGGAGTTACGGCGATTTCGATGAAAGTTCGAGGAATGCGGGTTGCCAGACGAGCGAGAGTTCTTGGCGTGTCGCGGCTTGCATGGGCAGATCGCCCCCATCTCTGGCTTGTCCAGAACGGGTGGCCAAAAGTGTCCCAGGTGTCGCTAGGTTGTTGCTTTTGCACGCGATGTATGCTTTAGTGTTCACCGCGTTTGTTGCTCTTGAGTTCCTTTGACGCGTTCGAGAAGGCCTACGGGCAACTGCTCGTTGGCCTTTTTTTGTGACGGGGAGAGGCACCAAAGCACAAATAGCTTTCGGGGCGGTGTCCCAGCCAGGGAACGGGGAAATGCCGCCTTCATGAATCAACAAGGAGTAAAGCAGTGAGTAAAGAGCAGGGTACAGTGAAGTGGTTTAATGCGGCCAAGGGCTATGGGTTCATTCAGCGCCAGTCCGGCGAGGATGTCTTCGTTCACTTTTCGGCGATTCAGGCCGATGGGTACAAGAGCCTCAACGAAGGACAGGCTGTTGAGTTTGAGGTGAAGCAAGGACCCAAGGGCCTTCAGGCCGAACACGTGACCAGCCTCTAGCCCGTCTCGAGTGAGCTTTATTAAGCTGCAGTGAAAGAGCTTAGCCCGAAGGGGCGATCAGAAATGATCGCCCCTCTCGCGCGGCTTTCAAAACACCACCCTCCGAACTGCTTCGAAGACGATTGGGTTTATTTTGCGAGGAGGAATTGTGCAGGTCTTAGACGAGGGCCAGACCATCCGTCACGAGCAATACGGGATCGGAACGGTCACGGAATCGGATCCGGAGCGCACGACGATCGATTTTGAGAGCTACGGTGTAAAGAGATTCGTCACCGCGATATGGAGTGCGGAACTGATCGGCGAAGCGCCGGCGGAACGGCCGGCGAAACGCCGTACCCGCCGAAAGACTGCAAAGAAGTAGCTGTCTGCGACAAAGCGCGTCAGCCTACTTCCGTCAAGCTTCAGGGTTCGACCAGATTGTTGCGAACGGCGAAACGCACGAGATCGCTGAAGCTCTCGAATCCCATTTTACGCATGATGTGGTGGCGATGACTCTCGACGGTCCGCGTCGAGACATTTAGAGCGGAGGCGACCTGCTTGTTGCTCTTGCCTTCCGCCAGGGCCTGAAGGATTTCGACTTCCCGGGGTGTGAGTGTCGCGGCGGCATGGCCATTTTCGAGTCCGGTCCCGACTCCATCCACGAACGTCTGCACCATGGAAGCAGCCAGTTGGCCTGTAAAAAAAGGCTGTCGATGCCGCATGTGGTCGACAGCGGCGAGCAGGTCTCTTTCCGCGTCGGACTTCAGGACGTAGCCAAGCGCGCCAGCGCGCAAAATCTCGCGGGCAAGCTCGTCGGAGAAATGCATGGAAAGAACCAGGACGCTTGCATCCGGGGATTCCTCGTGAATCGCGCGAGTCGCATCGAGGCCGTTCATGTCCGGCATCGTGATGTCGAGAATGACCAAGTCGGGCTTGTGTTTTCTAACGAGATTCACGGCTTCCAACCCGGTAGACGCCTCACAGCAGACTTCTAGGCCCGGTTGGGAGGCGAGCAGGGCGCGCAGGCCGCGGCGAACGATCGAGTGGTCATCGACGATCAGGATCCGATAGGATTTGCTCGCCCTATTTGTTGATATATCTCTGGTTGCAACCGGCATGAAGCCCTCCATTCCTTGCTTCAGTTACGGCAATGAAATTTCAATGGCGCCTGGGCGCCGCGGTCTCGAGGTCACTGAGCCATGCAGCTTCGGAGATCTTTCGGGGCATAATCGAGTCAGGGAGAACGGCTCGGATGGTGGTTCCGACTCCAGGGGCGCTCTCGATCTCGAGGATGCCCTTCAATTCACGAACGCGCTCGCGCATGCCGGGTATTCCAACTCCGGCGGGCTCCGCCAGATAGGAATAAGCAGGCCGCGCGAGGCCGCAGCCCTGGTCCTTTACCTCAAGCCTGACGTAGCCGTCGGCGCGGGAAAGCTGTATTTGCGCGGTGCGGCTACCGGAATAGCGATGCACGTTCGTCAGAGCCTCCTGGACGAGCCGGAACAGGGTGGTCTCGACTTCCTGATGGAGGCGTCCGAACTCCTCGGGAACACTCAGCGTGACCTGAATTTTGCTGCGTTCTGAAAATCCCCTGACGTACCAGCGAAGAGCGAAGGCCACGCCCGCCTCGTCGAGCATGGGAGGATGCATCAGGTAAGAGACCGTGCGAACCTCGCGGGCCGCATCCTCAGCCAATTCGCAGCATTCATCGAGCACTGCGGCGGCTTTCCTCGGGAGAGCACCGCGCAAGTTGCCGAGTGTCATTTTGAGAGCCGCCAGGGTCTGTCCAACGGTTTCGTGGAGTTCGAGCGCCATCAACCGGCGCTCTAAGTCCCGAGCGCGCATGAGCTTCTGGGAGAGCCGGTGAAGGGCCTCCTCGGACCTTGTCTTCTCCGTGATGTCCCGGACCAGCCCTACAAAACGAATCAGGTCGCCGTCAGCGGCCTGAATCGGAACGGCGTGCGTTTCGTGAACGCGCCAGTCTCCATCTGGAGAACGGAACCGGACGGCATACGTGCACTCGGCGCGATCGCGGATGGCGTTTGCAAGAGCGTCTTGAGCTTTGGCTCTGTCCTCGTCGGGAACGTTGCGCCAGTACTCGCTGTCGTTTGACATGGCGCGAGGTGCAAATCGCGACGGTTGAAAGAGTGGCTCTGACCAGGCAGACTTCCCGGTCTGAACATCCAATTCCCACGTATGCAGCTCGGCGACTCGTTCGGCCTGGATAAGAAGGGCCTCGGTGGTTTGCAATCGGGCGGCTGTTGCGCGTGTGTTCGTGACGTCCTGGACGATACCAGCGAATCGCGAAGGCAACCCGGCTTTCTCGGGAACATAGACCGTCTGGAGGCGGAGCGTCTGCACGCCGCCAGAGGGCCGAAGGAACTCGAGTTCTTGTTCGCAGGTTCGGACTTTAGAGCGACGGCCCGCTCCGGATGCGTCTTCACAGCAGCCCTGAATGGCCCTCCACAAGAAATCGTTGACGCGCGCCGTTCCGTTTTCACCTTGCTGCAGTATCCGAAACAGACGCACCGAGCAACTGAAGCGGGATGCGTCGAGGTCTCCTTCCCACAGAGCAAGCTGAGCAAAATCCAGGGCCCGATCCAGAAGAGATCCGGGATTCCGCGTCTCGACGCGAATCGTCCCAACCCTGGAAACGTCGCGGAAAAGGATGTGGAAGCAGGCATCCGGTGGCGATTTAGGCGATGTCGCCGTCGCAGAGACCCAGCGCGGCCGACCGGAAACATGCAGTAAGCACCCGAACTCTTGCGCTTTGCCCGAACTCCCGCTTTGACGGCAAGCCGCGACGATGATTTGGCAGATTTCTCTGTCGAATACATCGGGAAGGGAACGGCCGACCAGCATGGCAACCGCGGAACGAACGTCTTCTGGCTCGGCGACGCGAATCGTCCGAATAATACCCGCCGAATCTACGGTTAGCGCAACAATTCTTCGGGACGTGAACAGCACTTCGAGCGCGCTCGCCCAGGCGTTAGCCGGCCAGCGTCGCGGTCTCGCTATCCGCGCCCTCGACGGCCGGCTCGGCGGCCCTAGCGGCTGCGATCCTTGTTTCTGAAACGTCTGGCGCACTCGCACACCTTTCCCTGGCCGAAGCACGGGACAACGGACGAGAGAGGGGCTCCGCGCGTCCCCACAGCGGAGTCTCCGACTCGATTGTGGTTTCGAGCGGCTGCACTCTACCTCTCGATAACTTCTGTGTCAAGTACTCCGCACAGTAAGAACACGGACGGATGATACATACCTACTTACCTAGGCGGCTGGAATCTGAAGGAACGCTTCGCCGCCAAATACAGCGCGCGCGGGACCGCAGTCTCCGCAATCGCCGAGCCGTAGTTTTGCGAATTGCGCGAATCCGATGCGGGGCCTAGGCTCTCGCCACACGGAGATGGAAGGAGGGGCCGACGCGCTCCTCACGCGCCGTGCCCTTGCGGCTGCCCCGCGGCCTTCGGTCTAACCGGAAGTCGCGGGGTTCCGTGCCGTGTGCCCGAGGCGAGGTATCGCGGGTTAGCGTGGATGATTCGCGCGGCGACGCGCTCCAACCTGGACCGAGCCGCGGTTTAGGGCCTGATGCTTTCTGTTTCGATTTGACAGCATTGCCCACAGGATCGCGCCCGCGATGATCGAAGCCAGGCTGGCGGCCTGGGCGTTCGTCAGCCCGAAGAAGGAACGCGGATTAATGCGAATGAATTCGACCAGGAAGCGCGCGGCGCCGGTGAGAATCAGATAGGCGGCGAATACCGAGCCGTCCGGCGACATTCGGTCGGAAGATGTCCCGTTCTTTGCAGTGCTGGAAGTTGAAATGGTTGAACGTATTTGCCGGGAGCCCAACTTCCAGAGGAGCCAGGCGATAAGGCAAGCGCCGATGAATTCGTAGATGGGCGTCGGCTGGACGCGTTGCACGGTTGGGACCAACCCGTGCGGGAAGCTCATTCCCCAGGGTAGAGAAGTTGGGATGCCATAATCGCCGTCACCGGAGAGCAGGCATCCGATTCTCCCGATCCCGTAGCCAAGCGCGGCAGCCGCCGAGCCGGTGTCGAGAACCTGCAGCAAGGGGATCTTTCGATGCCGGGCAATCCAAACGAATGCGGCGGTGCCTGCGATCAATCCGCCGAACCAGGCGAATCCATACTGGCTGATCAGTTCGCCGGGATGAGCGATCAGGAAGGCGGGATCCTCAAGCACGTGGTAAAGCTTCGCTCCGGCAATTCCGGCAAGGCAGGGCACGGCAATCAGCGCTTCGGCAAATCCGGAGTCTTTGCCGGCGATACCGCGCCGCTCGAGGTCAGCCCGAAGCACAAAATAGGCGGCCATCATTGCCGTCGCGACCATCAGGCCGAAGGTGGGGATCGTCAGGCGCCACAAATGTAAGAACGGAACCATGGCCGGTCAGTATAGCCGAGTCGGTTCGCAGCCGCTCGACAACGCTCGGAACAAACTTGTGCCCGGTCGCGTCCAATGAATTAGAATGAGTTCGCCGCCGATCGTTCCCCGGTCGAGGTGGTGAAATGGACCGAGCCGCACGGGAGTGCCCGCCTGTAAGCCCTATTCTTGAGCCGTGGAGCTGCGCGATTGCTGGAATTGTTGACGTGTGCCGCTCAAAAGGAATGGCATGGACGTTCGCCGCAGCGGCGGGGGCGACGCTGGCATTGACGTTATTGGCGGCGCCGGGATTCGCGCAGCGGGCAGGAGGCGGCGCGCACAGCGGCGGTGGCGGCGGCGGTTCTCACGTCAGCGCCGGAGCGGGTAGCCGCTCTGGCGGCGGGCGAGCCAGTATCGGAGGCCGTTCGGTTGG
>Ga0070733_10003618_pt1 | contig 10516 bp, 7 predicted proteins | sample Coa_R1_9_FD_66450 | JGI IMG/M metagenome (GOLD analysis project Ga0070733, IMG submission 66450) | Surface soil microbial communities from Centralia Pennsylvania, which are recovering from an underground coalmine fire - Coalmine... | ecosystem: Environmental > Terrestrial > Soil > Unclassified ... | reverse complement strand
TCTGGATGTAGGTTTCTATCAACGGATGCATGTGTCGCATTTGCGCCACGAAGAAATGCTCGCGCTCTACTACTCGATCGAGTACCTGGTTGAATGCCCCTGAGGAAGCAGTTGACGCGGGAGGTTGACCGGAATCGGCCGGACCTGCTTTCGTTAGTGTGGCGCCGGAGGGGGACACTTCCTGGGCAGAGCTCAAAATCGAATGGGTAAAGAACAAGAGGAGGACTGCCAGGCAATTTGTAACGCTACGCATAAATCCAATCCCCGCAATTGGCTAGGCCAATTGAAAAATGATGTGCAATAGGGCGGTCGAATTCGTGGGCTGCCCGTTTTGAACAGCCGGCTTGAAATGAATCTGTTCCGCGGCACGGATGGCGTTCTCATCCAGGCCATGGCCGAGTCCGCGCACCACTCTCACAACTCGCAATTGACCAGAGGCCTCGAACACCACTTCCAGCAAAACTTCACCTTCCAGATGTAACTTGCGTGCTTCTTCGGTGTAAGCCGGAGTTGGCTTGGACAGAATTTCTGCCGGCAATGTTTTGGCGGCAGCGTTCTCCGCTGCGCTGGAACGGACGGGCTCTGATACCGGAACATTCGCATCCCCAAAGCCGGCTTGCCGGACGGTTCCAGTCCCGCGCGAAGCGGACAGGTTTCCGCTTCCATCTCCAGTGGCCATTCCATTTCCAAAGCCGGCGCTGGCCACCACCCCGCCCGCACCTCGTGCGCCACCCGTTCCATTTCCGCTGGCTGACCCTGAAGGCAGATCGAACGATCCTAATTTCGCAATCGTTACAGGCCTGGCATTGGTGGGCGGCGCGGGCACACCATTCGGATCGCCGAAGCCGCCCGTCTGCACTTTCTGCGGTGCCCGCGCAATGGTCGGTGTCGCCGAACTTCCGGTCGAAAGTACGTCGGTTTTCACCAGCGAGGCCGGAACCACTGCAGCGGAGGGAGGTAAAGCCGGCAGGCGGGCGTCAGCTTGCAACGCGGGAGGATCTATCTCCGATTCCGGCTGGGGACGCTCCACTGGCACCTGGAGATCGCCAGGAACAGCAAGGCGCGTAACCACATCTGGTTTCTGAAACACGGACACAGGAGCTGGTTTCTGGTTTATGGGCGCGGGTGTACTCACTAACGGCATAAAACGATAATCGTGCGCCGGCCGGGTTAAAACTGCGGGGTGCAGGATGGCCAGCCACGCCAGCATAACTACGGTCAGACTCTGCGCGCCCATGCTGAGAACAAACTGCGTCCAGGGCGGCCGGGATTCCGGGAGAAGTGCAAACTGTGCCCGTCGTGGCATTTCCGGCATAACCGTTTGGATCCTGTCCAGAGGAGAGTGTTGAAAAGACTTCTTAGCCGGACCTGCTGGGCTTGGCAGACGGCGCTCGACGGGATTGTACACCATTGCCTTCGCGAGGCCAATCTGGGCTGGGTGTAGCGCAATCGGACAAACAGTTTTACTGCCGCACCCCGCTCTGCGGTTTTCCCGGTGCGTCCAGTCGCTTGAGGTGCGGATAGAATGGAGTCACTTCGAATGGAATCTTCTCCGCTGCGGTTAGGCGTACTGGCTTGCTCTTGAGCAGGTCAATTCGGTCTGACCACGGATCGACCACGATTCGCGATCCAATGGGTAGCGCAGGAATCTGATTCGGCCTTGTTATCTTAGCTGGATTGGGAGTGTCGGTCCGTCCTTGCATCTCGACCAGGTGACTGCTCCGGAAGTCGTTGCTGAAGCGTCCGTGCAGCAAGTTCGGAAATCGGGCGGAGCTGGCGTCCAATGCCTGCAGGAAGAGGCCAACTTTCACTGATTGGTCTTTATATGGCGACTTAGAAAACAGTTCCACAGCTTTCTTGTTGGCGGCCTCTTCCTGAGTGCGATCGAAATGGAAGTCGAGGGCGGTAAAGATTTGAGAATCGGGAAAAGGCAAGGCAAAGCCTCTCAGGTATACCGTGCTGACGGCGTGGCCCAAAACGACATGAGCCAGCTCGTGCGCCAGCACGGCGCCAAGAGTCGCCTCATCGGGCAGCACGTCGAGCAGCCCGCGACTGAGCACAATCGTGCGGCCCATCACGAACGATTCCAGTGGAGTGGTGAGCAGCACGCGACAGCGGACGCCGGCGATGTCCAGGTTGTTGGTAATTAGCAGGTTGTTGACCACCGTCTGCAAGATCTGGTCAACATCGCCGTCCGGAGCCATAAGTCCAGCACCTTGGGCCCGCTCCACGACAATGTCTTCGGGGATCGGATCCTCCGAAGCTTCCTGTCGCTTGGAATCCAGCGACGCCGGGTTATCCGTCGGTCGCTTCGCATTCTGCCGATGATCCTTCGCGTTTTGCAGATCGTAGCCCCAGACGCGAGTTTGAGCCTTGAACCACAGCCTGTGGCTCGATAGTTCGTGAGGACTCGAGTCTGCGGTATAGACATAGGCAGGCAACCACAGGTTGCCCGGCATGTTCAGCCGCCAACTGTCGAAGTGGAATGCGCGCTTGGCGAAGCCCTTCGAGGTAAAGCTTCCCGTGAAGCGCACAATGCTATAGTCCTGATCCTCTACCCAGATTCGGCCGAGGAAGTCACGGCTCTTCGAATTTCCACGAGGCCTCACGTCGATGGCGGCGCAGCGCACTTCTCCAAGAACCTCCCAGCGGACGAACTCGAAGGTGTAGTTCTGACGATCGAAGTGATCCAAGTCAGGGAATAACGCCTGCGCGAAGGCGGCTTGGCTGAACGGTAGCGGGTCTTGGACGAAGTTTTCCTCCGTGCGCTCCCACGTCTCCTCGTCTGCAAAAGGCTGCACAGTGATTGGTAATTTTCCCGTCAGATCCAAACGGCCCAGGAAATAGTCATCACCGTTGGGAATGATTCCTGCCTGGAACCGCGGCCGGGCCCCTTCCTCCTGTATGTAGGTTTCGACGATGGGCTTGAAGCTTCGCATCACATCGCTCAAGCGGCGTTCCTGCCGGATGACCGAGTCGACAAAGTCATCAAAGACAATGTGCTTGTCAGTAGAGGATGAAGGTGCTGGACGGGCAGCATCCGGGGGCTGGGACGCAGGAGTGGAGTTCTGACCTGTGACGAGCCTAACGGCAAAGAACACGAATAATACTGAACTGGGCCATGAGAATGTCCTCAATGCGAACATGCAGGGACTAGTCTAAATCCCGCCGCCCACGAGGCAATAGCCGTTTTCTCATGGAAGCTCTTTCCGACTTGCTGCAAACGCCCATCGCTGCATTCCAGTCCTTAAGAGCCTGCCGCATTTTCCTCAGGGAAAATTCAAAATTTCACACACTGTTAACGAGTCCGTCACAGACGACCGTCCGGGCACGAAGTAGCCTTCAATGTCCCCGGGAAAATTCAAAACAAAGGAGTCTCACAAATGACGACGGCTGTTCGTAGAATTGTTTTCAGCACAATCGTGCTTCTGGTTCTTGGATTAATTCCACGAGCCTTTGCTGCAACCGTAGCGGTGGGCGGGTGCACAAGTTTTCCAAGCTATACAACAATCACCGAAGCCATTAGTGGATCACCCGCAGGCACGATCATCGACATCTGTCCGGGCACTTATGCCGAACAGGTAACCATAAGCAAAGCGCTAACTCTAATAGGAGTGGGGTTTGGGTCAAATCAGAAAGCCGTCGTGATTGTCCCACCTTCGGGGGGATTGCAGGCGAACACGACTGACTTTGACAACAATAATCTCCCCGTGGCCGCACAAGTTTTGGTTCAGAACGCGTCCGGGCCGGTGGTGCTTAATGGCATCGTCGTAGATGGCTCCGGCAACGGGCTCTCAGGTTGTGGCACCGACATTATGGGAATTCTTTTCCAGAACGCTTCCGGCACGATAGAGAATGTTGCCGCTCGCAATCAGACGTTGGATACCGCCGACTACGGCTGCCAAACGGGGGAAGGAATTTACGTTGAAACGCAGAGCGGATCAACCTCCACGGTGGCAGTTCTAAGCAGCTCTGTACATAACTACCAAAAAAATGGAATTACCGGGGATGACCTCGGAACCACCATCACGATTACCTCTAACGACGTGCAAGGTTGGGGACCGACTCCCGCCATCGCGCAGAATGGAATCCAGATGTGCTGCGGCGCCACTGGCAGCGTCACGTTTAACAAAGTGATCGATGACGTTTACACCGGTCCAACCTATGGCGCGGCCGGTATTTTGTTGTTCGACACTCTGGAGACCAGCGGAATTTCCGTGGGCAACAATATAGTTGGCAACACACAAATCCCAGTCGGGCTTTATACCGATGAGTTCGCGTCAAATGAATACGGGGATGGAGTGACCGTGACGAACAACAGACTGTTTGGCAATATCGACTTCGACGCCATCGATGTCTGTACCAACAGTAACATGATCACATCGAACCTCATCACCAATAGTTGGGACTCGGCGGTTCACTTGGACGCCAGTTGCTCGGGAGGCGGCCACAATACGGGAAACAATAACAGTGTCACCAGCAACACGATCAACGAAGGCGAGTGTGCCGGGATTTTGGCGGACGCTGCAACATCAGGAAACAATGCCAGTGCGAGTTCGAATACCTTGTACAACGTCATTTACAAATCATTGAGTTCGACGAGCAGTTGCACCTTCCCGCCAAACAGTCCCGCGGTGGGTCACCGTGTATTTAGCCCAAAGGGACGGCCGCAAAAGAATTTACCATCGGGACGCTAATCGCAACCCAGTTCGGATAAGCCTGCGCGCTGCTGCTAGGTCGCAGCGCGCAATTCGCAGGGTTAAGCTGAAAAACAGTCTGCGTTATTGAATCTTGCAGTCCGCACGAATGTTTCGCCTTGAGCCGCTCGTGATCGCGTGTGAACTCTGCTTCCGGTTCGCGGGACTCAGTAAGATCGAACCCCCACTTCGGCTGCGTGAGCCCCCACCTTACAAAAATGTAAAGGTGGGCCAGCCATCACAAAGAAACATCGCGTACATTTAAAAAAAAACAGGCCGCTTTGGGCGGCCTGACTCCTCGGTCATTTATTTCTAACCACACATACTAGCTAAAGGTTAAGCAGGCTACTGGTAGCAAGTGGTGTTTGTGCTGCCAGCGGCGCTGCCGTTGCCGGCAGAACCGTTTGGAGCGCCAGCCCCACCGCCAGCAATCGATTGCACCGTTGCGCCACTGTTCTTCACGGTGACAGCGGCGCCGCCGACAGCGTTAACGGTGAACGTGCCGTTGTTACCAGCCGCTGGGAACCCCCAGATTGAGATAGTTGTTGGGTGTCCGTATCCGAATAACGTCTTCAGCGCGGTCCCGCCGACGTTGGTGTAGGAATACGTGGCAGTGGTGGCGGTCTTGGAGGTCACACCAGTGATGTACAGGGTGGTATCGTTGGCGTAGCTGCCGCCGTCAAGGGCTACGTTAATGGGCAGAGTGCAACCACCCGCATCTCCACCTTGCTCCGCGCCCGGGGCCGAGGATGCCACGTCCAGAGTTAGCGTACCCGCAGTCCCAACGGGCGGCTGATCAAAGTAGTAAGCAAACGGGTCAGCGTGTTCGGCACCCGGAACGATGTTGTAGTGAGCGTGAACGTATTGGACTTGCCCGATCGGCACGAAATCAGCAACCGCCTCGGCTGAGGTTGGGTTGGAAATGTCGGCCTGCAGATTGCTGATCAGGGCAGCAGTCCCGTACGGATCAGTCTCGCAAGTTGGCAGGGCAGTATCGCAAAGGCCGCGGAGCACCGTCCATGCACGATAGGTACCGTTACGCAGGTTGGGGAAAGAGGGGTTGCCGGCTCCCCAGATCGCGTTGGTGTTGCAGTTCGGTGGGGTGCAAGCCGGCAATTCGCCGTTTCCGGGTTGGCCGGGTGCGCCGCTGTTGTAACTGGCAAAAATTGGATCCACCCCGTCCAAGGTTAAATAACCATAGCTCGCCAATTTTGCGATCTTCGACACATTGCCGAAGCTGAAGGCGGTGTAGCCGATGCTGTCTTTGGTCCCCTTTACGCCGGTGTTAACTTCTTCTGCGGTTCCGATGGCGCGCCTGCGAGTTCCTTGGACACCGTTCACCAGTTCGCAGCCGGTGTTCAGGGGGTTGTTACCCGCGTTTGACGGGTTAAGGTTGTATTCCTGGGTAGGGCCGTTTCCCGTGTTCGCGATGTGAGCGTATACCCCGTTGATCGGGTAGGGCGCTCCCACCGCGAGGCCCGCATTTTTCGTGCGGAACACCGACCACTCCACGGCGTTCATGGTTCCGGAAAGAGGCTCACGTTGAACATTGACCGTTGGGAAGTTTCCAACGCCAGCGGCGCCCAGCGAGTCATTGGGAGGAACCGCATCATCGTAGAAGGTGGCGTTTTCGCCTGAGCAGTCGTAGCCGCTGAACAGGGCCGAAAGCGGGTTTGGGTTCGCTGTGGTTCCAGCGACTGGACCCTGCCCGTCTTCCAGATCCGTAAAAGCGTAAGGCGCACCAGTGGTTGCGTCTGGAGCGCCGAGGCCGCTTGCATTCGAGCGATTGACGATGAATATCTCTGCCTCTTGACCCACAGGGATGACGGTGATTGTGGTTGGAACGACTACGCTGTTGAAGGGATCGGGCAAGCCGGGCAAGCCGAATTCGACTGGATTCGCCGTCACTGCCGGAACTGAAAATGAGCTCTGTATTGGAGTACCGATGAGCTGGCTGCCCACCGTGCCATAACCGAGGCTGACGTTATTGGAGGCTGGTCCGTTGGAGCGCTTGATGGCTGCCTTCCCGTCTTCGGGACGGATCTCCGTCAGGCCAGCGTTGATGGCCACGCCGGCGGCGCCGCTGATCGCCGTCCATACATCGGCTGGCACAAATTCGTCGTCGCAGGTAGTTGCTGTGCCGCAACTGGTATCGCCTGCGCCCCACGATGCCACGCCAGAAGTAAACAGCGATGGGCTTATGGCGTTAACCCCGGCATAGGCAGTGTTAGGGCCTTCGACATCGTTGGTGACGAGCGACTCGACAGCCGAAGTGTCGCAGGGCGATCCGCAACCGTTCGGGCGAGATAAGAAGGCGCGGATGGCGACGGTCGAGTCCACGGAATGGTCGGCCCAAATGTCCACTGCGTTCGAGCCGTTGCAGCCGGCTGGTGGACAAGTCCAAACAATCCACAAGTTCGAGGGCTCGTTCGGGATGGCTCCAACGTTGGGGTTGGTGCGAGGATCATGCAGCACGGTAATGCAAGCCGACCCCGGGCAGGCGCTTTTGTAGGTCCAGTGGTGGATGGAACCGCCGGCGTTGTGGGCAGTATTGGCCAGCGGCGCCAAGTCATTCGAGGCAGCAATGCCGATTCCTTGCCAACTGGCCGAGGAGCCAGCCGCCAGGAAGTGCACCGTGTCCTGTGCGCGGGCGGTCTGGACTCCGAGTGAAAGCGCAGTCAGTACCAGGACTGCGAAAAGCGATTTCATTCTTGTCATTTTCAAGTCTCCTTGTGAAGGCCCTCGAATCATAAGTGATATACTTATGTCGATCAACTTAATCGTGTTTAACTATCTACGCGTCGCGTGACGACAGTATTAAAAGCGTATTAATTTCCTGCTACGAAACCTTTGGCAGGAGGGCGACCGACTTCATGAACGACAAGGAGGTTGTCGTCTGCGCGACGAAGACTTCTTACTTCTAAAGTTACTTCTCAAGTCGACCGAAGATCCAACTCACCGAGAGAACTAACAGAACCACCCACGCTATATTCCAAATCACTAAAAACACTTCGCGCTGAAATTGGATCTTGCAATCGGCACGGATGTCTGCCTTGAGCCGCTCGTTCTCCCGTGTGATCTCGGCGCCTCCCGTCACGACTTTGCAACACAGCCCGAGCGAAGCGTTTGGTCTGGAATAGGTGCTAGGGCTAACTAGCCTCCATTTGCATTGCAAAACGGGGGAGAAACCGTCATGCAGATGAATGAGTTTGCAAGATGATTTTATGCCGCTATCAAATAGGTTGATTGACGAATTTTCCTGATTGAGCTTACGGAGTTACTCGCCCGATTTCGCGCGCTGGCGGCATTACAAGTTCGCAGGATCTTCACGGAAGACGGTACTACCGAGACCTAGTCTAACCCGGGTCTACCGCTTACTCTCGCCGCGTGGTTACTGACAAGAAGCATGAGCCCGCAGCGTTCGCTTTAATGCGCGGCGTAAAACCCTCTCTGCGCCTTAGAGAACTAATCAGGATTTCGCAAATCAGGAGTTGGGCCAGGATAAGAAAACTGATCTGGGCTATCCCACTCTGCGTCTCGGTTTGCATCGCGCAGACATACAATACGCCGAGCAATGTGTCGCCGATTGCTTATCCTGCGACAATCCCTTGTCCGTCTTCAAGCGACCGGGGATGTCCGATCGGAGCGCTTACGGGATCAGGATGGACTTACACGGAACCAGGATTTCCGGACACCCCGCTGCTTCGTGTGACCGACGTCGACACGCCGACTACCAGGCCGAATCCTCAGTGGACTGTAAACTGCGGCGGCTCCGCAGAGACCAGCCCCATGTCACTGAATGATGATCGGTTTTACGTCTGCAGCAACGGAGGGCAAATTGGAATCTTCAGCTTGTCGTGGCCAAACATTACGCACCTTTACGGCACGACTTGCATCCTCGCAGGCAATCCCGCAAATTGTGCGCCGAATCTGTGGTTCAGCCGCAAGGTAAACGACATTGCCTACGGGGACTCGCTCGGTTCCGGCAGATCTGGCAGCGTGCACTTGGTGATTTACAAATACAATTTTGCGAGTACCTCGGGCTATACAAAGACGATGGTGAAGGATTTGTCAGGCTGCCTGGAATTGCTGGGCACGCTGATCAGTAACGCGTATGTGGACGACGCGACGGTCTCGAATGACGACCAGACGTTCGCAGTGCTTGGGTCCACAACCGCCGACCAAGATTCTCCGGGCGCGGTTTACGTAGTGGTTTGGAATCGGACGAAAGGTTGCCGCGTCTGGAACACTTCAAGCGGGACAATCTCCGGCGACTACGGCCCAATCGGACACATCTCTGGCACTTCTGATACTTTCACGCTTCACAATGTTCGTCTCGGCGCTGGGGGCGATTGGGTAAAAGTCACCTGGGCGAATTGCTTGAGTGGCGGCTGTTCGTCGTCGTATGTCGAGAATTATCTTTGGCAAGTCGGCACGCGGAACGTGACCGTGAACTCACAGGCTCCCGATGGCTGCGGGCATACGGCGATCGGCCGGGAGCGCATGGCGAATCAGTGCTTCCTGGGTTACCAGCAGGCGTTTTGGCAACGAGCAAACGCGTCTCCGTCTTCGGGGACTTTGCTGCCCGCGGCCCATCCGGGTTCGAATGATCTCGACGGATTTGACCAGCACATGACTTGGCCGCAAGGCGAACCGGCGGCCGCTTACTCCACGACTGTCCCCACCTACACCAACGGCTTCAACGGACCGCCGGACACGAACGCGTGGGACGGCGAGGGCCTGGCGCTGAGCACAAACGGTAGCGGAATCGTCTACCGGCTGTTTCATACCTTCAATTCCTATCTTTGCAGGTCGTGCTTCTACACCTATAACGTGCTGGGAGCGCCCTCGAGCGACGGAGCATATTATTTGTTCACCACTGATTGGGATGGGATGCTGGGAAATGCAAATGGCATAACCACAGCATGCAATCCAACTTCGAACTGCCGTGGGGATGTTTTTCTGGCAAAGCTTCCGATAGCGACACGCTAAAGAGTGCGGTCATTCAGGAAAAACGAGAGTGGGTGGATTGACGCTGCAGGCAGATGGCAAGTGGAAATACACCGTGCTGCACCGATTCACTGGCATTGTTATCCCCTCAAGGATTGACCACCAAGCTCAGGTTGCCAGAGAGCGCTGTGTTTGAGTCCGTGTCGGATACTTGAAAGAGTAGATTATTGGAGGTTCCGGCGGTTGTGGGTGTGCCGCTGATTACGCCGGTGCTCGGGCTTAACGATAATCCGGCGGGCAGAGTACCCAATCGCAGCGCCCACACGTAGGGAGCCGCGCCTCCGGTCGCCTGCAGAGCGAAGGAGTAAGTCTCTCCGACCGTACCCGCAGGCAATGTTTTTGTGACGACCAAAAGCGCCACCGGTACGGCGTTAATCGTTATGCTCAGCGTTTTGGATGCGACTGCGCCAGCGGAATCGGTCGCCTGAAAAAAAAGTCCGCTCGAAGTTCCTGCAAAGGCTGGCATGCCTGTGATCATTCCGGCAGTACTCAAAGACAGGCCAAACGGCATTGAGCCATTCACCGACCATGTGTAAGGGGGATTGCCGCCGGTCGCCTGGAGCAGCGAGGAATAAGCCACTCCTACGGTTCCGTTGGGCAGAGAAGAGGTGGAGACCGATGGAAGGTTAGCCGGAACGGCATTGTGACCGCCGCCACATGCGACGCTTTCCATGAGCAAAGAAATCAGAAGTATGATCGAAAGAAAGCAAACCGAACCCTTCATAAAACGCAGCCCCTCGTAGGACCAGATTCGGCCCCGGTCAGTTCAGGCCGTCGAACTTCGAGTTGTGCATGGACGGCGGGGGCTC
>Ga0070733_10003615_pt1 | contig 10518 bp, 7 predicted proteins | sample Coa_R1_9_FD_66450 | JGI IMG/M metagenome (GOLD analysis project Ga0070733, IMG submission 66450) | Surface soil microbial communities from Centralia Pennsylvania, which are recovering from an underground coalmine fire - Coalmine... | ecosystem: Environmental > Terrestrial > Soil > Unclassified ... | reverse complement strand
AGCGAGACTGCAACTAAGGCAGATGGGGGCTCTCGGCGCGGACCAAATCTGTCCACTTTCGCTGACGATACGGATAACTCCATACAAGCCAAAGAGATCGCCGCGTTCTTGAATGAGGGCTATCCCACTAAGAATTTGTATCGTTAGAGACTTAGCTGCTCTGGTTGTCCCAGAGGAAGGGTTCTTTCGTCTCAGTTGCCTCCCCCGGTTTCCTTGGACTGAGAAGAATCGCATCTTTAAAAGGAAACGATTTGCTCTTTGGCCCGTGGCTAAAAAGAGACGCAATCTCATAAGTTACACAAAATAGGTCTCTTAACATCCGATTGGCATGCATGCTGTGGAGCGCAAATTGCAAGAGAGAAAAGCGGCTTCCTTTTTGAGGATCGAGACGTGTGCCTGCAGTTTAGAATGGGAAGTGCCGCACGTGGTCCGACAACCGAAATGGACAGGCTGGCTGAAACCCGTTGACAATGACCTGCTGAAAGGAATCGCGGCGGGGTGAAACTCCTAGTGTGATCGCGGTACAAGAAGGCACGGCGACTTAGATAATGCACACACAGGCTGAAGAACCGGAGAGCGATCTTCGCGTGAGCGAGGCCGCGATGGACGCGGCACCGCTTCTTATAATCCAGCCGCTGAAGGGGCTAGTGTCTCTGCAGCTTCCCGAGCTGTGGAGGCATCGCGAAGTGCTCTATTTCCTGATATGGCGTGATATCAAGGTCCGTTACAAGCAGACAGCTCTGGGAGCTACCTGGGCCATCATCCAGCCCTTTCTGACGATGGTGATCTTCAGCATCTTTTTCGGCCGACTGGCCAAGGTGCCGTCGGATGGTCTTCCTTACCCTCTGTTTTCTTATGCAGCTCTTGTGCCGTGGACGTTTTTTGCGACCGGGCTGACGCAGGCTTCGAACAGTCTCGTTAGCAGTTCGAATCTGATCACAAAAGTGTACTTCCCACGCCTCGTGGTGCCGATGGCCGCCGTTTTCGCCGGCCTGCTGGACCTAACCATTGCCAGCAGTCTTCTGCTCCTGATGATGGCACATTATCATCGTGGGATGACGGTTCACGTTGTGTGGGTACCAGCGCTCGTGTTTCTTGCACTGATCACCTCGACAGGCGTTTCTTTTTGGTTCTCGGCGCTGAACGTCAAGTACCGCGATATTCGCCATGTGCTACCGTTCGTAGTTCAACTGTGGATGTTTGCCACACCCATTGCCTACCCAACCAGTATCGTGCCCGTGAGATTCCGGGCGATTTACGCTTTGAATCCGATGGCGGGAGTCATCGAAGGATTCCGTTGGGCGGTATTGGGCAGCGGCAACCCCCCAGGCATCATGCTGATCGTATCGAGCAGTATCGCCGTGTTGGTGCTGATCAGCGGCGCTTATTTCTTTCGGCGGCTGGAAACCACCTTCGCCGACATCGTATAGGCGGCTTATGAGCCAGTTTGCAATCCGTACCGAAGCAATCAGCAAACAGTACAAGATTGGCATGGGCAGCATGCCGAATGTTCGCGAAGCGTTGATCTCCGCATTGTCCTCGGCGAAGCGCCACGCATCGCGGTTGTTCACGAGGCGCCCTGCCACGGGAGACAACTACTTCTGGGCTGTAAAGGACGTTTCCCTTGACATCCGTCCCGGCGAACTGGTGGGCCTTGTAGGGGCCAACGGAGCCGGCAAGAGCACGTTGCTGAAGATGCTTTCTCGCGTGACGGTTCCCACCGCCGGGCGCGCCATCATTCGGGGGCGCGTTGGTTCCATGCTGGAAGTGGGCACCGGTTTTCACACGGAGCTGACTGGACGCGAGAACATTTTCCTGAGTGGCGCCATACTAGGTATGTCGAAAGCGGAAATCCGCCGGAAGTTCGACGAGATTGTCGCGTTTTCGGAGATCGAGAAGTTCATCGAAACACCGGTAAAGCATTATTCCACCGGCATGTATTTACGCTTGGCGTTTTCTGTCGCCGTCCACCTTGAACCAGAGGTGCTTTTTGTGGACGAAGTGCTGGCCGTCGGGGACGCACGATTCTTTTCGAAATGCATCAACAAAATGCGTTCGCTGCACGCCAGGGGAATGACAATAACGCTCGTGTCTCACCACATGTTTCTGGTCCAGACTTTGTGCACGCGGGCAATTTGCATGAGCCAAGGCCGTGTACTCTTCGACGGAGATCCACTCAACGCGATTGCCTCCTACCGCAAGTCGCTGGACGCCGCAGCGGCCGCTCAGGGTGCGACCGTCTCGACGAGATCCGTGGCGAAGGGCCACGGCCGTATCCAAGTCTTCCAGCTTGAACCGCAGGGTGACTGGGCGAGCGCGACGGAGCCTTACCCGGATTCAGGGATGAAACTAACCTTTGTCGCGGACGCCGAGCCAAACACGTCGGTCGGATTTCGCGTCGGCGTGAGCAGCATGGGCGGGTTTTCCTATTACACATTTTACAGCGATCCTATGCGGGTTCCGCCTTCCGGCCGGATAACCTGCGAACTCCAAATCCCGCAGTTGATGCTGCTTCCCGGGCATTACGGGATTTTTGGGGGCCTGTTGAAGGCTGAGGGGGCCAACCACTTCCTGGCGGAAGAGTGCCTCCAAATATTCGTGCAGGGGCGCGGGCCGACGTCCGTCTTAGGAAATGGATCTGGCGGAACCGACAATTTGTTTTGGAATCGCGGAATTTGGACCACGGCGAACGATGCGGAGAACGACAGCCAAGTTCAAGTCCAGGGTGAACGCTATCGCTGATCCTGTTCGCGGCCTGGCGTAGAGCTTCGCGGATCAAGGGGCTGCCGCGACGGATACAAATATGACAGTGCCGAATCCAGTGACGCGAAAGCTAGCGGTCGTCGTGCCAACATACAACGAAGCGGCTAACGTGGACGCAATCGTTGCGGAGATCGGCAGCGCGCTGAAACAAATCGACTACGAAATCATAATCGCGGACGACGATTCACCGGATTTCACTTGGGAGAAGGCAGGGGTCCTTGCGCGCACGAATGATCGTGTGCGCGTTCTAAGGCGCCAGTCGAATCGCGGTCTTGCGCCGGCCGTAGCGGATGGAATGGCTTTGGCGAACGCCGAATTCGTGGCTTGCATCGACGGCGACTTGCAACATGATCCAAGCATTCTGTCTGCGATGCTTGCTGAGTTACAAGCCGGAAAGACCGTCGCCGTGGGCAGCCGTTATGTCGCGGGAGGCAGAGTTGGCAAATGGAATTTCGTTCGCCGGCTGGCTTCCAAAACCGCCACGCTTGCGGCGAGCTTCGTGACGGGATTGGACCTAAAGGATCCCATGTCGGGATATTTCATGATGCGGCGAGCGGAGTTCATGAAGGTCCGATCGGACCTGAATCTGCGCGGGTTCAAAATTCTTCTCGAAATTGCGAGCCGGCTGCGGGAACCCAAAATAGCTGAAGTGCCATACACGTTTCGAGCGCGCCACCTGGGCGAATCGAAACTCACCTCGACGGTGATTTTTAACTATTTTGTCCAGCTCGCTGAACTGTATCGCTGGCTTCATCCCGGGAGAATCCGGTTATTGAAGGATTGTGCGGTAGGACTCAGCGCGATCGTTATCAACCTGCTGGTATTTCTTGCGATTATCCGCGAATTGGGATGGCGCGATTGGAGTGCGTCAGCGATGGGGAGCTTCGTGGCGATACTGAGTACCTTCGGGTGGAACCACTGGCGGAGATTCAAAGATCCGAAGCGCACAGGTGTGCGAGATCCCGCGAGTTACTTCCGTTTTGCCGCTGCGGGCTTCTTCAAAATCGTCCTTACCGCTGCAGCGTTCGAGCTTCTGTTTCGTGCCGTACCCCAGATAGCGCCTGCGGTAGCAGGAGGGATACTAACGCTCACCTTGTGTCAGACGATTGCAATCCTGTTGGTTGGCGGTACAGGCCATTTGCTCAGGCAGCATATTCCTTGGCGACATGGGCACACAGCGGCTCCTTCGTTGTGAAAAGGCCAAAGAGCCACGGTCGCACTTTGGCATGGAGGATCTGTGAGACCAAATTCGGCGACTGATACACGAAGTTCTGCGACCCTTGATGTCACAGTTATTCTGTGTACCTATAACCGGTGCAGGGACTTGGCCTGTGCTCTGGAGAGCGTGGCAAAATCCCAGATGGCGCCCACCGTCAGTTGGGAAGTACTCGTCGTCGACAATAACTCGACTGACGAGACACGCAACGTCGTTGAAGAGTTCTGCCAACGGTACCCCGGACGTTTTCGCTACCACTTCGAATCAAGGCAGGGCGTGACCTACGCCCGCAACGCTGGGATTGCGAACTCACGAGGCGAGGTGCTGGCCTTTACGGACGACGACGTGACCGTCCTGCCTACTTGGTTGCAGAATCTCACGGCAGAGTTGTTGCGCGACCCCCAGTGGGCCGGTGCGGGAGGGCGAACGCTTCCGGCCGAGAAATTTACGCCGCCCGCTTGGCTCTCCGAGGACATGAATGGATGGGGCGAGGTGGCCTTCGCTTATTTCGACATCGGTGATAACGCGGTTCAACTGAGCCGCCCTCCTTATGGAGCCAACATGGCGTTTCGTGGGCGCGTGTTTGCAAAGTATGGCGGCTTTCGGACTGATTTGGGCCGTAATCCAGGCAACAAGATCGGAAACGAAGACACCGAGCTCGGACGCCGGCTGTTAGCGGCCGGTGAGCGATTGCGCTATGAGCCGGCGGCCATTGTCTATCACCCTGTCCCATACGGGCGGATTACTCAGGAATATTTCTTTTCTTCCTGGTTCGACTACGGGCGAGCAATGATTAAGGAACGGGGCGACCGCCCAAATGTATTCGGAATTCCCCGGGATTACCTCGCGTTAATGTGCAGAATCGGCGAAATAGCGGTCTGGAGTTTACGAGGGATGCTTGCCCTTCGCCCGAACGAGAGATTCCGGTACAAGTGCCGGGTGTGGAGAAACAAAGGGCAGATGGCTGAGCTGTATCGCAGCTCCGTTGATCGCAAAAGAAGTAAAACGGCTGGTACGGCAGACACGGTCGGCGCAGAGAAGCCGCCTGCGACGTGCAGCGGGGGGGGCCGAGCCTGATGGTCCCGGCTTTTGGCTTCGTTCGTTTTTGTGGTGTTAGGCTCCAAAGGCAGGCACCTTGACCACCCTGAAACTCAAAATGTTGGACCCGGCTGGGCACACTGCCTATGCAGTCCTAGTAGTGGCTTCCGTACTTGTGTGTTGGAAGAGTTTGACGGTCCTGATGAAGTATGGCTGGAGCCATGAGTCGAGCTCGCAGATTTTAGCTATCCCGATCATCACCTTGTTTCTTATCTGGCTGGACAGAAGACGAATTTTCGCGACAACTGGTTTCAGCATCATCTTTGGGACCGCGGCCATCGTGAGTGGGGGGATCTTGTTCTGGGTTGCAGATCAGGAGTCGTTGCGTCTTCGAGGGAACGAGGATCTATGTTTGTCCGCGCTGTCGATCGCCATAATTTGGACAGGAGGATTCCTCCTTTGCTACGGGCCTCGAGCGGTGCGGGCTGCGGCATTTCCACTCCTGTTTTTGTTGTTGATGGTCCCGATTCCCGATCCGATCCTGGACTGGGTCATTTACCTGCTGCAACAGGGTTCGACCGAAATCACGTATGTGATCTTTCGATCTCTCGGGGTCCCCGTGCTTCGCCAGGGATTTTTACTTTCGGTCCCAGGCGTAACAATTGAAGTGGCCAAGGAATGCAGCAGCATTCGTTCGAGCATGGCGCTTTTAATTACGTGTCTTCTCGCGGCTCGCTTATATTTGCGGACCTGGTGGAAAGCACTTCTCTTGGTTCTGCTAAGCTTGCCCTTATCTGTCGTCAAGAACGGCATTCGGATCGCGACGCTGACGCTGCTGAGCGTGTATGTGAATCCGGACTTTTTGCGAGGCGATCTTCACCGCGATGGAGGCTTCGTTTTCTTCTTTCTGGCCCTTCTGATTCTGTGGCCCGTCTTCGTCGCTCTGGAGAAGTCGGAACGGCCGCCCATTTCCCGGCCCAATTCAGATGCTGTTGCACCCGCAGGCTAGATCCCAGATGCTGACGGTCTTGCTAGCCACGAGAAATCGAGCCGCGATTCTGCGAGGCACTCTGGAGGCTTTTTGTCTTCTTCAACAGCCTTCGTCGGGCTGGAAGATGGTCATTGTGGATAACGGCAGCGCGGACCAAACGTCCGCAGTGCTCGCTTCATTCGCAAATCGTCTGCCTTTGCAGACGGTCTCTGAACCAACGGGTGGGAAGAATTCAGCGCTGAATGCAGGACTAGGCTTTGTGGAGGGAGACCTAGCCGTATTCGCGGATGACGACGTTTTTCCCCATGCCGACTGGCTCGTTGAGCTGCGAAAGGCTGCCGATTCCAGGCCGGCATATTCTGTATTCGGTGGAGCGGTTGTGCCGCGATGGGAGTCGCCTCCTCCACCTTGGGTAGAGTGGGTGGAACAAGGCCCAGTTTATACGCTCAGTGACCCTCGGATGAAGGAAGGACCTATCCCGCCGCACAGTGTCCTCGGGCCGAACATGGCAATTCGCACCGCCGTGTTCCAGCCGGGCGTACGCTTTGACGCCTCCATCGGCCCGCGGAGGTCGAGTTATCCGATGGGAAGCGAAACGGAGCTGAGCTGGAGACTATACCGGCAGGGTTACGAGCCCTGGTATGTCCCCAGTGCGATTGTGGAGCACTTCATTCGTGATGATCAGATGCGCAAATCGTGGGTATTGAGGCGCGCGATCCGATACGGTCGCGGCAGGTTTCGGTTGCGTGACCTGGAGGGATCGGGCGCTCCTTGGATTGTTATGCCACAGTGGTTCGGTGTGCCACGACGGTTCTTTCGCGAGATCGTCGAAGAACAGGTCCGGATCATTGGGGCATGGCTGACATCGAACGAACGGGAGATGTTCTCGGCTCGTTGGAAGCGAAACTATGCGTGGGGTCATGTCGTAGAAGCGCGTGCCTCGCAGCTTGGTCGAAAGGGGATGGCTCCGGTAAAATAGCCGCAGTCTGAACCGTAGAGACATGCGTACCTGCTGCGAGCGCTTAACGTCTTCGCCCCTGTCTGCTTCAACTTTCTCTAAGTTGCTGACAGAAAAAGGTCGCCTCGAATGCCTGGCAAATTGAATCGGCCCTTAGTGTCCGTCGCTATGGTCGTGCGTAACGTCGACCGGTACCTCGCCGAGGCGGTCGAAAGCATTCTGAGACAGACTTTTACCGACTTCGAGTTCATCATCTTGGACTTTGGTTCGACCGATAAATCCAAAGCGATTGCTTCCAGCTACGCGGCTCGGGACAACCGAGTGAGGCTGCACGAGGTACCGAATTGTGGGTTGGCTGAGGCTCGCAACGCGGCTTGCTTTCTCGCAGAAGGGCAATATATTGCTATCCAGGATGCCGATGACATTTCCATGCCAGACCGCCTGCTGTGGCAAGTGCAATTCATGGAGAAGCACCTCGATGTAGGTCTTCTGGGAGGCGCTGCCGAATGGATTGACGCCCGAGGAAGGTCATTATGGACGAATAACCTTCCAACTGAGGATCGCGAAATCAGATCAGCTTTTCCCACCAGGTGTCCTTTTTCGCAGACTGCGGTCCTCCTGCGTCGAGAAGCTTTCGTCGCGGTCGGTGGATACCGAGCAGCGTTTGCTCCGTCTGAGGACTACGATCTATGGCTCAGAATCTCTGAGCACTACCGTTGTGCCAACCTGAAGGAAGTTGTGGTCAAATATCGAGTTCACCCGCAACAGGTGTCCGTGAGCGGGCGGAAACAGCAGACGTTCTGTGCGGTAGCCGCCAGGGCCTCTGCGGCGTTCAGGAAGAGCGGAAGCCCCGATCTGTTGAACTCCGAGAAAGCAATCACGCCGGAACTCCTGGCTAGACTGGGGGTGCCCCCGGCCGAACTGCAGACTAGCCTTTTCTCAGACTATCGCGATTGGATCCGCAACATGGCGGCAGCAAAAGAGTATTCAGTCGCCCTCCAGATAGCGGCTGAAGTGTTGCGGTCGGACTGGGAATACGTCGAGCGGCGCGAAATGGCCGATCTGCAGCTCATTACAGCGCGCCTTTATTGGCGGCAGAAGCAATTCCCGAAGAGCTTTGTTGCCGCGTGTCGTGCGGTGAGGCAGCCGCCTGCCGTGGCCAAATATTTCGGGAAGGCATTACTCCGGCGAATTGGACTAACGTGAATCGGATGTGGCATCACGCTCTTTGAAGCTCATCCTTGTTGGCGTACTCCGGTTAGGGTGAAGCGAGAGAAGTGGTTTCATGGCGGCATGGCTGAGGACAGATGAAATGGGGTTATCCTTGGTTTGTCGGAAGCGAAATCGTCTTTTGGAGACATGTTCTCGAGCGCGTATCGCGCCGTGATCGAAGACGACTGCCAATAGCGAAATCAACCGCAGTCTGCACGGCAGAAAAGCGTGCATCTGCCATAAGCCTTGGCGCTACCTCTTCCCTTTGCCCCTCATAACCAAAGGGTTACCAGACAATAAGGGGGCGTGTGGTTCAATCAGATGAGATGTTGTAGACGCTTTGCGTCAGTCGGATTTTTGGGCATTCGGATCGGGGCTTGGCAATGCAATTGCCCCCAACTATCCATGGAGGGTGCAACCGCGGGTGTGCGGACCTGAGAAGGCAACTTTTTGCATGTAACGGGCAGTTATTTTGCATGCGAAGGGCATTTATAACGACAAACGTGTCCCTAGGGGTAGTTATGAAACGCTTATCGCTCTTATTGCTCATGTTGGCCGCTCCGGCTCTCTGTGCTTTCGGGCAAACTCCGAACTACGGCAGCGGGTTCACCTCTTCTGGGTTGACGCTGAACGGCGGTGCAACGATCAACGGGACCCATCTGCGATTGACGGATGGTGGGACAGGTGAAGCGAGGAGCGCGTTTTTCAATACTCCCGTCAACGTGAGTTCCTTCACCAATGACTTCACGTTTCAGCTGACCAATGCGAACGCGGATGGGTTCACGTTCACGATTCAGGGCATTGGCGCGACGGCCCTGGGTGGTGGGGGCGGCAGTCTAGGGTATGGGCCCACATCTAGCTCGAGTGGCACTGGCGGGATTGGGAGCAGTGTTGCGGTGGGATTTCAATTGTACAGCACAGTTCTGGGGAATAAGGAGGTCAGCCTAACGGGTTCGTGGATGAACGGGGCCTCCCCGGCTGCGACACCTGGGACCAGCACGACGGGTTCTGGGGTCAACCTGCACAGCGGCGATGTGCTGAGCGTGCATATGACGTACGACGGCACGACTCTGACGTGGACGATCACGGACGCAACACTGGGGAAGAGTTTTACACAATCCATCGCGATCAGCATTCCATCGTTCGCAGGTAACACGGCATACGTAGGATTTACGGGAGGCAGCGGGGGACTGACCGCTATCCAGGACGTCCTCACGTGGACGTACACTCCCAGCGGATCGCCAGTGCCTCCTTCGATCACCACTCAACCGACGAATCAGACGGTGATTGTGGGCCAAACGGCGACATTTTCGGTGGCTGCCAGCGGGACGACGCCGTTCACCTACCAGTGGTACGAGAATGGATCGAGCATTCCTAACGCTACCTCATCGAGCTACACCACACCGGCGACGACCAGCAATGACAATGGATCGACGTTTCAAGTGATCGTGACGAACTCGGCGGGTTCGGCGAACAGCAATACGGTCACGCTGACGGTGCAAAGTTCCTCGCCCAGCATCAACTATGGGAGCGGGTTCACGTCCTCCGGTTTAACGCTGAATGGCGGCGCCACGATTAACGGGACCGCTCTGGAGCTGACGGATGGTAAGACGGGTGAGGCCAGGAGCGCATTTTTCAGTACTCCTGTGAGCGTGCTGTCTTTCACTAATGATTTCACTTTTCAGCTCACTAATGCGAACGCGGACGGGTTTACGTTCACGATCCAGGGAAACTCCCCGACGGCGCTGGGCGGGGGCGGAGGCAGTCTAGGCTATGGTCCTACGTCTGGCACTACCGGCGGCATTGCTAACAGCGCAGCAGTCGGATTCCAACTGTACAGCACGGTTCTTGGGAACAAGGAGGTCAGCCTCACAGGCTCGTGGACAAATGGGGCTTCGCCGGCCGCCACGCCAGGGACCAGCACGACTGGTTCGGGAGTCAACCTTCACAGCGGCGACGTGTTGAGCGTACACATGACCTACGATGGTACGACTCTGACGTGGACGATCACGGACGCAACACTGGGGAAAACCTTCACGCAATCCATAGCCATCAACATTCCCTCGCTGACCGGCAGCACTGCTTACGTCGGATTTACAGGCGGGAGCGGCGGATTGACGGCGGTCCAAAAAATCCTGACGTGGTCCTTCAGCTCTCCGATGAACACGCAGGAAGTAGCTACGCCGACATTCAATCCGGTAGCTGGGACCTACAGTTCGACGCAGTCGGTGGCGATTTCGGACGCCACGAGCGGAGCAACGATTTATTACACCACGGACGACACAACGCCTACCACGTCGTCGACTCAATACACGGTACCGATTACCGTGAGCAGTACGA
>Ga0070733_10003614_pt1 | contig 10522 bp, 9 predicted proteins | sample Coa_R1_9_FD_66450 | JGI IMG/M metagenome (GOLD analysis project Ga0070733, IMG submission 66450) | Surface soil microbial communities from Centralia Pennsylvania, which are recovering from an underground coalmine fire - Coalmine... | ecosystem: Environmental > Terrestrial > Soil > Unclassified ... | reverse complement strand
CCGCGGCCGAACACCCTGATGGCAGCACCCGTGACGGCGCGGGCCTGATCGGAGGCGAGGAAAGCGATGACGTCAGCGACCGCCTCCGGCGCCACCCAGCGCCCGGTATCCGCCTGCGGCATGTCGGCGCGGTTCGCGGGCGTGTCGAGCGTGCCCGGCAGGATGGTGTTGACGGTGATGTTGAGATCCTTCACCTCCTCCGCCAGCGACTCGCTCAGGCGTTCGACGCCTGCTTTGGAGGCCGTGTAGGCGCCCATGCCCTTGTGGCCGCGCGCAGCGGCACCCGCGCCGATGTTGATGATCCGCCCCCCGCCGCGCGCCTTGAGGTGCGGCAGTGCGGCGCGCGAAGCCACGAGCGCCGTCTTCAGGTTCACCGCGAACATCAGCTCCCAAATCGCGAGATCGCCCTCGCCGAGAGTCTGAAAGCGAAAGCCGCCGGCCACGTTGACCAGCACGTCCAGGCCCCCGGCACTGTCGGTCACCCGCCGGAATGCACTCTGCGTGGCGCATTCGTCGGTGAGGTCGATGCCGCCTGCCAGCACGTGCGGGGCCGTGAAGCTGCCCGCGGCCGTGCTCGGCACCGCGGCCCGGTCGATGAGTCCGAGCGTCGCGCCCTGCCCCTGGAATCGGCGCGCCACGGCGCTTCCCAAGGCGCCGAAGGCGCCGGTCACGACGACGACCTGTTTGCGCTCGGCCACCTAGCACCACAGCGCCGAGGCGCCGGCGGTGTCCGCTTCGCGCACACCGCGGATACCGCACTTGCGCCGTGCGGCCTCGGGAGTGAGCTCGAAGACCTCCTCGAAGCGCAACATCCAGATCGGATCGGACTCGCAACCGACCTGCGCACCGCGCTGCATCGCATCCAGCACCGTAAGCCAGGTGTGCGGATAGTGCAGCACGGCCCGGGTAAGGATGCGCGTCGAGGAAAGGATGGAAAACACGGACAGCTCGCCGGCCAGCTCGGGACTCAAGTGCACGAACACGTTCGTCAAGCGCATGTAATAGGGTACCAGCTCGCCGATGAAATCAAAGCCGCCGCCGCCGAGTATGTGCTCGAGATCGTGGGTCTGGCCGGCACGCAGGAAGAAATACTGGTAATCGTTCTGCGCTTTGTAGGGCGGAACGATGTCCACCTGCAGATCATTGTCCATCAGCTGCCGGTAGAAGATGGCGCCCACCGTTCCCGGCGGATAACGCTTCAGATCCTCGCGCCTGAAGCTCGACACGAACCCCTCGCGGAACCAGGCATCGAGCGCCGCGTTCTTGCGCCGCTCGGCGGCGAACAGCGCGTTGATGTGACCGATGTCCTGCACCTCGCGCAGCGCCAGCACCAGCGGCACCGGGTCGGACGGGGTGGGCGCATCCGGGCCGTTCCGGCGCAACAGATGCGTGGCCACCCAGTCGCGGATGCGCGCATCGTTCAGGTACCTCGAAGAGCTCACCAGCACGCTGCTGGTGGTCGGCACCCGCTGCAGGCCTTTCATCAGGTAGGAATAATCTTGCACGACTCGCCTCCGTTCCCAACCTCGGTCTGTTTCAGGGCACTGCATCCGCTGCAGCGAGCTGCGCTGCGAGCCCAGCTGGCACCGCGACGGGAAAGCGCAGCAGCAGCTGCGCCATGCCCTTGGCGGCCGGGTCGAGCTGCGTGCTCATGTTGATGCCACCGTCGAGTGAATCGTGGACCACGAAATTGAGTGCGTGCAGTCCGGGAACCTCGTGCCGCTCGACCCGCGGCGGCGCCCCGTCGGCGCTCAGGTGCCGGTACCACTCGCCGAGGGCTTCGGCGGTCAGTGCCGCACGCAGCCATGGCAGGTACTCCGCGCGACGCGCGATCACGGCCACGTTGAAGAGCTGCCCCTTGTCGCCGCTGCGCGCCCAGGCGAGTCGCAGCAGATCGAGCACCCGCGAATTCTCCGCAGGCGGCGCGCCGATCACGGCGGCCGGTGGCGGCACGCGCCCCGCGGCGACGCCAGGGACATCGGGCAGAGCGGTGCTCTCACCTTCGTAGCTGAGACGCGGCGTGACACGCTCCTTGCTGATCAGTCCCAGGTAGAGGCCTGTCAGCGGCAGCACCTGGGTGGCAAGATTGATGCAGGTGCCGACCGACATTCCGGAGATCGCTGTCCACTGCTCGCGGGCGAAGAGCTCGGCTGCGGATTTCTGCGCATGCTCGACCACCAGCTTGAGTATCACCTCGCGCGATGCCGTGCAGGCGGCATGTGCGCCAAAGCTGCGCTCGGCGCCGATGATCACCCAGCGCGCGGCCGTGAAATCCGCCAGACCGTGAGCCGCCAGCAGCCGCCGGGAGCGCGCGAGCAGCGCTGCCCCCTGTCGCTCGGCTTTGGCAACCGCCTCCTCGCCGATCAACGGCTGGTAGGCGATGGCGCGCCAGCCGGCTTCGTAAGTGAGGCACATTTTGTAATGGTCGGTGGGCGCGCGGCCGCGCGCCCCGCGCACCCGCACCCGCTCGGGCGCCAGCTGCTCGAGCGTGACGCCGGTAAAATCGCAGCGCACGTCGGCGACGATGTAGTCGGCCGGATCGCCGACCTCGTACAGCAGCTGCTCGGACACGGTACCGATCGAGACCAGGCCGCCGGACCCGTGCGGCTTGGTGAGGATCAGCGAGCCGTCGGCGTGGCACTCGCCGATGGGGAAGCCGATGTCCTCCCAGCGCGGCACGCTGCGCCAGTCGGTGAAGGTGCCGCCGGTAACCTGCGCGCCGCACTCCAGCAGGTGCCCGGCGAGGGTGCCGGCGGCCAGCAGGTCGTAATCCTCGCACGACCAGCCGAACTCCTGAATGAGCGGCCCGAGCGCGAGGGCACTGTCGACGACACGCCCGGTGATGACGATGTCGGCACCGCGCGCTAAGGCTGCGGCGATCGGGAAGGCACCAAGGTAGGCATTGGCGCTAATGATCTTCTGTTCGGGGAAGGCGCGCCCGGTGAACATGTCGCGCGGCGCAGCCGCCCGCAGTCCGGGGAGGTCCGCGCGCAGATCATCGCCATCGAGGTAGGCCACCTTCAGCGGCAGACGCGCCTGCGCCACCATCTTCTGCACCGCGGCGGCGAGGCCGGCCGGATTCACGCCGCCGGCGTTGGCCACCACCTTGATCCCCTGGCGGGCGATCTCGGCAAGGTGGGGTCCGACGTGCACGGTCAGAAAGTCAGAACCGTAGCCGGCCTTGGGATCGAGCGCCTGCAGCCGGCCGAGGAGCCCCATCGAGCCCTCGGCGAGATAGTCAAAGATCAGGTAGTCGAGATTGCCGGCGGCCAGCAGCTGCGGCACGGCGAGCGCTGAGTCGACGAGGAATGCAGAAGCCCCGCCGATGCGCACCACCTTGTCCTGCCTCCGCGCGCCGCCACCCATGCTTGCCTCCTGCCTGCGGACTCTAGTACTGCGGCTTGCCGGCGATTGTCACTCCAGTTACTTTTCGCCCCATGACCCGCGAGCAGCAGGCCGTGCTCAGTGTGCTGCGGAGGGCCGCCTGGCTGCGCGGCGAGCCGGAGGCCCTCGCGAGCGCGCTGCTCACGCGCGGTCGCCTGGTGCATCTGGTCGCGGGCGCGTGGGCCCAGACCGAAGGCGACGAGCAGCGGGGCCTGCTGCTGGTGGTGCGCGGGCTGGTGCACGTATTCTGTCAGGCGGCCGGCGGCCGCAACGTGCTGATCGGCCATTGCGAGGCCGGGGCGCTGCTCGGACATGCCACGCGCTTCAGCGGCGGCCCGCGCGTGGTGACGGCGGTGTGTGCGGTGCCGTGCACGCTGCTGGCGGTGTCCGAGCGCGCGCTCGAGGAGGTCGCCGCCCGCTGGCCGACGCTGTGGCGGGCGCTGGCGGCTTCTGCCTACGGCTATACGCGCCGCACCGTGCGCGCCCTCGCCGAGCTCATCGCGCTGCCCCCACGGCAGCGGCTCGCGGCGCGGCTGTTGCTGATGGCCGGCCCGACGCCCGATGCAGCACCCGCGGTCGTCAATCTCACGCAGCAGGCAATCGGCGAGATGATCGGCGTCACGCGCAAGACCATCAACGGCTATCTGGCGGACTTCGAGCGCCAGCGGCTGCTAAAAACCTGCTACCAACACATCGTGCTGCAGGATCTCGCGGGTCTGCGTCGCATCGCCGAGAGCTAAATGTAGCGCTGCCCCAACGTCTGCTAGAGCGGGGGACTGAGCATTTTCGACACCGCAGTGGCGATCGCGGCGGTGATCATGAGCGGCAGCAGCATAGCGTGCTGCATGGTCATCTCCATGACGATGACAAAGGAGGTGAGCGGCGCCTCGGTGACGCCCGCGAGTTAGCCGCACTTGCCGCGTATGGCGGCACGGCGGGGCTCTGGCCGCCGAGGTCGGCAGCAAACTACCCGAGACCCGCACCGACCGACAACGAGGGCGCCAGCAGTCCCGCCGGGATTCCCGAGAGGTAGGTGATCAACGTCGCGAGCGCGCGCGCCGGCGCGTAGAACCATGGCAGGTGCACGTTGACGATCAGCACCGACTTTGCCTCGTTATAGCCGGTGCCATAGATAAGTCCACCGCATGCACTGGTGCGAAGCCTGGAGGCGCCAACACCCACGGCCACCACAGCAAATCCTGCAGCAGGCGGTGCAACAGCGTGTGCGCGGTGTCGGCCAGCCACGCAAAGGCCACGGCGATGCCGCCCACCGCCGCACCGGCGCTCCACAGCACGAGACGCGCTTTCCAGTGCTGCGCGGATAGCAACGAGCGTGCGGCGCGGCGCAGCGACTCGCGCGTCGAGGGCAGTTTCATGCCGGCAGCGCGGGCAGGATCGTCGCCACGTATACGCGACCGGTACGGGCGGACGCTGGCGCCAGCTCGCAGTCGGATAGACCGCTGAGCTCAGCGGCATCGAACTCCTCGAGCGTCAGCCGCTCGCCACCGGCCCTCAAGCTCGCAGGCCCCAGCGTGACGATCACGCTGCGCAGCGCAGCCAAGCGCAGCGGCAGGACGGCGTTCAACGCGCGGCAGGTGAGCTCGGCGCGGCAAGCTGCCGTTCGCGTCATGAGGTTGAGATCGGTCACCACCCCGTCGAGGGGTGTGGCATGCACCGGGAGTTCGCCCGAGAAGCGCAGCGGCGCGCTGTCTGCCGTCAGCACTTGCGTCGCACCCTCTGCCGGAGCAAAAGACAGCCGGCCGCTCAGCACGGCCATGAGGCGCTCGATGCCGGGAAAAACGGAGAACGGACCGCTGCTGAGGACCTCGGCGATGCTGATGCGCCAGGCAAAGCGATCGAGCGGGCTGCCGCGGGGCCAAACCGCAACCTCGCGCGTCACGCCGCCGCCGTTCTTCCATGGCACGGCGGTGCGTGCGGCGGCGCGGTGGACTACGACCACGGTACCTTGAAGCCCCCGCCGCTGAGCTGCGGCGCTGCGTCCAGGATCTGATAGTAAGCGCCCTTGTCGGCGACGAAGATGTGGCAGGCGACGCTCAAGTCGCGCGTGTCATCGAGCGAGCCGGCCGCGATGCTCAGGTAGTCGCGCCGTGAGTCGTCCCAGAAGAGCGTCGAACCGCAGCGCGCGCAGAAGCCGCGCCGCGCCTCGGGGGAGGAGTCGAACCACGCGAGTGTTTCGGCCGTGCGCAGCCGAAAGTGCGCACGGCGCGCGGCGGTCGCGGCCAGAAAATGTCCGCTACTGCGCCGGCACTGCGTGCAGTGACACATGACGATCGGCCGCAGCGGGCCGTCGACCTCGTAACGCACGCCTCGGCACAGGCAGCCGCCGCTGCGCGCTTTGCTCTCAGCCACCGGGGCTCATCCGCTCGCCGCGGCGAACAGCTTCTGCTTCAGGTAGATGAAGCTGAGCGCCCACATCTCGGCGGCCTGCTTGTGATCGGCCGCGGCCGCGTGACCACCGTCGGTGTTCTCGAAAAACAGCACGTCATGGCCCTGCTCCTCCATACGCGCCGCCATCTTGCGTGCGTGCACCGGGGTCACGCGATCGTCACTCGTGGCGGTGACGAAGAAGACCGGTGGGTATTTGCGGCGGGCGCTGACGTTCTGGTACGGGGAATACTTGAGAATGTAGCCCCGGTCGGCAGGATTGGCGGGATCGCCGTACTCGGCCTCCCAGGAGGCGCCGGCGCCGATGTGCGTGTAGCGCAGCATGTCGATCAGCGGCACCTGGCACACCACCGCGCCGAACAGCTCCGGTCGCTCGACCATGTTGGCGCTCACCAGCAGACCGCCGTTCGAGCCGCCCATGATGCCGAGCTGGCGCGGGGTCGTGATGCCGCGCCGCACCAGGTCCTGCGCCACGGCCTGGAAGTCGTCATAGGCCTTCTGCCGATTATGCTTGAGTGCCGCCTGGTGCCACCCGGGTCCGTACTCGCCGCCGCCGCGGATGTTGGCAAGCACGAACACGCCGCCGCGGGTCAGCCACAGCATGCCGAAATTGGCCGAATAGTTCGGCGTCTCGGACACCTCGAAGCCGCCGTAACCGTAGAGCACCGTCGGCGCAGGGCCGGTGAGCTTCTGTGCGCGCGTCACGAAATACGGCACCCGGGTGCCGTCCTTGGAGAGGGCAAAGAACTGCTCGGTGTGCAGTCCGGTGGCATCGAAGCGCGCCGGCAGCGACTTGACGGCCACCGGCTGTCCGTTGCCCGAATCGGCGTACAGGGTCGTCGGGGTGGTAAAGCTCTCGAAGCGGAAATACGCCTCCGCACCCCAGGCGTTGGCAGCGACGATGTGCGTCGAGCCGCCGGAGGGCAGCGGCAGTGGCTCATCGCTCCAGCTGCCCTCGGGCTTCTCGCGGAACGCGTGAATGCTGCCGGTGACGTCGCGGTAGATCGAGACGTAGACCGCATCGCGCCCGGCTGCCACCTCGTCGATGGCACTGTGCGCATCGGGCGTGACCAGCACCGTGACCGGATCACCGGACCCGCCGCCGTGCACGCGATAGGCGATCAGCGCACCCTTGGCGATGCGCGACCCCCCCGGCGGCGTCCAATCCTCGCGCAGCGTGAAGATCAGGTGCCCGCCTTGCGCCCCCTTCAGATCCGCGCCAAGCGGCAGCGGCAGCTGCTGCGGACTCTGACCCTCGGCATCGAGCGCGTAATACTCCGCAGTGAAGAAGCTGATGTCCCGCTGCACCAGGGCGATGGCCCCCGAGGGCTCGTGGAATACCACCCCGCTTGCGGCGACGTCCTGCGCCTTGCCCTCGTACACCGTGCGTGCCGCGGACAGCGGCGTGCCGCGCTGCCAGCGCTTGACGATGCGCGGATAGCCCGAGGTGGTCATGGAGCCCGGGCCGAAATCGGTGCCGCACAACACCGTGTCCTCATCGAGATAGGTGATGGTTGACTTGGCCTCGCTCAGCTGAAAGCCGTCGCTGAGAAACTTGCGCGCCGCCGGATCGAATTCCCGCACCACCACCGCATCGCCGCCACCGCGCGACAGGCTCACCAGACAGCGCCTGACCGAGGCGCTGCACTCCGCACCCTTCCACACCCAGTTCTCGTGCTCGGCTGCTGCCAGCTGGTCGAGATCCAGCAGCACGTCCCAGCGGGGGTTGGCGTTGCGATAATCCTCGATGGTGGTGCGCCGCCAGATGCCCTTGGGGTGCTGCGCGTCCTGCCAGAAATTGAACACGAACTGATGATCGAGCTCGCCGTAGGGGATGCGATCGGTGGCGTCCATCACCTTGAGGATCGCCGCATAATCCTTCTGATAGTCGGGGTCGGCCTGCAGCACCTCGGTGGATTTGGCGTTCTGCGCCCGGACCCACTCAAGGGGCTTCTCGCCGTGGACATCCTCGAGCCACAGGTACGGATCGCCGCTGTCTGCTCCGATCCCCGCCGCTGCCACACTGCTCATTGCACTCAAAGTCATCACGAACCTCGCCAACCGCATGCCCACGCTCAGCCACCCCCTGGCCCTTCTGGCCTCAGTCTTGCAAGAGAATAGCAGGCGAACCCGAACCAGCTAGAGCGCGGCTGCAGCGCCAGCCAGCGCATGTCTCACCCGGGATGCTGCTGTAGCGCCGCCTCGACCGCAGGGAACAGCGCCCGCAGGCCGAAGGACACATCCTGGATCTGCCGGTCGACGAAGAAAGTCGGAGTCCCGCGCACCCCGCTCTCGAGGCCCCCCTGAATCTGCTCACGCACGCGCTGCAGGTAGATCTGGTCGTCCATCTCGGCGGTGTAGCGCGCCATGTCGAGCCCCAACCGCGCGGCATAGCCGTGCAGGTGACTGGCCTGCAGGTGCAGCTGATTCTCGAACAGCAGATCGTGCATCGGCCAGAACTGGCCCTGACCGGCGGCGCACTCGGCCGCCTGTGCGGCGAGCAGTGCGTGCGGGTGGACGTCCTCGAGGGGAAAGTGGCGGAAGACGAATCGCACCCGGCCGCTGAAGCGCTCCAGCAGCAGCTTGACCGCCGGCTGTGCCTGCTTGCAGTTGGGGCACTCGAAGTCTCCATATTCCGTCACGGTGACCAGCGCATGCGGCGCGCCGGTGACGTGGTCGACGGCAGCGACGGGAACTGCCAGCTCGAACGATCCGTGTGCCATTCATTTCTCCTGCCACGACTCCGTGGGCACATCCGCGGGCACCGGCAGCGAGCGCAGATAGGTGACGAGCGTCCACACGCCTTCGGTGCCCAGTGCGCCCCCAAAGGCCGGCATGCCTTTCGGGCGACCATAGTAAATCGAGCTGAACACGTCTGCGTCCGAGCCGCCGTAGCGCCAGCGGCCGTCGCCGAGATTGGGGCCGATCATTCCGGCGGCATCCCCGCCATGGCAGCCGTCGCAGTTCATGGCAATGAAGAGCTGCGCACCACTTTTGACCAGCGCCGCATCCCCGGCGTGCGGGTTGCTCAGTGTCGCCCCGGGTGGGGCGATGCCGCCCGCAGTGATGTGCCCCTCGTAGCCGATGCCGGCCGGGGTCGTCGCTGCCGCCGCGGGTGCCGTGGCGCTGGGACGGGCGCAGGCGGTGAGCATGCCGAGCACGGTGATCGTGAGAAGCCGCCTCAAGTTGTGCACGTTCATAGACCGAAGATCCACACCATACCGCCCTGACTGGTATGGCGGGCGATCCCCTTGGCGAAGTCGGCGGGAGCGCGCATGTCGTTCGGGTCATCCGCGCGGGTATCCCCGGACAGCAGCGCCCAGTCGCCGCCGATGCCGGCATACACCGCCACATACTGCTTGCCGTCGGGGGCGCGGAAGGTGATCGGATTGCCGACCACGCCCGATCCCACCTTGAACTTGGACAGCACGCGGCCGGTGCGCGCGTCCACGGACTTGAACCAGCCGTCGAGCGTCCCGTAGAAGGCGACGTCCCCCGCCGTCACCAGCGCGCCGCTCCACGTGGGGTAAGGCTCCTTGGTCTCCCACACCTTGCGTCCCGTGGCGGCATCCCAGGCGATGAAGCTGCCCAGATAGCCACCGGGCCCTGCGTAGTAAGGACTGGTGATGCCCATGTACGGGGTGCCTTTGAGATAGGTGGCGCGCGTCACCGAATAATCCATGCAGAGGTTATTCGTCACCGTGTAGAAGAGATGCGTGCGCGGGGAATACGCCGGTGGCGAGGCGGGACTGACGCCGCCTTCCAGGCACGGGCAAATGCCCTTGACGGTGCCCCTGGAGAGCCCGGTCTGCTTGGCGTCATCGAGCTGCGGACGACCGCTGTTGAGATCTACCTTGTGGGCCCAGGTGACCGGCACGAAGGGCTGCGCCACCAACAGCCGCCCGGTGGCGCGATCGAAGGTGTAGGCAAAACCGTTCTTGTCGAAATGCACCAGCGCCTTGACGGGGCGACCGCCGATCGTGAGATCCGCCAGCACCATCGCCCCTGTGGCATCGAAGTCCCAGCTGTCGTGCGGGGTGAACTGATAGGCCCACACCAGCGAGCCGTCGCCCGGGTGGCGCGCCAGGACGCTGCTGCTCCACTTGTTGTCGCCGGGGCGCTGCTCGGAGTTGTAAGGCCCGGCGTTGCCGGTTCCGTAGTACACCAGGTCGAGGTCCGGGTCGTAAGCCAGCCAGCCCCACACCGGCGCGCCGCCATGCTTCCAGCTGTCGCTCCCCCAGCTGCTGGCGCCCAGGTCGCTGCCACGATCGTAGAACGGCCTGAAGATCCCGGAGCGCACTCCCATGTCGGCATCCGGTCCGAGGTTGTGGGCGGTCCACAGGATCTGACCGCTGCTGACATCCAGCCCCTTAAGCCAGCCGTAGATGCCGAACTCGCCGCCTGCGGCGCCCACGATCACCCGCCCGTGCGCCACCAGCGGCGCCATGGTGGTGGTCTCGCCGGTGCTGAGGTCTGCAATCTGCGTCTTCCACAGCTCGCGGCCGCTGCCTGCATCCACCGCAACCGTATGTCCGTCGAGCAGGTTGTAGATCAGCTTGCCGTCGAAGTAGAAGGCGCCACGATTGACGCTGTCGCAGCAGGCGATACCCAGGGCATTGGTGCTGACATCGGGGCGATATTTCCAGCGCAGCGGATAGCCCTCGTGCGACAGATCGAAGGCATAGAGCACGTTGGGCCAGGGAGTGACGACGTACATCGTCTCGCCGACCAC
>Ga0070733_10003613_pt1 | contig 10522 bp, 8 predicted proteins | sample Coa_R1_9_FD_66450 | JGI IMG/M metagenome (GOLD analysis project Ga0070733, IMG submission 66450) | Surface soil microbial communities from Centralia Pennsylvania, which are recovering from an underground coalmine fire - Coalmine... | ecosystem: Environmental > Terrestrial > Soil > Unclassified ... | reverse complement strand
CTCTTGCGCGAGCATGAGCGCGCCGCGGCGACTGGTAGGGTGCCAGCGCCGGGCATGCCGGCCAGCTGCCCGGTCTAGGAGGCTGGCGCGCTCTTCGATCTGGCGACGATGTCGTATACCGGCTTGTTGTCCGCGTAAACGCGCCACTCCTTGACCAGACCGCCCTCCACCACCGCTCGCCATGCTGCCGGAATCCGCCACTGGTTCTCGGCCGGAAGCTTGCCAGCCGCGGCGATGGTACCGCCCGCCGCGCCGAATATCGCCACCACGTTACCGTCTTGCAGCATCCCTTCGTGCGCGATCCAGTAGTCAGGACAAAATGCGAAATAGGCCCGCCAACCGCCGCGCATGGTCTCCCGGCCGCGCACGGCCTGGCCAAGAGAGTCGACGAAAACATGGTCCTCGGTCATCAGCTCGGCGAGACCGTCGGCGTCACGTCGGTTGATGCGGTTCATGAAATCGAGCACCGTTGCAACAGGATTCATAGGGCACTCCGGAGGTGGCGACCGGCCGCGAGGCCGGGAGAAGGCGGGAGCGGCGCGACTGCCCGCCCCCGAAGAGCAATCGCTTGACTCTAGCAGGCCGGGACCGGCGTGGAGCCGGCCGGCCAGCCGAGCCCAGCCGGTCCCGGATCGGCACGCTGGCGACCTCGGGCTGGAGGCGTCGCGGGCCGCGGCTGTGAGTCCTTGGTGCAACAGTCGGCTTGGGCCTAGCTGCCGCCGCTTGGATCAAGGCCGCCGCCGGTGTCGACCGACGAGCCCGGCGCGGGCTTGACGCTGGAAGTGCGGCCGTTGGGATCGAGGCCGCCGCCGGTCAAGGGCAAGACCTGGCCCAGGGCACGGCGGAGCCAGTCGAACGACCAGACGCTCGTGGTAACGAGCGGCTTGGCGGCTTGGCTGGTGGCGGCGGGTCGGAAAGCCGGCAGACCTGAGGCGTGGAGCGAGGCAGGGACCGCGAGGACGGCCACCAGGAGAGCGGCCGCAGGTACGCGCGCGAGCTTTGTCATGTTACGGCTCCTTTCATGTCATGGCGGCTGCGCCTCGAGAGCCATGACGGCCGCGAGCGAGCCGCCTAAGAATTGGTGTGCATCGAAGTAGCACTTCGTTGTCGGATTGGGAAAAATAGTGCTGCAAAGGGCTAGGCCAAAGCGGCAAGCTCGATACGCCCAGGAATCCGCCACCCTGGACCTGACCGGTCGAGCGGCGCCGGCGGTACTCACTCTGCCGCGGCCGATCCTCGCCGGATCGTCGAGCCGCGCGGCCGCTCCCGCTCGAGCAGGAAGACCAGGTGCCGAGCGAGCTCGACCGTCAGCCGCTCCTCCTGGCAGGCCTGTTGGAAGAGAAGGAGAGTGGCCATGGCCTCGCGGTGCACCTCCCGCGAGGAGAAGACCGGCAGGATGTCGAGCGCCAACTGCTTGAGCTCCGGGATGCAGCCCTCGTGCGCATAGAGGACGGCCAGGTCCAGCGACACCAGGGCGGCGTCGTAGCCCATGTCGCGCTCCAGGAACTCCCGCTGCACCTCTTTGAAGGCACCTTCCGCAGGGCCGCGCCGACCGAGTCCAAATTCCACCCGTCCTTCGGCCCAGCGCAGCCGCACCAGATCGAGGTCGTTGCCGAGGCGCTCCGCCAGCTCCTTGACTTCCGGGAGAAACTCCTCCGCCTCTTGGCTTCGTCCAGCCGCGGACAGAAACCAGACAAGGTTGTGTTTCAGGCAGAGGATCAGACGCGGATCTCGATTTTCGACGATCAGAGGCGCCGCCTCGCGTAGCAGTGGAATGGCCTCCTCGACATCGCCCATTTGCTCCAGCGTGTAAGCCTTCTTGATCAGAGCCTGACCGGCGAGATGGAAATCTTGAACCTCCGTATCCTCGCTGGTGTAGGTCGCCACGACCCGATCCAGTAGCTCCAGCGCGGCGCCAAATCGCCTCTCGGCCTGTCGCAACGAAGCTTCGAGCTGAAGCACCTCCGCTTCGATCCGCTGGTTCCCGGTGCCGCTCCGGCGCAGGTGGGAGTGCGCTTCGTGGAAGGCGTCATCGGCACTTTGCAGCTCGCCGAGCACGCGGCGGGCATTGCCGAGGTAGGCAAACGCCAGCGCTCGCAGGTCCATCACCCAATCGCGATGGTAGGTGTCGCCGAGATGAAGGGCGATCTTCACCGCCAGGAAGGCCAGCTGCATGGCCAGATCGGGCCGGTGGTAGGTCGATTCCAGGCTCTTGCGCAGCAGCAGACGGCAGAGCGCCCAGGTTTGCAGCTCGCCGTCTTCCTCCACCTGTCGCAGCTGCTGGTCGTAGGGGAGCGGTTGCAGCCGCTGCCAGAGGTCCGGCGCGTCGAGCCCCTCCAGGACGACGACCATCTCGTCCCAGTGGCCGACCTCCTGCTTCAACCGCTGCAGCTCCTCATGGATCTCTCGGCAGCCGGCGCACACCGCCACCACGTGAGGGATGACCACCTGCTGCATCTCCTCGACCCCGATCCGGCCGGTGGCCAACCTCGCCAGGGTGACCAGCGACAGGTGCCGATCCTCCATCTCCATTCCTCCCATGCGATCAGAACGGGCCGCCCAACTCGCTCGCGATGCGGATGCGCACCGGACGAGCGCTACACGACAGGGGGCGGACCCTTACCTCCACTGTTCCATCGACAGCCTACTTCGTGACACATGCAAGCAAAAAATTGCTGATTCTGCTCCCGCCGGACGTTTGGCACCGGAGGAGCTCGGCCAGCTAAGTTCCGTCTTTACGGAACATGATAAGGGAGAATCTACGAAGATACAAACGATGGCTCCCGACGCACCAGACGGCGGCCGCCGGCGAGCGTTACACTGCCGCCGGCCCGCCGACGGGCCGGAGCGCGCCGGCGCGGCGCGGGAGACCGCCATGCACAGCCTCTGGAACGACGCCGAAGCCGGCCGCTACCGCGGCGATCTCGCCCTGCGCGTGTACACCTCGCGGCTGCTCGGGCGCGACCGCTCGCTGGTGCTGCACGGCGGCGGCAACACCTCGGTCAAGCTGCGCCAGGCGAACCTGTTCGGCGAGGAGGAGGACGTCCTCTGGGTCAAGGGCAGCGGCTGGGACCTCGAGACCATCGAGGAGGCCGGCTTCGCTCCCGTGCGCCTGGCGGCGGCGCGGCGCCTGGCCGAGCTGCCGGCGCTCGGCGACCCCGAGATGGTCGAGCAGCTGGCCATCCACACCCTGCGCGCCGGTGCGCCGCCGCCCTCGGTCGAGGCCATCCTGCACGCCATCCTGCCGCACCGCTTCGTGGACCACACCCATGCCGACGCGGTGGTGACCGTCACCGACACCGCGGACGCCGCCGAGCGGGTGGGGGAGATCTACGGCGACGCGGTGATCGTGGTCCCCTACGTGATGCCCGGCTTCGCGCTCGCCCGCGCCGTCTTCGAGCTGCTGCATGCCGCCGGCGGCGCGCAGCCGGGCGACTCGATCCAGGGCCTGGTGCTGCTCAAGCACGGCATCTTCTCCTTCGGCGACACGGCGCGCCAGTCCTACGAGCGCATGATCCACCTCGTCGGCCTCGCCGAGGACTACCTGCGCGGCCGGGGGGCCTGGGTCCTCGATCCGGCCAGCGCCGCGGGCGCCGCCGGCGCGCAGCCTGCCGGCGGCGCGGAGACCCGCCTGGCGGAGCCGGCCGCGGCCGCCATCGCCGGCCTGCGCCGCGAGCTGAGCGCCGCCGCCGGCCGGCCGCTGATCGTCACCAGCCGCCGCGACCCCCGCTCGCTGCGCTTCGTGCGCCGCCCCGATCTGGCGGAGCTGGCGCTGCAGGGGCCCGCCACCCCCGATCACGTGCTGCGCACCCGCCGCCTGCCGCTGCTCGGCCGCGGCGCCGCCGCCATCGACGCCCCCCCGGTCCCCGCCGCCACCGCCGTCGCCGCTGACACCACTGCCGGCACCAATTGGACCGCTGCCGTTGCCGCCTACGTCGAGGCCTACCGCCGCTATTTCGCCGAGCATGCCGCCGCCGCGCCCGAGCCGAAGACCATGCTCGACCCGGCGCCGCGCATCGTCCTCGATCCGGAGCTGGGGCTGCTGGCCGCCGGGCGAACCGCCGCCGAGGCGGCGATCGCCGCGGAGATCTACCAGCACACCATGGACGTCATCGAGCGCGCCGACCGCCTGGGGGGCTATCGCGTGCTGCCGGCGGCGCGGCTGTTCGAGGTCGAATACTGGGACCTCGAGCAAGCCAAGCTGCGGCGCGCCGGCGAGCCGCCGCCGCTGGCCGGAGAGGTGGCGCTGGTCACCGGCGCCGCCTCGGGCATCGGCAAGGCCTGCGTCGAGGCGCTGCTGGCGCGCGGCGCGGCGGTCGTCGGCCTCGACGTCGAGCCGCGGATCGCCGATCTCTTCCCGCGCCCGGCCGCCCTCGGCCTGCGCTGCGACGTCACGGTCGAGGACGAGGTCGCCGGCGCCCTCGCCGCGGCCGTCGCCACCTTCGGCGGCCTCGATCTGCTGATCCTCAACGCCGGCATCTTCCCGGCCAGCCGTGACATCGCCGCGCTCGGGCTGGACGAATGGCGGCGGGTGATGGCGGTGAACCTCGACGCCAACCTGATCCTGATGCGGCGGTGCCACCCGCTGCTGCGCCTGGCGCCCCGCGGCGGCCGGGTGGCGGTGATCGGCTCGAAGAACGTCCCCGCTCCCGGCCCCGGCGTCGCCGCCTATTCCGCCTCCAAGGCCGCCCTGCAGCAGCTGGCCCGCGTCGCCGCCCTGGAATGGGGCGGCGACGGCATCCGGGTCAACATCGTGCACCCCAACGCCGTCTTCGACACCGCTCTCTGGACGGAGGAGCGCATCGCCGACCGCGCCGCGGCCTATGGCCTCGACGTCGCGGCCTACCGCAGGTCGAACGTCCTCGGCGTCGAGGTCCGCAGCCGCGACGTCGCCGAGGCGGCGGTCGAGCTCTGCGGCCCGCGGTTCTCGCGCACCACCGGCGCTCAGGTCCCGGTGGACGGCGGCAACGATCGCGTCATTTGAGCCGCGGCCGGGCGGTCGCGGCGAGGACGGCGAGAGCGGCGACCTGCGCCGCGGGGATGAGCAGCAGGTCGACGAGATCGGAGCGGCCGAACAGGGGCTGGGAGGTCAGCGCCCGGCAGACGACCAGGGCGCCGGCGTAGACCGCGGTGAGCAGCAGCCAGACAGCGAGCCAGCGGCGAGGATTTGAAGAACGCTGCTGCCGCCTCGCCATGGCCAGCGTCTGGATCGGCGTGAGCGAGCTGGTCCGGCAGGCTGGCGAGGCTCTCTTGCGACCTGGCTCGGAGGTATCAGTGGAGCGCGACTTCCGGCCGGATCCGGTGCTCCACCAGTTCGAGCGGCGCGCGGCCCTCGTTGACGAAGGCGTACTGGATGCCGTGCGGGATGGTGAGCAGGCCGTTGGCGGACAGCGGCAGGCTGGGCGGGGTGGGCCGCCGCATCTCGGCGGCGGTGCCCATCAACACGCGGCCCTCGCCGGCGCGCACGTAGAGGGCGGCGGCGCGGCAGGGGTCGGCGCCGATCTCGGTCTCGCCGCGCGGCTCGACGCGGATCTGGGTGGCGACGACGAAGCCGTCGGCGAGCAGGGTCCGGCTGCCACCGGCAACCGGACGCGGCATCAGCTCCGTGCTTGTCGCGGGCTCGGCGCCGGCACCCGGCCGCGGGCCCGCCACCAGCCGGCTGGCGGCGGGGGAGCGGATCTCCCGCAGGCGCTCGGCGGCATAGGCGCGGTCGAAGCCGGCCGGGATCGGCTTGCCCTGGTTCTGGTCGTGCAGCCGGTCCACCATGTCGGTCGAGATGGTCGCGAACTCCTCGAGGATGCAGCCGATCACGGTGTGGACGATCCCCAGCCGATCGAGCACGAACACGTCTCCGGGGCGGGCCGGGAAGCGGTAACGCTCGTACTCCGGGTCGGAGCGGTCGCCGGCCAGCCAGGCGGCGAAGCGCTCGCGGTCGTAGCAGCGCCGCCACTCGTCCGAGGTGCAGAGAAAGACGAACCCCCCGGGATGGACGTCGAGGATGTGGAAGACCTCGGTCTTGTGGGTGAGGTGGCGCTGGAAGCTGAACCCCTCGCCGGGGTTCTGCAGGAAGATCGAATAGCCCAGCGGGCTGCTCGCCTTGATGGCGTAGCTCTTGTACTTGAGCAGCAGGCCGACCTGCCGCTGGAAGGCGGCAAGGGTGCGGGCGCCCTCGCCCGACACCTCGCCCGCCAGCTCCCGCCGCATGACCGCCTTCCACACCGCTTCGTAACCTTCCAGCACGGCGATCGGCAGATCGCTGGCCAGGTAGGCCGCGAGCGCCGGCAGCACCTCCAGGCCATGGCCGGCGAGGCGCTCGCGCAGCGCGCCGTCGTCGGGCCGGCTGCCGAGGTCGCGCAGGTCGCGATCGAGATGGGACGTCGGCGTCAGCATGATGGAGCCCGAACGTGATGGAGCCCGAACGGAGTGCGGGATCCTACCACGCCAGCCGTCGCCGCCGACGGCGGCGAGCCGCGGCGGGTCCGATCCGGGGACCTGGCGCGGCCTCAGGCCTTGGCGAGGCCGGCCTGGCGGGAGACGGTGGCGTGGCTGGCGGGCTCCAAGGCCCCGGGGCGGGCGCCTGGATGCAATCGGGCCGCGGCGCTCGACGGGCCGGCGGGCCCCGCGGTCAGGGCGCCGAGGGCGGCGGCCCGCGCCAGCAACGCGACCGTGCGGTTGCGGGCGATGCCGGTGCCGCCGGCCAGGCCGGCCGACATGCGGGATCTGGCCATGGCGACGGCGCGGCTCGGCTTGGCGCCGCGGACCGGTCCCGTCTGGGCGGCGGGACCGCCGGCCGGGCGGCCGCGCTGCAATCGCGCCCGCCGCGCCAGCTCGCTCTCGGCGGCAACGATCATGCGCGCGATCTCGGCCCGCAGCCGCATGCCCCGGATCCTGGTGCGCGCGGCGGGGCGGAGGCGCGCCAGGACCTCGCCGACCCTGCGCGCGGTCGGCTCGACACCGTTTTCGGCAAGATGACCGGCGCTGTCGAGCGAGAGGAAGGAGAGCGCCGCCGCGTCGTCGAGCAACGCCTGCTCGGCGGTCGCCGCTGGCGAGCTCCCGGCAGCCGCGGCCGGCGAGCGCTCGTGGCCGGCGATCAACCGGTAGACACGCACCCGGGTCACCAGGTCGACGCCCAGGTCGGCGAGCAATTCGTCGGTGGTCAGAGCGCCGCGGCGCAAGCCGTCCTCCGGGGAGGCCGGGCAGGCCGGAGTGGCGAGGACGCCGGCCAAAGCGGCCGGCGGGACCGCTCGACAGAACAGGCCCGCGAGCTGCACCGCGAGGCTCGCCTCGGGGTCGAGGCGTAGCAGCCACTGCCAGGTGTCGAGGGTGCGGGCAAGGCTTGCCGCCGCCACTGGATCCGCGCGGTGGTGGAGGTCGCGATGGGCGCCGAGGACGCGATCGAACAGCTCGCACGCCGAGGCGGCGTTGCGGCGTTCGGCCAGGCGCTGGCAGCGGCTGCCCACCTGGGCCGCGCCCGCTTCCAGCCGGCGTTCCTCGCCGCTCAAGCGGATCTCGAATGGGCCGCCGCGGGCGGCGCCGGCCAGCGCCTCGACGCGCCGGTCGAAGGCATGGCAGGGGAAGTCATCCGCCTCCCAATCGGCGAGCGCGAGATCGAGCCCCGGCAGCTCACCGCCGCCGCCGTCGTTGCCGCCGCCGCCGATCGCCGCCTGCCGGCGGCCGGATAGGAACCTGATCTTCAGGACTGCCGGCGCGTCGCTCGTGGGCACAGAACCTCCTTGTTCAAGGAGGCGACGTGCAAGCTGCGAGCCAGCCGCGCGGCGCGCCGGCGCCGCGGCTCACTTCATCCATTCATAGAGGGCGTAGTGCTCGTGGGTCATGCCGAGGCGCTCGTAGACGCCGCGGGCGCGGCGGTTGCGATGATCGACGTAGAGCCGGATGCCCTTGAGATCGGGGGCGGCCTCGACGCGACGGCGCAGGTGCTGGTGGAGCGCCCGGTAGACGCCGCGGCCGCGCCACTCTGGCAGGACGTAGACCGACTGGATCCACAGCACGGTGCCGTCGCGCCAGTCGCTCCACTCGCGCGTCGCCAGCAGGCAGCCGGCGACCTTGCCGTCGACCTCGGCGACCCAGTACTCGCCGAGGCCGGGGTCGTCGAACACGGCGCGCACGCCGCGCCCGAGGACCGCGGGATCGAGCTCGATGCCCTCGGTCTCGTGGGCCAGCCGCAGCTGCCAGTCGATGAGCAGGCCGGCCTCGTCCGGCCGGGCCGGTCGGACGTGCGGCGGCAGGACGCCGGCGGCGGCGCCAGCAGCGGTGGGCCGGCTCATCGCAGGTTCGCCGACAGCAGCCGGTAGATCCGCCGGTACTCGTCGAGCCAGCTGCTCGGCCGCGTGAAGCCGTGCGATTCGACCGGGAAGGGCGCGAGCTGGAAGTCCTGCTTGCCGAGCTCGATCAGCCGCTGCACCAGGCGCACGGAGTCCTGGAAGAAGACGTTGTCGTCCACCATGCCGTGGCAGATCAGCAGCGGCTTCGCGAGACCGGCGGCGAACTCGATGGGCGAGCTGCGCTCGAAGGCCTCGGGGTCGACCTCGGGCGTGTTCAGGATGGCGCTGGTGTAATCCTGGTTGTAGTCGGCCCAATCGGTCACCGGCCGCAGGGCGGCGCCGGCGGCGAACAGATCGGGCTGGCGGAACAGCGCCATCAGCGTCAGGAAGCCGCCGTAGGAGCCGCCATAGACACCGACCCTGGCGCGGTCCACGTCCTTGGTGCGCACCAGCCAGTCGACGCCGTCCGCCAGGTCCTCCAGCTCGGGATGGCCCATCTGGCGATAGATCGAGGTGCGCCAGTCGCGGCCGTAGCCGGCCGACGCCCGGTAGTCCATGTCGAGCACCACGTAGCCGCGCCGGGTGAGGAAGGTGTGGAACATGAACTCATGGAAGTAGAAGGACCAACCGTAGTGGGCATCCTGCAGGTAGCCGGCGCCGTGGATGAAGACCACCGCCGGGTGCTTGCCGCCCTGGCCGCTCGCGCTGCCCGCGGTGTCCGCGGAGTAGACGCGCGAGTAGATCACGCCGGCGCCGTGGGTCGACGGGATCGGCACGATCTCGGGCAGGGTCCAGCGCTCGGCGCGGAAGGCGGCAGAGACGGTATCGGTGAGGCGGCGGGCTTCGGCACCGGGCCGGTTGGCCTGGACGTAGAGCTCGTCGTGGCGGGCGAGGCTCGAATGGACGATCAGCAGCTGGCGCTCGTCGAACGACGGCCAGAACCCGGTGAGACCGCCCAGGCGGGTGAGCTGTTCGGACCTGCCGGTGGCGGTATCGACCCGCCAGACGTCGTAGTTGCCGGGGTGCGCGGCATTGGCGACGTAGTAGAGGGTGTGGCCGTCGAAGCTCGGCTCGGGCGAGCTCACCTCGTACTTGCCGCTGGTCAGCTGCCGGGTCCTGCCGTCGCGGGCGTCGAGCGCATAGAGGTGGTTATAGCCGCTCTCCTCGGAATCGAAGTAGAGCGTCTGGTCGTCGGGCAGCCAGCCGATGGTGTTGAAACCCCAATTGATCCAGGCGCTGTCGGTCTCCCGGTGCCGGGGCACGAGGCGGGCGCCGTCGAAGTCGAGGGTGGCGATCCAGCGGTCCTTGTGGTCGTGTGCGACGAGCTCGACGGCGGCGCGGCGGCCGTCGCCGGTCCAGGCAATCTGCAGCACGTCCACCGGTCGCACCGCCGGCGGCTTGGCGGCGGTGGCGGCGGCGGTCAGCTCGGCGGCGCCGGCAGAGGTGGCAGTGCCGGCGGTGTTGGAGATGAGGGCGGCGCCGGAGGTGCCGGAGCCAAGGGCGGCGCCGGCTGCCGCCGTGGCGCTCGCCTTGCCGCGCGCGGCGGCGGCTTCGCGCAGCGCCGCCAGCGGGTCGTCCTTGATGCCCGGCAACGTCGCGAGGTCGAGGTCGTGGCGCTGGTGGTAACGCAGGTCGAGCAGGATCAGGCTCTGCCCCGCGCCGCTCTCGGTCCCGACCAGCGGCCGGCCTTCCTCGGGGTCGACGTAGGCGCTGTCGGTGACGAAGTGCGGCACCACCCCTTTCCTGCCTTCCTTGGCGTCTTTCGGATGAGTGACCAGCAGCATCCAGTCGCCGTTCGGCGACAGCGAGACGTCGTCGATCTTGAGCTTGTCGCCCAGGTACCAGGGCAGCGGCGGGCGGGTCGGGTCGGCGCGCTGGGCGGCCTGGGCGCGCTCGCGCTCGGCCTGCTTGTGATCGCGGTCTTCGCGCAGCGTCGAGAACAGGCGCAGCTGCTCGCTCTTCAGGAAATCGCCGGGCTCCTGCTCGGCCGGGTCCTTGGCCAGACGCAGGTCGGCGGCCTGGCCGATCAGGCCCGAGCGCAGGTCGTAGACGAAGACCGCCTCCTTGACGCGGAAGGCGACACGGTCGTCGCCGGCCATGAACTTCGGATCGCTCTTGGCCTCGGCGGTGCGGGTCAGCTGGCGAATGGCGCCGGTCGCCAGCTCCTCGATGAAGAGATCGCCGTCGCGCGCATAGACCCGCCGGCGGCGATCGCGCGAGACGTCGCCGTCCGCGGCGCC
>Ga0070733_10003612_pt1 | contig 10523 bp, 9 predicted proteins | sample Coa_R1_9_FD_66450 | JGI IMG/M metagenome (GOLD analysis project Ga0070733, IMG submission 66450) | Surface soil microbial communities from Centralia Pennsylvania, which are recovering from an underground coalmine fire - Coalmine... | ecosystem: Environmental > Terrestrial > Soil > Unclassified ... | reverse complement strand
GCAATCGTGTCGGCCTTGTCGCCGATTGAAAGCACCGCGCCTTCCAGCGACCGCGGCACATCGTCGTCTGTGGATTCTGGTTTGTAGTGATCGTAGATCGCATCGGCAATTGCGAAGCGCGTCGCTTCGGGCAAGCTCTCATCCAGTTGCTGCGCACGCGCGTAGAGGCCGCCCACAATCCCCTGCAGCTCGGTAAATTCCTTCACGAGCTCGGTGGTCAGATCGCTCTTCGACAGGCACGCCGCCTTGTGGACCACGCCCGGCCGCACCGCAATTCCCTGCTGCTTAAGGATTTCGTTCAGCCAGCTGCACAGGCGCTGCACCCGCCGCGTCTTGTCGAAGTAACTGCCCAGATCTTTCTGAAAGGTGACATGCTTCAACAAATCGAGCCTGTCCAGCAGAGATTGTTTCTGGTCGGTCTGCCAGAAGAATCGCGCGTCGTTGAAACGCGCCCGCAGCACGCGCTCGTTGCCGTGGCGGATGAGTCCCTGCGGATCGCTGTCGGTATTCAGCACCGCCAGAAAATGCGGGGCCAGTTTGCCGTCCGCATCTTCCACGGCGAAATATTTCTGGTGATCGCGCATCACGGTGACCAGAACTTCTTCCGGCAGCGCCAGAAATTGCGGATCGAAGCTGCCCAGAAGCGCCGACGGAGATTCCGTCAGATTCACCACGGTGTCGAGCAGCGCTATATCTTCGCGCCAGCGCGCGTCGGGGGTGGTACTTGAGATGCCGCGCGTCGCGGCGTCGAGCGCCTTGCGAATCTGATGTTCGCGCTCGCCGCGGCCCAGCACTTTCGCGGCACGCAGACAATCAAAGTAGGCCGACCCAGCCCGCGGAATCGTGACGGCAGCGTCGGTAAGAAGGCGATGCCCGCGCGAAATGTTCCCTGCCCGAATCCCGTCAAACTCGAGCGGAATCGTCTCGCCATCGAGCATGGCCACCAGCCAGCGCACCGGACGCACGAAGCGTTCGTTCGGCTTGCGCCAGTACATATTCTTGGGCCAATAGACCGAGGAGATCTCTTTCGGCAAGTTCTCGCTCAGAATTTCCGCCGCGGTGCGCCCCTTCTTGGTGACCTTGGCGGCGAGGTACTCGCCCTTGGGAGTCGTGACTCGTTCGAGCTGCGAAACTTCGACGCCGGACTTCTTGGCGAAGGCATGCGCCGCTGGCGTGGGTTGCCCGTCCTTATATGCAACGTGAACGGAAGGTCCGTTCACTTGCTCGACGATGTCGGCCTGGGAAGAGGCGAGGCCGCTGGCGAGAATCGCCAGTCGCCGCGGAGTGTCGAAGTGCGTCACTTCACCGCCAGACAGGCGCTCGCGAGTGAGCAACACAGCAACGCGTTCGCGCAGCTCTTGCGACGCTGCGTCAATCATTCGCGCCGGAATCTCTTCGCAACCGATCTCGAGCAGGAAGTCTGGCATGCAGGAAACTTTCAATTATCGCAATTCTTTCAGTTGACGCGTTGTGACCGCCATCACAAAGCATTTGTCATCATTGTCAGATCGCCGCCGGCACCAAGCCTTCGGACGACTGCTTCGCAACCGGTTCAGGCTCGTCGGATTTTTCAGCAGCGGCGGCCTCGCTCTTCTGCTGGTCCACCCAAGCCTTCGCAATCCCCACGGCCAGCGCCCGCACCCGCGCGATCACGCCCACGCGCTCGGTCACCGAAATCGCTCCCCGTGCGTCCAGAATGTTGAACAGGTGCGAGCACTTCAAGCACAGATCGTAAGCCGCGAGAATGGGGCGTCGCAGCACACGCGCCATAGCCGTTTCGTCGCCAACAGCAACCGCCGCCGACTCCGAAACAGCACCACCGAGGGCGTTCAACGATGCCAGATTGGCGTCAATATTCTGTAACAACATCTTGCACTCGGCCTCGTAGAGCCTGAAGTGTTCCCACGATTTCTCCACGTCCGCCATCTCGAAGTTGTAGACGGAGAACTGCAACTCATCCGCCAGCCGCACGTCGCCGTACTTGACCACGCTGCCAGTGTCCGGATCGCGTGCCCACACAATGTCGTAGATTGAATCCACATCTTGCAAGAACGCGCCGATGCGCTCCAGGCCGTACGTCAGTTCGGCGGAAATCGGAAACAGATCCACGCCGCCGCACTGCTGGAAATATGTGAACTGCGTGATCTCCAGACCGTCGAGCATGACCTGCCAGCCCACGCCCCACGCGCTGAGCGTGGGAGCTTCCCAGTTATCTTCTTCGAACTTGATGTCGTGCTGGCGCAAGTCAATGCCGATCGCAGCCAGCGACTCCAGGTACAACTCCTGCACGTTTTCCGGCGGAGGCTTCAGGATCACCTGCAACTGCATGTGCTTGAACAGCCGGTTGGGATTCTCGCCGTAACGCCCGTCGGCCGGTCGCCGCGAGGGCTGCACATACGCGACCTTATAAGGCTTCGGTCCCAGCACGCGCAGAAAAGTTTCCGGCGCCATGGTGCCCGCGCCGACTTCCACATCGTAGGGTTGCTGCAGTATGCATCCACGTTCGGCCCAGAAAGTTTGCAGGCGCAGGATGAGTTCCTGGAACGTGAGCGGGTTGGAGGAGGAGGTCAAGTTACGCTCTTGGCTCTTAGCCTTTGGCTCTTGGCTTAAACCCACAGGATACGAAGTGGTCACTGACAGCCACAGCGCAGTTCGGGACCAGCAGGTTAATCCAAGATTGTAACGGAAGGGGGCGCCAGGCGTCAGCCTTTGCGATGGGAAACGTTCCTGCAGGAACACTGTGGATAAAGACAAAGAAAAAGGCCGCAAGTCGTTGATAATTTCGGGTCGTGTTGAAGGCGCGGAAGTTAGATTGTGGAAAATATGTCTACGTTGGAGGACGTTTTCTGTGGAAAGTGTACCTACGAAAGTAGACTTGACGAGCAGTTGCAGCCCACTAAAACCCGCCCTTCTCCAACATGCCTGCGGTAACCAGTTTTTTCTCAATATGCCGCTGCAGGATTTGAATCAGAAACTTCCGCAGGTCGGCGCCCTGCGCCTTAGGCCACGTCATTTGCGCGAAGCTTTCGACCGGGGCACGGAACATCTGCGCGGCCAGTGCGCGCGAGTCGGCGGAAATTTCCGACGATGCCAGGCGCTTGTCGTCGGGGCACATCAGGCCGTCGGCCAGCGCGTGATAGTAGGCACGGCTGCCGTTCAGGGTGCGGCCGCAGTTCGTGCACTCCGTCAACTCGGGCAGGAAGCCGACCAGGCGCGTCATCCACAGTTCGAAATAAGTGACCGGCATCCAGATTTCCGGGCCGGTCGTTCTCGGACCTACTGTTCTCGGCTCCAGCACATGCAGCACGGAGAGGGTCAGCCGAAAGATGGCGTCGTTGGCTTCGCGGTCGGGGAGCAGTTCGTCGAGCAATTCGGCGATGTGTCCCAGGGCAACCGCGCGCGCGTAGCTTACTTCCGAGGCCAGGGGAGACTCCAGCACCTCGCAGGCGTCGAGGCGCGCTAGTTCCTGCCCTTCCTTCACGTCATAAAACGCGCGGACGTAAGTCAGCGGCTCGAGGGCTCCGCCGAATCGGCGCTTCGATTTCTTGGCCGACCGCGCCACGCCGCGAACTTTGCCCTCGGCACGAGTGAAGAGTGTAACCAGCAGATCGGCCTCGCGCATCGGGTAAGTGCGGAGGACGATCGCTTCTGATTCTCGGAGGGCCATGTCTGGGGTGATTTTAGTGGAACAGCTATCAGCCGTCAGCTTTCAGCGTTCTGACACCCCCACTTCTTGCGCAAAGGACGCGCTAGAAACGGGGCACCTAGCTAAGTCCTTATTCTACCGAGCGTTCGCCCTCGAAGGTAACCACTCGTAACCACACAAACGGGTGACGTTTTAGCACGAAGGAGACGTTCACATTAGAGAGCATACCCGGTAGTACTAGTACAGGCGGCCTAGATGGCCATAGCCTAAAGTCACGGGTCCCAAAGGAATCGGGTCTTAAGTAACGTCCTTCATACGTCCCAAATCACTATGACAAATCATTCCCTCCGCGCCTGTTCCAAGCGATCACTGCTCATCCTGGTTCTAGTATTGATCCCCGCCGGGAAGGTGTTCGCGCAGGAATCTCCCTTTGCCGCTGCCCTGAAGACGAACCTGATCGCGCCAGTCACGCCGTCGGGCTATGTTGAGAGTTCTTATGTTCAGACATCGGCTCCGCGGGAGCACGGTCATTTCTGGGATCGCGATAATGGGCTTCTGTTCGCTGCCGTGGGAGCGAGCGCGGCGGCCGATTTCTGCGTGACCCGGGCCAACCTGGCCAGCGGCGGGCGCGAACTGAATCCGGTGACGCGCGTATTTGCCGGCAGCACCACGGGGCTCGCGTTTAATTTCGTGGGCGAGACCGTGGGCACGATCGGAATCAGCTATCTGTTCCACAAGACCGGCCACCACAAATTGGAGCGGCTCACGTCGGTTGTGGACATCAGCATGTCGGCGGGCGCGGTGGGATTTGGGCTTATGCACCGCTAGGATGTTGCGTGCCCGCACATAACACTTCACCGCTTCGCGGCTGGATTTTGAGGCTGAACTGAAATGTCATCCCTCGTAAATGTCATGCCTCCTGGAGGTTCACAATTCGATATACTTTCAGGATTGTGAAACGAATCTCTTCCGCTGTTCTTGTGACCCTTTTCGCCGTCAACCTTGGCCTGGCCGAGGAGACGTCTTTTCAGCGCGTCAAAGTGCCCGACACCCAGGGGCGGCAGATCAGGGCGGTGCTGACTTTCAGCGACAACGACAAGGCGGTGGAAGTGCGTCCGCTCAAAGGCGAAGTTGTGAGCATTCCCTATGCGCAGATCGACAAGTTCTCTTACGAGTACACCAGGAACCATCGCATAAACGACACTTCCATGGTGATGGCGCCGATTGGCGTGGGCGTGGTTATGATGATGACAAAAGCCAAGAATCACTGGCTTGAGATCGACTACCGCGATCAGGATGTGCCCAAAACTTACGTGGTGCGGATGGACAAGCAGAATTATCTGCGCATTCTGGACGCGGTGAAGAGCCACACCGGAAAAGACGCCGAGGTTCTGGGAAACGCAGACAAGCGAAGGAAGTAAAGACTGCGGAATTCAGGCGGACCTCAAACAAGGAAAGCGCGCGCCCGGGCGGGACGCGCGCTTTTGATGCAAAATTCAGCCGACGCAATATCTTCAGGCCAACCAAGAGCTAAACCACCGAAAAACTGCTTACCGGCCGAAATACTTGGCGTTACGCTCGGTAAACGCGTTCCATTTTTCCGGCAGATCGTCGAGGGCAAAGATGGCCGAGACCGGACAAACCGGAACGCAGGCGCCGCAGTCGATACACTCCACCGGATCGATATACAGCAACTCTTCCGTCGCGTAGGCGGGCTCATCTTTTTTCGGATGAATGCAATCCACCGGACACGCATCCACACATGCGGTGTCTTTGGTGCCGATGCACGGCTCTGCAATCACGTAGGTCATAAAAGTGTCAGTCTCCTGAGATCTATTCGATTATCTTACTACCACGGCGGTCGATCCGGGCAACCACGGGACCGCACATTCTAGCAAGAAACGCGGGCGGTGGTACAGGGCGTTGCGGTCTCGGCAGTGTCCGAAATTCATTCGCCACAGAGAACACACAGGGACTCGGGGAAAACATTTAAGCCGCCCCTGCGTGACCCTGTGTCGTATGTAGTCTTCGCCCTTTGTCCTTTCGTGGTCGGAACCCAGACTGCTAACCCTCCGTCACCGAAGGAACTTGGCGTAAACCCTCTGGGATGTGAGTTAATGGGCGCAGAAGTGCGGCGTCGACAACCGCGACAAGGGCCCCGGTCCCTGAAGAATGCTCAACGTTCTGGTATCCCTGATTACAGACGCCAACGATTATCAACGCGAACAAGCAGCGTCGGCGCAAGCGGCCGCGGTGAAGCTCGGCGCCCGGGTCCAGATTATCTACTCCAGCAACGACGCAGTGCAGCAGACGCAACAGATTTTGAGCTTCATCCAGGATCCGGCCAAGCGGCCGGACGCCATTCTGGCCGAGCCTGTCGGCACCGGCATGGCGCAGATTGCCGAGGCAGCGGTGAACGCCGGCATCGCGTGGGCCATCATCAACACGGACGTTGATTACATTGAGCAACTCCGCCAACACGCACTGGTGCCCGTTTTCACGATTCTCTCGGATCAAGAAGCCATTGGAAAAATTCAGGGCCAGCAGATCGCGGCGTTCCTGGGTGAGCGGGGAGGCGTTCTCTACATCGAAGGTCCGTCGGTGCGGGACGTGGCGAAGGTCCGCGCGAGGGGAATGTTGGCCACCAAGCCGGCGGATGTCACGGTGAAAGTTCTGCGAGGCGACTGGACGCAACAGAGTGGCTACCACGCCATCAAGTCTTGGCTCTCGCTGAGCACTTCTCGGCAGCTTCCGATCGGCATCGTCGCCTGCCAAAACGATGACATGGCGATGGGCGCTCGCCGCGCTTTTGAAGAGGTCCTAGATGTACGCGAACGCGACCAGTGGCTGCGGCTTCCGTTTATCGGCTGCGATGGTCTACCCCGCTCCGGCCAGGAATGGGTGCGGCAGGGCCGGCTGGCGGCGACCGTGGTTTCTCCGCCAATCGTCGGAAATGCTCTGGAGATGTTGTCCGCGGCCATCACGGCTGGTTCGCAGCCGCCAGAACGGACGTTGGTGGCGCCGATCTCGTTCCCCCCTCTGAAAGAGCTGCAGAAGGTGCGGGGACAGGCGGTACAAACGCTGTAGAGATCACACTTGCTCAAGAAAAGAAACGGCCGGCAGCGTTAGCTGCCAGCCGTTGACGACGCTCTCACGCGTCTCGCCTTTTACCGGTGTCCGCCACCGTGCCCTCCACCGTGGAATCCGCCGCCGCCGTGAAAACCGGCTCCGCCACGAACTCCGCCATTTCCGGCGTAGCCGCGAGCAACCCCACCGCGTGTGTAGCCTGCGCCTGGGCGAGCATATCCGCCGCGACCCCATCCACCATGACCCCAGCCACCGCGACCCCAGCCACCACGTCCCCAAAACTCAGCCGGGTGACCCCAGTGGAACCACGGACCGGCGCCGATGAACACGCCGCCGACGAAGTAGTCAGGACCATAGAAGCCGTAGGGCGCGCAAGCGTAAGGATAATAGTCATAGTATCCATACGCGCAAGCCGGCGGCCCGGCGGCGATGTAACCTGGCCCCACTCCGATGCCCACTCCAACTCGAACCTGCGCCTGCGAGTAAGCGACCGGCAACATCAGCACTGCCAACAGCGCGAAATACTTTAGGTAACGCATAAGAACCCCCTGCTTCGGATCCGTTCACCTCTGTCGGGTCCAGAAGCTCTTCCGGGACTCCGGCCCTTCGTGGCTGCCCTTTTATCTCTCAACCGCGGGGCCGTTTGTCTCTACCTATTTGAACGCGGGAGGCACGAAAAAGTTTCGGAAACGGGGGTGGTTGATTTCAGCCATCCTGCTTAAATTCAACCACTTAGGATCGGGCGCTTGGGGAAGGTCCAAACAGCCTTCCCCGGATAAGGGGTCGTTCAGGGCCGGTAAATCCAAGTCTGGGCGGAGGCCTGGTCGCTGTTGGGATAGCCGCCTGCCAGAAGCACGCTGCCGTCGCACAGCCGGGTTTCGGACATGTAGTGCCAGCGGTCGCTCATCACGCCGGAGACTACTCCGAATCTTCCAGTCGCCGGGTCAAAGATTTCGGCCTGCTTGCTGCCGCCCGCTACCAGCAATTTTCCCGACAGCAACTGCACGGCTTCGTCGGGCAACTTGAAGCGGCTGTCGTTGAGGGACGCGGCCGCGGAGAACTTGCCCGTGCGCGGATCGTAAATTTCAGCGCTGTTCAGGTTGCCGTTCCAGTCGCGCTCGTCGGAGCCACCAGCAAGCAATACGCGACCATCGGGCAGGAGACCGGCAGTGTGTTTATAGCGCGGAGTAATGAGACTGCCGGTACCGCTGAAAGTTCCCGTCCTCGGGTCATATAACTCAGCGGTCGCGATGAGCCCTCCGCCGGTGCCTCCGGCCATGAGGACTCTGCCATCGGTAAGCAAGGTTGCGGTTTGCCCTCCGCGCGGACGGTGGAGAGAACCGGTTGGCTCAAAGCTCAGGGTGTCGACGTTGAAAATTTCCGCCGAGGCAATAGCGGCGTCGCGAGCGTCGTGATCGTCACCCCCCGCAATCAGCACGTTGCCGTTTTGCAGCAGGGTCGCGCTCGGCCGCGCGCGGCGCGTGGTCATTTTCGAGATCGCGGTGAATTTGCCCGTGGCGGGGTCGTAGAGTTCCGCGGAATCTGTTGTGCCGTGTCCAATCCAGCCCCCGGCGATCAGAACCTTGCCCGAGCGCAACAGAACGGCACTGTGGCCGACGCGTCCCAGTCTCATCTCGCCCGTGGGCTGGAATTTGCCCGTCGCCGGGTCGTAGAGTTCGGCGGACTTGTAGAAATCCTGATTGCGGCGCATGCCGCCAACGATCAGGACTTTGCCATCGGGCAGGAGGGTCGCGGTATGACCGGAGCGTGGAGAAAGCATGGGCGCGGTGGGAATCAGCGATCCAGCCGATGTCATTGAAGTGGGCGAGGCGCGGAAAGCCATCGCTGTGATGACAAAGCTCACGGTGATTGTGGCGACGATCAGTAGGCGGGAACGGTGCATGGCGTCCTCCTGGTGAGTTCAGACGGCGCAGTTTTATCGATGTTAGCGCAAGAATCCGAGCGGGAGAATGGGCGCTGAGCTCCCCTCTGTGAAAAATGGGATGTGAAGAGGCGCAAGCAGTAGGATGTTGGTCTCAGGGGGACTCTATGGCGACTCCGTCGGTTGAACGTTCTGGACATGCTGTATCACGAAGGGATGAACTCATCGGCTTCGATGAAGCGATGGAGAGATTGTCTCCGGAAGAGCGTTTCCGCGCGACAGTCTATGCAATGAATACCCTCCTGGTGCAGAAAGGGATTTGTTCGCCAGAAGAATTCGAGTTTCAGTCCCGGCAGTTCGCTCAGAAGAACCTGCGCTAACGGCCGCGTTTGGGCGCTTTGCCCTGGATATCCTTCCACTTCGGCATGTGGCCTTTGGGTGACTTGCAGCGCCCGTGAGCCCCGATTTCGCAGTTGGCGCACTCACATTCACACGACATCGGTCTGATTTCTTCATTGACGTCTCCTCCGTGCGTTGACCGCGATCCAAAAGACGCGGTCATACCTGCTTACACGGCACGCGTTCGATGAAATCCAGAAGCTACGCTCCGACCAATTCCTTCCTCTCGCTCGGCTCGTATTCCACGATGTAACCCGCGACCGCGCTCGCGGCCACGGTGTAAGGCGAAGCCAAGTACATCTGTCCCGGGCCGCTGCGGCCGGGGAAGTTGCGGTTCTGGGCGCTGATTACGACCTGATCGGGGCGTGTTGAAACTCCCGGGCCGGCGTTGATGCAGGCGCCGCAACTCGGTTCGATCACGTGGGCGCCGGCCTTCTGAAACACATCCAGATATCCGCGGCCCAGGCAGTACTCGCGTGTTTCCTGCGAACCGAACTGAATGTAGAACTTCACCGAATCGGCCACGCGCTTGCCGTGCTTGAGGGCGTCGGCGAGAACCGCAGCGTACATGTCCATGTCTTCGTTCTTGCCGGCCGTGCAGGTGCCACCGTATGCAATTTCGACCGGGACTGGGGTGTTCAGTTCGCGAACGTATTTTCCGTTGCCGGGATCGCCCGGCGTGGCGACCATGGGAGTGATCTCGGCGGCGTCGAGTTCGATGACGTGCGCGTACTTTGCGCTGGGGTCGCTGTACAGGCCAGCGATCATCCCTTCCGCTTTGGCACGATCCATGCCGCGGCGCTCTACCAGAAAATCAACCGCCTTCTTGTCTGGCGCGACGATGCCGGTGAAGCCGCCAATCTCCGCGGCCATGTTGGTCATGGTGGCACGTTCGTCCACACTGAGATCTTCGATGGCCTCGCCCGCGTACTCCATGACTTTCGCCAGCGCCTTGCCGCTGCGCACGTAGTCGAGGCTAAGAATCTTGAGAATGAAATCTTTCGCGGTCACGTTGGGATGTTTCTTTCCGCGAACGATTATCTTCACCGACTCCGGCACCTTCACGCGCACATCTTTCGTGATCCACGAATTGAACACGTCGGTCGTACCGATGCCGAAGGCCACGCAGCCAATCGCGCCCACGTGCGGCGTGTGCGAGTCGGAGCCAATGTTCAACTGCCCCGGTAGCGCATAGCTTTCGAGCACGATGGAGTGGCAGATGCCCTCCGAGCCTTTGCGGTCGGTCAACTCGCCGTGCAGTTTGATTCCCTGCTTGGCGGCGAAATCCTGCTGCTTGAGTTTGAGTTGTCCAGCCAGGTCGAGGAGGCCTAGCTTCTTCTTCTCTTCGGAGATCACTTCATCGAGAAAAGTCAGATGGTCGCGGAAGAAAATGATGCTCGAGGGGTCGTTGACCTTGGCGTCTTTGCCAACGTAGCGCTCGAAGAAAATCGCAGCCATGGGCGTGACGTATTCATGACTGAAGCGCAGATCGGCGCGGGCGAAGCCGGT
>Ga0070733_10003610_pt1 | contig 10523 bp, 10 predicted proteins | sample Coa_R1_9_FD_66450 | JGI IMG/M metagenome (GOLD analysis project Ga0070733, IMG submission 66450) | Surface soil microbial communities from Centralia Pennsylvania, which are recovering from an underground coalmine fire - Coalmine... | ecosystem: Environmental > Terrestrial > Soil > Unclassified ... | reverse complement strand
GTGAGCAACACGTTTCACGGGCGCGACATTTTTGCTCCGGTGGGAGCGTGGCTTTCGAAGAATTGGCAGACGGCGAGTTTCGGCGAGCCGATCACGGATTTTGTGCGGTTCGCGATTCCCAAGCCGAAGGCCAGCGGGAACACGGTCAGGGGAATCGTGTTGCGCGTGGACACGTTCGGCAATTTGATGACGAATGTGAAGCCCGAGGACGCGCCCGCGCTCGTGGCGGACGGCGGGAAGTTCGCCATTAAGGTCGGCAACGGCGAAGTGAAGAAGCTCGTGCAGACGTTCGCGCAGGGCGCACAGGGCGAGGTGTTCGGCCTGATCGGGTCGAGCGGGTATTTGGAGATTTCGGTAAATAAGGGTAGTGCGGCAAAAGCTCTGGGGGCGGGGCGCGGAGCGGAAGTGACGGTCGAGCTGGGCTAGGCCGAAAGGCGATGCATCCACAGATGAACACGGATGAACGCAGATAGAACCTGAAACGCAGACCCTCCGAAAGAAATGAAGGCAGAAACGCTGCTTGTGGTTGTCGTGATTGCAAGGCGGCAGCGCTGAGATCCTTCGCGCATCCTGGTCGGATGTGCTCAGGATGACATCTTTCGCATTGGAGAGCGCCGCGAATGCAACCACAGATGAACACTGATGAACGCAGATAGAGCCTGAAAGCAAACTCCCCAACAATAAAAGCAGAAACGCAGCTTGTGGTTGTCGTGATTGCAAGTCGGCTGCGCTGAGATCCTTCGCGCATCCCGGTCGGATGCGCTCAGGATGACAGCGTTCGCAAGGTTGTGCGTCTCTGAAGGTTTACGCCACGGTCTATCTGTGTTCATCAGTGTTCATCTGTGGTTACATTTGCGGTGCATCTGTTCTTTGCGGCTTTTCCGATCCATCTTCCTTAGCGGGCGAGTTGCGTGGTGATGAGGAACGAACGCATGCGGGGGTCGAGCCAGTCGCGGAGTGCGTCACCGAGAAGATTGAACGCGAGCACGGCGGTCATCACGGCGAGGGCGGGAAACAGGACGAGGTGTGGCGCATCGAAGAGATGGCTGCGCGCGTCGTTGAGCATGGCGCCCCAGCTCGGCATGGGCGCGAGGACGCCGACGCCGAGAAAGCTGAGCGTGGACTCGGCGAGGATCGCCCCTGCCATCGCGATCGTGGCCTGCACGAGCACGGGCTGAAGAATATTCGGGAGAAGATGACGCGCGAGGATGCGCGCGTGGGATGCGCCGAGCGACCGCGCGGCAAGAACGTACTCCATTTCCTTCGCCTGCAGAATCTGCGCGCGGGCGAGCCGTGCGTAGCCGGCCCAGCCAGTGATGACCAGGGCGAGAATTACTTTGCCGAGACCGGGCCCGAGGAATGCGGCGAACGCGATGGCGAGAAGAATGCCGGGGAACGAAAGAAACGCGTTGATGAAGACGATGTTCACGAGACGGTCAAACCATCCGCCGAAATAGCCCGCGAGTGAGCCGATCAAAAGTCCCGTGATGCCCGCACCGAGAACAACACTGATGCTGACCAGCATCGAAACGCGCGTCCCATAAATCACGCGAGAAAGAATGTCGCGCCCGAGCTGGTCGGTGCCCATCCAATGCGCGGCGCCCGGCGATGCAAGCCGCGCGGGCAGATTCTGCGCGGTGGGGTCGGCGGGCGCGAGCCACGGCGCGGCGAGGGCGACGACCGTAAGCAACAATGTGAGCGCGAGGCCGCAACGCGCGGTCGCGCTGTGACGGAGGAAATCGCGCAACGCATTCACGAACCCGCTCATTGCAGCCGCACCCGCGGATCGACCAGCGCATACACCATGTCCGTGAGCAGATTCACGAAAACATAAGACACGGCGATCACGAGGATGCAGCCCTGGAGCAACGGGTAATCGCGCGCGCCAATCGCTTGCACCGCGAGGCGCCCGATTCCCGGCCAGGAGAAAATGGATTCGGTGACGATCGTACCGGCAAGAAGCGTCCCGAACTGCAATCCGAGAATCGTAAGAATCGGAATCAAGGCGTTGCGAAACGCGTGGCGGAACAGAACCGCGGATTCGGCAAGGCCTTTGGCGCGCGCCGTGCGAACGTAGTCGCTCGAAAGCTCTTCAATCACCGACGTGCGCACCATGCGCGTCAGGATTGCGGCCAGCGCGGCGCCCAGTGTCACGGCCGGGAGGATGAGATGCAGCGGGCCGCCGCGGCCCGACACGGGAAGCCATCCGAGGATCACGGAGAAAATCAAGATCAGCACGGGGCCGAGCGCAAAATTCGGGACGGACAGGCCAAACAGGGTCAAGACGCCAATCGCGCGATCGGCCGTCTTGCCGCGGCGCTGGGCGGCGAACATCCCCGCGGGAATACCAATCGCCGCGCAAACCAGGAGAGCCACAATCGCGAGCTCGAGCGTCGCGGGATAGTGCGACAGCACCACGCGCGCCACCGGCTGCTGGAAGCGGAACGATTCGCCGAGATTGCCGTGCGCGATTCCCGCGAGATAGCGGCCATACTGCACGGGAAGCGGCAGGTCGAGAGCCAGCGCGTGGCGAAGCTGCTGCAAATCCTCGGCGCGCGCGCCTTCCCCCAGCATCTGCTGCACCGGGTCGCCCGGCACAACATGCGCGAGCAAGAAAACCATGGTGAGAATCAGCCACAGCGCCGGAAGAGCGAGCAAAAAGCGCAATCCAAGGTAACGAATCATTTCGCGCGGCGAGACCTGCTCGCGGCCTTTGCTTTCTGCGGAGCTTTGGCCTCGGGCTCGGCAAGCTCTGCGATCGCAGGCATTGGGTTTTCGCCGGGAGCCTTTGGACCGGCGGCAGGCGCCGCGGTGGATGCGGAGCGAATCGGTTTCACCTTGACGCGCGAGACGCGCCGGTGGTCCATCTCCATCACCGTAAAGCGGTCGCCATTGGCTTCAAAGCTTTCGCCGCCGCGAGGAATGAATCCGAGCTGGTGAATCACGAAGCCGCCGATCGTTTCATACGAAGTGTCTTCCGGAAGGGCAAGATTGTATTGCGTTTCGAGGTCGCGTACTTTCATCGCCCCGTCAAAAACGAATGCGCCATCCGGCAGCACGAGCGGCCCTTCCACCACGTCGAATTCATCGTGAATTTCGCCGACCATCTGCTCGAGAATATCTTCGAGCGTCGCAAGCCCGAGGATGCTGCCGAACTCGTCCACCACCATGGCAAGTCCCGTGCGTCGCGACCGGAATTCCACGAGCAGCTCGCTGACCGGCTTCGCTTCGGGGACGATCAGGACGTCGCGGAGAAGCGCTCTGAGTTGAAACTCGGCGGGCGGCGAATTCTCTTCCACGCGCCGCGCGCGGTCCAGCAAAATCCAGATCATGTCCTTGATGTGCACGAAGCCAAGAATGTGGTCAATCGACCCTTCGTACACCGGGATACGCGAGCGCTGCGTGGTGGCGAACATCCGCATCGTGTCTTCCAGGTTTGCGGAAACGGGCAAAGCGTGAACGTCCGGTCGCGGCACCATCACCTCGCGCACCTGAATCTGGCCGAGTTCCATCGCGCTCTGAATGAACTTCACCTCCGCGGCGGGCACCAGGCCGCGGTCGCCCGCTTGCTGGATCATCACCTGCAGCTCTTCCGTGGAGCGAACGAGCGTGTGGCTGTGAGGGGAAATCACGCCGAGCGAGCGAACCATCCTTTCGGCAACTCCATCCAACAGATCAATCGCCCAGCGGAACGTGTTCAGAAACCATTGAAACGGGCGGGCGATCAGCAGCGCCACACGTTCGGCGCGCGCCAGGCTGAGGCTCTTTGGGACAAGCTCGCCCAGCACAACCTGCAGCATGGTCAACAATCCGAACGCGACGACGAGCGCAACGCCGTGCGCCGTAACCGCCGCCCACGGCCGCGGGATCGCCGCAACCAGAGGACCCAGGAGCGCGGCAAGCGTAAGTTCCCCGATGTATCCGAGCAAGAGGCTCGCGATGGTGATGCCGACTTGCACGCCGGAAACCACGCGGCTCAGGTCACCCAGCAGATGCTCGACAATCTTGGCGCGGGGGTCGCCTTTTTCGACCAATTGACGCACGCGAGACAGCCGAACGGCGATCAGGGAAAATTCCGCCGCGGCAAAGAATGCGTTCATGCCGACGAGAAACAGAACAACGAAAAGTCGAAGAACAATCATTGCGTCGCGGCCTTCACAGCGCCTCCGTCATAGTTGCTTATTGGGCGAACGGAGAGCGGCAGACATCATCAAGCGCAATCTTAGCAAGTTGTGAGGCGTCGGGGGAGAAATCGCGGGCCTGCCGCTGCCCATTGACAACCGTTCCGGCTCAGTTTTCCACGCGCACACGGACAATCCCGAAAGCAATGAATCGCGCCGGGATATCGCGCAGATACGGAATCGCGAAGAACAATCGCACGTACCAGGGAATGTGCAACGCCCGCGCCTGTGATCGAAGAGCGCTGGCGATGAGGCTCTTCTGAAGCTGCGTCTGAATCGCCTGGATCACGCGAGTGGGCCATTCCCGCTTTCGCTGGACCGACCTTAGCGCATCGAGCGGCACGCTTCCGGCCAGCAGAGGCTTCGTGAGGAGGTTCGCGGCGACGACCGCGTCCTGCACCGCGTAGTTGATTCCGACGCCTCCGATGGGCGACATCACGTGCGCGGCATCGCCGATCAAGAGCAGGCCGGGTTTGTGCCAGATTGGGCAACGGCTGGATTCGACCGAAAGCAAAGAGAACTGATGCCAGTCGGTGAGTGTTTCAACATGCTTCGCGAGGCGCGGTTCGATTTCGATAATGTGGCGCCGCAACGCCTCGATTCCTTCCGCGCGAACCTCACGATAACTCCCTTTCAGGATCACGTAGCCGGCCTGCCAGTAATCGGTTCGGTCGAGGCCGATCAGTATGTGCCCTTTGCCAATTCCGCCGAATGCGCCGCCGGAAGCATCCGGCCCATCGGGGAGATGCGGCAGGCGGAACCAAAGAACATCCATGGGGGGAGAAGTTCCAATCGGCGTGACACCGGCGAGTTGACGGACGCGCGAGAAGCGGCCATCCGCGCCTACCGTCAGCGTGGCTCGCATCTCATGCAGCACGCCGTCGGCCTGGTATCGCACGCCGCGAATGATTCCGTTTTCCTCGATTAGCTCCGTGACGTTTGCGCCCATCAACAGGCGGAAGCTTGCAAGCTTGCCCGCTTCCTCGATGAGCATCTCCAGCAGGAGTTTCTGCGGGACCAGAAGGATATACGGATACTTTGTTTTCAAGCGGCGGAGATCCACGGGCGTGAATGGACCATCATCCGTTTGCAGCGTAGGGCCAAAGATCTTGCTGTGACGCAGCTCGTGGACGCGGCCTGCCAGGCCGATCTGGTCGAGAATCTCCAGGGTCGAGGGATGCACCGTATCGCCGCGGAATTCGCGGTCGAAGTCCTTGTGCATTTCAAGGAGAGCGACGCGCACGCCTCGCCGCGCAAGCAGCAGCGCCAGGATAGCGCCGGCGGGCCCTCCGCCGACGATACAGCAAGCAACCTCAGCGCTCGCGGCAGTGGCAGGAGCAGCGGTTTCGGGCATACCAGAACTATCTCATGCGCAGGCGGTCGTTTGCATAAGACCATTGTTGACGTTCTCGGACGTGCGTTAGAATGCTGTCTCCATCCGGACACCCGGACGAAACGGAATGAATCAACCGGCAAGCAAAACGGCAGAGGCTCCGCGAAAAGGCGATTTCGAGAAATCGCTGGCACGCCTCGAAGAAGTCGTAAAGCGTCTCGAAAGCGCGGACCTTTCGCTCGACGAAGCCATGAAGCTTTTCGAGGAAGGCGTCAAGCTCTCGCGCGACTGCCAGAAGCAGCTCGAAGAAGCGGAAGGGCGCGTCGAAATCCTCCTGAAGAAAGCGGACGGCAAGATCGCGGCGGAACCGTTCGAACCGGAAGATGAGTCGTCCTAGTGCTGTTCCCGCTGCCGCCAGTCACTCCAAACGCTCCAGTCTCGCCATGAAACTCCCGACATTCTTCGAAGCCGACCACAGCATCATCGAAGCGGCGCTCGAGAAACTTCTCCCGCCGGAGAGCACACAGCCGCCCTCGATTCATCGCGCCATGCGCTACTGCGTGTTTGCGGGAGGCAAGCGGCTGCGCCCCATTCTTGCCTACGAGTCGGCGCGGCTCTTCGCGCAAAACGCGGATGCGGCGGTTCCCATTGGCTGCGCCCTCGAGTTCATCCATACCTATTCACTGATACACGATGATTTGCCGGCGCTCGATAACGACGACCTTCGCCGCGGCAAGCCCACATGCCATAAAGTGTTCGGCGATGCGATCGCGATTCTTGCGGGCGATGCCCTTCTCACGCTGGCTTTCCGAACTTTGGCCGAGGCTCCGCTGGACCCCGCGCGGCGCGTTCGCGTGATTGCCGAAGTCGCCGCGGCGGCAGGAACCGTCGGCGGAATGGTCGGCGGACAGGTGGCGGATCTGGAGGCGGAAGGCAAGCCTGCGACGCGGGAAACGCTCGAATACATTCATCGCTCGAAAACGGCAGCGTTGATTCGCGGAGCGATCCTAGCGGGCGCGATTGCGGGCGGCGCAACAAACGAAGACGTCGAGCGCCTGCGCCGCTTCGGCGACAACATCGGCTGGGCGTTTCAAGTTGTGGACGACATTCTAGACGTGGAAGAGTCCTCCGCGGCTCTCGGCAAGACGGCGGGAAAAGATCAGGCGCAGAAAAAGGCGACGTATCCCGCGCTCTACGGCCTGGAGAAGTCGCGCCAGATTGCAACCGAGTTGGCCGCAAAGGCCATGAAAGAACTCGACGGCTATGGCGAGCGCGCCTCGCGCTTGCGCGAGCTTGCGGAATTTCTTGTCGCTCGCCGGTCGTAAAAGCTCCCGCCCCCATGAAAAGTGCGAAGCCTAAACGCGCCGGCAAGACGCGCCTCGATGTGCTCATCGTCGAGCGCGGGCTTGCGCCATCGCGCGAGCGGGCGCAGGCGTTGCTGCTGGCGGGCCAGGTGCGCGTCAACGGCCAAAAGATGGACAAGCCGGGCAGCGCCATCGCGCCGGACGCACGCGTGGAAATCACGGGAGAAGCGCTGCGCTACTCGAGCCGCGGCGGCCTGAAACTTGAAGGCGCGCTCGAGGACTTCGCTGTCACGCCGCGTGACAAGATTTGCCTTGACGTTGGCAGCTCCACCGGCGGCTTCACGGATTGTTTGCTGCATCGCGGGGCCCGGCGCGTTTACGCCGTGGATGTGACCGTGAACCAGCTCGATTGGAAATTGCAGCAGGATTCGCGCGTGGTCCCCATCGAACGCAACGCGCGTTATCTCCAGCCGAAAGATATTGGAGAACTCGCTGACCTGATCGTAGTGGACGTTTCCTTCATATCCATAACAAAAATCCTTCCCGCTATCGTAGCGGTCGCGGCCCCAAATGCCGATTTCTTGATTCTGATCAAGCCGCAATTCGAACTCGAGAAACGCGACATCGGCAAGGGCGGCATTGTCCGCGACCCCGAGTTGCATCGGAAAGCGATCGAAAGCGTATCTTCAAGCGCGTCGCGCGCCGGTTTCGAAATCCTGGGTGTGCGACCCAGCCGCCTTGCGGGCAGCGGAGGCAACCAGGAGTTTTTTCTCCACGCTCGCCGCGCCTAGAGTAGAATTCTCTCACCACACGAATGATTCGCGCCGCAGGCATCATCTCCAAACCCGTCAAAGACATCGTCTCCGGCGTTGTCCCGCCGCTGGTCGAATGGCTGCAAGCACGCAAAATCGAAACATACGTGGACAAGGAAACAGAAAATTGCATTGGCAGCCGCACCATTTGTGTTGCGCGAGATGACATGGGCGCGAAAGTCGGCCTGCTGATCGTGCTTGGCGGCGATGGCACGCTGCTTTCGGCGGCCAGGGCCCTCGGCGGCCAGAAGGTACCGATCCTCGCCGTCAACCTGGGCGGTCTGGGGTTTCTATCCAGCGTGGCGCTCGGCGAGCTTTATCCGGTGCTCGAAGAGGTTCTCGCCGGGGAGCATAAGACCAGCGAGCGCATGATGCTGGAGGCTGAAATTTTCCGCAATGGCCAGACAATCTTCAAGGACCGCGCGCTGAATGATGCGGTGGCGAACAAGGGCGCGCTCTCGCGCATGCTCGATTTCGATGTGTATGTGGATCGCGACCACGTGGGGCGTTATCGCGCGGATGGCTTGATTGTCGCGACGCCCACGGGTTCCACGGCCTACTCTCTTGCCGCCGGCGGACCCGTGGTCCATCCGGATCTGGACGCGTTCGTCATCACCCCCATCTGCCCGCACATGCTGACGAATCGCCCTGTCGTGATTCCCGGCACGGCGCGGGTGGAAATTGACTTCGCCCCCGTTGAAGATCCTGTGTACCTGACGCTTGATGGACAAGTCGGATTCCAGCTCGAGCCCTCCGATCGAATCTTGATTACGAAGTCGGCCAGCAAACTGATTTACTATCGCCCGCCGCAAAAAACTTATTTTGAAATCCTGCGAAGCAAGCTGCGCTGGGGCGAACGCTGAAAGGCGGAATCTTCACAGAACCTTCAGAACAACGAGGGTGCGGTCATCAAACGGATGCGCGCCGCCGGAGAAGCGGTCAACCTCTTCGAGGATGCGGTCGGCGATCGCATCCGCCGATAGCTGCTGGGCCGCCGTGATCAGTTCCGCCACGCGGTCATCGCCGAAAAACTCGCCACTTGCATTTTGCGTGTCGCCGACGCCGTCGGAATGGAATACGACGACATCTCCCGAGTTCAAACTGAAGCGCCGCTCCTCATAGATCACGTCGTCAAACATTCCCAATGGAAAGCCCGGCAGCCGAATTTTCTCGCAATGCCCATCATGAAGGATGAATGGCTCCTCCTGGCCTGCGTTGGCGATTCGCAGCCTGTGCCGGCGCCGGTTCCACGTGGCGAAGCAAAGCGTCATGAACCGGCCTTCGATTCTCCGCTCGCCGAGGAAGCCATTGATGGCACGGAGCATTTCCGCGGGAGGATGCTTCTGCGGCACCAGGCTGCGCAGCGTGCCGATGGCGACGGCGCCGTACAAAGCGGCGGCGCTTCCCTTTCCGCTCACGTCGCCCATGGCGACGGCCAGTTCCTGCGGCCCGTAGCGCAGAAAATCGTAAATGTCGCCGCTCAACTCGCGCGAGGAAACCACGCGGGCCGCAATATCGAGGCCGAACTCCGGACCCGGAAGGCGCGGCAGCAGTGCACCCTGAAGCCGCCGCGCGGCGCTCAGGTCGCGCTCCATGCGCGCTTCGTCCCGCGCGAGTTGCTCGTATAGCATTGCGTTTTCAATCGAAACGCCCAGATGCGCCGCAAGGATCGAAAGAATCTGCACGTGGTCCGGGGTGAAATAGTTGAGCTGTGGGCTTTCGAGGTCCATCACCCCCACCACGCGGTCTTTCGCGAGCATCGGCACGGCCAATTCGGAGCGCGTCTCCGGATTGACCATCAGATAGCGCGGGTCGAGCGTCACGTCCGGAACCACCACCGGACGCCGTAGCTCGGCCGCTGCCCCCACGATCCCTTCATGCGCCGGAACCGCATGCTTCTCCTGTACGCGCTGGCCGAACTTCACCGTAACGCGGTGCCGGAATACGTGATCAGCTTCGTCGTAAAGCAGAATCGAAAAAATTTGATAATCAATCAGCCGCTTGGTCAGCTCTGCCGCGCGGCGAAGCACCTCTTCCACGGCGAGCACCGAATTCGCTTCGCGGCCCACCTCGTTCAACAACAGCAGGGTTTCCGCTTGCGCGCGCGTGCGCTCGAAGAGCCGCGCATTTTCAATCGCCGGACCGATGCGCGAGGCCACCAGCGTCAGTATGTTCTGCTGGTCCGGAGTGAAGTAATCCAGTTCATCGCTTTCGATATCGAGGACGCCCACCACACGTCCCTGGACGATGAGCGGAACCGCCAGTTCCGAACGCACGGCGTCCAGCGCATTCAGGTAGCGCGGATCGCTGCGAACGTCTCCCACGCGAATCGCATGGCCCGTCTCGGCTGCCGAGCCGATGATTCCGTCGCCCATGGGAATGCGCCAGTGCTCCACCACCTCCGGGCGATGCCCGATGGCAAAACGGAAGTAGAGCTGGCGCGCGCCCTGCTCCGGGAGCAACACCGCGAAAATCTCGTAATCGATCAGCCGCTTAATCTGCGCCGCGGCTTTCGCCAGCACCTCATCCAGGTTCAACGATGCGTTGATCTCCTGGGTGATGTCAGCGAGGATCGCGAGCGTTTCGGCAGAGATTTCCTGCTTCGAATTGATTTGAGTCGAATCCATTTTCAAAAGTCTGTAGTAGTTATTATAGCAGGCGTTGCAGAGCTCAAGAACGTGTCGTGGAAGTCCGCAGGTGGTCCTGAGCCGATGGATAGCAAACCGCGACAGTAGGGATACTGTTGCGATTAGAAAAAGTGATGTCACGTGTTTGCAGGCACTTACGCTGGTGTCTAATAATGGAATGTTGCGATTAGAAATTGGAAGGCAGGAATGACGCGAGCGGCGGGGAAAGGATTGCCGGAGGCCTCTAGCCAAGGCATCGGGCCGCA